>Ga0126377_10000722_pt1 | contig 20718 bp, 15 predicted proteins | sample PanSoiMetPlot_22_FD_92647 | JGI IMG/M metagenome (GOLD analysis project Ga0126377, IMG submission 92647) | Tropical forest soil microbial communities from Panama - MetaG Plot_22 | ecosystem: Environmental > Terrestrial > Soil > Tropical forest > Bulk soil | place: Panama | collected 2016-02-17 | reverse complement strand
TGACCACCAAGATCGCAGCGCGCATCAAGGTGATGTCGCGGCTGGACATTGCCGAGCGGCGCGTGCCCCAGGACGGCCGCATCAAGATGAAGCTGTCCAAGAACCGCGCCATCGACTTTCGCGTGAGCACGTGCCCGACGCTGTTCGGCGAAAAGATCGTGATGCGTATTCTCGATCCCTCGAGCGCGATGCTCGGCATCGACGCGCTGGGGTACGAATCGTTCCAGAAGGATCTCTATCTCAAGCACCTGGCGAAGCCGCAGGGCATGATCCTGGTCACCGGCCCGACCGGTAGCGGCAAGACGGTGTCGCTCTATACCGGTCTCAATATCCTCAACAAGGAAGATACGAATATCTCCACTTGCGAGGATCCGGCCGAAATCCAGATGGCCGGCATCAACCAGGTGAACGTCCATCCCAAGGTGGGGCTCACGTTCGCATCCGCGCTGCGCGCGTTCCTGCGCCAGGACCCGGACGTCATCATGGTCGGCGAAATCCGCGACCTCGAGACCGCGGAGATTGCGCTCAAGGCGGCGCAGACGGGCCACTTGGTGCTCTCGACCCTACACACCAACGATGCGCCCCAGACCCTGACGCGCATGGTCGACATGGGTGTGAAGCCATACGCCATCGCCACGTCGGTGAGCCTGATCATCGCGCAGCGCCTGGCGCGCAAGCTGTGTGCGAATTGCAAGCAGAAGCTGGATGTACCGGCGGAGGCGCTGCACAAGGAGGGCTTCACCAACGAGGAGATCAAGAAGGGACTCACCGTGTACGGCCCCAAGGGCTGCAGCCAGTGTGTCGACGGCTACAAGGGCCGCGTCGGCATCTACCAGGTCATGCCGGTCAGCGAAGCGATCGGTCGCATCATCATGGAAGGCGGCAACGCGTTGCAGATCACGCACGAGGCGGAGCGCGAGGGCGTCTGGGACCTGCGTCGCTCGGGTCTGCAGAAGGTCAAGGATGGGCTGACGAGCATCGACGAGATCAACACGGTCACCGTGGACTAGACGGGGATGAGATTCTCGATGAAGGGCGGCGCATAGAGGACACCTGCTCATGGCGCAAAGCGCAACGGCGATCCGCAAAGACATCCAGTTCAACTGGGTGGGCAAGGACAAGAAGGGCAACAAGCTCAAGGGGCGAAGTCTCGCCGCGAGCGAGCAGGCCCTGCGCGCTGACCTGCGCCGCCAGGGCGTAGTCCCCGTCAAGATCAGCAAGCAGAGCTCGCTCTTCAAGGGTGGCGGCAAGGTCAAGCCGGAAGACATCGCGATCTTCAGCCGCCAGCTCGCCACCATGCTCACCGCGGGCATTCCGCTGGTGCAGTCTTTCGAAATCATCGGCAACGGCCACGACAAGCCGGCGATGCAGAAGCTGGTGCTCGACGTCAAGGCCGACATCGAGGGCGGTACATCGCTGCACGAAGCCCTCGGCAAGCATCCCCTGTATTTCGACGACCTGTACGTCAACCTGGTGGAAGCGGGTGAACAGGCCGGCGCGCTGGAAAGCCTGCTGGACAAGATTGCGACGTACAAGGAGAAGACCGAGGCCCTCAAGAAGAAGATCAAGAAGGCGCTGTTCTATCCCGCCGCCGTCATGGTAGTGGCGGTCATCGTCACGCTGATCCTGCTGATCTTCGTGATTCCACAGTTCGAAGCGCTGTTCAAGGGATTCGGCGCGGACTTGCCCGCCTTCACCCAGATGGTCATCAACTTGTCCCGCTTCGTGCAGGACCAGGGCTGGTGGATGGTGATCCTGGTCGGCGCCGGCATCTACGGTTTCATCGAGGCCAAAAAGCGCTCGCGCGGCATGCGCGAAGCGATCGATCGGCTCTCGCTCAAGCTCCCGGTCGTCGGGCCGATTCTCACCAAGGCGGCGATCGCCCGCTACGCGCGTACCCTTTCCACGATGTTCTCAGCGGGCGTGCCGCTGGTGGAAGCGCTGCAATCCGTGGCCGGCGCGACCGGCAACATCGTCTACGAGCAGGCCGTGTTGCGCATGAAGGACGAGGTGGCCACCGGCCAGCGACTGCAGCGCGCCATGGAGAATACCGGGCTGTTTCCCAACATGGTGGTGCAGATGATCGCGGTCGGCGAGGAGTCGGGCTCGCTCGATGAAATGTCGGGCAAGGTGGCGACGTTCTACGAGCAGGACGTGGACAACGCCGTCGACAGCATGAGCAGTCTGCTCGAGCCGTTGATCATGGCGATCCTCGGCGTACTGGTCGGCGGCCTGGTGATCGCAATGTACCTGCCGATCTTCAAGCTGGGCTCGGTCGTCTGACAGGAATCCACGCAGTCTGGAGCAAACGCCGCGCTTTGCGCGGCGTTTGTTTTTCTGGCAGCCAAGCGGTGCTGCTGCCGGGGAGGAGTAGGCGGCCATGACAGGCTACGAGATACTGCAGTGGCCCCCGTTGTTGATCGGCTTGACGGTGCTCCTCGGCCTGTTCCTGGGCAGCTTCGTCAACGTCGTCATTCATCGACTCCCGATCATGATGGAACGGGAGTGGCGCAGGCAGTGCGAGGAACTGACTCCGGCGGGCACCGGGTCCGAAAGCGAGCGGCCAGCGACTGGAAATGCCCGATTCGATCTCATCGCTCCTCGATCACACTGCCCCGCCTGCAGCGCCCCGATCAAGGCGTGGCAGAACATACCGGTGCTCAGCTATCTCTTCCTCGCAGGCCGGTGTGCGAACTGCCGCGCGCGCATTTCATTGCGCTATCCGGTCGTGGAGCTGCTGACAGCGCTCCTGTCCGGCCTCGCCGCATGGAGATTCGGTTTGTCGTGGGAGCTTGGCGCGGCGCTGGCCTTCACGTGGAGCCTGATCGCCCTCTCCGGCATCGACCTCGATCATCAGCTGCTGCCCGACAGCATCACTCTGCCGCTCCTCTGGCTCGGGTTGCTCCTCAGCCTCGCCTACCGTGGCGACTCCTCCTTCTCCATTCCCGCGGATCCGCGCAGCAGCATCATCGGTGCGGCAGCCGGATACCTGAGCCTCTGGTCCGTCTATCACCTCTTCCGCCTCCTGACGGGCAAGGAAGGCATGGGTTTCGGTGACTTCAAGTTGTTCGCGGTGTTCGGCGCCTGGTTCGGCTGGCAGATGCTGCTGCCGATCATCCTGATGGCCGCGGCGACCGGCGCCGTCGTCGGCATCGCGCTGCTGCTCCTCAAGCGCCATGGCCGCGATGTGCCGATTCCCTTCGGACCTTACCTCGCCGCGGCGGGCTGGATCGCGCTCCTCTGGGGCCCGCAGCTCGTCGATCGTTACCTGCACATCAGCGGACTGCGTTGAGCACCGCTGCTGCTGCGCCCCGCGCGTGCAGTAGCAGATAATGCCGGCGTGAAAACACTGCGCATCGGCTTGACGGGCGGCATCGCGAGCGGCAAGAGCACCGTGGCGAACCTGTTCGCGGCACGGGGTGTGCCCGTCATCGATACCGACGAGATCGCACGCGAAGTCGTCGCACCGGGACGGCCGGCGCTCGCTCGCATCGTGCAGGAATTCGGCCGCGAGGTCCTCGATTCCGTCGGCCGACTGGATCGCCGGCGCATGCGCGAGCTCGTGTTCAGCGATGCGGGCCGGCGTCAGCGGCTGGAGTCGATCCTGCACCCGGAAATACTGCGGGAGATGGCCAGCCGCTCGGCGCAGGCTGGCGGCGCCTATCAGCTGCTCGTCATCCCGCTGCTGGTCGAGGGCCGGCACGAGGACGAGGTCGACCGTGTGCTCCTCGTCGATTCAGCTCCGGAGCAGCAAGTCGAACGGCTCCTGCGCCGTGACGGCGAGACTCCGGCCCGGGCGCGCACCATGCTGGCGGCGCAGGCCTCACGTGCCGCCCGCCTGGCCGCGGCCGATGACGTCATCCGCAACGAAGCCTCGCTGGCGGAGTTGGAATCGCAGGTCGCGCGCCTGCACGAGAGCTATCAGCGCCTCGCCGCTGCGCAGGAACGGGCCCGCTGAATCTCCACATCGCGGCGCGGACCCACTGTCGGTGAGCGCCGACAGGAATTTTCCGGTGACACTCGCACTCGAACTGCCGCAAAATAGCCCATGCTCCAGAGCCTGCCCACGAACAGCGCCGCGTAATGACCTCCCACGCCTTCATCGAGCCCGCAGCCGAGCCCGCCAGTCGATTCGTCGTGTACGAGCAGCCGCTCAATGAACGGATGCGTACCTTCCTGCGACTGGAGTTCCTCTACTCGCAGGCGCTCTACCACACGGAACTGCCGAATCCCTGGAGCAGTCGCGCCGCGGTCGGGAGCCTGCTCGAGATCCTGACGATCACCGCGCGCGGCGACGTGCGCAGCGATGTCATCAAGGAGCTGGAACGGCACGTGCAGGCCTTGAACGAATTTCAATCCAAGCCCGGGGTCGACGCGGGACGGCTGCGCTCCGTGATGTCGAACCTCATCCGCCTGCGCAGCGAACTCGTCAGCATGGGCGCGAACTTCATGCAGCCGCTGCGCGAGTCCGAGTTCCTGAACGCCATCAAGCATCGCAGCGCGATTCCCGGCGGCACCTGCGAGTTCGACCTGCCGGATTACAGCTTCTGGCTCAGCCGCCCCGCCGAATCGCGCATGGCGACGTTCGAAGAATGGATGAAGCTGGTGCGCCCGCTCTGCGACGGCGTGATCGAGATCCTGTGGGTGACGCGTCAGAACGCGCGCCCGCGCGAGGAAGTCGCGGCGGGCGGGCAATACCAGATCAATTTCGAGCGCGAGAACCCGATTCAGCTGTTGCGGATCATCCTGCCCACGGACTCTGACCTGTATCCGGAGATCAGCGGCAGCCACTACCGTTGCAGCCTGCGCTTCATGAGCTGGAAGGAGCTGGGCGGACGCGCCGTGCAGACGGAAGAGGACGTCCGCTTCGTACTGACCTCCTGCACCTGAGCGGCCCGCTCGTGTCGCCTGCCACCGTCAAGTGCCCGACCTGCGGCCGGCCTCTGGAATGGACCGGTGAGTCGCCGTTTCGCCCGTTCTGCAGCGACCGCTGCCGGCTCATCGACCTCGGCGCATGGCTGAGCGAAGAGCGTGGCATCGCCGGCGAGGCCGTGCCGACGGAGCCGGCGCCAACCAAGGATTCCGACCCGAGCTAGTGTCCGCCGTCCGCCGTGCGCGTTTGCGCGCTGTCGGGCACGTTCACGTGGAGGTTCCGCGTGAGAAATGCCCACTGGTCGGAAAAGTCCTCGATCTGCATCCAGACCGGTTTGCCGGCACCGTGGCCCGCGCGCGTCTCGACGCGCAGCAGGATCGGGTTGTCGCACGTCTGGGCGGCCTGCAGCGCCGCGCCGAACTTGAAGCTGTGCCACGGCACGACACGGTCATCGTGATCCGCCGTCGTGATCAGGGTCGGCGGATAGCAGGTGCCCGCACGCACATTGTGATACGGCGAGTACGCATATAACGCCGCAAAGTCCTGCGGGTTGTCGCTCAGGCCGTAGTCGCTCGACCACTGCCGCGCGTTGGCGCTGGCGGTGTGATAACGAAGCATGTCGAGAACGCCGACCGCCGGGAGAGCGGCGGCGACGAGCCCCGGCTCCTGGGTGATCACGGCGCCGATCAGCAAGCCGCCGTTGCTGCGGCCGAGGATCGCGAGCCGCTCCTTCGAGGTGTAGTGCTCATCGACCAGGTAGTGAGCCGCCGCGATGAAGTCATCGAACACATTCTGCTTTTGCGCCTTGGTGCCGGCCACGTGCCACGCCTCACCGTACTCCGAGCCGCCGCGCAGATTCGCCACGGCGTAGGTGCCGCCCATCTCGAGCCACACCAGCACCGGGACACTGAAGGCGGGCGTCAGCGGGTTGTTGAAGCCGCCGTAGCCATAGAGCAGCGTCGGCGTGCTGCCATCCTTCTTCAGGTCTGCGCGATGCGTGACGAACATCGGCACGCGGGTGCCGTCCTTGCTGGTGAAGAACACCTGCTCGGTGACGAAGCGCGAGGTGTCGGCGGCGATCCTCGGCGCACGAAACAAGTCGGCACGATTCGACGCGACGTCGTAGTGATAGATCGAAGTCGGCGTCAGGTAGTCGGCGTAGGAAAAGAACGTCTCGCTGCTGTCCGCATGGCCGCGGAAGCCATCGATCGTGCCCTTGCCGGGCAGCGTCACTTCGTTGACCAGGGCGCCGCTCGAATCGAAGACCTTCGCCTGTGAGTGGGCGTCGTGCAGGTAGGTGAGGATGATCTTGCCGCCGACGTAGCTCGCGTTCTGGATCGCGTCCGTGGCTTCAGGAACCACCGTGCGCCAGGCGGTGCGTGCGGGCTTGCGCGTATCGATCGCCACCACGCGTCCGCGGGGTGAATCCTCGGTCACCCAGAAGTAGAGCACCGGTCCCTCGGAACCGAAGAACGTGTAGTAGCCGCGCCAGTCATCGAGCAGCCGCACGACCTCCGCGCCTTGCGCACCGGCCTTGAGGGGCAGGGACGTGTAGTAGACGCCATTGGTCTGGTACCCGTCGAACAGGTTGATCAGCAGGTAACGGCCATCTTCGGTGACTTCCGGGTACGGGTTGCGCGTCGGGTGATCGGTGACCGCGTACACGAACGAATCGCGCGCTTGTGCTTCGCCGATCCGGTGGCGGTAGATGGACACCTGCCTGGAGTCATCGCCGGAACCATCGGCACGCAGCGGGTAGCGGCTGTAGTAGAAAGCGCTCGAGTCGCGCTCCCACGAGACGTCGGTGAACTTGGCGTTCTTGAGCACGTCCACGAGATCCTGGCCGGTGTTGACGTCGCGGATGTGCCAGGTCTTCCAGTCGGTGCCGCCATCGGAGAGCGCGTATGCGAGGTAGCGTCCGTCGGGGCTGATGTGAAAATCGGCGAGCGCGATGGTGGCGTCGGCGCTCAGCACGTTCGGATCAAGCAGTACGCGGGCCGGCGCCTGCAGCGCATCGGCGACGAAGAGAACACTCTGGTTCTGCAGGCCGTCGTTGCGCAGCCAGAAGTAGCGTCCGCCCTCCTTCACCGGCACCGCGAAACGTTCATAGTTCCAGAGCGCCGTCAGCCGCTGCTTGATCCACGCACGCGCCGGGATCGAGTCCAGGTACGGCTGGGACAGACTGTTCTCGGCCGCCACCCACTGGCGTGTCTGCTGGCTGTCGAGGTCCTCGAACCAGCGATAGGGATCGGCCACGCTCACCGCGCCATAGTGGTCGACCTGCGCCCCGCGCTGCGCCGCCGGGTACTCGAGTGACTTGGCCGGGGCCTTCTCGGGCGACGGGGCGTGGCCGCACGACACCAGCAACAGTGCCGCGCCGCCGGCGAGCCATGAGCGCCAGGAGTGGAATGGAAGGATCATCATGCCTAAACTCCGCCAAATTTTTGCGCGCAGCCTACACGTATGCAGCGAATCCGACCATTCTCCTTGCTGGTAGTGCCCATGCTCGCCGCCTTCCAGGGCGCCGCGGCGGGCGATCTGCCCATCAGCCGCATCTTTTCGGCACCGGATCTGAGCGGACCGTCCCTGCGTGCAGCGCAGATTTCCCCCGATGGACAGCGCGTCACCTTCCTGCGCGGCAAGGCCGAACAGAAGGACAAGCTCGACCTGTGGGAGTACGACATCCGCTCGCGCAAGTTCCGCGTGCTGGTCGACTCGAGCGCGCTGGTCGGGGACGAGGGCCGGCTGTCCGACGAGGAGTTGCAGCGGCGCGAGCGTCAGCGCATCTCCTCGCTCTCCGGAATTGTCGAATACTTGTTTGCGCCGGACGGGCAGGCACTGCTCTTTCCGTTGGGCGGCGATCTCTACTACTACGATCTGAAGGCGCCGGCCGCCAGCGCGGTGCGGCGACTCACCCGGACCGCGGACACGGAGACGGACGCGAAGTTCTCGCCCCTCGGCCATTTCGTCAGCTTCATCCGCGGACAGAACCTCTTCGTGCTCGATCTCGCCACCGGCAAGGAGCGCGCGCTCACGAGCGACGGCGGCGGAGCGATCAAGAACGGCATGGCCGAGTTCATCGCGCAGGAGGAAATGGGGCGCAATACCGGCTACTGGTGGTCGCCGGACGAGCAGCGCATCGCGTACACGCGCGTCGATGAAAGCCCGGTCCCGGAAATCCAGCGTTTCGAGATCAACGCCGATGCGGTCTCCATCTTCACCCAGCGCTATCCGGCCGCGGGTTCAGCCAACGTGCTGGTCGCACTCAAGTCGATGGATCTCAAGAGCGGTGTGGTCAAGGACCTCGATCTCGGGAGCGAGCGCGACATTTACCTCGCGCGGGTCGATTGGTTTCCGGACGGACAGCACGTGGCCGCACAGCGCCAGTCGCGCGATCAGCTGCGGCTGGACCTGCTGAAGATCGATGCCGCCTCCGGCAAGTCCACCATTCTGCTCACCGAGACCAGCAAGACCTGGGTGGACCTCAACGATGAGCTGACGTTCCTGAACTCATCGCGTGCGTTCATCTGGGCCTCCGGGCGCACGGGTTATCAGCACCTGTACCTGTACGACCTCGACGGTCACCTGATCCGCCCGTTGACGAGCGGTGACTGGATGGTGGTTGGCGACGGCGGTTCGCGCGCGGTGGTGGACGTCGACGAAGCGCAGGGGCGTGTGTATTTCCTCGCGAACGAGCGCGGTCCCTTGCAGCGCCATCTCTATTGGGCGCCGCTGCGCTTCACCTCGGGTCCGCGCCGCGTCACCGACGAAGCCGGCTGGCACACCGCCACCATGTCACCGGATCACCTGTTCTTCCTCGAGGTGTATTCCAACCCGGAGCGTCCGCCGCGCATCCAGTTGCGTCGCGTCGATGGTCGTCCTCTCGCCACGCTCATCGACAACGCCCTCGATGACACGCATCCCTACGCGCCCTACCGCGATGCGCATGCGCGCACCGAGTTCGGCACGCTCAAGGCTGCGGACGGACAAAGCCTCTACTACCAGATGCTCAAGCCGGAGCACTTCGACCCCGCGCGCAAGTACCCGGTGATCGTGGACGTCTATGGCGGACCCGGTGTGCAGCGCGTCCGCCAGGCGTGGGGTGGCTATCCGCGCAGCAACGAGGGTTTCTTCCGCCAGGTGCTGGCGCAGGATGGCTACGTCGTGTTCACCCTCGACAACCGCGGGAGCGGCTTTCGCGGTGCGGCGTTCGAGTCGGTGATCCGGGACCGCATGGGGCAGGTGGAAGTCGCGGACCAGGTCGAAGGCGTGAAATTCCTGCGCTCGCTCCCTTACGTGGACCCCCAGCGCATCGGCGTCTTCGGCTGGAGCTACGGCGGGTACATGGCGCTCATGTGCATGTTCACCGCACCGGACTACTTCCAGGCCGGCGTGTCCGGTGCGCCGGTCACCGACTGGCGCATCTATGACACGCACTACACCGAGCGCTATCTCGGCCTGCCGCAGCAGAACGCGAGCGGCTATGAGGCGAGCAGCGCCTTGAAATACGCGGACGCGCTGCGCGGTCCGCTCCTCGTCATCCACGGCATGGCGGACGACAACGTGCTGTTCACGAACAGCACACGGCTCTTCAAGCGCCTGCAGGATCTCGACAAGCCCTTTGATGTGATGACGTATCCGGGCGGCAAGCACGGACTGCTGCGCCACGCCGACATGGGCCCGCACGCCTACGAGATGATCAGGAGATTCTTCGACGAGAATCTGAAGTCGCCGCCGCCGCCCGCGCGGTGAGTGCCGCGACGATCGGTCGGTCGGCTTCCAGAAGGTCCTCGACCGCGAGCTCCGCCGGCCTCACCCACTTGAGCGCCTGCCCGTCGAGGCTCGAGGGTACGCCCTGAAAGGCGGTCACCGTCCACATACTGAGCATCACCCGACGCTCCGTGTAGTCGTGCGTGAGCTCGAGCAGTCGCTCGGCGCTGACGAGCTGCACGCCGAGCTCTTCCGCGAGTTCGCGCGTGAGCGCCTGCAGTTCGGTCTCGCCGCTGTGGATTTTCCCGCCGGGAAACTCCCAGCGGCCGGCCATGTGAGTTCCGGGCGGGCGCTGCGCGATCAGTACGCGTCCCTGGTCGTCGAACAATGCGCCCGCGACGACTCGGATGGTTGGAAGGTGAGCGCTATTCAAGAGCCGCGACTCGCTGCTGCCTTGGCCTCGGGCTCAAGGCTCAGGCCTCAGGCTTCAGGCCCGACGCCTTCTCTGGCCAGCGCGCCGTGGCAGTTCTTGTACTTTTTCCCCGATCCGCACGGGCAGGGCTCGTTGCGACCGATCTTGCGGCCCTCGCGCACGAACGGGGCCGGTGCGGCGGCAGGTGCTTCCGCGGGTCCGCGCGCCACCGGTCCGGCGGCCGGCTGCTGCGACTCCTCGGGCGCGGTCAGCGACTGCGCCTGCGCATGCTGGGCCTGCAGGGCGCGCGCCATGCGCTTGCGTCGCTCCTCCTCCTCGCGATCGATTTCCTCCTGGCTGCGCACCTGCAGGCGCGACAGGATCGTCACGGTGTCGAACTTGATGCGATCGAGCATCGCGCTGAAGAGCTCGAAGGCCTCGCGCTTGTATTCCTGCTTCGGGTTCTTCTGCGCGTAGCCACGCAGGTGAATGCCCTGGCGCATGTAGTCCATCGCCGCCAGGTGCTCGCGCCAGTGCACGTCGAGCTGCTGCAGCATGATGGCCTTCTCGAAGTAGCGCATCGCGGGAGCGCCGAGCTGCGCGACTTTCTGCTCGTACGCCGCATCGACGTCCTGCACCACCCGCTTGCGCAGTCCCTGCTCCTCGAGCGCGGCGTCCGCCTTCATCCAGTGTTCCGGGTCGAGCGGCACAGCGAAATCACGCTGGATGGCCGCTCGCAGGCCGGCGAGGTCCCACTGCTCCGGGAGCGTCCCGAGCGGCAGGAAGGTGTTCATGAGATTGTTGACGACCTCCTCGCGGATGCCACGCACGGCATCGGCGACGTCTTCGGCGGCCATGAGCTCGGTGCGCTGCTGGTAGATCACCTTGCGCTGATCGTTGGCGACATCGTCGTATTCCAGGAGGTTCTTGCGCGCGTCGAAGTTGTACGCCTCGACCTTGCGCTGCGCCTTCTCGATCTGGCGCGACAGCATGCGGCTCTCGATGACCTCGCCTTCCTTCATGCCGACCCGCGACAGCAAAGCCTTGGTGCGGTTCGGGTCACCGAAGATGCGCATCAGGTTGTCTTCGAGTGACAGGTAGAAACGGCTCGAGCCCGGATCGCCCTGGCGGCCCGAGCGGCCGCGCAGCTGGTTGTCGATGCGACGCGACTCGTGACGCTCGGTGCCCACGATGTGCAGGCCGCCCGCGGCCACGACGGCTTCGTGACGCGTATTCCAGTCGCGCTTGATCTTGTCGACCGTGTCCGCTTGCGGATCTTCCAGCGTGTGCAACTCCGCCTCGAGATTCCCGCCGAGCACGATGTCCGTGCCGCGGCCGGCCATGTTGGTGGCGATCGTGACCGTCCCGGGCCGTCCCGCCTGCGCGACGATGTGGGCCTCGCGCTCGTGCTGCTTGGCGTTCAGCACCTGGTGGCGCACGCCGACCTTGTTGAGCAGTCCCGACAGGAACTCGGAGGTCTCGATCGAGGTGGTGCCGACCAGCACCGGCTGCTGGCGCTGCATGCACTCGCGGATGTCCTCGATGATCGCCTCGAACTTGTCCTTCTGTGAGAGGTACACGAGGTCGGCCGCGTCATCGCGGACCATCGGCTTGTGGGTCGGGATCACCACCACTTCGAGGCCGTAGATCTGCTGGAACTCGAACGCCTCGGTATCGGCGGTACCGGTCATGCCGGCGAGTTTCGTGTAGATACGGAAGTAGTTCTGGAAAGTGATCGAGGCGACCGTCTGATTCTCCTCGCGTACCTTGACGTTCTCCTTGGCTTCCACGGCCTGGTGCAGTCCGTCCGACCAGCGTCGGCCGGGCATGGTGCGGCCGGTAAACTCGTCGACGATGATCACCTCGCCGTTGCGGACGATGTATTCCACATCCTTGTGGTAGAGGGAATGCGCGCGCAGGGCCGCGGTGAGGTGATGCATCAGGCGGATGTTCGCGGCGTCGTACAGGCTCTCGCCCTCGCGCAGCAATCCGGCCTCGAGCATCAGCTGCTCGACGCGTTCGTGGCCGCCTTCGGTGAGATGGACCTGCTTGCCCTTCTCCTCGACCGTGTAGTCGCCCGCTTCCGGCTCTGCTTCGTCCTTGGCACGTGCTTCGGCCTGCTGCTCCGCGAGCGCTTCGTCGTCCACCTTCTGGACCTTGAGCCGCGGGACCAGCGCATTGATCTTGACGTAGAGCTCGGTGCTCTCCTCGGCCGGGCCGGAAATGATGAGCGGCGTGCGCGCCTCGTCGATCAGGATCGAGTCGACCTCATCGACGATCGCGTACACGAGGCTGCGCTGCACGCGGTCCTCGAGTCGGAAGGCGAGATTGTCGCGCAGGTAATCGAAGCCGAATTCGTTGTTGGTGCCGTAGGTGATATCGGCGCCATACGCGGCGCGCTTCTCGTCGGAGGCTTGCGCATTCTTGATGACGCCTACCGTGAGACCGAGGAAGCGGTAGACGGGCCCCATCCAGTCGGCGTCGCGCTGCGCGAGGTACTCATTCACCGTGACGATGTGCACACCCTTGCCGGGGAGTGCATTGAGGTACGCCGGCAGCGTCGCAACGAGGGTCTTGCCCTCGCCGGTGCGCATCTCGGAAATCTTCCCCTCATGGAGCGCAATGCCACCGATCAGCTGCACGTCGAAGTGACGCATGCCGAGCGTGCGGCGCGCCGCCTCACGCACGCAGGCGAAAGCCTCGGGGAGGATATCCATGAGCGTGGCGCCGTCGGCGAGGCGCTTGCGGAACTCCTCGGTCTTGGCGCGCAGCTGCTCGTCGGAGAGCGCATGGATCGCGGGCTCGAGCGCATTGGCCTCGTCGACGTAGCGGCCGTAGGACTTGAGCAGCCGCTGATTACGGCTGCCGAAGATGCGCGTAAAGAACTGCCACACGATCGAATTTCCTTCAGCAATACAAAGGCCTGCCTCTTGGGGGAGGGCAGGCCGGATTCAAGGGTCGCGTATTGTACGGTGAGGCTGAACCGACTGCACTCAAGGGCCCGCGGCCCAGCCGAGCGCCCGCACCGATGGTACGGGTGCGCTCTTATTGACGATTCAGGGGTGGCTTCAGTTCAGCGGCCGTCGACGAACTGCAGCGGGTTCACCTGGCGGCCGTTGCGCAGCACTTCGAAATGCAGGTTCGGGCCGGTGGCTCGACCCGTCGAACCCATCAGGGCGATGGGCTGGCCCTTCTGCACCGTTTCACCGACCGACACCAGGTTGCGCTCGTTGTGTGCGTAGCGCGTGACGAAACCGTTGCCGTGATTGATCTCGACCATCTTGCCGTAACCGAAGCGCTCGCGTGACCAGGTCACGACGCCGGTCGCCACAGCGACCACCTGCGCGCCCGCGCGACCGGCGAAGTCCACACCTTTGTGAACCGCCGTGTATCCGGTGAAGGGATCGGAACGCGATCCGAAGTAAGAAGAGATCCAGCCATCGGTGACCGGCCGGCCCTTCGGCTTGATCTGTTCGTTGAGATTGCGGCTCAGGATCAGGTTCTCGAGCACGCCAAGCTCGACTTCGCGATCATCCATCTGGCGCGAGAGCCCGTCGATCATCGCGGTGAGATCGGGAATCTGCGCCGCCTCACCCTGCCCGTCGGTCTCAGGACCACCCTGTGCCGGCGGGTTGCCAAAGTCGAATTCACGCTCGTCGATATCGGCCATCTGCGTCAGGCGCCGGCCGAGTGCATCGAGGCGGATCACGTGGGCGTTCATCTGGCCGACGCGTTTCGCGAGCGCGTCGATGTGGTCCTGCAGAACGCGGCGTGTCTCGGCCAACTGGGCCTGCTGTGTCGCGAGACGCTTGGACCATTCGGCGGCCTGGAGCGAGGGCTGACTCGAGGCGCTGCGCAATCCGAGGTGATGTCCGGCGAGAAATGCCCCGCCGACCACGAGGAGCACCGCGACGGTGAGCACGGCAATCGCCTTCGGCTGCGCGAGGTTGATTTCGCGTGCGCGTCCCCGGAAGCGATCGAAAATGATCACATTCATGCGGCCTGCTCCCAACAGCGTGTGTCGGTCCGTTTCGATGAAATTCCGGCTCCCTCCATCCCCACCCTGGTCGCCGGAACAGCAGACGCGCTGTGTCGCAAGTTGTTGTTCAAATTGGTCAACCTGGCAACCCCGCTGTCATAGCTCGCGCCTTAGACCGGTAGCTTTGCGTCCTCACCTTTCGGTGAGTTTGCCGTTTACAGTGGCTTAGACTATGCCGAACCGGGCGACCCAAGACAATGAAATCCATACCCAACTGTTTCTCACTCTTGAACATATCGCAGTGCACAAACCACGCTCATTAAGTCAACTCATCCAGGGCGGCGCACCGCGTCTTCAGCATCTTTCGAACCGCGCCAAAACCGCGCTGGCACTCAAAGAAAGCGTGCGCACGGCACTTCCCAGCGCGCTCGCGAACCACGTCACAGCGGCGGCGCTGCGCCAGCAGGAGCTCACGATCTGGGTCGATTCGGCGGCTTTCTGCGCGCGCTTGCGCTTCGAGACTCCACACGTACGCGAAGCGCTGTCGCGTGAGACCGGCGCGCCGATCGAACGGATTCGCGTGAAGGTTGGACCCGAGCCCGGGCGAGTGGCCACGCCCAAATCTTCTCAAATCACGGGCGCAGCTCGTCACCGGCCCAAGCCCGCAGTGGAGTAGTTCCTCCGGATCACGCGGTGGCCGCCGCGCTGACGAAGGAAATAGGCGCATCCGCTGCGGTTTCGAAAGTGACTTCTTCCCAGGCCTCGGTGCTCGCAATCAGCGTGCGCAACAGGCGATTGTTGAGCGCGTGACCGGACTTGAAGCCGCTGAATTCACCGATGAGGCTGTGGCCGAGCAGGTAGAGGTCCCCGATGGCGTCGAGGATCTTGTGCTTGACGAACTCGTCCTCGTAGCGCAATCCGTCCTCGTTCAGGACGCGGAAATCGTCCAGCACGATCGCGTTGTCCATCGTGCCGCCCAACGCGAGATTGCGCGCACGCAGGGTTTCCAGGTCACGCATGAACCCGAAGGTACGCGCCCGGCTCACTTCCTTGAGGAACGACGTTGTCGAGAAATCCATCGACGCGGTCTGCGAGCGCTTCTTGAAGATCGGGTGATTGAACTCGATCTCGAAGTTCACCTTGAAGCCGTCGAACGGATCGAAGCGCGCCCACTTGTCCCCATCCTCGACGCGCACACTCTTGGTGATGCGCACGAACCGCTTGGGCGTGCCCTGCTCCTCGAGCCCGGCGGACTGGAGCAGGAAGACGAAGGGACCCGCGCTCCCGTCCATGATCGGCACTTCCGGCGCGCTCACTTCGACGAAGGCGTTGTCGATGCCGAGGCCCGCGAACGCCGAGAGGAGATGTTCGACGGTCGCGACCTTGATGCCATCCCGGACGAGAGTGGTGCCCAGCATCGTCTCGCCGACGTTCTCGGCGTGGGCGCGGATATCGACCGGGATGTCGAGATCGGTACGACGGAAAACGATACCGACGTTGGCCGGCGCCGGCCGCAAGGTCATGAGCACCTTCTGGCCAGTGTGCAGTCCCACGCCGGTGGCGCGAATGCTGTTCTTGAGCGTTCGTTGATTGACCATGCCCGCTTCGACACGGCGGCCGTGGGCCGAGTGCCTGTGACACCCAGACCTCCGCTTGCGGTCGACGCGCCCCGGAGCCGACCCCGCCTTTGACTTAAAAAGGGGCGCTACCGTACCACAGGTCAAAAAGTCCGCCAATTCCGGACCTTAGTTTCTTACCCTCCCGGGCGCGGCCCTGCCGCGCGACGTTTACCTGAATTTCACGCCACGCTCCTTCAGTCGGCCTGCCGGCGCAGGAAAGCGGGAATGTCGAGCAGGTCTTCACTGTTCATGTCGACCCGCATGCCATCCCCGACCGCTCGCTGGCGCTGGACCGTGGGCTTCTCGTACGCCGTGTAGTCCGCACCCGTCAGCGGCTGGCGGCCGCGTTGCTGAACGACGCGCATCTGCGGCTGTTGGCCCGCCGATGTCTGGTGCTGCTGATGCTGCTGGTGCTGCGGGTGCTGCGGGTGCTGCTGGTGCCGCACGGTTGGACGGCCGAGACCGGTCGCAACCACCGTCACCCGGATCTGGTTCTTCATTTCCGGATCGATCACCGTGCCGACCACGACCGTCGCATCGTCGGAGGCGAACTTCTTCACCGTGTTGCCCACGATTTCGAACTCGCCGATCGACAGGTCCATGCCCGCGGTGACATTGACCAGGATGCCGTGCGCGCCCGCGAGGTTGATGTCCTCGAGCAGCGGGCTCGACACTGCGGCTTCGGCCGCTTCGCGCGCACGCTCTTCGCCGCTCGCCGCGCCCGATCCCATCATCGCCATGCCGGTTTCGGACATCACGGTCCTGACGTCGGCGAAATCGACGTTGATGAGGCCCGGTCGCGTGATCAGCTCCGCGATGCCTTGCACCGCGCCTTGCAGCACCTGGTTCGCCGCCTTGAAGGCGTCGAGCAGTGTCGTGTCGCTGCCAAGGACGGTGAGCAGCTTCTGGTTCGGGATCGTGATCAGCGAGTCGCAGTACTTGCCGAGCTCGGCGATGCCGTGCTCCGCGACCAGCATGCGCTTGCTGCCTTCCATGTCGAACGGCTTGGTCACCACTGCGACGCACAGGATGCCGAGCTCCTTGGCCACCGCGGCCACGACCGGAGCCGCGCCGGTGCCGGTTCCCCCGCCCATGCCGGCGGTGATGAACAACATGTCGCAGCCATCGATCAGCTCGATGATCCGGTCGCGATCTTCCATCGCGGCCTGGCGACCGACTTCAGGGTCGGCGCCCGCGCCGAGGCCCTTGGTGATGTTGCAGCCGATCTGCAGTGAAGCCTTCACCCGGGAATGCTTCAGGGCCTGCGAATCGGTATTGATGCAGATGAAATCCACCCCCTCGATACCGCAATTGACCATGTGCGAGACCGCATTGCCGCCGCCGCCGCCGACGCCCAGCACCTTGATCACTGCGCTCTGACTGTATGCATCCATCAGCTCGAACATGAACGCTCTCCTCTTCTCTTGAGACGTGTCGTGAGACTTCGCCCGAGACTTCTTACGCTTGACGCGAGAATTCTTCCGGCTCATCAGAAATTCCCCTGAAACCACGCTTTCATGCGCTCGAACACACTCTTCATGCCCCCGTAGATCGGCTTTTCACGCAGCGCGCCCTGGGCGTTTGCGCGTGCGTAAAGGAGCAACCCGACACCGGTTGAATGGATCGGATTGCTGACCACTTCGACGAGGCCCGAGACGTGCTGCGGCAGGCCGAGACGCACGGGCATGTGAAAGATTTCCTCGGCGAGCTCGACCGCGCCTTCCATCTTGGCGCTGCCGCCGGTGATGACGACGCCGGCTGCGATCGCTTCCTCGAAGCCGGAGCGCCTGAGCTCCTCGCGGATCAGGCCGAAGAGCTCCTCGTAGCGCGGCTCGACGATCTCGGCGAGCGTCTGGCGCGCGAGGCGCCGCGGTGGGCGATCGCCGACGCTCGGGACCTCGATGGTCTCGTCCGGGTTGGCGAGCTGCGAGAGCGCGCAGGCGTAGCGCAGCTTGATGTCCTCCGCGTACTGCGTCGGCGTGCGCATCGAGACCGCGATGTCGTTCGTCACCTGGTCGCCCGCGATCGGGATCACGGCCGTGTGGCGGATCGCGCCGTTGGAGAACACCGCGAGGTCGGTCGTCCCGCCGCCGATGTCGACGAGGCACACGCCGAGCTCCTTCTCGTCATCGGTGAGCACGGCGAAGCTCGAGGCGAGCTGCTCGAGCACGATGTCCTCGACGTGCAAGCCGCAGCGCTGCACACATTTCACGATGTTCTGTGCGGCGCTGTCCGCGCCGGTGACGATGTGCACCTTGGCTTCGAGGCGCACCCCTGACATCGCGATCGGGTCGCGGATGCCTTCCTGGTTGTCGATGATGAATTCCTGCGGCAGCACGTGCAGGATCTTCTGGTCGGCGGGAATCGCCACCGCTTTCGCGGCATCGATGACGCGGTCGACGTCCCCGCCCATCACTTCCTTGTCGCGGATCGCGACGATGCCGTGCGAGTTGAGGCTCCGTACATGGCTGCCGGCGATGCCGGCGAACACCGAGTGAATCTCGCAGCCCGCCATCAGCTCGGCCTCTTCCACCGCGCGCTGGATCGACTGCACCGTCGACTCGATGTTGACCACCACGCCTTTCTTCAGGCCGCGCGAGGGATGCGAGCCGATGCCGATCACTTCGATGCTGCCGTCGTTCGCCATCTCGCCCACGATCGCCACCACCTTCGAGGTGCCGATATCGAGTCCGACCAGGAGGTTTCGATCAGAGCGCCGGGACATGTGTCGCTGGGTTCCTCATGCTGTGAAGTGGGGTGCCGGGGCCGCCGACTTCGGTTTCGCGGCGTCCCCGGTGTTCGCGGCATTGCCGGCACGCTTCCAGCCGACCGCAAAGCCGTTGCTGTAGCGCATGTCGACGTAGGCGATGTCCTCGGCGCGTCCCGCGATCGTCGGCACCGCGGCCTGGATGAAGCGATCGAGGCGGTCGTCGACCTGGCGTCGTCCGAGTCGCACGCTGATGCCGTTGGAGAGCTCGAGCTGCCACGCGCCGCGCGCGTCGAGATCCACGGCCGCGAGGCGCAAGCCGACTTCGATCAGGCGCCCCTGCGCCGCGAGATAGCGCTGCGCGACCTGCGCCTCGGTGCCGTCGGGCCCGGTGAGTCGTGGCAGCTCGGGCGGCACGTGGCGCGCATTCGGCAGGAACAATTCGCCGCGGGTATTGAGCAGGCCCGCTTCGCCCCAGCGCGCGGCCGCGACCTGCTCGGTGATCTCGACCCGCAGGCCATCCGGCCAGCGCCGCTGGATCCGCGCGTGATCCACCCAGGGCAGCTCTTCGACGCGGTGGCGGACCTTCTCGAGATCCACCGTCATGAACCCGTCGTGCATTGCGCTCGTGACCGCCTGCTCGACCTGCACCGGCGACACGCGCTGGAACTTGCCTTCGACCGATACGACGCGAATCGGCTGGTCGAGCGCGAACATCAGGCCGTAGGCGACACCGGCCGCGAGCGCAAAGAACGCGAGGGCCGCGCCAATCCGCCGCCACTGGATGCCGGGCAGGCGCCACTCGCGCTGCGGGAGCCTGCGCCGGTTGCGCTTCTTCAGAGACAGCACGCTCATGCGCGTCCCCGCTCGAAGCTGGATTCGAGGATGCGCCAGACCAGCGTCTCGAAGTCGATGCCGACGGCGCGCGCCGCCTTCGGCACCAGGGAGTGACTCGTCATCCCGGGCGCGGTGTTGACCTCGAGCAGGAAGTTCTGGCCGCGCTGATCGCGCATGATGTCGACGCGGCCCCAGCCCCAGCAGCCCGCGGCCTTGAAGGCCGCGAGCGCCAGTGCCTTGATCTCCTTTTCCGCGCTCCCCTTGAGCCCCGGGCAGATGTATTGCGTGTCCTCGGCGATGTACTTTGCGTGGTAGTCGTAATACTCACCCTTCGGCACGATCTGGATCGAAGGCAGCGCCTCCTCGCCGAGGATCCCCACGGTGTATTCGCCACCCTCCACCAGCTGCTCGACCAGGAGCTCGCCCGGGTAACGAGCCGCGAGCTCCACGGCCCGCGGCAAGTCGGCTGGATTGAACACGCGGCTCACGCCGACGCTCGAGCCCTCGAGCGACGGCTTCACGATCAGCGGCAGGCCGATCGAGCGCGCGACCTTCTCGACGTCGCCACCGCGTTCCAGACGCGCGTAGCGCGGAGTCGAAAGGCCGAGCGCCAGCCACACCTGCTTGGTGCGGATCTTGTCGAGCGACAGTGCCGAGCCCAGCACGCCTGAGCCGGTGTAAGGAATCTTCAGCGCATCGAGCAGGCCCTGCAGGACGCCGTTCTCGCCGTCGCCGCCGTGCAGGATGTTGAACACGCGATCGAAACGGCGTGCCAGCAGCGCTTCGATGAGCGCGGGTATGCCGTCGACGGCGTGCGCGTCGACGCCGCGCGTCTTGAGCGCCTCGAGCACATTGCGTCCGGAGTCGAGCGACACCTCGCGTTCGGAGGACGTGCCGCCCATCAGGACGGCGACTCGGCCGAACGCGCGCGCTTCGCTGACGCGAGTCGCGCTCATGCCGGCTCCCCCATGATGCGAACTTCGGTCTCGAGGTGGACGCCGTGCACGCGCTCGACGGTGCGCTGCACGTGCCGGATCAGTTCTTCGAGATCGCGCGCGGTCGCATTGCCCTCATTGATGAAGAAGTTGGCGTGCTTGGTGGAGACCGATGCCCCGCCGATCCGATAGCCCTTGAGGCCTGCCGCGTCGATAAGCCGCGCAGCGTGATCGCCTGGGGGATTGGTGAACGTCGAGCCGCCGCTCCAGGCGCCGATCGGTTGCGATTCCTTGCGCCGCGCGAGCAACTGCCGAATCTCGTCTTGGTGGGCTTCCGGCCGGTGCTCGAACCGCAGCGTCGCCCCGATGAACCATTCGCCGGCGGGTCCCACGACGCTGCGATAACCGACGCGGAACTCGCTCGCCGGGCGTTTGCGGCGCACACCGCCGCGGTCGATGGTCTCGACTTCGACCACGTGGCGCCAGGTCTCGCCGCCGAACGCGCCCGCGTTCATCGCCAGCGCTCCGCCCAAGGTCCCCGGGATGCCCGCGAAGAACTCCGCGGGGCCCAGTCCCCACTTGACGCATTGCTTGGCGAGCCGCGCGCAAGCGACGCCGGCGCCGCCGTGAACCTGCGTCTCGTTGA
>Ga0126377_10000721_pt1 | contig 20721 bp, 12 predicted proteins | sample PanSoiMetPlot_22_FD_92647 | JGI IMG/M metagenome (GOLD analysis project Ga0126377, IMG submission 92647) | Tropical forest soil microbial communities from Panama - MetaG Plot_22 | ecosystem: Environmental > Terrestrial > Soil > Tropical forest > Bulk soil | place: Panama | collected 2016-02-17 | reverse complement strand
AGGCTGACCAGGGCGTCGGGTGGGGCCCATTCGCGGGCGTGGAGGCCGCCGGTGATGACCACCACGCGCCGGGCCGGGCCGCCGGGGACCGCCTTGCCGATCTCCAGGCGCCAAACCTGGCGGCCGTTGTTGGTGGCGTTCGGCAGGGGGGTGATCGCGCAGGTGTCGGGGAAGGCGCCCGCGATGGCGCCGAGTTCCGCCTCGATCGTGCCGGCCGAGCGTGGGTAGGGCATCAGAGCGGGTCCTGCGGGATCTGCTCGCCGGGCGCACGCTCGATCTGGCCGAAGAGCGTCTCGAGCTGCGCGTCCAGGGTGGCGGCGTCGACCACCACCTCCACGGTGAGCCCGCGCTGCTGCACCTGCACGACCGCCGGGTCGCTCGCATACGCGGTGACGCGGCGGTCCCCGCCCGGCAGCGTGCGCGCGCTGTGGATCGCGACGTGCAGCCCGTCGACGTCGAGCAGGCCCTGCACGAGCGCCTCGGGGCCGGAGATCCACACGATCTGGGTCACGGCCCGCCCACCACCGGCTCGAGGGTGTCGAAGCGCAGGCGCAGGGCGGGCGGGGTGAGCAGGGGCCGGCGGCCGCGCTGGGTCCACAGCACCGGCAGGCCGTCGGTGCGCCGGCCGAGCACCGCCCGGCGCTCCAGGACGAGCCCGTCGGTCGGGATCGCTGCCGGCTCGATCTGGTGGACCGGCGTGCCCGAGCGCGTCGCCGGGTCGGTGTAGAGCAGGTCGCTGTCCGGCTCGGGCGCGAGCACCGCCGGCGAGGCCGTGAGGTCCGCGGCGCGCGCCTGCACGTAGCGGCGCCGGCCGGCGACCTGGTCGACGGGGTAGGGGTGCCAGCGCGGCGGCACGTCGGCGGTCGGCACGTAGGCGAAGGCCGGCGGCGCCTGCGCCGGTGCCGACGCCGGCGGCTGGGGGAGCGGCGGGCGCTCGCTGGGCACCTCGCGGCCCGTCACCCGCCGCTCCACCGCCCACAGCAGGTTGGCGTCCTCGTCGACCCCGAGGGTGACCTCGTCGATCGCCGAGCCGACCAGCGGCGTGGCGACCGTCGGCCAGACCACCAGCGAGCGGTGGTCCAGGCCGGCGACCGAGAACAGGCTCCAGCCGTCGGCAGGTGGGGCGAGTGTCCAGGTGTCGCCGAAGGAGTCGTGCACGACCACCTCGGTGAGCGTGAGGACGTGCCCGGCCTGGGTGTCCACGGGGAACGTGAACCAGTCGTCGGAGTGCGACAGCACCAGGTCCAGCAGCAGCGTGGTGGCGAAGTGGGCGGGGTCGGGCGGGTAGCCGCCGATGTCGACCCTGGCGCGCTCGATCTGCCACCAGCGCGGCGCGGGGGCGCCGGGGTAGGTCGCGCGGGCCGCCAGCACCGACACCGGCCGGGGCGGCGTCGGCGCTGGCAGCGGGCCGCCGGCGTCCACCGAGTACCAGTCCAGGTCGCCGCCGTCGTGGCGGCGCAGGGCCAGGCCGACCCCGGCGGCGCGGAAGTCGGCGTCGTAGACCAGCTCCGCCGGGTCCCACAGGTCGGCGGGCTCGGGGACCGGCGGCCGGTCGCCGAACCAGGCCTCCTGGAGGTTGAGCTGGGCGCGGCGGCGCCACAGCTCGCGGCCGTCCAGCCCGCTGCCGTCGAGCAGGTCGTAGGGCACGGGCAGGCCGTGCAGGACCAGCGCCGGGTCGGCCGGCAGCGGCCGCCCGGCCGCGGCCAGCGCCGCGGCCACGCGCCGGCCGGCAGCGACGCGCCGGCCGGCGGTCCAGAAGTCCTCCGGCTCGGACTCGACGATCGCCTCCGCGGGGACGACCCGGGGGTCCAGCCGGGGGTCGCCGTCGTACGGGTCGACCGGGACCACGGAGGGCCGGTACTCCACGCGCACCGGCGAGGACGCGTCCTCGCCCAGGTGCTCGCCGAGCTGCCACTGGCGGCCCAGGAACCAGGCGGGGTCGGCCGCCTCGGCGGTGAAGCCGCGCGCGAGGTCCTCCAGGAGCGGCTCGGCCTCGAGGCGGCGCAGCTGGTCGTACACGAAGGCCATCTGGTCTCCTACGGGATCGGCTCCAGCGGGATGCGGGTCGGGCCCTTGCCGGGCAGCAGCGCGGTCGGCAGCAGGGCGCGCACGCCGGCGAGGTCGGCGGGCCGGGCCATGCGCGCGCGCGCCAGCGCCCGGGTCTCCTCGACGACGGCGAGGACGCCCGCGGCGTCCAGCGGCGTGCGGAGGTCGGGCGGGACGGCCAGCAGGATCGCCTGCTGCGCCCGCGACGCGGGCGCGTCGAACCCGAACACGACCGAGGTCGCGTGCGCGGTCGCGGGGATCGTCTCGGCGAAGCGGTCCAGCAGGGCGACCGCGACCTGCTGGTCGGGCCGGGTCGCGGCCAGGTCGAGCGCGCCGGGCGCGTACACCGCGACCAGCCGGCGGGCGTCGCGGTCGTCGGTCTGCCAGGGGTCGGCGGGCCGGTTGGACCAGGCGGCGAGCGCGGGCCCGGAGGCCTCGCGGCTGGCCGCGGCGAGCTGGTGGGTCTCCAGGCGGGCCAGCGGCGCGCGCACCGCCGCGACCACCGTCAGCCAGGCGTCGTCGAGGCCGGGCGCCCGCGCCAGCCCGGCCGGCAGCGCGGCGCGCGGCAGCCGGCCGAGCACCGCCAGCTGGCCGGTGGCCGACACCAGGCCGACCAGCGCCTTCACCAGATCCTCGCGCTCCAGCGCCGAGGGGTCGGCGGGCGCGGCGGCCAGCCGCGCCTGGAGCAGCTCGGCGGCGCGCGCGACGCGCCCGGCGAGGTCGCCCGGGTCGGTGGGCGGTCCCTCCGGCACGATCCCCCAGCGGGTCACGGCGGTGAGGGCGGCCGCCTGCTGCGTGGCGCTGTCGGCGGCGGCCGCCTGCAGCCGGGCCGCGAGCGCCGCGCCGACCGTGCGCGCCAGGGTGTAGCGGTCCCGCAGCGCCGTGTCGTCCTCGTCGCCGGCGTCCCCGGAGACGGCCTCGGCGACCGCGGCGGGCGGCGCGGGCGCGCGCCCCAGCAGGCCGGCCAGGCGCGCCGCGCGGCGGTAGCGCTGGGAGCCGTCGCGGCTCACCAGGTCGCCGCCGGCCGCGGCGGCCGCCAGCCGCTCCAGGTCGTCCAGCGGCAGCGCCAGCGCGTCCACCGGCTCCAGGCCGAGCTGGGCCAGGGTCACCGGCGCCCCGCCCGCCCCCCAGGTCCAGGCCGACGGCGCGCCGAGCTGGCCGCGCAGGAAGTCGGCGAACGCGGGCTCGGCGACCGTGCCCGGCGACAGCTCGCTCAGCAGCTTCGGATCGGCGGGCGGCACCGGCGGCCGCCCGGGGGGCAGCGCCACGACGCAGCTGGTCGCCACCCCGCGACCCTCGCGGCGGGTGCGCAGCACCGACAGCTCCGGCGGGCGGCCGAGCCCCGCGGCCGCGTCCATCGCCGCGCTCGCGGCCTCGGCGCGACCCTCGACGACGTCGTGGACGGCCTCGGCGACGAGCAGGTCGCCGTAGGCGTCGACGGCCACGCGCAGCTCGTCGAGCTTGGCGAGCACGGCGGCCGGCAGGCTCAGCGTGGCGGGCGGGGCGGCGAGGACCGCCTGGCCGTCGCACACCCGGCGGCCCTCGTGCTCGCTGCGGATCGGGAAGTCGCGCCGCAGCCGCTCGACCGTGGCCTGGTCGCCGACGGCGCGCTCCACCTCGCGGCCGAGCGCCTCGGCGAGGTGGTCGCCGGCGCGCACGGCGGCGCCGAGGCGGTCGGCGGCGCGCACCGCCGTGGAGGTGAGGTTCAGCCGCCAGCGCGCCGCCTCCGGGTCGTTGACCGCGCGGTCGCGCAGCACCATGGCCGTGACCGCCTGGGTCGGCGACGGCGCGTGCAGCAGGCCCGCCGCGGTGGGGCCGGGCTTCCCCGGTCGCGGCGCGTCGACCCAGCCGTAGGCACCCAGCCGCCAGCTGGGCCGCTGCGGGGCCACGGTCAGGTCCAGCAGCCGCCGCGCGGCCGGTCCCGACACCCACGGGTCGACGCGGTGGGTGGCGCTGTCGACGGTGGCGCGCAGCAGCCGCTCAAGGCGCTCGGTCGACAGGTCGGCGAGGTCGGCGAGGGTGCCGAGCGCGCCGTGGACCCGCTGGAACGCCGTCGCCTCCGGCGTGCTCCCGGCGAGGTCGGCCACGGTGGCCGCGTTGACCCAGGTGGCCAGCCGTCCCGGCGCCGCCGCCGGCCGGGACACCGGCTCCAGCGCGGGCACCGGCTCGTTGAGCCTGACCCGCCCGACATCGCCGACGGCGACCTGGAGGGAGCGGATGGCGAGCTTCAGGAGCAGGCTGCCGGCCCCGCCGAGGATCTCGGTCTGCAGCTTCACCGTGTCGGCGAGCAGCACGGGCGTCTTCTTCGCGGCGTCGAGCAGGGCGCGCAGCAGGCTCCCGACCGTCTGGCCGGGCTTGAGGTTGGCCGGAACCACCAGCGGCAGGGCCACCGCGGCGCTGCCGCCCTTGGCGGCGTAGCGGCGCAGCGGCGCCAGCCCCAGCGTGCCCGCCAGCGGCGCCGCGGCCGACCAGGCCTTGTCCAGGTCAGGCCAGAGGAACGGGTAGCCGAGGTACATGAGCCACAGCAGCCACAGCTCAAGCGGCCAGGCGGAGCGGTGCCGGTAGCCGGGCGCGGTCGGCACCTGGCCCAGCCGCGCCATCAGGCCGCCGGTGTCGACGCCCTCGATGGTGCCGCGCGCCTCGGCGGCCTTGACCCATTCGGCGCGCAGGGCGATCAGGGCCGGCAGGAGTTTGGCCTCGACGGCCGGGTCGCCCTTGCCGGGCACCCAGGCGCCCAGCGCGGTCGCCGGCAGCAGCCCGTAGGGCTGGACGCCGATTCGAAGGGTCGGGAGTGGCCCCTCCGGGTAGAGGGCCTGCGTCACCCAGTCCAGCGCCTGCGCGGTGCCCGGCACCGCCCAGACGTCCCTGCCGGCGAACCCCCACAGCGCCGGCCACAGGCCGGTGACGGCCGCCTGCGACCAGGTGGTGTGGGGCTCGACGTCGCCGGGCAGCGCGCCCAGCGCACCGGGCCGGCCGGTCAGGACGCCGCCGAGCTGCGCCTCGGCCGCGGACGGGGAGGCGGTCAGCAGCGCCAGCCAGCGGTCCGGGTCGTCGGCGAGGTCGGCGGCGGGCGCCCCGTCGACGGTGTTGGTCGGCCGGCCGGGAGCGAGCAGCCCCAGCCGGCCCGCGTCCCGATGGGCGCCGAACAGCCTGGCCGGGTCGCCGCCACCGATCCCGACCACGTAGAGGACGTCGATGTCGCCCGGATCGGCGCCGAGGTCGATCTCTCCGGCCAGCCCGGCCGCGACCGCCTCGTCCCAGGACTCCCACCAGCGCCGGTCGTCCGGCCTGGTCGGGTCGGGCAGGTCGGCCCGCAGGCGGGCGAGGTCGACCGCCAGCTTCAGGGCCGGCGCCGGCGGCTTGCCGCCGCGGGCCAGCCACACCTGGAGCTCCTCGGGGAAGTCGGGCAGCTCGGGGAAGCGGGGCTCGGTTCGCAGCACCGGCGGGCGGGTCACCCGCAGCGTGCCGTCGGGGTCCTTGTGGGTCACGGGGAAGGTGCGCGCCAGCCACGCCGCCCGCGGCCCGCCGTTGACCTGCGCGGCCAGCTCGCGCCAGGCGGGCACCGCGGCGGGGCTCCCGGGGTCGCCTCCGGCCGCGTTCCACCAGCGTTCCAGCGCGTCCAGCTCACCGGCGGCCGGTACCGGGTCGTGCCGGTCCAGCCACGGCTCGTCGGGCACCACCCGCAGCCGCAGGCGGGTGCCGGTGAAGCGGGTCTCGATCCGTAGCGGCAGCAGCACGCCCAGCACGGCCGCGGGCGGCAGGGGGGTGGTGGTCACGGGGTACCTCCCGGCGCCAGGCCGTCGCCGCGGATGAGCACCCGCACCGGGTCGGCGAAGGAGAGGTCGGCGAAGTGCGCCCCGTCGGTGGCGGTGGCCGCCGCCGTGACGTTGTTGAAGAACCGGTAGCCGTGCGGCGGCTCCTCAAGCGACACCCAGTACTTGCCGATCTCGGTCGCGGGGACGTCCTGGAAGCCGAAGAACAGCACGTCACTGCCGATGCGGCCCTGGAAGCTCGGGGTCAGCGGCACGCTCCCGGGCGCCGGGTCCTGGCCGAAGTCGGGCTTGGTGCCGTGCACGGCGGAGACCAGCGACAGGATCGTGGCCGGGTAGCGCAGCAGCAGCTGGCCGCGGATGACCAGCACCAGGTCGGTCCCGCCGACGTCGTCGGGCTGGTGCTGCGGGTCGCCGAGCCCGCTGTCGTCGGCCCAGCTGCGTACGCCCCGCAGGTCGTCGACGCGCTCGCCGCTGCCGGTGCTCACGCGGTCCCAGAAGACCCGCATCGGCGTGCAGCCGCCGGCCACCCGGATGTTGCGCCAGCGCAGCTCCGACAGCAGCTGGGTGTTGAGCCCCGCCATGAACGCGTCCATGAACTGCGGGTTGGTCTGCAGCCCGATCACCGTGTCGTCCGCGAGCGCCCCGACCCCGGGCAGCAACCACTCCGGCGCCAGCCGGTTCAGCAGCCGCCACGCGGGCAGGTCCATGCCGGGGCAGGTCTCGGGCGGGACCCCGGTCGGCGGGTCGAGCCCCTCGATGTGCTGGAGCACCCGCTTGCCGGCGGGCCCGTCCTGGGTCGGGTTGGCCTTGAACGTGAGCTCGTGGAGCACGCCGAGCTGCACCGGCGTGCACGGCTCCGGCGGCCCGACCGGCTGCACGGTCTCGCTCGCGAGCCCACCGAGGTCGGCCGCGGCCTCGACCGGCTGGCCGGGGGTCAGCAGGGCGGCCAGCCGCTGGATCTCGTTCTCGTCGCGCCGCGGCGGGGGTGTCTGGAGGGCGACCAGCCAGGCGGCCAGCAGGCTCCACGGCAATGGCTCCCCGCGCTGCACCCGGCCGGTCATGTCCGCCAGGACCTGCCCGATCAGCTGGGCGTGGGCGGGGTCGGCCTTCTGGGCGGCGGCCAGCGCGGCGAGCAGCCGGTTGGTGTCCCCGGCGCCACCCGCGGCCGCGGCGGCCAGCCGCTGCTCGAAGTCGCCCGCGCCCAGGCCGCCGAGCGGCACGCCGGTCTCGACCGGCGGGTCGGGAGCGGGGCACTGGTTGGCGGCGCCGAGCACGGCCCCGGGGTCGGCGGCGCCCGGCGCCGCGCGCGCGGTCCGGGCTGGGCCGGGGCGAAGGATGCGGCGGGCGGCGCCCGAGAAGATCCCGCGCGGCAGCGGACGGCCGTCGGCGGTGGCGAGGTCGGCGAGGACGCCCTGGGGGCCGACCGTGCGGCGCAGCGTGGGGCCGAGCACCCACAGCCGGCGCATCGGGCTGGTCGGCAGGCGCCGGTTCCACAGCGACGAGGCGGCGGCCAGCCCCAGCGACAGGTGGCGGACGCGCTGGGCCGCGATCCCCAGCGCGCCGGCGCGCCGCAGCGCCTCGTCGGTGAGGAGGTCCTGCTCCAGGACCCCGATGTGCAGCCCGAGCCCGGCCGCGCCGCGGTGGCGCGGGTCGCTGTTGAGGGTGTTGCCCCACTCCGTCTGCTGCGGGTCGTCGCGCCAGGCGGTGCCGTAGCGGGGCAGTCCCAGCACCGTCCGCCCGCGCGGGTCGGGTGGTGGGAAGGCGAGCCCGGCGAGGTCGCTGGCGACCGCGTTGGGCTGCGGCAGGTCGAAGGAGCCCACCGGCGCGAGCGCGCCGCGCGCCAGGAGCTTCGGGGCGCCGGGCACCCGCGGGTAGGCGATCGGCGCGCTGCCGGTGATCGGGCTGGCCTTCCCGGGCTTGAGGCGCCCGGCCAGCGAGGGGAAGTCGCCGCCCGCGCCGGTGCGGAAGCGCCACAGGTCGTAGACGGGCACGATCGCGCTGCCGCTGCCGGTCCAGGCGTCGGCCGGCGGGCCGGAGGCGTCGGCCGCGAAGGCGCGTACCAGCACCGCCAGGTAGTCGGTGTCGGCGTCCAGCGGGCGCGGCGACAGGATACGCGCGGTCCGCTTGCCGGAGCTGTCCTGGACGTGCGCCCAGCGGTGGGACTCGGCCAGCTTGTGGGCCTGCTGCACGGTCTCGCCGACGGCGACCTCGTCGCCGGTCAGCAGCAGCTCGTCCTCGGTGCCGACCAGCAGCACGATCCACGGCCGCAGCTTGCGGTCGCCGGGCGAGGGGTTCTTGGCGGGGGTGTAGCGCCAGGGCAGCCCGGGCTCGACCAGCTCCACGTACGGGCACTTGGTGGTCTCGGCGTCGACCGTCCCGGGCGCGGGGTAGCGGCGGGTGACCGCACCGGGCCGCATCCCGATGACGTCGGGCGGCCCGGCGAGCAGGAAGGAGAGCTGGGCGGTGTCGGTGCCGGTCGTCTTGCCCTTCTTGTCGGTCGCCGTGAGCGTCAGCTCGACCGCGGCGCGGGCGCGTCCCTGCTCGATCCCCGTGACCAGCTCGCCCGACGCCGGGCGCACCCAGCCGCGGAAGTCGATGCTCTCGGTCACGCCGCCGTCCTCCCTCTTCCGGCTGGTCCGGGTCAGATGCCGCTGGTGGTGTTGAGCTGGTCGCCGTCGGCGATCGCGATCGCGTTGTTGGCGCGGGCGAGCTGGTGGGCCTGGGCCTCGTCCAACCCGCCGGCGAGCACGCTGCCGTCGGGCCGGATGACCAGCCAGACCTCGTCGGTCACGGTCAGGGTGGGCGCGCTGGGGACGCCCTCGGTGCCGTCGCGGCGGTTGAGCGCGGCCAGCAGCCAGCCGGCGAACCCCAGCGGGACCCCGGGGGTGGGGGTGGTGGCGGGGAGGCGGACCTGCTGGACACCGACGACATGGGTGCGGGCGGTGGAGGCGACCTCGCCGGTGTCCGGCCCGAGGCGCACCCCGGCCTGCAGGCGCTGGAAGGCGCGCTGGTTGAGCGCGTCGGAGTCGCCGAGGTCGGCGAACCCACCGGGCGCGAACCAGTCCTTGACCTTGCTGGTCACCTGCGCGCCGGAGGGGGTGATGGTCTCGGGCTTGGCCAGCGGCTGGGTCTCGAAGCGTTGCAGGAGCAGGCCCAGCGGCGCGCGGGTCTGCTGCCACACCAGCCGGCCGGCCGGCGCCAGCACCGGCAGGCTGGTGGCCTGGTCGGGTGGGGCCAGCTGCACGCGGGGGTCGCCGCCGCCGGTGGCGTCCAGGTTGCCCGGGTCGCGCAGCTCCTCACCCAGCGGGCCCAGCGCGCTGGGCACGGTGGTGACCGGCGGCGGGACCTTGGAGCCGATGCTGACCTGCCCGCTCCAGGAGATCTCGAAGAACAGGATCTCCACCGTCACCGTCCCGGCGAAGGTCAGCGGTCCGGGCCCGGACAGGGAGCCTTCGACCCGCACCCCGGCCAGGGTGAGCCCGAACACGCTCACCCGCAGGCTGGCCCGGAAGCTGAACTCGAAGTGGAAGGGGCTGAACCGGATCAGCGCGTCGAAGCCGAGGAACCCTTCGGCGCGGATCGGACCGGCGTTCAGGATCACCTGCAGCGCGGCGCCGAACTGCAGGGTGTTGGTGGTGATGGCGAAGTAGGCCTCGAACCGCAGGTACAGCAGGTCGGACGGCTTGCCCCGGGTGAGCGCCACCCGGGTCAGGCTGGACGGGAACGACAGGGGCGCGGGGTCGTAGGCGGGGTGGAAGCCGCCGATCGACAGCACGATGTACGGCTGGGCGCCCCAGGACAGGCGGAACGCCGCGCCGCCGGTCAGCTCGAACAGCTCCAGCAGCTGCGAGTCGACCAGGACCGCGTCGAACTCCAGGGTCTTCTTGGCGAAGTCCAGCACGCCCAGGATGTCCAGGCGGATCTGCAGGTAGGGCTTGCCGCCGCCGGGCTTGTCGATGCGCGCGCGCGCGGAGCCCAGCAGCGCCACCCGCGCGGGGCCCGGGAGCTCGAGGAACACGCCCACGTCCAGCTTGACCAGCTTGACCCAGGTCAGCTGCACGGTGGGCCCGACCAGGGTGGTGCCCTCGGTGACCGGGAACGTCTGGTCCAGCTCGGCCAGCAGGACGGGGGCGTTGCGGATGGGGTCCTCGGGCGCCAGGATCCGCCCCGCCGCGCCGGAGGCGAACCGCTGCCGCAGGCTGTCGACGTCCAGCCGGCGGTTGAGCCCGATCAGCCCGCCCACGCCCTCCAGCGCCAGCCCGAACCCGACCTGGATGGGCGGGAAGACCCCTTGTAGGATCGCCAGCAGGGCGAATCCCGGCTGGCCGCCGGGCAGCCGGGTGTCCAGCAGCCCCAGCGCGCGGATCCCGATCGTGCCGGCCTGCACCTCCAGTACCCCCGAGTACCGGCCGGTCGCGTCGTCGTAGCCGATGAACCCGCCGCCTTCCAGCGGCCCGGCCGCCAGCTGCAGGCCGAGGCCCTGCGGAGGCAGGAACCGCAGCGCCAGGTCGACCGGGCCGAGGTTGCCCTGCTGGAAGGCGAACTCCGCCGCGGCGCCGACGCCCTGGACGGTGGCGGTGAGCGGTCCCAGCGTCAGCCCGCCGGTCAGCCGCGCCTGCACCGCGACCGCCGCGGCGACCTGGAAGGCGAGGTCCAGCCGGTCCAGCCGGATCGGGCCCAGGCTCACGGTCAGCGGCACCGCCAGGCCCAGGCCCGCGCCGCCCCGCAGGCTCAGCTTGCCCTGGCTGGTCCAGCGCACCCCCAGGTCGAAGGTCACCGTGGTCGACGACGGCAGGAACCGTCCCAGGAAGGAGTCCGCCGACGCCAGCGACACCACCAGCGCACCCTGCTTGCCCTCCGCCTCCACGATCGCGTCCGCGCGGACGCCCTTGGGGGTCTGGGCGAAGCGCGCGCCGAGTGCGGCGCGCAGCCCGCGCGCGGTGAGGCGGGTCCCGGTGGGCTGGCCGAACAGCAGGATCCCCTTGCCGCCGGGATCGGGCCGCTCGATCGACAGCGTGACCTCGCCGTCCACGCTGCCCGGGGCGGAGATGATCGGCTCGATCGTCGCGGGGGGCAGGATCCGGGCGGCGTTGAACCCGAGGTTGCCGCTGCCTTTGAGCCGCGCCTGCCACACCTGCGAGCGTAGCGGCAGGACGATGTCGGTGTTGCTGAGCGTGCTGAGCCGCAGGCTCAGCTCCAGCGGGGTCGGCGGGCCGCCGGCGTCGGGGCGGAGGGTGAGCATCCATGCCCGCAGCTCCGGGCCGGTCGCGCCGGTCTCCAGCGCCACCAGGTGGCCGATGGTGACGAGCAGGTCGCGAACGCGGCCGAGCAGGGCCGCCGCGTCGAGCGCCGTGCTGTGGTCCCCCCAGTGGAAGACCTGCTCGGCCACGATCGCCGGATCCTTGGCCAGCGCCGCGAGCCGGTCCAGGCGCACCGCCCGCTCGACGTAGGAGGGACGCTTGTCCTGGTTGGGGACGGGGGTCGAGTCGACCAGGCCGAGCAGCGCGAGGACCTGCGCCAGGATCGGGTGGTAGCCCTCCAGGTAGGAGACGACGAGGTAGCCGAGCAGCCGCTCGGGGAGCTGGTTCAGGATGGTGGCCAGCTCGGACGGGACCTGGCCGCCGGCCTGGTAGGCGTTCCGGACCGCCGACGCCAGCGCGGACGCCTTGGTGAAGCCGCTGCTGGCGGAGGGGATGAGCGCGGCGGCGGCCGCGCCGATCTGGGACTCGTTCCCGGTGCTCACCGCGGTGGCGAGCGCCTGAACCTTCGTGGCGACGTCGCCGAGCGCCCCGAGCGCGTCGGTGATCGCGTTGAGGACCGCTGGCGCGCTCTTGACGTCCGCCGGAAGCGGGAGGCCGAGCTCCTCGAACAGGCCGGGAGCGTCGCCGTCGGCGAGGCGCTGCTGGAGCGGGGCGAGCAGGCGGCCAAGCTCCAGCGCGAGGAGGTCGGAGGTGGCGGGCACGCGGCGGGTGGCTAGCGCGCGACCCAGAGGGCGCAGGAGGGCAGGAACACCGTCGGCATCGTGTCGCTCCCGGACTCGTCAGCGCGCACCCGGCGCTGGCTTGGTCTGCTGCTCTCAGGGATCGCGATCTTCTCGCAATCCGGGCAAGTAAGTCAAGAGAGAGAAAGGGAGAAAATACCCTCATCCCGACTGCTTTTCGGTGCCCGCGCCCCGGTCCTCCTGGTCGCCCGGCGGACACCGTGCAGCTCAGGACGGGGACGAGCCGGGCCGACCCCGGGCGGTCATGTGGGTCGGTGATCTTGGGCGTGGGTGCTTTCCGGGCGACCGTGCGGCCAGGGGTCAGCTGCCTTGCGCCTGGTCGCGGTGTGCGCTTGGTCGCGGGTCGTGTCATGGTCTGGGACCGGCGTCGCCTCGGATGCTTGCGCGACCTTGCCGTGCCTGGGTTCGCCTGGTCCTGGTGCGACGTCTGGTTGCTCATCGGGTCGGGGGCTTGGGTGGACGCCTGGGAGCAGGATGAGCACGAGGACGGCGAAGGTCAGCGAGGCCGCGGCGCTGACGGCGGCGGCCAGGTGCAGGCCCTGGGTGAACGCCTCCCGGGCCGCGTCCAGCAGGGCCGCGCCGAGCCGGTCGGGGAGTTGGCCGGCGACCGCGACCGCCGCGCCCAGGGTGTCCGTGGCCGCCGTTGCCGCCTGGTCGGGGACACCGGCCGGGACCGCCTGGGTCATCTGGGCGCGGTAGACGGCGGTGCCGACCACCCCCAGGACCGCGATGCCCAGCGCGCCGCCGAACTCGGCGCTGGTCTCGGTGATCGCCGAGGCGGCGCCGGCCCGCTGCGGCGGGGCGGCCCCGACGGCCAGGTCGGTGGCCAAGGTGTCCACCGGGGCCAGGGCCAGCGAGAAGATGACCGACCCGGCCAGCAGCAGCGGCAGCCCGCTGCTGCTGGGGAGCTGGGTGAGTAGCCCGAAGCCGGCCGCGGCTAGGGCCAGGCCGGCGGCCATCACCATCGCCGGCGGAGCCCGGCGTGCCAGCAGCGGGGTCACCATCGACCCCAGGATGAACGCGGCGGAGGACGGCAACGACCACAGCCCCGCCTCCAGGGGCGACAGTCCCAGCACCAGCTGCAGGTACTGGGCGGTGTACAACAACGCGCCGAAGCCGACGAAGAAGCTGAGCAGGTTGGTGGTCAGGGCCGCGCTGAAGGCCCGGTCGGCGAACAGCCGCACGTCGATCAGCGGGTCGGCCAGCCGGCGTTGTCGGCGTATGAACCCCACGGCGACCAGCAGTCCGGCCAGCAGGCAGCTGACCGCCAGCCCGCCCGGCCCGTCCTGGGTCAGCTGCTTGAGTCCGTAGATCGCCGCCAGCACCGCCACCAGCGACAGCGCCGCGCTGCCGAGGTCCAGCCGCCCGGCCGCCGGATCGCGGAACTCGGGCAGCAGCATCGGCCCCAGCACCAGCAGCAGCGCCATCACCGGCACCGCCACCAGGAACACCGAGCCCCACCAGAACCACTCCAGCAGTACCCCGCCCAGCAGCGGCCCGACTGCGCCACCGACCGAGAAGCTGGTGATCCACACCGAGACCGCGGCTGTGCGCTGGTGTGGGTCGGCGAACATGGTGCGGATCAGCGACAGCGTGGAGGGGGCCAGGGTCGCCCCGGCCACCCCCAACAGCGCTCTGGCCGCGATCAGCATGCCTGCGCTGGTCGACCAGGCGGCCAGCGCCGAGGCGGCGGCGAACGCGGCGGCGCCGATCAGCAGCAGCCGGCGGCGGCCGATCCGGTCGCCGAGGGTGCCCATGGTGACCAGCAGCCCGGCGACCAGGAAGCCGTAGATGTCCAGGATCCACAGCAGCTGCGCGCTGCTGGGCTGAAGGTCCTCGCTGAGCTTGGGCACGGCCAGGTTGAGCACCGTCAGGTCCATGGCATAGACCAGGCACGGCAGGGCGATCACGGCCAGCCCTGCCCACTCGCGCCGCCCGGCCCTTGGCGTGGTGGAGGCGTCCGTCAACGGTCGGTCACCTCGCGGTCCGGGCGATGACGACCCGCCCGAGCCCGTCGAGGATGCCGGCCCAGCCACCCGTGAACTCGTCTCGGAGGCCAGGGGTCGGGAAGCCGCTTTGGACGATCCTCAGCCGCGTTCTGCCGTCCTCCTCCTCGAAGGTGACCTGCATGCGGGTGTCGACGCTGGACCCGTCCGGCATCGTCATGGTGGATGCGTAGACCAGACGCTGGGGCCGGTGGACCACCTCGAACACGTTGGTCTCGCGCGCCGGCGTGCCGCCTGGCGGCCCGAATGCGATGGTCCACCGGCCCCCGACCCGAAGGTCGCACTCGGCTTGCACGATCCAGTCCGGCGCATCGGCATACAGCTCCTTGTGTGCGTCTGGGTCGGTGAAGGCGTCGAAGACGACCTCCGGCGCAGCGTCGTACAGCCGCTCCAGTCGCAGGTCGTGGCTCACCGGGGTGCTCCCTTCTGCCGCTCCAGGTAGCTTCCGAGCCGGTCCAGCCGGCCCTCCCAGCGGCGCTGGTAGGTCTGGATCCACTGCGCCGCGTCGTGCAGGTGCTCCGATCCGAGCCGGCATTGGCGGGTCCGTCCCTGCTTCTCGGTGGTCACCAGGTCTGCCTGCTCGAGGATGCGGACGTGCTTGAGCAGGCCGGGCAGCGAGATCGCGAAGGGCTGGGCGAGTTCGCTGATGGTGGCGGGTCCCAGCGCCAGCCGCTCCAGGATGCGGCGACGCGTCGGGTCCGACAGCGCCGAGAAGGTACGGTCCAGCACAGAATACCTAACCATTTGGTTAAAAGTAGCGTCTGGGGGATCAGGAGGTCAACCGCACGTCGTTCCCCTCCAGCTGGTGGCGTACTGCGCGATCAGCGCGCATGCGCTCCCGCGTGCGCAGGCGCCCAGCCGTGTCGGCCGGGGCGTGCCGGATCCGGTACCGGCCGCGCTGCGGGGCAAGCTGGCGCTCGATCGCCGGCGCCAAGGCAGCGGGCTTGGCCGGTGGCCGCTGCTGGACGCGCTGGAGCGCATCGTCGTGGCGAGCGAGAGCGGTCCTGCCGTGCGCGCGATCGTGGTCGACGCTGCCACCGAGCGCGGGCGGAGACCGGACCTCCCGGACAGCGTGAAGAGCCATCCAGTGGCCTGGTCTCCGCAACCTTCACGCAGACGCCCAAACGAGCATCACGGACACCCTCAGTCAGGATCGCCTGCGGTGCTGTCACCAAGGGAGACCGACGAGGTAATCAGCCCGCCCGGCCGTCCACTCGGCCCAGCTTTGGGCCGAGGTAGCGGCATCTTGCGCGTCGCGGTCGCCTGGACCGGCGGCCTGAGCGGCGGCGAAAGCGGCATTCGCGGCGGCCTGGGCGGCATTCGCGGCGGCCTGGACAGCGGCAGCAACCTGAGCAGCCGCCAGGGGAGCAAGGGTGCCTACTTGAACGTCCTCTGGAAGGAGGATGAAACCCGCGACGCCACCGGCATATTGGGCGGTCGCGTCAGCGCTGTTGGTGGCCGACGCGACGCCCGCGCCTGGGCGCAGAGCAGCAGCTTGGGAGGCCTGTTTGGCGTACTCCGCGGCCTGTTCGGCGTACTCCGCGGCGCGGTCGGCGGCCGCTTGGGCCTCGGCGATCTCGGTGGCGGTAAACGGAGCGGCTTGGGCCAAGGTCCCTGCGTCCTCGCCGGGGGTAGGTACGTTCTCGGCACGCTCACCATCACCACCGGCCGCGATCTGATCCTGGTCTTCAATCGACCGGCCGTTCCAGGGGGCGGTCAACGCTCGGACGGCCTGGGCCAGCGGGTTGGCGAGGCGGTCAAACTTGTGGTTGCTGCCAGCATTCGTCATCGGCGGGCGCATGGGCTGCGCTCCGCAGCCCAGCCACTCGCCACGGACGCAGCCTGGGGGCGCTGTTTGTGGAACCGTTGAGAGTCGGCTGTGGCCACCGTTCCGGTTGGGTTGCGGTGGGTTATGGTCTGGCGTCCTTCGCCGTGACCATCCAGGCCGTCACCGCCTGGCGCAGACGACGTCCTCCCAGTCATCCCCGACGAACAGCACCCTGTGGGTGCCAGAAAGTGGCCCTGGAGCGCCCAGCCTCGTAGTGCTCGTATTGGCTTCAGCGGGCATCGCTGCTACGCCGACGTGGCCTCCCGCTCGCGCGTCGGCAGGGTGGTGTGGAGGCCGATTCGCGAGGTGATCCCGAGTTTGACGAACACCTTGCGCAGGTGCCACTCCACAGTGCGCGGGCTGATGAACAGCCGTGCACCAATCTCCGGGTTAGACAATCCGTCCCGGGCGAGCCGGGCAATCTGCTCCTCCTGCGGCGTGAGGTGTTCGCGCGTCTCGACGTTGCGTTCGCGCACCTTCTCGCCGGTGGCCAGCAACTCCCGGCGGGCCCGCTCGGCGAACGCCTCCATCCCGATCGCCTCCAGCAGGTCGTAGGCCGTACGCAGCTGCTTGCGTGCGTCGCGGCGTCGGCGCTCGCGGCGTAGCCATTCGCCGTAGAGGAGATGGGCGCGGGCGAGGTCCGGCCGGACCTGGGTGTGGCTCAGCCGATCGATCGCCTCGCGATAGAGGTCGTCGGCGGCCCCATCGTCGCTCAGCAACGCCCGGCAGCGGGCCTCGAGGCCGAGTGCGACGTCCGTGTCGAAGGGCTGGGTCGTCTTGGTGAGCCGTTCGAGCGCCTCGCGGGCGAGCTCGGGGTCTCCTGCGCGCGCGGCCGCCTCGACGAGCTCGGGCAGTGCCCACATGGACGGCCACGGGAAGACGGTATCCGCGGTGGCGTGCCGGGCCGCCGGCGCCGCCTCCTCGTAGCGGGCGAGGCCGTTGTAGAGGACCGCGGTCGCCCAGTGCGCGTAGCTCGCCGCCAGCCCGTGCCCTCCGGCTGCGGCTTGCTCGATCGCTGCGGAGGCCTCGGCTTCCCTGCCCCGTAGGGCCGCGAGCCTCAGCGCGGCGGAGGGGTCGAAGTGGCTCCCGGTCGCCGCCGCCACGCTTTCGGCCTCCGCGATGAGCGAGGCGGCTCCCGCGAAGTCGCCCATCCAGGTGGTTGTCAAGCACAACCCGTTGAGGAACAGCGGCAACTCCGCGAGCGCGCCGGCGGCCCGGGCGAGCTGGGCCTGCCTGGCGGCGATGGCGTGCATGCCGTGGACATCCCACGCGGCGGCGCTGGCAGAGTAGGCCAGCCAGCCCCATCGCAGGACGTCCTCGATGGGAATGCTGGTGAGGGCCTTGGCCGCTTGCTGCAACGTCGGAGCCGCGGCGGCGTGTCCATCAGTGATCAGGAGCGCTTGGCCGTCCAGCAGCAGGTCGAGAGGACTCGGAGCACCGGGCGGGGGAAGGAGGGCCTGGACGGCGCGGCAGATCTCCAGCAGCACGTCACGTTCAGCCAAACTCCCCGCGAACCCCGCCGCGGCCCAGGCGACCAGGTAGGTCTCGCGGGCCAGCTCCAGGTCGAACGGCTCGAGCCGCCTGGCGGCCTTCAGCAGCAACGGGGGCGCATCGCGGCCGAGGCCCGAGGCGAAGGCGACGTGGGCGCGCACCAGGTCCACCCGGGCGCGCTGGAACTCATCCAGCGGCCCGGCCTCCGCCGTGGCCAGGAGCCCGAGCGTCGCGTCGAAGGCGCCGGCTTGGAGGCTCACCCGGGCGGCGGCCAGCGCGCGCTCGGCCCGCCGGATTGGGTCGACGGTCAGCGCGGTGGCGCGCTGCAGGAACGCGGCTGCGGCGGCGACCCCGCCGCGGGCCTGGGCGCGTCCGGCCGAGCGCTCGAGCTCGGCGGCGACGTTCTCGTCGGGTCCCGGCGTCGCTCGGGCGAGGTGCCAGGCCCGCCGATCGGGGTCGGTCTGGGCGTCGGTGGCTTCGGCCAGGGCGCGATGCACGTGGTGGCGGTCGTCGGCGGCCGCCGATCGGTAGGCGGCGGATCGGACGAGTGGGTGCGCGAACTCCACGCGCCCACCGATCTCAAGCAGCCCCGTGTCCACCGCAGGGTCGGCCGCAGCCATGTCGAGCCCGAGGGTCTCGGCGGCACGATGCAGCATTACCGGGTCGCCGAGGGGTTCGGCGGCTGCGGCCAGGACGAGCAGCCGCGTGTCGGAGGGGAGCCGGCGGAGGCGCTGAGCGTAGCTCTGTTCGATCCTGGTGACGACCGGATGGCTTGCGGGCAGCCCGAACCCGCCGGCGAGATCTGTGGCCCTCCAGGTGCGCGGCAGCTCCAGCAATGCGAGAGGATTGCCGTGGCTGTCCGTGACGATCTGGTCATTGACGGCCGCATCGAGCGGGCCATGCACGTTGTCCAGCAGCAGCGCGCGCGCATCGCTGTTGCTGAGCCCACCGATGGGCAACTCCGGCAGCCCGGCGAGGACATGGTCGCCGATGCCGGTGCGCGCAGCGCAGACGATTGCGATCCGCTCGGCGAGGAGCCGTCGGGCGACAAACCCCAGGATCTGGGCCGAGGCCTGGTCGAGCCACTGCGCGTCCTCGACGATGCAGACGAGCGGTTGCTCGTCGGCGATCAGGGCGAACAGTGTCAGCGTCCCGAGTCCCACCAGGAACCGGTCGGGCGCAGGCCGGCTGCTCAGTCCGAACACCGTGGCCAGCGCGTCGCGCTGGGGGACGGGCAGCCGTTGGAGGCGGTCCAGCAGGGGTGCGCAGAGCTGGTGGAGGCCGGCATAGGCCAGCTCCATCTCCGACTCGACGCCCGCGGCCCTGGCGACATGCCAGCCGGCGACCCGCTCCGACACATAGCCCAATAGGGCGCTCTTGCCCGCGCCGGCCTCCCCGCGCAGGACGGTGGCGCGGCTGTGACCGGCGAGCGCGTCGGTCAGGAGCCGGTCGAGCGCCTCGCATTCGGCCCGCCGTCCGAGGAGCTTCATCGGCGCCCTCTCTGCCTCCGAAAGACCCCCTGCCAACGATCCTACCGACCAGGGTGTCAACCAGGGAGTCCCCTGGTGCGACGCAGCGGTCCAAGCGCGAAGGTCTCACACGACTCAGGAGACAGCCATCAGCACCCACCGAAGCGCCCAACCACGGGAGGTCGGCATGAGCAGTCCCGTCGAGACCGCCGTCGAGCTCCGGCCCTTCCGCGTGAGCGTTCCGGAGGAGAATCTGGTCGAGCTGCGCCGACGCATCGCGGCCACGCGCTGGCCCGAGAAGGAGACCGTCGCCGATCAGTCGCAGGGCGTGCAGTTGGCGACGATGCAGGCGCTCGCGCGCTACTGGGAGACCGAGTACGACTTCCGGCGGTTGGAGGCCAGGCTGAACGCCCTCCCGCAGTTCGTCACCAAGCTCGACGGGCTGGACATTCACTTCATTCACGTTCGCTCCCAGCATGACGACGCGTTGCCGCTCATCGTCAATCACGGATGGCCGGGCTCGATCATCGAGCAGCTGAAGATCGTCGATCCACTGACCGACCCCACCGGGCACGGCGCCAGCGCCGCCGACGCGTTCCATGTGGTGATTCCCTCCATGCCGGGCTACGGGTTCTCCGGCAAGCCGACGAGCACCGGTTGGGGCCCCGAGCGCATGGCCAGGGCCTGGGCGGCACTGATGGGCCGCCTCGGCTACCGCCGCTACGTCGCTCAAGGTGGCGACTGGGGTGCGTTCGTCGTCGACCAGATGGGCCTGCAGGCACCTGCGGGCCTGCTCGCGATCCACACCAACATGCCAGCCACCGTCCCAGCCGACGTCGACCGGGTCTCCCTGGCCGGTGACCCGCCGCCGGCCGGTCTCGCAGCCGAGGAACGACGCGCCTACGAGCAGCTGATCAGGACGTACAAGCAGGTCGAGTACGCCAGGATGATGGCCGCACGCCCGCAAACCTTGTACGGCATCGCGGACTCACCCGTCGGCCTGGCCGCCTGGCTGCTGGACCACAACGACGCCGACGGCCAGCCAGCCGCAGCCGTCGCCGCGGCGCTGGACCGAACCACCAGCACCGCGGGCGAGCTGACGCGTGACGAGCTCCTGGACAACATCACGCTGTACTGGCTGACGAACACCGGGGTCTCGGCGTCTCGCCTCTACTGGGAATACAAGGGTGGCTTCTTCAACACCAAGGGCGTCTCGGTTCCGGTGGCCGTGACCGTCTTTCCTGGCGAGCAGTACCAAGCACCGCGCAGCTGGGCCGAGCGGGCCTACCCCAACCTCATCTACTACAACCAGGCCGACAGGGGTGGCCACTTCGCCGCCTGGGAGCAGCCGCAACTCTTCACCGAGGAGCTCCGCGCCGCCTTCCGGTCACTGCGCTAGGACCGAGGTCGAGACTTCAGCATGCCCGGGCTGCCACAACGCAACATCGCTGAGGATGTCCGCCTGGCCGGTGCCCAGCAACTGGCCAGCGAGGTCAGCCTGCCGCGCGGGTGAGGTAGCGGGCGGCGAAGCGCCTCTCGACCTCCCGGTCGACGTCGCCGAGGGTCCAGCCGTTGCGGGCGGCGAGGTCGACGAGCTCGTGCCGGTCAGGGTGGCGACGCAGCGGCGAGGCGTCGACCGCCTCGGCGGTGCGGATCGCCTCGCCAGCGTCGCCCAGCTCGACCGCGACCGCAACGGCGTGCAGGGCGACGTTGGTGGGGCCGAACTCGGTGTGGTAGTCGTTGCGGTCCTCACCGACCGTGGCGACGCGCTGCGCCTGGCTGCTGCGGCCGGCGCTGTTGAAAGCGTGCGCCAGACGGAAGTCGTTCACGGCGGCAAGCAGGGCGTGCACCAGCTCCCCGGTCCGCTCGACCTGCGTGCGCAGGTGGTCGAGGTCCGGCGGCTCGAGGGCCTCGTCCTGGCGGTCCCCGAGCAGGGCGGCGAGCGTCTCGTGGCCGGTGAGCGCCATGCGCAGCGTTCGGACGGTCGGGTGCTCGGGCCGCGCGCCGTCCAGCAGGAACGACCCGGGCGCCAGGTCGGTGGGGGAGACGTCCAGCGGTCGGATGCGAGGCCGGGTTCTCGCGTGGGGCTTCATGATTCGCCACCGTT
>Ga0126377_10000720_pt1 | contig 20732 bp, 32 predicted proteins | sample PanSoiMetPlot_22_FD_92647 | JGI IMG/M metagenome (GOLD analysis project Ga0126377, IMG submission 92647) | Tropical forest soil microbial communities from Panama - MetaG Plot_22 | ecosystem: Environmental > Terrestrial > Soil > Tropical forest > Bulk soil | place: Panama | collected 2016-02-17 | reverse complement strand
GTACAAACGAAGAGGTCGTCGGAATCCGACGACCTCTCCCTGCAAGTATCTTTGGTTGCGGGGGCTCGCAACCGCCGGGACTTGCCGATTGGTGGGTGGCGGCATAGTCCGCAAATTTGCCTCCATCGTGGCTCCTCGAAGACTGTCAGGCGAAGGCGCCGAAGACCGGCCCAACGAGAAGGCCTCGAGCGCGCGAAGCGGACGGCCGACCAGAAACTGAAGCACCTGAGCGCGGCCGCCGAGGACGGCCTGCAGTAGGCCAGGTTGCTCGTTCGGGGCACTGTCTCAGTTTGGGTGGTCAGTCCGGATTGTTGTCCAAGATTCGCTGTCGCTCTAGTTGTTCGTCACGCCTCTTGAGAGCAGGTACGACGACGCTGTCATAGATGTATTTCTGTTTCTCGGAGAGCGACCTGTATCCACGGGTAGTGTCGATAACCTGTTGTGAAATTCTGTAGGCGTCGGACTCTTGGTCGAGGAGCCCTGAGGCCACGAGATCTTCGATTCGCTCGTGCAGTTCGAAATCGATATGGCTGTTGTGTCCCATCGTTTTCTACACCTTGCTACCAGTGTACCGCTGCGCGATACTGACCCCGTGAAGACACCGAAGCGGCCACGCGACACGAACCAGACTGCCAAGATGATTGTAGGGCTATCGACTGGCGAGGTGCGCCAGGAAGATCCCAACGCAGGCAAGAACGCGTCTGCCGTCAAACGTGGCAGACGCGGCGGTCAGCAGGTCGGGGCCGTGTGGGCCAAAAAGCTCACTAGTGAACAACGGCGAGAGAGCGCAGCCAGGGCGCACGATCGAGACGGAGTAAGCGCGATTAGGCTACGCGCTTGGCTGCCTCGATTTCAGCAAGGTCCAGCGTGAAATCGAAGACTGTCTGAATAGGGTTCTCAGACTTCCTGTTGTCGTTAAAGCTATCCACATCGGCCTTTACTCAACTGCCACCTGACCGTGTTGTTCGGTACGCACAGCGAAATCGAACCGTCGTTCGTCGTTGTCCCAGTAGAGAACATTCGGCGCGCGTCGGAGGCGCTAGATATCCTTCGCGCTGCGCTGTCGCTGCGACGCATTCGACAGCGGTAGGAATCGTATGAGCGCAAGCCTAGATGGCGTCCGCCTAAAGATCGATCGGGCGGAATATCACTTCCAGCAGTTTCAACTCGCACTCCATGCCGGGCTGCCTGCCACGCGTGTAGAACTCCGAAGCAAAGAACTCGACAGCGAAGGGAATCACATAGCGATCGGCGACATCTTTCCCGGCGAAGCGCCACCAGAACTCGGTCTGCACATCGGAGACGCAGTTCACAATCTGCGATCGTCCCTGGATCACCTCGTCTGTCAATTGGCTGTCGCTGCTGGAAACAGACGCGCCTGCGACAAAACGCAGTTCCCTATTTTCTTCAACGACACGCCGGACAATCGGAAGACCATCAAGCGACGGATCAGAGGCGTAGCCACATCTGCGGAGGCGGAAATCGAGTCGCTGCAACCTTACAAGAGACGGCCACTGGACCCCACCGCTGACTTGCTCTGGCTGCTCTCCGAACTCGACAACATCGACAAACACCGCTTGCTGCTCGTCGTAAACCCAAAGTTCGCCGCAATGCGCTTGACAGTTACCATCGATGGCGTAGCCAAGTCGTACACCATCTCCGATCGCCCAGAGTGGCGTCCCCTGAAATTGGACGCAATGCCATTCAGGATCAGAATCCCCAAAGATCCCTCGAAGCCTCAAACCCAAGTGCAGGTGGATGCCAACCCGCTGACAGGTGTAGTTTTCGCGAAGACGGGTCTGAAGTGCGATGGGCAGGCCGTCGCGCCGCTGATCCGCGAAATGGTCGCGGACGTGAAGACCATCGTTGACGGATTCGTGACGAAGAAGCTTATCTAGGGCTTTCAAGCACCTTCCCGCCCGGCGCCTTCTTCTCCACCAACTCGTACGTTTCGGTTGTGAGTGACGACAAATCGACCGGCATCGAATGCCCTCGCAATCTTTAGAGGAGTAGGGGGTAGATCGAACCGCCGGTTCTTTCGACTAGCAACCCGTGCGTTCCACAGCGTCCTTCGCCTTCGCTGCCTCGATTGTCTGCCACTGCATGTTCGAGGGTGCGTCTGCACCACCGCAGGCGAGGGGCCTGACGTGATCGACTAAGAGTATCGGTCTCAATAGTCGGACGACGTCTTCTCGCGGCTCGTGCCTCGAACCGGCCACACCCGAAGGGCGTCGCGCTTGGGTCCTTCCAGCATGTGGCCAAATGGGTCCACGTAAAACGCGTTGGCAAGGGTGTAGCGGTTGGTAGTACTCGACCAGTAGTTGAAGTTTCCCGCTCCGAGTCCCAGGAACGACGAGCCTCCAATGAATCGATAGCAGTCCGTCATCGCATCGTTCCACAACGGTGGGACGACACAGCCTCCAACCACCATCGCCTGCCACTCCTCCAGCATGGGTAGACGCCAATCACCGGGTCTGGAGCCGTCCGTCAGTCCGCACTGGCCATCGGCAAGTGCTGCAGCGAGCGCGTTCGCCGTCGCGTAGTCGGCGGGGCCCAAACAAGTCGAGTCCCGAAGCCAGATCAACCCGAACACTTGGTCAGTCACCGTGCCGTTTTCGCAGTTCACATACCTATTGGTGTTGTCGAAGCATGGAGGAGCTGCCTTCGCCTGGGGAGAGATCTCGCCGATCCTGGCTTCCAAGTTGTCGGTTCTATTCTCTACCCCTTCCACTGTCGATCCCAGATTCGTGACCGTGGTTACCAGCGCTGCCACCGTGGCCTCAAGCGCCCTAATTTTTTCGGGGATGCTCGCCGGAGGATCGGCAGAGTTCTGTGCCAGCGCCCTCGCACCCACGTACAAAGACAACGCGCTTACGACCGCTGCCGTCGCAATTCTTCTCCGCATGCTGCTCCGCCCTTTCTTCTGCTATCGCTCGACTGCTTGAAACGCCAGACGTGTGCTTCCGTCCAGAACCGCGCCCGCGGCTGGGGAACAACGGCGTGGCGCATGAGACATCAAATCCACGAGCACCGGACGACTGCTTCGATGTCAACCGACTTCTTATTTCGGAGTGCCAAGGTTGGCGCGCTGCGGTCGTGCGGCGGTACGCACGTGCCCTTCTTGGTGGTGTAGCCCCTGGCGTGAACGGTCTTCTGGCCGCCACTGCTGCCGCTCTTTGAGCCTTTGGCGTAGACATCAGCGGAGGACGTCGCGACGAAGAGGGCGAGAACGACGAAGAGGACAAGCCGAATCGATCGGGGGGGGGGGGCGATCTGCATACGGTCTCTTGTGTTGGTGGACGCGAGCCAGATTGTAACGCCAAGCTCATCAGTAAAGGCGTCGACCCTCCAAAATCAGAGCAGATTTATGCAAAACCCTCGAATCGAAGGGCCTGGATATTGACGAGAGCAACTAGAAGCAATACACTGCGCCTCATTGACGTCAAAGACTTCCACTACGTATCGCATTGACGACGACATCCTCGAGGCACTCCGGTTCGTGAAAGAGAGAGACGGTGTTCCTGTGTCCGAACAGGTGCGCCGCGCATTGCGAGCGTGGTTGGAGTCGAAAGGCGTTGACGTGAAAACAGCGGCCCCCCGACGTGCGCCAACACGTCGGAAGGCCTAACCCGTAGACCGAATGCCCGGTCTGACGTGGCTGCCAGCAGTCTAGCAGTCCGCCCGACCGGCCTCTCATCTGGAGGCCGTCATGAAACGAACCACGAAGAAGCGCTCAGCACAGAAGCTTGAGTTGCCGCCAGCGCTCATCGCGATAGCGTCACTCGCCTCAGAGTCGGAGTCCCTTGATGCCCTTGCGACCGCCTTGGATGCGGCGCGTGCGGATGTGCGCTCGGCAGGGGATTACCCGAACCACATGCACGCCTTCATCGAGCACTACGCCCTAAGCGGCGCATACAAGAAGGATGTCGAGTTGGCCATGGAGAAGGACATCGACATGGCGAGTCTGCACAATGCGTTCGCGACGCCCGCGCTGTTGTGCGGCATGGCGCTCGCATATGTGGTGCTTCGAGATGCGCCGGAGGTGCAGTGATGTCGCGCGCACCCTACGTTCGTGACGAGGGTGACGGCCTCACCCTCTGCGGCAAGCCGAAGCGACTCCGCGTGGAGTTCGATTCATCACGTCCGGAACATCGCGAGGCGCATTTCATGGCCAGCCTTTATCTGCCTCGACTCAATGCCCAAAGCGTCCACTTGCTGCGGGTATTCTGCGAGTGCCTGTTGGAAGAGCAAACGATGGAAGCGATCGAAGCCGAGATGGACGCGCAATCACCGCACCGCCCACCGACGGAGACACAGTGATGCGACGCCCACGAACAGGAGACATCCGAGCAGCGCTCGCGTGTGTCGCGCTCGTCATCGCCACCGGCTGTGGCGGAGGGCAGTCATCACCGACCGGACCAACGCCGCCGCCGACGCCGTCACCGGCGCCCACGGTCGCGAATGTCGCCGGGACGTGGAGCGGTCGGATCACGGTGAGATTAGAGGGCGCTCCTGGCTACTATCAGATCACGGCCACGCTGCAGCAATCCGGCGATCAGGTCACTGGGACGTTTGAGGAGCCAGGGTATGTGCGTGGCGAGATCGCGGGCACGCTCTCTGGATTTGGCGTGGCGACACGGTTCTCGGGAACAACGACGTGGGAGACCGAGACCGCGACGGCGACCGGTCGCTGCTTCGGACGCACGGACGTGAACGGGCCCGCGTCCCCGCCCGCGATGACATGGACGAGCGCTGACGTCAGTTTGGCCGGCTGCACAGGCCCGCTGACCGACGTGGTGTGGACGCTGACGCGCGTGGCGGCCGCTCGTCAGCGCTGATGGACACGGGGTGACCACTGCTCGTGCTGGAGCGTGGTCACACGCACGCCTCGCGCAGAAGAAAGGAACACGCAGCGTATGACCAAGCACTCTCGCACGACACAGTATGCCGAGGATCTTGCGGACGTCGTTGCTGACGTCGTGGGTGGGGCGATCGAGGCCGGGTATTGGGTGGCCTTGGTCGCTCTCTACGTCGCGTTGCCGCTCGCCGCGCTGATCTGGTTCGTGAAGTTCGTCTGGACGCACGTCTAACGTGGCTTCACGCTGAGGGTCTTTCTCTCCCACTTTCATGGAAGACCAGGATGGTCGGGATACCGAGATCGATCGTTTCATATCTCCGCCTGGGGTCTCCCTCGCCAGCGCCACACGAAGGCGTGCAACTCCGCGACGACCGAGAGGGTACGTGAGATGGGACAGATCACGAAGGCTCTCTCGGGCGTCTTCGGCACCGTTCTCGATCGCGCAGCGAAGGACGTCTCGTTCGCTGCGGAAATTGAGTTGAGATGGCTATGCCTTGTCAATGAGCAGCGGAAGCACGTCGGCCTTCCCGTAAATGACAGAATGAGGGAAGAGGACCTGCAGCGGCTCTTGATTCGGGCATTAAACGCAGTCTTGCAGGCCGAGCGCAACAGACAAGGCGGACAGACGTAAGGCACGACGATGACGCGCGATGACAGCTACACGCCGTTCAGCGGCCGACGCGCGGGTCCTCCTCCCACACCCATCCTCGTACAGCGACTCTGGCGCATCTGCCACCGACTAGGCGACGTGCTGTCCTGTGCTCTCTACCTTCATCCGTACGGCTTCGAAGCGAAGTGCTTTTACGGCAACGACGAGCACGCGCTCATGTCGCACGTGGAGCGTACACCGGACGCGGCGCGCGCGCGAGCCAACGAATGGCTCGCGTCGGCGCTCGAGAGAGGCTTTGAGGAAATCAAGCAGCCATAGACACGATGGTTGCTCTACGCGCCAGTCATCAGAACAGCGGCGTGAGGGGCCCCTCAGGCACCGGGAAATCCTGCGGGATCTTCGAGCCGGCGCCGAAGTCGCCCGGAAGCGGAGACGGCAGCGGGAAATCCTGCCGCGGAATGTCTGGGACGCTTCCGCCAGGGATGTAGCCCCCAGGTACTTGTCCGCTCGGGGATGTTCGTCTCTGCTGTCTGAGCCAATCACGGAATTCCGGATCAAAGAGTCCGGGCGTCTCAGGCGACGGCGTCTCGGGCGTCAGCGATCCACCGGGTCCAGCAGTACCGCCAGTTGGCGATTGCTGTCCATCGTTGATGGGATGAATCTTCGGCTTGGTCACAACGCCGCCAGTCGGCCCGACACCACCCACACCGATCCCGCGGAAGGCATTCAGGAGCGCCATCACCAACGGATTCAAGCCCGGAGCTCCAGACAATCCGGGCGCACTCAGCAAGGCCTGCGGCGCAATCGATGTCGGTGATGCCCGTTCCGGCAATCTCAGACTGACGATTCTCGCGACGTCCTGTGGCGACATCCCTCGAGCGCCACCCGGGTTCTGTCCACCGGGTCCAGCGCCATTATTCCCGGCTGCTCCGGGCTGAAACGTGTATCCAACACCAATCGGCATCGTCAGTACTCCCTGCAGGTGAGGCTGTCGCCTCACACGTCGTGATTAATATCCAGCTCGCCCGCGATGGCCGGAGCCACCATGGCCCCAGCGCGCATCATCAGGATCGTGGTCTCTGAACATGGCCTGCTCTCGAGACACCCGCGTCATTGCTTCCGATAGCGTTTCACCAGATACCCCGCGGCCCATCTCCGCCATCTCGGCTAACCGCGTGGCCCGGTCGCTGTTCCGGATGGCTCGCTCACTCAACATCTGCAAGCGACGCTGCGCGGAAATCATTTCCTGCTCGCGCGGTACGGTGATTCGCGACCCAATGATCACGTATTCACCGCTGTTCATCAGGTCGTCGTATCGCGTACCTTTCTGCGGCTTGCGGACATTGGGATTCGAATCAGAGGCCTGCAACTCCGACCAGCGGTAGCCGACTTTGAACGCCGAGACCATCAGCGTCGAGTCGCGCTCCTCGAGATCGCCGTACTTGTCTTTCACGATCTCCACGCACCGCGGGTGCATCAGAAACGCTGGTGTGCCGTCTCTGGCGACTCGACGCATGAACCCGGCAATCACCTGGATCGCCGCAGACCGCACAGGCGCTTGGTTCGCGTTGCCGTCGTATTGCGCAGCCACAGAGTAGTCACGCAAGATGCTCACGGCGGTGTTCTGACTGCCGATGGTGTTCGTCCCACCATTGGGATCGCACCAAGTCAGGATCTGCTCGCTGTTGGGCCTGGAACGGCCTAGGAGCGATTTAAACCACCGGTCCCGTATCTCCAACACCTTGGGCGCGAAGTCCTCTAGAAACAAACTCTCGCCTTTGACGCTGCCCAAAACACGCAGCGCTCCGAGATGCTCGAGGTATTGCCACCATGACACCGCGGGTTTTTGGTGACCGAAGTCCCAGCCCTCCCACAGTGGATACCGCGGATCCAGCTTCACGCGGCTATCGACGTGTACTTCCTCGTCAAAGTACCCCTGGTAAACGGGAACACCTTTCAGGGATGGGCCTCGATGTCCTGCGACCTGCAGGTTGTGCGTCACAGAGCCAGGCGGATGTGCGCTTTCCATATCGAGCACGAACCGCTCGCCCACATTCATCACGTTGCTACGCAGGTCGACGTGAATGTAGTGGTGGTCCGGCTTGGCTAATGCCTCGTCAGTCGGAAACTCTCGCGACAGCCAATGGTCTGAGTCAAGAGGGTTGGGGCTGAGCCACACTTCGTGAGGGAATCCCGGTTGTCGAAGTCTCGCCGGTATGTAGGCGTCGTACACGTCTTTTGGAACGGGTTCGGGCTGGTCGATCCAGATGATGCTCAGAGACAAGCCGGCCAGCTTCATGTACCTCATGTCGTCTTCGCTCGCTCTCAGCGAGCGGACATACACACGCGACCGATATCCCGTGAACTCGTAGTACTCCTCGCCCTGGCCGCCATGCCACGTCAGCGTCCCTGTATCAACGCTGAAGCCGCACTCTCGAGCGGCGGCAAGGAAGGCATTCTTCGGCGGCCCGAGCATCTCGTCGGTCCAGGCGCCGATCGCCATGTAGATACCTGGAAACTTTGTGGCGTACTCAACAAGCATCCAAGCCGGTGCTGTCGTCTTTCCTGAGCCGACAGCGCCCTCGAGGTCTTTGTAAATGAGCGGACCGTCGACTGCGCCTCGGATGCGCCTAAAGATCGACTGTGGACGCGTCCAGCGACGCGTAATCACGCGCTCAGTCGGTGTGTTCGTCATTCGGTGTGTTCATGGACGACGCGCGTCAAGATTGGGCCGCCGTTCTCGCCAGCGATCTGCAGCGGAAGCACCTTGCCCAGCAACGTCAAAAAGGCCGTCGGATTCTCGTCGGCCACCTTCTCGAGGTAGGCGACCCCTCCTTTATTGGAGAGCGCTTCAAGCACCATCGCCTTAAGCTCGCCGGTCGTTTTGTTCTGGGCGCCTTTCGGACGCCCGCGCGGGTTTCCGCTTTGTCCTTTTTTGAACTGTGTGTCTGCTTTGGCCATGCGCGTGATTCAGTGAGAAGGCATCAGTTGCGGTTGCGACGGCTGTCGCTCCGCCTGTCCCAGGCCGACAGATGCCGGTCGCGAGCCGACAGACGCCGCGCGCCGAACGGTGGATTGCATTTGCGTCGTGAGATTGTTGACAGACGCCACATCACCACGTCGCACCGCATCCGCCAACCGCTGCATGAGTGCAGCCGTCTTGAGTTTCGTCGTCAATCCAGACGAGAGCGCGGATTCAATCAGCGGTCCGCCGGCATAGCCTGCGACAGCAGCCGCAGGCCCATAGCCCGCCCCGATGATCGACCCCGCCAACCGCGCCATGATGAGTCGTCCGACTCGTGGGCGTGCGCGCTCGATCTCAGATGTCGCATCGAGGACATCGGCCACACTCTTCCGCATCGAATACTGGGCATTCGCAGCTGCCGTATCCGGATCGAGCCTGGCGAGATCGTCTCGCAACGCGCCCGTCACGTCAGCCGCCCCCAGCGCTCCGCTCTTCTGCGTGAGGTAATCGGCCGTGAATGACGGGTTGTAGGCAACTTCCGCTTGGGAGTCGTACGCCTTCCGCATCTTCTTGAGTTCGCCATAGACCGTAGTCGGTCCTAACCGCTGAAGCTCGTTGATCGCCTTTTGAATCACAGTGGCCCTGGCCATATTGGGGCCCGGGATCGTGTTCTCACCAATCGGCCCACCGGTTCCGAATTGATTGCCGATACGCGAACCTTCATCGGCCTGCATGGTGAGCTCGGAGAGTTTCTGTTGCAGGGCATCAATCACAGGCGCTGTCTGAATCGACCGCGCCGCGAGTCGCCGATCGGCGGCTGCGTCCAAGCCTTGCTTGGCCGCGTCGAGCGCTTCACGTGCGCCGGCATGCAAGGCGGTCCGTGTCATTGGTGCGCCTTCGGCTGCGAGCTCTTTCGCCATCTGTGGCGCCACGGCTTCCGCCTTGTTGCCCATGCGCCGGCCCATTTTCGTACTCGACTTGGGCGAGATGACGTCCGCCACGCGAGACCGCGCGCCATGCTCGAGCGCGGCCGCGGCCTTCTCTGGAATCATTCCAGCGGCGACATTGCCTAGGCGTTTCGGACCGACCAGCAGGGCCGCATTCCCAAGCGACTTCCCGATACCGGCTCCGTAGTTCCCTTCGTTGATGTCTTGTCCGGCCTCGGAGAGCGCAGGGCCGATCATCGGCGTCGACCCAACGGCATGGCGAAGAATCGTCGCGGGGTGTTCGCCTCTGTCGAAGGCGTCTTTGGCCGCTTTCAATTCGTCCCAGCTCGCACTCAGCAGACTATTGACGGCGTTGACAGGACCGCTCGTGACGCCAGTGGTATGCCCCAGCATCCCTTCGGTTTGCCCGGTCGGTTGATTGATGCCCATGGCGTTCCCGATGGCTTCGGGAATCAACGCGCGGCCCATCGCATCGACTGCACCGACGAGCGTTCCACCTAACGCCTGTGCGCCTTCGTAGAGTTGCGTGCCGAGGCCTTTGGGCTCTGGCGGTGTCTGCGGTGGCGCGAATCGCGCATCCCAGAGCTTCGCTCTTGCGCTGTTACCAATTGGCAACGCGCGGAGACGGTTCGCCACTTCGTCTGGATCATCAGAGCCATACGCAGCATCCCACGCCGCAGCACGGACCCGATCTGATGTCTGGACAGTGCGCAGAATGTCCGCGATCGGATCGTCTGTCGCCTTGCCAGTGAACTGGCCCGCGTTCACGCGCGCGAAGATCTGATGGAGCTCCGCTTCTGTTGGAGGACTGTCACCCGTGAGCGTGACCGATCGTCCGCTCCGGGGGTCTGTGACGACGTACGTGGGCATGTCAGGCTGCACTCCGGCGTGAGCGCTTGAACGCGTCAACGTCAGAACCAAGGAACACGCGACGTCCGCTGGCCGTGCGTGCGGCTGGGATACGCCCCTCTCGCTCCAACTGGGCCACTCGACCCGGAGACAGATCCAGACGCGCCGCCGCATCGGCCGTGTCCAGTAAATCGAGGCGCGCCAAATCTCCTACCGTGAGCGTCAGACTCATAACTCAGCACCTTCCTATAAACGAAGGTACGCTTTTCGTCGAAAGATGCAAGGCGCGGAGGGGCTGTATTGCTCCGGAGCGCGTGGCCACTGCTCTGGAGAATTCCACTCCCGCCTGTTGTTGTTTAGCGCTTTAGAGAACTACAAGGATCTGATCTGGGGCCGCAGCAGGTAGGCCACGCTGTTCCGAATGTCACAGCGAGAATGAGCCACGCTGATCAAGGAACGACTGCGACTCGGAGCTCCCCGGCCATCACGGCCAGGGACAAGGGAAGTTCTGGCATGCTCGAGGGAGCGTTCATCAGTCGCATCACGTGAGTAGCGCCAAACGGATATCGCAGCGTACGCCAAGGACCCCATCGTGGACCAGGTGCGTTGATGCAGATACTGAATGCCCGTTCTCGGGGATTGATCGTCGTGACTGAATCCGACAACCACCCGGCCAAGCATTTCTCGAAGGCGGGCCCACCCTCCCCCTCGCGAGTCTCAAGCGAGAGGCCGGCGGCGTCTGAACCAACGAAGCGGAGTTCGGTGAGCACAGGGGGAAACGATGGGCCGTCGTCCCTCATAACAGGGAGGAAGAATCCAACCAGAGCGACGCGATCACCTGGCCGTGTCGTGGGTACTGTAAATGCGACGGCGCGGATCATGATGAACCCGGCCTGGCGCGGATCGTCACCCGCGAACTCCCAATATTGAGGACTGCCGCCGCCGGAGCGGCTCCAGCCTCTCACTTGGCCTGACGCCTCGATAGCGAGACAGAACATAACCAGAGCGGAGCACACGAGTCGGCGCATCTTCATATCCCTCAACGCGTCACCTTCGCCCTTCCACCAGACTACTTATCGGCTTTCGCTTCCCCGTAAGTGAAGATTATTGAGGGGCGAAAGTGTGCGCCAATCGAGCGCTTTCGCCCAATCGACGTCGCATAATTACAGATTTCGTTAACCATCTCGATTGCGTGCCAGGGCGGCCGCTGCTGACAGTACGTCTACTCTCGGCGAGAGGTGCTCGCGTCGCGGAAGCCAGATGTGAACATGACGTTCAGATCCATCTTTTGACCCGTTCATGGTGACTTGATGAAGCTGACGACAGGGATAGCGCAGTTCCGTCGTGAAGCAGTACTATGCGCGCGGATGCGTTGGGAAAATCCGTGACGCACTATACCGTCGACCGATTTGAGAATGCCGCCAGGGTCGTCTTGGAGGACGACACCGGACATACCTTCATTATCCCGAAATCATGGATGCCAGAAGGCGCGAAAGAAGGGGATCTCCTCTCTGTAGTGATAGATCGAAGCCGAAGTCCCTCCGTCGCAGTGCTGAACATCGAAATCGACCGCGAGGCCACAGATCGACGGCGTCGTGAGGTCGACCAACTCCGCCAGCGACTCCCTCGGGCTCCGAAAGGTGACGTCTCGCTTTGATCCGGATCCTGGCGCTCTTCGCTGCGATTCTGTCCTGTGGCTCTATTGCTGCCGGACAGGATCCTTATCGAATTTACTTTTTTGATGTGGGACAGGGTGACGCCGTCTTCATTCGGAGCCCCAACGGTCCCAACGTTCTGTATGACGCTGGCAATTCCCCAACGAAGATCATCGCCCTTCTCGACGCGATCAATGCTGGCCGCGTCGATCTAGTCGTCGCGTCCCATAACCACGTTGATCACATCGGCGGGCTCGCAGAGGTGATTCGCCGCTACCGTCCCCGCTTTTACCTCGACAACGGTCTGCCGGCGACAACTCTCACCTATCGACGCGTGCTTGAAGCGGTGCAGTCTGCTGGTAGCCAAGTGCTCGAACCGACGAGCCGCCAGATTCGCATTGGCGAAGGGGCAGTCATAGATGTCCTTCCCCCGCCCGGCATACCCGCCTGGGACCAGAACGACAACGCTGTCGGTTTGATTTTGTCGATTGGCGCGTTCCGTCTGTCTCTCGGCGGTGATGCCGAACAACGCCAATGGGACTGGTGGATGGAACACCATCCCAAACTGTTTCAACGAGTGCAGGTTCATAAGGCGAGCCACCATGGATCGACGAACGGCGACACCCCCGCGGCGTTGGCGTGGTTGTCGCCGAAGGCTGTGATCATCAGCGTCGGTCAGAACAATGGCTTTGGCCACCCGCGACCAGAGATGTTGCGTTTGTACGCCAATCACGGCAGTGTGATCTACCGGACCGACGTCAACGGCACCATCCTCGTAGACGTCGAGCCGTCGGGACGGCATTCGATTCGTGTCGAACGTGGAGAAGGTGCCAACCCACCGCCGTCGTCGAGCGCAGCTGCGAAACGGGGCAGTCAACCGCATTAGGATGCACATCCGAACGACACCACGTCCTAAGAACCCCGAAGAGATAGCCCTTAGCGTGGCGATGTGAGCGCGTTGTCACGGGCAGCGTTGGATACCCGCATTTCCACCGGCAGGTAGACTTCACGATTCCACTTGTGCGCATCCATGGGGGCATGCTGAGATCCAGCCTCACAGGAGGCCCCCCATGCGACACCTTCTGGGCGTACTCGCGTTCGTAACCGCTCTACTTCCGTGTACCGCGCGCGCAGACAGCATCCTTATCAACGGCAGCTTTGAGTCAGGCCCACCGATGAGCGGTTTCCAGGATATCGATGTCCTCGCCGGTTCCACAGCGATCGTGGGCTGGACGGTGTTTGGGACATCGATCGACTACTTGGGTGCCCCGTGGGACGTCTCAAATGGCCTTCACGCGATCGATCTTGACGGCAGGAACGCCACGTTCAGCGGCGTGAGCCAGACGTTCGCCACGAACCCTGGTCAGCCCTACGAAGTGTCGTTCGATTTGTCAGGGAATCCCCAGGGCGGGCCGACGATCAAACAGGTGTTGGCGCTCGCGGGCAGCGCGTCGAACCCCTATTCGTTCGACACCACAGGTCAAAGCACGAGCGCGTTGCTCTGGACCTCCATCAGCTTTACGTTCACGGCGACGGACGCATTCTCCACCTTGTCATTCCTGAGCCTGACCGGAACACCCAATAGCTACGGAGCCTTGATTGACAACGTAGCGGTGCAACGGGTGCCGGAACCCGGGACCCTTGTACTTGTCGGGACAGGGCTGGTCGCAGTGGTTCACCGGAGACGGGCACAGTCGCGTGTAGCCGAAGAACCTGAATCGGGGAGGGGGCAGAACCAATGAGCATTCTTCTTGCGCTCATTGGCTGTCTCTTGCTTTTTGCCGGGTTCCTCTTCAGTTCAAGCGCAACCGCTGGCGTGTATCTCGCTGCGTGTGCGTGCTTCTTCGGCATCCTCGCGCGACTCGCGCAAGCGAATGACCACCAGCGCGCACTGATGGCGCAATTGAATCAACCCAAAGCGATTCCGGCCCCTGGAGGTTCAGCGAGCGACGCCGACCTCCAACGACGCGATTCAGGGTAACGAGGCTATCAGCGGGTAAGAAATATCCGACCAAGTTCTAACCTGTAATGCCATTGTTCTTTTCAGGATCCGACGTCCCGTCATTCTGCGAATGGACCGCCACCAGTGGAGCCAAACAGCAACTCGTAACAATCACGGCAATATCCGTCTTTGAACACGTCGTTTCCGCAGTCTCGCCTTTGGTGGTGTGGGTGGGTGGGGTCGGCGCATCGACACCATACTTGCCCAGGCCGTATGGCTCGAGTGGATGGAACCTTCTCGTCTGAACCCATACGTGTCTCCCGCGTCCGTTAACGCCCAGGGCGCTCAGAATCTACTGCCAAAATGCCGTGGCAGTAAACCGCGTTTACTGCCACTTTTACTGCCAACAACTGCCACGTTACTGCCAACGAGAATCCGACAAATCTCTCAATAAATCGGCCTCTACTGCCACTGCTGCCACGTTACTGCCACGCGTGGCCCCCTTACTGCCACTCTTAGGCAGTATAAGGGGTTGGCAGTATGGCAGTTGAGTCGATCGCACTCAACGTTGGCCGTATGGCAATAACGTTGAGGACGAACGCCACCAAGGGACTCAGCCCCTCTTGGGGCACTGGTCTGGATTAGCTTCACATATGGCGCGCAGCGTCCCGCGATGGTGGATCAGCGCCTTTTGCGGCAGCATCCTCGCAAGTTCGCTGAGCACATCACCGTAATCCTCGACTCGACGTACCTTTCCACGTTTATTGGCTGCGTTTCGGTAGGCGCCTGCGAACAGGTCGGCCGCTTGAAAGGGTTTCAACATCTCGCCAGTCCCAGGATCAATCTTCGGCACCTGGATGATGAGTTTGTTCTGACGTTTAATACGCTTTTTGAAGTCCTTCTGCCCGCAATCACCTTGCTCGAACACATGGAAGACTGAACGTTTCGGATACTTCCGTCGCCCCCACTCGTTCACGATGTCATAGCAGGAACCTGCGGTTAGTACGTAAGGAGACCCGACCGCCTCTCGCAACCTAAACTCCTGGTTGACTTCCTTGTAATCGGGTAACACCGTGCCGTAACAGAAGGCCTTGTTAATCCCGCGCTTGATCACCTTGACCAACGCGCGCAGGAATTTCTTCGGCGTCTCATCGTCGTTCTTCCACTTCGCATAGACGCCCTCACCTGAATGCCGATGGTTTAGCTCCTTCAGATGGAGATAAGGCACCTCGAACTGATCCAGAACGGCTTGCCATTCCAGCTCGAATCGATCCCACTTGCGCTCAGTTGCCACCAAACCTACGACCACCAAAGTTCCATTACGGTCGTTTTCTGATCCGCTGGCGTCATACGCCGCAAGGAACTCAGCCGCGATCACTGCCCTTGGTGACATGGTTTGGTTGTCTCTAGTCCGGTCCAGTGTCTCAGACTTGTCTGGTGATGTCCGAGTCAAGTGTCCGGTCAGCGCTTCCCTCGGCTGTGAGCGGTAATGACTCGGCGCCCGCTGTGCGGCGCCTCGATCGTCTTCACCTGCCCACATTGATCTCGCCACCGGGAAACGTGATTACGCTTGCTCCGACATTGCGGACAGTCTTTCTCGCTTGTCCGGGGAAAGAAGTACGCACCTGCGGACGCGCAGATGTCCGCGCCGCTGAACACGTGACACCGCGGCGACCGGCATCTGACTAGCCGTTTCGGCTTCGCCGCGAGAGTCAACCACTCATGCACAAGTCGGTCGCGGAGTTTTTGGACGCGCGGTGAAGGGGCGTCCCTAGGGATTAACGCGTAGGCCAGGTCTGCCTGCGCTTGTGCGCGAATATCGTGATGCCAACTCCGCAGGATGCCCGCAATCATTCCAGCATCTGCCTGTATCGCCTTCCGCCGGGTTGACCGCTTCGTGAGCGGTGTCACTTTGATTTCCAGGCCATGGGCGTCGGTTCTAACCGAGGGATCAGCGATGGGCCGATGGCGGCGCTTCTCAAGAGCCTCGCATTCCTCGGCTCTGTCGGGGATGGGCCAGGGCTCACCCATCAACCATGCCAGCCTCGCCTGGTCATCCATCGGCACCAAATCCTGGGCGAGACCGACGAGCGGAAATTCATACCGAGCGCGCGTCTTTGTATCGATGACCACGTACCCGGCCGCTGATGGCAAGGGCCGCACTGAGATCGATGGCGGTTGAATGTCGAAGGCCAGCCTGCGGCGCGCGCAGAATCGCAGCCTTCCAACCACGTCGCGAATGAACGTCGCTTCGGCACACGTGAGGGCACCGCTTGAGGACCGGCTGTCAAACCAGCAGCTATCGAAGTCGTTGATGACCTCGAGCACCGGCGCATTCCACGCGAAATGAAAGTGGCTCACTTTTCTGGGAAGTGTTACCTACCGTGCGAAATTCGCGGGTGGCATTCTAAGTTTACCACTGCCGCAGGCTTCATGGGGCAGTGAGTAGCAAGTTCAGAGGAGATACCAATGCCCGAACAAACCAAGGATCTTTTGCTGGCAGCCGGCGTGGCGCGTCTTTGCGGCGTCACTCCCGCCACGGTCCGATTGTGGGAACGCACTGGTCGTCTACCAGCGGTTCGTACAGCGGATGGCGTGCGGATCTTTAGGCGCGAGGACGTGACCCGGCTGGCGTCAGAGCGCGAGAGAACGAAAAAGGCTGTGGCCTAAAACACGAAACGCCGCGGGCTAAGCGGCGTTCGCAAACGGAGACAGAGACGGTGTTTGAGAAGCAGATCTTACCACAGCAGCGGCCGGTCGATGCCCTGATCGCAGGTCTTTGCGAGTCACAGGCTGAATTGCTCGAACGGTACCACGCGCTCGAAGCACTCGCGCAATCCCGTGGTGACGATGCAGCGAGTTACCAATTCCTGGCGAAGCGAGCGATCGATGCACTGCATCGCGAGCAGCTCGAACACCGGAAACTCCGCGAACGATACGACCGGATTGTCGTCGAGAATCGCGATCTTCGTTCCCAGGTGATTTCACGGAAGCACGCGGGAGAGGCGGCGGCATGACAATGTCAGCCGTTGATATCCCGGCTTTCACGAGCGCACAGCCGCCCGACTCGTGGCGCCTGCTCGATGACGTCGAGCTGATGACGCAACCGGACCCTGAGTACCTGATCGAGGGCATTATTCCGCGTAAGGCAGTCGGCGTGATCTATGGGCCGAGCGGGTGCGGAAAGACCACGATCGTTGCAGGCCTAGCCACATCATTAGCGACCGGCCGCGACTGGTTCGGGCATCGCGTCCGCCACCAAGGCGCAAGCGTCTATGTCGGCGCCGAAGATCCCGGTGGTTTCAAAGTCCGTCTCCGCGCAGCCAAGCAGGCTGCGCGATTGTCTCTCGATCGTCCGATTGGCTGCTACACATTCCCCGAGGCGATCGATCTCCGCGATGTGACGGCGGTGGCCAGGTTCTCCGCGTTTCTCGAGCGGGCATTCGAGTCCGGCGATCTCCCTCGCGAAGTGCTCTTTATCGATACGTATGCCGCGAGCGTTCCGGGAGCCAACGAAAACAGCGCTGAGGACACAACGGTGGCGATGGATCATGCCCACAAGTGGCGCGCGCAGCTGGGAGTGACGGTGATCCTCATTCACCATACGAACGCGAGCGGCACTCGCGAGCGCGGACATAGCAGCATGCGCGGCGCCGCGGACTTCATGATCGCGTTGTCGCCCGTTGATGACATCGTCCACATCGAGTGCAGCAAGCAACGCAACGGGGCAAACTTCCCGACATTCGACGTGAAACTGACGCCAGCTCCGGACGGCGGCTGTGTCTTCCGGCTGGCCTCAGATGTGTTGCCTGGGACTACGCTCACTGAAGCGCAGGCCAAGGTCTTCGCCGCACTAAAGGACATCTTCAGCGCTAACGGGGCCACGAAGGGCGAATGGCAGCGGACGTGCCCTGATGTGCCAGAGCGGACGTTTCACCGGGCCGCCAAGGTCCTAGAGGAGCGCGCCTACGTGAAGGCGTTCGGCTCACATTACCGCGTCATAGGTAGGCGGTAAGAGGGGGGCGGGTATGAAGCCGAATTGGTACGGCGCGATCGACGTGCGCTATCCGTCTGGAAAGCGGTTCACGGTCACGGGTACTTGGTATGGCCCCCGGCACATGTGCTCTGAGCCGATCTCCCTCGGGACTGAGGCTGATTGCGTCGTGATGATCGACGATGCTGGGCGCGCGCTCATGCTCGATCCGCGCGGGACGTATACGGATCGCGCGTCGGGCTGCACGCTGTATCGAGGGATGCATTAATGGCAACCATGGGCAGACACACGCTTACCGGCGATCTCGAGATCCGTTTCAGGCGGACGACGTGCCGGCGGCGGAGGTGTTTCTTTTGCGGGAAAACAACCAGCAAGTCTTCATTCGTCGCCGAGATGTTCGCGGATGCGGCGACCACGGGCCTTGTCATCTGCGTCGACGGTTCGGAGGCCTGCATCAACCGGGATCCCAATGAGCTTGCTCGACGGCTGACTGTGCGCGCCCACGCCATGCGGCGAGAAGCCGAGACACTCGCTGGCGCCGCAGAGTTATTCAGAAAAACGGTATCTGCCGAATCGTTTGCGGCCGTAACCGCTGCGTATCACGCGATTGACATGTGGTCTGAGCCGATCAATGACAGCCGCCCATTCTAAGAAAGCGCCTCGTCCGCAGCGATCAGCGCGGCCGCCGGTGAAGAGCGTCAGCCGTCCCAGCCAGAAGGACATCAGGGACGCGCGAGCGGCGCTCAGCTCAATGCTGCCGATCTCTCGGGCGAAACGGACATGAAGCAACTGGCCCTCATCCCGCCTCCGCACTTCGATGCGGACGCGTTCAAACCCTCCGGATCTTCGCTCTGTGACCGGCTCGCCGCGTACTTCAAGGCGCGCTCTGGCCAGTGGATTGATGGCCGCGATCTGGCGACGGTCGCTGGCGCATATGCCTGGAGATCGCGCGTGAGCGACCTCCGTAGAGCGCCGTATCACCTGACCATCGAGAACCGCCAACGGCGGGACGGTCGGTACATCATTAGCGAGTATCGGTTGTGCCCGACGGTCGAATCCGAGGTGTCGTAACATGCGCACGCCCCAGTCCAGTAGTTCGACTGTGCTGTTGTTTCCACTGCTTGAATCGGATGCTGAGCCTGACACCGCAGCGATTCGGATCGCGGAGTTTTTGGCGGAACAAGTCGCGATCGATATCGTGAGGCAGGAACGACGTTACTCGACGTGCCACGTCCACTCGCTAACATCATGAGAGTCATCATCTACGCTCGGTATTCCAGCGACAACCAACGCGACGCGTCCATTGAAGATCAACTCCGCGTGTGTCGAGCGTTCGCGGCCGCGAAGGGGTGGACCGTCATCCAGGAATTCTCCGACGCAGCGTTGTCTGGGGCATCCCTGCTCAGGCCTGGCTATCAACGCCTCCTCGCGTGTGCGCTTCGCCGTGGCGCTGAGGTGGTCCTGGCTGAATCACTCGATCGATTCAGCCGCGATCAGGAACATCTCGCGGGGTTGTACAAACGGCTCTCGTTCGTCAACGTACTCCTCGTGACACTCTCAGAAGGTGAAGTGTCAGATCTCCACGTCGGGCTCAAGGGCACGATGGCGGCACTGTTTCTGAAAGACCTTGCCGATAAGACCAGGCGAGGGTTGCGCGGTCGTGTCGAAGCAGGGAAGTCCGGTGGCGGCCTCTGCTACGGCTACTCGCCTGTGCGTGGGGCGGCGGGTGAGCGCGAGATCATTCCAGCGGAGGCCGCGATCGTCCAGCGTGTGTTTCAATCATTCGCCACCGGAATGTCTCCCAAGGCGATCGCGAAGCAGCTCAATGCAGAGGGGATCCCTGGCCCGCGTGGTGAGACATGGGGGCCCAGCACGATTAACGGCAATGTCGTACGCGGCACGGGGCTGCTCAATAACGAGCTGTACATCGGGCGGCTGATCTGGAACCGGCTGCGCTACGTGAAGGATCCCGACACTGGCAAACGAATCTCACGATTGAATCCTCGCGACGCCTGGATTGTCATCGGCGTTCCGGAGCTTCGTGTGATCGACGACGCGCTGTGGGAGGCCGCCAAAGTCCGCCAGGTGGCCGTCCGGCGGGTGATTTCAGAGACTGGGAGACTCGGTCGCGCGAATCGTCCTCTGTACCTGTTCTCAGGTCTGACGAAGTGTGCGTGCTGTGGATCGGGCTACGTCATGTTCAACCGTCGTCGTCTGGCGTGTGCCGGCGCCCGGGACCGCGGCATTTGCTCTAATCGGCTGACGATTGCTCGCGAAGATGTTGAGTCGCGCGTCCTCCGCGCCATGCAGGATCGACTATTCCGCGCTGAACCCTTCGAGGCGTTCTGCCGGCGGCTGACCGTCCGACTCAATGAGCTGCGCCAACTTGAGCGGGCCCAAGCGGATGCCGATGCGCTCGAACTGGCTACGGTCGACCGGCAGATCGGACATCTCCTCCAGGCGATTAAAGACGGCGTCCCGGCTGCCGTGGTGAAAGCGGAACTGCTCACCCTCGGGCAGCGTCAGCAACTACTCGGTCAGCGTCCAAGGTTCACGCCTGCGCCGCTTTTGCATCCCAATATGGCCGACGTGTACCGAACAAAGGTTGAGGGACTCCGGGAGGCCCTGTCGCAGCCGGAGAGCCGTTCGCAGGCCGCGGACTTACTCAGGGGGTTCGTGGATGAGATCCGCCTCACGCCGAATGAGGGCGAGTTGGCGATTGCGGTTAAAGGGAACCTGGCTGGCGTGATGGCCGCCACGGGTCTCACAAGTACGGCGGCAAACGGCGTTGGTTGCGGGGGGGGGATTTGAACCCCCGACCTTTGGGTTATGAGCCCAACGAGCTACCGGACTGCTCCACCCCGCGTCACTCTGTAGGTGGCGTGACCGACGACCACCAGAAACTCCCACTG
>Ga0126377_10000719_pt1 | contig 20771 bp, 13 predicted proteins | sample PanSoiMetPlot_22_FD_92647 | JGI IMG/M metagenome (GOLD analysis project Ga0126377, IMG submission 92647) | Tropical forest soil microbial communities from Panama - MetaG Plot_22 | ecosystem: Environmental > Terrestrial > Soil > Tropical forest > Bulk soil | place: Panama | collected 2016-02-17 | reverse complement strand
GCACCGAACAGGACGTAGAACGCGCGACGCGCTTGCCCGGGGACGCGAACTCCGAAGTCCTCTATTCCTGCCAGGCCACGCGCCTGCTCGATTTCACCGAGTACCTGCGCTGGTGGGATCCGCTCCCGTATCTGCGCGAATTCGCCTATGGCAACGTCGGCCTCTTCAAGGGGCTGGCGGTCATCCTGCGAGCGGCCATGAATGTCGTGCGACGCAGGATCGGGCTCCTGCCTCGACCCAGCATTCGCGGTTACTGCGAGGGACAGACGCCCGCAGGCACGCCGCTCGGGCTCAAGCACGGTGACTGGGTCGTGGTTCGCTCCAAGGAGGAGATCGAAGCCACGTTGAACCTCAAGAAATTCAATCGCGGGCTCTCCTTCGACGTGGAGATGCTGCCCTACTGCGGCAAGCGCATGCAGCTGCTGCAAAAGGTCGAGCGCATCATCGACGAGACCAATGGAAAGATGCGCGTGCTGAGCAACGATTGCTGGATCCTGGAGGGTTCGATCTGCTCGGGTCATCTCTCGAGGAACAGGTTGTTCTGCACGCGCGCGCTCTATCCATTCTGGCGCGGAATCTGGCTGCGTCCCGATACCGAGGCCGGTGGCGGCGCGAGCGCACCCAGCCAACCTCGCGCGTAGTCCCAGGCCCAAGATGGAGCGCAGCGACGCGACCGCCTCGAGATCGCAGGTCACCATCGGGATACCGGTCTACAACGGTGAACGCTTCCTGCGACAGGCGCTGGATGGCCTCCTGGCTCAATCCTTCACCGACTTCGTGGTCGTCATTTCTGACAACGCGTCGACCGATGGCACGCGCGCCATCTGCGAAGAGTATGCCGGGCGCGATGCGAGGATCTCGTACGTCGCACACGCCGCCAACCGGGGAGCGGTGTGGAACTTCAACCAGGTCGCAGAACTGGCGGCATCGCCGCTTTTCATGTGGCACGCGGCGGATGACGTAGCCGCGCCGCGTTATCTCGAATCGTGTGTGGCGGGGCTGGCTGCAAGCCCGTCGGCAGTGCTCGCGTACACCGTGGCCGGGATCATCGATGAGGATGGGCAGCCGATGCCCCACGAGTCACGGCCGCTCGACCTGGCCTCACCACTGGTGGCGCAACGCTTCACCGCGTGCCTGTCGCCCTTCCACTATTCGGAGAATGTGTTCTACGGTGTCGTGCGCACGGATTGCCTGAAACGCACGCAGCTGCACGGCGACTTCGCCGGCGGCGACCGCGCCCTGTCGGCCGAGTTGAGTCTCTATGGTCCGTTCGTCCGGATCGATGAGCCCCTGTTCAGCCGCCGGCAAACTCGGCCGCAAACACAGGCGCAGGTGGCGTTTTACAACACGGGACGACAGGAAGTGAGCCTGCGCGAGTGGCAGATCCTGCGTCAGAACCTGCGCTCCGTGCGGCGCAGTCCCGTGCCGCTCTCGAGCCGCCCGGCATTGTATGGGGCACTCCTGCGCCGCTGCGCACGCCACGCGCCTCTTTATGTCAACGAGTTGAAGCAGCTGCTGAAGGCTGCGCTCGGGAGAGGCGACTGAATCGGGAGCGAGAATCGCCGACTCGGCGCACGGCGCAGCAGTCAGAGGTTTGCGATAATCGTTCGGAATTAGAACACCAACGCCAATGACCGAGCTCTTATCCCAACTGCCGCTTCGCACCGCCAGCCGCTCGCCGGAAGCTCCTGCGCTCTGGTTGAAAGGACAGGCCGTCACCTACGCTCAGCTGGCCGAGCAGATCGAGGCGTTCGCTCACGGATTGGTCACGCACGGCGTGGACAAGCTCGAGCGCGTTGCCATCTACCTGCCCAAGCAGATCGAGACTGTCGTCGCGATGTTCGGCGCGGCCCACGCCGGCTGCGCCTTCGTGCCGGTCAATCCACTGCTCAAGGCAGAGCAGGTTGGGTACATCCTCAGAGACTGCAACGTGCGGCTCCTGCTGACGTCCACAGAACGCCTGGCCGAGTTGCGCGACACCCTCGCCCAGTGTCCCGACCTGCGCAGCTGTGTGGCCATCGGTGACTCAACGGGAGTCGCGGTGTCGTCCGGTGTTGCGACGATCACGTGGCGCGACTTCATGGACGTCGCGCCGCGCGCGGGCCATCGCGTCGTCGATGCCGATATGGTGTCGATCTTCTACACCTCCGGCAGCACCGGCAAACCCAAGGGCGTGGTGCTCTCGCACCGGAACATGGTCACGGGTGCGCATGCGGTCTGCGAGTACCTCGGCAACTCCGCGCAGGACAAGTTGCTGGCCGTACTGCCCTTCAGCTTCGACTACGGATTCAGTCAGCTCTCCACTGCTTTTGTCGCGGGAGCGGGCGTGGTGTTGATGGACTATCTCTTTGCGCGGGACGTGATCGCCACGGCGGCGCGCGAGCGCGTCACTGGACTCGCGGGAGTTCCTCCGCTGTGGATCCAGCTGGCTGATCTCCCCTGGCCCGATGAAGCGCGTCGTGCGCTGCGTTATTTCACCAACTCGGGCGGGGCGATGCCGCGCGCGACGCTGGCGAAACTTCGAGCTTCGCTCCCGCACACGCAACCCTTCCTGATGTACGGGCTCACCGAGGCGTTTCGCTCCACCTACCTGCCGCCGGCCGAAGTGGACCGCCGGCCCGAGTCGATGGGCAAGGCGATTCCGAACGCCGAGGTGCTCGTGCTTCGACCCGATGGCACGCCCTGCGCGCCCAACGAGCCGGGTGAACTGGTCCACCGCGGGTCTCTCGTGTCACTGGGTTACTGGAATGATCCGGCCAAGACCGCAGAACGCTTCAAGCCGCTGCCCGCCAAGCCGGGCCTGGTGCTCGGCGAGATTGCGGTCTGGTCGGGAGACACGGTGCGCGCCGATGAGGACGGCTTTCTCTATTTCGTGGGACGTCGCGACGAGATGATCAAGACCTCGGGTTACCGCGTCAGCCCCACCGAGATCGAGGAAGTTGTCTACGCTACGGGCATGGTGGGCGATGCGGTGGCCGTCGGCGTACGGCATGCGACCCTCGGGCAGGCGATTGTCGTGGTCGCCTCCCCCGCCCCAGGCACAGCCGGCGACAGCGAGAAGCTCCTGGCCGAGTGCCGCAGGCGCCTGCCCACGTTCATGGTTCCGGCACGCGTGGAATGGCGCGAGACGTTGCCGCGCAATCCGAACGGCAAGTTCGATCGTCCGCGGCTGTCGACGGAACTACAGGTCCTCTTCGACGACGCGCGACCGTGAGCATCGACTCGCTTTCGCAACATCCTGCGCATCCTCACTTCGAGGTTCGCGACGATTGCCTGCTGGTGGGGGGTCAACTGCTCACCGACATCGCCGCCTCACTCGGCCGCACGCCCTTCTACGTCTACGACCGCGCCGTGATGACGCGCTGTGTGCAGCAGCTGCGCGCGGCGCTGGCCCCGGCGATCAAGCTGCATTTCGCGATGAAGGCCAACCCGATGCCCGTGGTGGTGCGCCACATGGTGTCGCTGGTCGATGGCATCGACGTCGCGTCAGCTGGTGAGTTGCAGGTTGCGCTCCAGGCGGGCGCCAAGCCCGACACCATCAGCTTTGCCGGGCCCGGCAAGACGACGCGGGAACTGGAGAGCGCCGCCGCAGCCGGCATCGTCGTCAATCTCGAGTCCGAGCGTGAGATGCGCGCGCTGGCGGACATCGCACGCCAGACCGGTGTCTCACCGCGCGTGGCGGTGCGCGTGAATCCGGACTTCGAGCTCAAGACCTCGGGCATGAAGATGGGCGGCGGGCCCCGACAGTTCGGGATCGACGCGGAACGCGTTCCGGCGGTACTCGCCGAGCTCGGCGGGCTGCCGCTCGACTTTCGCGGCTTTCACATCTTCGCCGGCTCACAGAACCTGCGTGCCGATGCCATCGTGGAGGCACAGTCGCAGTGCGTGGAGCTCGCGGTGCGACTCGCGGCGGCGGCGCCGGCGCCCGTGCGCCTGCTGAACATCGGGGGCGGGCTGGGCATTCCGTATTTTCCGGGCGAGAAGCGTGTCGAGCTGTCCCCGGTGGCGGCGAACCTCGCGCAGCTGCAAAGGACCGTTGCGACTCGCCTGCCCGAAGCCGAGCTCACGCTCGAGCTCGGACGCTATCTCGTCGGCGAGGCGGGCCTCTACGTTTGCCGCGTCATCGAGCGCAAGCTGTCGCGCGGCCAGGTGTTCCTGGTCACCGACGGCGGCCTGCACCAGCACCTGGCCGCCTCGGGCAACTTCGGCCAGGTCCTGCGCAAGAACTACCCGGTGCTGGTGGGCAACAAGGTTCGCGGCGTCGAGAGAGAGACCGTCTCAGTCGTCGGCCCGTTGTGCACGCCGCTCGATCTGCTGGCCGATCGGATGGAAATGGCGCGAGCCGAGGCTGGCGACCTGATCGTCGTGCTCCAGTCCGGCGCCTACGGACTCACCGCGAGCCCGATCAACTTCCTGAGTCATCCAGCGCCCGCGGAAGTGCTGGTCTAGCGACCAGCGCTTCTCACGGCGTGAACTCGTACGCGCCGACGTCCATCGTTCCGCTCACCGGTCGCGCCTGCCGCTGCGCAGGATGCTGGTACTGAAACACCGGCGTGAGGTCGACGCCCGACGCCGTTCCCGGCGCGCTTCCCGCGTCACGCGCCGGCGATGCCGCTGTCAGGTGATAGTCGAAACCGTCCAGGTTGACGAGCTGCGGCGCGGCGGTCTGCAGGTTCGTGGTCGCCTGCGCTGTCTTGCCGCTCGCCAGGGTGCCGCTGCCCACGAACAGGTTGTTGATGGTGCGAAACACCGCGGTGCCGCTCGCGACGTCCATGAAGGTGCCCGATCCCCGGTCATTCACGATCGTGTTGTTGACCAGGTAGAGCTCGTGCGTGCGCCCCCCCGACAGGCCCTCCGCTCCGTACGCGATGATGATTGCGTTGTCGGTCGCGGGCCCCTGTTCGATGAGATTCCCGATGACGACGGTGCGTCCGCCGTTCGGCACGTCCAGCTCATAGCTGGCAGTCCCATCGGCTTCGTCGGTGAGCCGGTTGTACAGCACGTAGTTGACCGCGGCACGCGTCTTGAGCAGGTGGCCGATGTTCGCGTGGTGCGAGTAGTTGTAGCGGAATACCAGCTGATCGCCCGCGGAACCGCCGTCATCGACATAGATGTTGTGGGTATGCCCGATATCGCCAAACCCGTTGTGCGCCAGCTCGGAATATTCCACCGTCAGTGTGCCGTAGGCGCCGCCGAGAAAGCCGTTCTCGTTGTCGTGGAAGTAGCCGTTGCAGATGGTGAGGTTGCGTCCCTCGTTACGCACGCCGGCGCCGTTCTGGTCGGTGACCTTGGAGCCGGAGAACTCCATGTTCTCGAGGCGGATGTTGGAACCCGAGACGACGAGCAGGCCTTTGCCGTTTTGCTGGTCGTCGCCGGAGACAAACGGGATCACCTTCGTGCCGTGCAGATGCGCTCGTCCGCCGCGACCGCGCAGCACGATGTCGTTCTGTCTCCAGACCGTCACGTCATCGGTGTAGGTGCCCGCGTCGATCTCGATGGTGTCGCCGTCGTGTGCGGCGGCGTTCGCGGCGCGCAAGGTCGTAAACGTGCGCGATGGTCCGACTCGCAGCACGTTCGCCGCAGCGAAATCCTGCTGTACCGCCGTGCTGCCGACGGTGATCACCTTTCTGCCGGAGAAGGTCAGGGTATCGTTCTGGCCCGGGACATCGCGGGCCGCCTCCGCGGTGAATGCGATCGTGTACGTGCCGGCCGCCAGCGAGTTCTTCAGATACGAAAACGTGCACGCGTTGGCGTCCTGCTGTACCTGGACGCTGGCGATCGGGTCGCCGCTGTCGCCGTCGAAGTCATCCGGGGTGACATCGCCAGACCAGATGTAGATGCGGTTGTCGCCCGTGGGATCGATCAGGCTGCTGTCGACGCTGCCGCTGACAGTCCCCGGCCCACCCGCATTCACCGTAACGACGACGGACTTGCTTGCGGAGCCGCCACTGCCGTTGCACGCGAGGGTGAAGGTCTGCGTGGCGGTCAACGGACCGGATGTCTCGGTGCCGGTCGTGGCACGCGTGCCGGTCCATCCGCCGCTCGCCGTGCAGGTCGTTGCATTGGTGCTCGACCAGCTGAGGGTCGTGCTGCCGCCCGAGACGACGCTCGTCGGGTTGACGCTCAGGGTTACCGTCGGCGCGGCGGGCGGTGATGCCGTCACCTGCACCGTCACGGCACCGTTGACCGAGCCTCCGGCGCCGGTACACATGAGATTGAACGTGGTATTTGCGTTGAGCGGACCGCGCGTTTCCGTACCCGACGCAGCCTTCGCACCGCTCCATCCACCCGATGCCGTGCATCCCGTGGCGCCGACGGCATTCCAGGTCAGGGCGCTGGAGCCGCCCGCTGCCACCGACGTCGGGTTCGCCGCAAACGTCAGCGTCGGCGCCGACGAGCCGCTCACGGCGACAGCAACCGACTTGTTGTCAGAACCGCCGGGCCCGGAACAGTTGAGCGAAAACGTTGTGGCTGTCGTCAGCGGACCGACGGTCTCGGATCCCGCAGTCGCCTTGGTGCCCGACCATCCGCCTCCCGCCGTGCAGGTGGTCGCATTCTGGCTGGTCCAGCTGAGCCCGACGCTCGAGCCTGTCGACACCGACGAGGCAGACGCCGAGAGTGAGACGGAGGGCGGGGGATTGCCCGGCGGCGTCGCACCCGCCTCTTCCGGTCGACGACCCGAGCCGCAGGAGGCCAGGGTCCCGAGCAGCATCACCAGCGCGATCCGCCGCAGTCCCATCGGATCGCGGCCGAGGAGCCCAGCACTGCCAGTCATGGGCGCGGCGCCCGGGCGAATCGCAGTGCGCGCCTCGTTGACAAGCCCGCGAGGCAGGCCAGCAGCCAGTACTCGATCGCGCCGCCGCCGCCCGATCCCGATGACGATCCGCCGCCTCCCGTGCCCGTGCCTGACGTGACTGCGACGGTTGCGCTCGCGCTGGCGTTGCCGCCCGCACCGGTGCAGCTCAAGGTGAAAGTCGTGGTGGTGGCGAGCGGCCCCACAGTTTCAGTACCCGACAATCCCTTGCTGCCCGACCAGCCGTCAGACGCGGAGCACGACGTCGCGTTGGTCGTGGACCACGACAACTCGCTCGTCGCATTGGCCGCAATCGATTCCGGATTCGCACCGAGCGTGACCGTGGGTGCAGCCGGCGGCGGTGGTGAAGCACCGACTGCCACGGTCACCGACTGCTGCACGGAGCCACCGGCGCCGGTGCAGTTCAATGTATAGCTGGTAGCTGCATTCAGCGGGCCGACACTCTGGCTCCCGCTCGTCGCCTTGCTGCCAGTCCAGCCGCCGGACGCCGTGCACGCCGTTGCATTGGTCGATGACCACGCGAGCATCGAGGTGCCGCCCGCGGCCACCGAGCTGGGAGTCGCCGACAGTGCCAGCGTCGGCTTCGGAGCCGAGCTGCTCACACTCACGGTGACGGACTTCTGCGCGCTGCCGCCGCTACCGGAGCAACTGAGTGTGTATGTCGTGGCCTGTGTCAACGGTCCGACCGACTGAGTTCCGGACGTCGCCTTGCTGCCGGTCCAGCCGCCCGAGGCGGTGCACGCCGTCGCGTTCGTGCTCGACCACGTCAGCGTGGAGTTGCCGTTCATGGCGACACTGGTCGGATTCGCGGACAGGGAGACCGTGGGCGCGGCAGCGGAGGCGATCGTGACCGTGACCGAGCGGGAAACAGTCTGCCCATTGCCGGTGCAGGCCAATGTGTACGTCGTCGATGCGCTGATCGGGCCGACACTTTCGCTGCCGGACGTCGCCTTGGTGCCCGTCCAAGCTCCCGAAGCCGTGCACGAGGTCGCGGACACCGACGTCCACGTCAGTGTCGTGTTCTGACCGCTCTGCACCGGGTTCGGGCTCGCGGTCAGAGTCAGCGACGGTCCGCTGCTGACGCTGCCGCGCGGAATCACGGACCAGTTCGCGTAGTCGCTGTAGTCCGGCTGCGGCTGCGAAGTCACGAGGCGATTCCAGGCGTCAGATGCACCCGCTATGCCCGAATCGACCGCGGCGGCAAGCGCCGGGCGCAGGTTCGAGGGATATCCGGTGGGCTCATCCGGGTAGCCATCCATGGCGGCGCCCAGCGGACACGAGGTCAGCGCGCCGAAGTTCTGCTGATACATCGTCGCGAAGTCGGGCCACCAGACGGTGTCGCTCGAGCCGACCAGCAAGTGGTAGGACGATGCCTTGATGTAGCAGAAGTCAGTGGTTCCCATGCGTCCCACGGGGAACTTGGCCTTCCAGCTGCGCATCTTGTTCGCGTTGAAGCCGAGGTCGACGAGATATCCCATGGTCCACGTGTAGAAGTCATCCATCCACGGCGCGAACTGGTCGAAGCCGTCGTAGGACTGAAGTGCACCGAGCTTGTTCGCCGATGCGTTGTCCGGGTAGAGCGCTTCGTTGGTGGAGAGGTTGAAGCCGACGCTCGAGACCAGCTCCGCCTTGTAGCGGTGCGTGTCGGGTGTGGCATACGCGGCCTGGGCCAGGTTGCGAATGCTCCACGCCTGACCACGGACCTGCACGCGGAAGACACCCTGGGCTCCATTGCGGTATCCGTAGGGTGGCAATGGGTTCGCCTCGAGGTGGTTGAAGCTGGTCCAGAACTGCAGCTCCTCGAGATAGAAGTAGTCACCCGTCATCAGATAGGAAACGAACGCGATCGAGGGTTGATGCGCGGCATCCGCAGTGTTCGGATTGCCTCCGCCGGGTGCGGGCAGGTCATCGAACTGCGTGGTGAGCTGCGGGTAATCCGCGATCGACGTCGGCTTGCCAGTGGTCTCGTCGCGATAGTGCACGCTGTACGAGGCTGCACTGTCATCGTTCGCGAGCATGGCCTTGAAAGCCCGCTCGTCGGTCGTCAGCACGTAGGCCGTAGTCCAGCGCGGCAATGGCCCGATCTGATCCTGTGCCCCGGTGTCCGGGAAATTCTGCGTGAGGTCGCCGTTCTCCATCGGCACGGAGTCCTGCGGCATCGAGTTCAGGTAGGCCGCGCTCGGCTGCAGGTTCGGGTAGCGCGGCACCGCGCCCGTGCTTTGCAGATAGTCCTTGTCGGCCTTCACGTAGAGCTGCGGATCACTGCCCCACCAGAACCGGCGGTGCCAGCGCGTATGGTGGTAGTGCGTGAGTGTGCGGTTGTAGACGCTCGCGCCGCCGACGGAAATATCGGCCGTGTAGTTGAACGAAGTCGGTCCGGCGATGAACGTCCAGCCGTTCTCGATCACGACATCCACGCGCACACGGTTGATGGGTTGGCCGGCAAAGGCGCGCACGTGGAAATACGCCGCGAGGTGCGGATGCGCGACGCCGGCCGACGTTTTCACCGGGCCGCCGACGATCCACTCCGAGACCAGCGGGCCGCTCAGCCATTGTTCGGGCGTGCCCTGCTGCAAGAGGCTGCGCGCCGACGCGGTGTACACCGTGCCGCCGACGGTCAACTTGACCTGCGCATCAAAGCTCGTCGCGAGCAGATCGGAGAGCTTTACCGCCGTGCCAGGACTCCCGGAGGCAGCGGCAGCCAGGTTCACGATCTGCGAACCGTTGGCAGCGAGGCTCGGCAACTGGAGCGTGAGCACCGCGTGGCGCAAAGACCCGTCCGCGTGCGTTGCCTTCTTGTCCACTTGCACGGTGAGCGCGGTTCCCGATGAGGTCGTCGCACTGATCGACGAGCCCGACGGAACGTCGCCGGGGCGAAAGACGGCGCCGAAAGTCACCGGCACATTGGTCTGGGCACTCGCGGACTTGGTGGTGACGGTCGCGCTCGTGATGTCGACCGCCGCGTGCGCCGACGGCACCGTCGCAGCCATCAGGCTCGCAGTGAGCACCGCGCCCGTCGCCGACGGGGCGAGCTGCTGGCGCACAGCGGTGTGACAGCCCGCGAGCAGCAGTCCACCGAGGAACAGGAGAGTGAGCCATCCCAGCGCGCCGCCGCCACCGGAATCCGACTGTGGGTTCCCACCAGGAGGCACGACGGTGCCCGCTGTGACCGTCACCGTGACCGCATTCTGTGCGGTGCCGCCGCTGCCGGTGCAATCGAGCGTGTAGGTCGCGGTGCTGCTGAGCGCACCCGTACCCTCGGTGCCGGATGTCGGTCTCGGGCCGGACCACGCACCGGATGCCATGCACGACGTCGCGTCGGTGGACGACCAGGTCAGCGTCGCACTCCCATTCGCAGAGATGGTGCTCGGCGCAGCGCTGATCGTGACTGTCGGCATTGCAGGCGGCGGGTTCGGCGGCGTGGTGGCTGAGACTGTAACTGTAACGCTGCTCTGGGTGGTGCCGCCCGATCCAGTGCAGGCCAGTTTGAACGTGCTGTTGGTGGTCAGCGCCGCGGACTGCTGGCTTCCGGAGGTCGACTTGGTCCCCGACCAGGCTCCGGAGGCGGTGCATGACGTGGCGTTCTGCGACGACCAGGTCAGCATCGTCGTTTGCCCGGAGGTCACTGCGGTCGGATTCGCCGCGAGGCTCACGGTCGGCGCCGCGGTCGGCGGAGTCACGTTGACCGTCACCGACTTGGTGGTCGTGCCGCCGCTCCCGGTGCAGGCCAGCGTGTAGGTCTTCTGCTGTGTAAGCGGACCCACGTTCTCGCTGCCGGTCGTCGCCTTCGTGCCCGTCCAGCCGTTGCTCGCCGTACATGAATTCGCGTTGGCGGTGGTCCAGCTCAAGGTCGAGGACCCGCCGCTCTGCACGGTGGTCGGATTGGCACTGAGGGTGACAGTCGGGGCCGGCGTGGCCTGCGCTACCGTCACCGTCACGGAGCGGTTCGTGACGCCGCCCGCTCCCGTGCATCCGAGACTGAAGGTGCTATTGGTCGCGAGCGGACCCACCGCTTCCGAGCCCGAGGTCGCCTTCGAGCCCGACCAGGCGCCCGATGCGGTGCAGCTCGTCGCATTGCTGGTGGTCCACGTTAGAGTCGTCGTCCCTTGCGCCGGGACGTTGGTAGGGTTTGCCGAGAAATTTATCGTCGGCGGCGGCGACCCTCCGGTATTCGGTAGCTTGAAAAAGTAGACGTTCTCGTCCGTGTAGTTGACGACCACGACGCCCTGCGACGCCGGAACATAACGGAAGCGCCCGAAGGTCCCGATGACGTAGCCCTGTCCCTTCACGCCGGCGGGCTGCGTCGGCGTCACCGTGTTTGCGGCATTGATTGGAACCGTGGCCCAGGTCCAGGTCCCGTTACGCGGGTCGCTCGGAACGCTGAGCGTGTAGACGGTCGTGCCGCCGGACCAGCCGACGAAGCGGTTATTGACCGTGTCGTAGACGAGCCCTGGCGAGTGCACGCCCTCGAGCGCGTCGGGTCCCGTGGTCGCGACCGTAAAGGAGGAGCTGCCCGGGTTGTTCAAATCCCACACGCGCACGTCGCCGGTGCCGCCCGTGCCACCGGTGGCGACCATGAGGTTGCGCACCGGATCGATCGCGGCCGTGTAATAGATCTCGAGGTATTCGGACGCGTGCGACGTCCAGGTGTTGGTATCCGGGTGGTACTGCTGCAAGCGGTTGCTGTTGGTCTGGGTGTCGTGATACCAGACGGTTCCCGTACCGGAGTTGTAGACGCAGATACCGCCGAACGCGGCGGTCGAACTCGCCTTTGCTCCCCGAGTCCAGGGCTGGCCGCTCAAGCCGTCAATCGTGAAGTCGTAGAAGTCGACCGCGTCATCGCTCGAACCACCGGAGTACTGCGAGCCGATCGCGCAGCTCATCATCTTGTTGTACGGGGCCGGCAGATACGCGAGCAGGTTGTACGTGTGACGCGAGACGGGACGTCCGTCGCTCGCGTATTCGGTGTTGTTCGCGGGAGGGTTGCTGGGATTGGTGAGACGCTTCCAGCTCGCCGAGGTGCCATTCAACGGGCCGAAAGCGTAGACCTCGTTACCGGCATAGTCGGTGTGACCGCCACCCCAGACCACGAGTTGATCCCGATCGGAATCGTAGACGCCGCCGCCCCAGGCCTCCATGACCGCCGTCAGCGAGCCATCCGGCCGCGGATTCGGCGCCACCGAGTCCATGCGCGAGTTTGGAAACTGGTACCAGGTACCCGGCTGCACGCTGTCGAGCGCACCGGCGCCGGCAGTGGCACACACGAAACTCAAAGCCAGGAGCCAAGAGCTCCGGAGCTCGTTGCGATTTTTTCTCACTTCCACCCTACTCCCTGCGGTTTGTCGTCTATGAGTGCCGCCGGTATGAGTTGCACGCGCCGCCGCGCGCGACGAAAGGCACCAGAATGGAGAGGTGGTTGGATAGCCCGCTTACGCCGCATGCATCTGATACATGCATCGGTGGGCGAGACAGGAATCGAAAGCCTCGTGGACTGTCGTTTCTCACCAAGCTGGCAACCCCGCTATCTGGAGCCATCAAGACTCTGAAGACCGGTGGCTTTGCGTCCCCATCTTTCGATGGGTTTGCCCCTGCAGCGCGCGAGAGTATGCACACCCGTGTTGGCGCAGATCAAGACGATTCCTGTTCCAACACAAATACCTGCGACGCGTTGCCCAGTGGGGCCCCGATGTCACTCTGCAAGGCGCGGGCCACGTGCCAGTAAGGCTCGTGTTTCAGCAGGTTAGAGCGTTTTTGAGGGTCGACGACAGCTGTGCGGACGCAGCTACGTCGCGCCAGTGCGACACGCGATCATGAAATCTGTGTCAAGCCGCTGGTGTGTATGTGAAATTCCTTGTCGCCAAAGACAGACTCACCAGCGAAATTCTAGTGCGACGCGCGCTGCTCCGGCACCCGGCGCTCGGCGTCGACTTCATCGAGCAGCTGCGCCAGCTGCGCGCTCTGCTGGCGACGCGAGAACTGCGCGACGCGGTCGGATTCGATGGCGCGCAGCTTCCCCGCTGCAAGTTCGGCGATGAATTCCAGCAGTGCACGCTTGATCTCATCCTTCGATTCAAGACGAGCGATGTGCCTGGCACCGACACTCGCCATGGTGCGGGCCGTATCGCCTGCCGGATCCGCGAGCGTCAGCACCGGTCTGCCGGCGCGCAGGTACTCATAGAGTTTCGCGGGGATCTGCTCATTGCAGTTGGCTGCCTGGATGAGCAGGAGGCCGTGCGCCGACATCATTTCAGCGAGTGCTTCCCGGTGCGCAGTCGCCGGCAGGATCGCCACCAAATCACCGACGCCGTGCTGCTCGATGAGAGACCTGACGATCGCATCATGCGCAGTGGCTCGCAGGCGCACCGTCAAGCGTCGTGCCTCGATCTTTCCCTCGTCCCTGAGTTCGGCGAGCGCGGCGAAGAGTTGCGTCGGATCGCGCTCCAGCGGATAGAGGACGCCACTGTGCAGGAGACTGATGGGCCCTTCCGCGCTCGGCGTCGCGACGGCACTCAGTCCTGCAAAGCTCTCCTCGTCGTAGCCGTTGGGAATGCACCGGACGTGTCCGCGATCAATGTCGGGATAGCGGCGTGCGTAGAGGCGCGCTGTACCGTCCGTGGTAACCACGACGCGAGCCGCGCGCTGGACCGTTCGCTGCTCTATGCGCTCGTAAGCGCGACGTTGCCGCGGGTCGCGGGGATGACTCTCATCGAACATCGGGTCGCGAAAGTCCGCCACCCAGGGCACCTTGGACCATCGCTGCACGGTGAGGCCGATCTGGTGCGCAGTAGCGATGGGATAGGTCGACCAGACAACGTCAATCGCGTGCCGGCGGATCAGGCGCAATGCCGCAGGCACAGCGCTCAGGCACCAGCTGACCCATCGATCCGGCAACGCCGTGACTGCCGCGTAGCGCCCCGCAATCGATAGATGCCGAGCGGCATCCAGGCCGAACGTCCGGTACACGGCAATTTCGCGCGGGACTTCCCCGAGCAGGTCGTCCCTGCGCTCCGAGTAAGCCCGCGGGTGCACGGAAAGCACGGTGGGCAGCCAGCCGTTCTCCGGCAGGTAGCGAGAGAACTTCAGTGTGCGCTGCACGCCGCTGCTGCCCGCGAACGGCGGGTACTGAAACGCAATCATCAGCACGCGCTTCATGCCAATGCGTCCAGCCACTCGATCGTCCAACGCTCCACCTGCTCGCGCCACACGCGCGTGGAAAACGTATGGTTTGCCTCAGCGAGATCTCTGCGCGCCACATTCCGCCGCCGCAGCTGCTTGCGCCACTGTCGCGAGGCGCCCGCCGTCTGCTTGAACTCGGTCGCCGTCAGGTCATCGCCGCTCAGGATCAGCAGCACCGACCCCTTGAACCGGGCCAGGCCTTCCGCCATCCGTTGCGGCAAGGTCCGCGAGTCGCCCGGTCGCCCGCTCGTCGTCGATTGCGGAGCCGGAGCCGGCTTCATGCGCGTGGCCTCGCGCAGCGTCGCGATGAGCGAGCTCAGGGACTCGCGCCAGCGAATCCGGCCGCGCAGCACTTCACGCCACGTACTCCATTCGAGCATTCGCCTGGCGTAGTAATGACTCAGCAAGGATCGCGACTGCCCTTGCAGCGTACGCACCCAGGGATTCAGCAGCACCATGCCCGAGATGCGCGGGTGTGAATGCAGGTGTAGCAACGCTGCCGAGGCGGCATCGCACAGTCCCCAGACGACGACCTGCCGAACAGAAGGCGCTTCGCGGCACAGTGCCTCAATCGCGTGCTGCAGGTCCCGTTCGATGGCTTCGAAATCGCGCGGCGGACCTTCGCTGTCGCCCATGCCGCGAGAGTCGAAACGCAGGCTGGCGTATCCGGCGCGGGTCAGCGCGCGCGCCATGAGCACGAACTGCCGGTGACTCCCGACGCGGTATTGCGGGCCGCCGACGACGATCAGCACGCCGGTCGGGCGCGGCACCTCCGGCAGCTCGACCACGCCCCGCAGCTGCTCGCCGTCACACTCGAAGCTGATGCACCGGGTGCTCAAGCGGAATCCTGCAATGCGAGAAGGCCCTGCGTCGTTGGGCGCAGCAGCTCATTCGCCACCGTGGTCTCAATCGTGGTCCAGAACGAGTCTCCCGAGACCGACGCGAACTCCACGTGGTGACCGCGCGCCCGCAGTTCTCCGATGTCGCGCTGAACCGCGGGCGGAGGCCCCGGCTGCGCAGTTTGCGCGACGCTGAACCAATGGAACCTGGCGTGGCTGTCGCCCAACGAGGTGGCCAGTCGGCGCTCATCGAGCGCCGCGGCGAGCCGCGGCGCAATTTCGTAGCCCGCAATTTCCAGGCTCAGCCCGGACTGCAGCACGGCTCGCAGGGACGCGGTGGTCTCGCGCGTCCTGGAACTCGTCAGCCCGCCGGCAATCCGCAGGCGCAGGACCTGATCGAGAAACGTCGAGCCGTTGACCACCGGCTGCCACGCGAGATGGCGGGGTCCCGGCGCCGGCCGCACTCGACTCACCGTTTCCGCGGCGAGCACTGTGCCGAGCCTCAGGCTCCAGGCCACGACGTTGCCGGCAGTGCGCGCGTCCAGCCAACGCCAGGCGCGCTCCATGTCGTCGAGCCAGGATTCCCACAGCGCGCCGCCGAAGTCGCCTGCGCTGTCACCGGTACCGGATGGATCGACGATGAGCACCTCGAACCCGGCCGCGGCCATCTCGCGCGCCTGCAGCGTGATCATCCGCCGCGAGCGGTTCATCTCCTCGGCAAAGGGCGGGAAAAAGAGCACGCCTCCGCGCGCTCGCGCGGGCGGACGGTAGAGCACCGCGTGCAGGTCGCCATGATCACCCGGCAGGAAGAAGGCTTCGCTCGGAGCTTGCGGCGATACCAAGTTTCAACCAGCCAGTTTGCGAGTCACGAACTCGCACAGGGTCCCGACCGTCTCGAAGGTATCGGCCGAGATCTCATCATCGTCGACTCGGAAGCCAAAGTGCTCTTCGAGCCCCGTGATCAGGTTGATGATCGCCATCGAGTCCAGTTCAGGCAGGTTGCCGAGCAGCCGCGTCTGCGCCGAGAAGTCGCGCGTGCGATCTCCGAGTTGCAGCGACTGATTGAGTACCGAAAGAACGTCGTCGATGGGGTGCATGGTCTACTTCTCTGGTTGCGGCGACGCGGGCGGCGGCGCGGACTGCGGACGTGCCTGGCTGTCACTCCATTCACCCGCGCGCACCAGCTTGTTGCGCAGCCCGGGCAGCGGATAACCCAGCTCGTAGGCCTTTTGCGCATACGCTCGAGCCTGCGAGTAGTCCCCCGTATCGAAGTACAGGAGTCCCACGTTGTAGTAGAGCTCGGCGCCGCCTCCCTGCAGCGTTTCGGCACGCTTGTAGTTTTCCAGGGCGTGGGAAAAGTCCTTCTTCTGGTGCAGGTAGATTGCGTAGAGCAGGTACAGGTTGCCGTCCTCCGGGCGGAACGAGAAGGCGCGCTCGAAGTAGCAATCGACGGTCTGATAGGCAGCGGTTGGCGGCCGGGCATTGCGCAGCTGCCACTTGGCCATCGCGCTCAGTGCGCGGTAATGGTTCGGCACCTGGCGCAGAACGTAGTCGATATCCATCGGCAGCGGCGCCGTATCACCGGCGACCAGCCCTTCGACCTTGGACGAAAAGTGGTAGCGCTCGACCAGGTTGACGTTGTTCGCATCGCGCGCCGTGTCGGTGTAGTCGACGGGCCGGCTGAAGTTGTTGGCGTCGAGCGGTCCACCGCACAGTTCAGCGCTGGCAGCGCCGCTGAGCATGATTCCCGCGAGCAGCAATGAGGTCCGGATAGCAATCATGCGCATACCTTCATGTTCCAAAATCTCGAGAAGGCGCCGTGGCCGCCGGCGCCTGCGAATCAACCGCGCGCGGCGTGGAGCGGACGGCCTGCTTGGCGCGCAGTCTCAGCCACGAAATGATTCCGCCGACGCTCGCCAGGCGCTGCGCACGGATCCCCCACATTTCGCGCCGGTCACTCATCCACTGGCGCTTGTACTCGTCGTCGCCGGACAGGTAGTCGACGGTCTTCACCCGATCGACATCGATCGCCTGGCGCAGCAACTCTCGCGTCAGCACCGAGCCGGGCGAATATTCGGCATATTGCTCGTCATACACAAGCTTGAAGATGGCGGCAGTATCGCCAACCTTGAACCAGATCTGCGCCGCGAGCGGCTGGTCGTTGAGCCGCAGTACGCCGAGGCGCAGCCACCCGTTGGCCGCGTAGCGTCGGGCCACCTCGCGGATGAAGCGCGGATACGCTTCGTGACGTTGCCAGCTGCGCGCGTACACCGCCTCGAACTGATTCAGCGCTGCATCGACTTCGTGCGGTTGCTGCACGATGTGGATGTCGAGGCGCCCGGTCTTCTCGAGCCGCTTGCGCTTGCGGATGACGGTGTTGCGCACGGCGCCGGGCAGCTGTTTCTCGTATTCGGCGAAGCCGCTTTCCGTGATGGGCCGATACCAGTTGCCGAAACGAAAATAAGGTTCGACGACATAGCCGGCGCGCTCCAGTGTCTCGCACACGGTCGCGAAGAATCCCGACTGCTTGTCGAGCGGTGCGAGGTCGAGCCGCGGATCCGTGGCCAGTGCGGCAGCCAGTGCACGTGAGGCCTCGACCTCATCGACCGGCTCGAACCACAGGGGAGCGCTGTTGACGCAGTAGTAGTTCGACAGGCTGCGCGTGATGTGCGGCGCGAGCGGGAAGCGTCCGGGCATGCGCTGCAGCGGCAGCCAGCCCACGGGCTGCTGCGTGGCGCCGTCAGACACGACGGCCAGCTTCAATTGATCCTTGCCGCCGAGCAGGTGTTCGACGTAGGCCTCGTGCCACGCCCACGTCTGGTCGTAGCGATTGGTCGAACAGGTCTCGATCCGCCGCCGAACTTCCGTCGGAATGCGTGACAGGCTGTCGAAGAATGCGACTGTGAACGGCATCCGCCGTCGTCCTCAAACCGGGCTGATATGATGTTGGTATTGGTATCCGATCGACTCTGCAACGCTATAAGAAGTAAGGTGAGCTGGCAAAGCTCCCCTTCTCCAAATTGTGACGAGTCTCCACACTCCGCCTGCCCGCTGCACCGCCAGCTGAACCAGTGTCCGTAGCCAGTTCCAGGCCCTCGGGCACGCCAGTTCAGCTGGCAGGCATTGTGCTGCAGGAGTGGCAACAGGAGTCACCGTCCGCCGCGGTCGAGGTTGCGGACGCGGGCGAGCTCGCCCGTCCTGCCCTACCCGCTCGCTCCTCGATCCGGCACTGTGGAGGGGCGGGACTGCGTGAATATGTCAGCCCGCAGGTCAGCGTCGCCATCGCGGGTACGGTGCGCTGGGGGGAAGATCGCGCCTGGCGGTCGCACCGCGACCAGGGCTTTGCCGCCGAGTTTGCCGAGCGCTGGATCACGAGCGGCAGCGCAGTCTTGTCGCAGCTGCGCGGAGCGTTCCTCGCGATCGTTCTCGATCGCACGCGCGGCGAGATCGTCATTGCGATCGACCGCATGGGCATCGTGCCGCTCAGCTACGCCATCGCGGCGGACGGCACGTTCGCGTTCGCAACTTCCACGACCGTGCTGCGAGCGCTGGCCGCGGTGCGCGCCCGGTTGTCCGCGCAACACCTGTTCCATTACGTCTACTTCCACATGGTGCCCAGTCCCGGAACGGTCTTCACCGACATCCACAAGCTGGAACCCGCGCATCTGCTGCGCGTCCGCAACGGTCGCGCCGACGCGCAGCGCTATTGGCAGCCGCAGTTCGCCAGCTCACCGCCCGCCTCCGTCGGCGAAACCCGCGAGCGGCTCCTCGAGGTGTTGCGTCACGGCGTGCAACGTTGCGAACCGCACGCAGCGACGGGCGCGTTTCTCAGCGGTGGCATCGACAGCTCGACGGTGACGGGCCTGTTGACGCGCTCGCAACCGGCTGCACCGCGCGTCTACTCGATGGGGTTCGCCGCGGCCGGATATGACGAGGCGCACTACGCGCGCACCAGCGCGCAGCACTTCGGAGCGCAGTTGCGCCAGTTCTATGTGCAGCCCGAGGACATCACGCGCGAGCTGCCCCTGGTCGCCGCCGCCTACGATGAACCCTTCGGCAACTCTTCGGCCATTCCCACACTGGTGTGCGCTCGCGCGGCGCACGCCGACGGCATCACACACATGCTCGCCGGCGATGGCGGGGACGAGCTCTTCGCGGGCAACACTCGTTACGCGAAGCAGCGGACCTTCGAGTTCTATCAGCACCTGCCGCGAATGCTGCGCGAACGCGTGGTCGAGCCTGTTGTCGAGCGCGGCGGCGCGGGCCTGGATCGGGTGTGGCCGTTGTCGAAGCTCGCGAGCTATGTGCGCCAGGCGCGCATTCCCATGCCGGAGCGAACCGAGAGTTACAACTTTCTCACGCGCACGGGGCTGGCAGAGGTGTTCGAGCCTGACTTCCTCAGCCTCATCGACCCGCGCCTGCCCCTCGAGCTGTTGCGCCAGCGCTATGCGGACGCTCCCGCCGCAACGCTGCTGGATCGCATGCTGTACCTGGACTGGAAGTTCACGCTGGCCGACAACGACCTGCGCAAGGTCGGACGCATGTGCGCGCTCGCGGGGGTCGAGGTGCAATACCCGTGGCTCGACGACGAGGTGGTGGAATTCTCCGCCACGCTTCCCGCGCAGTGGAAGATGCACGGCCGCGAGCTGCGCCACTTCGCCAAGCAGGCGCTGAGCGGATTCCTGCCGGACGAGGTCATTCGCAAGCCCAAGCATGGCTTCGGCCTGCCGTTCGGTGAGTGGCTGAAGATCTCCCCGGAACTACAGAACAACGTGTACGCGTTGCTGCGCGATCTGAAGCGGCGCGGCATCGTGCAACCGCGGTTCCTCGACACGCTCATCGAGCAACATCGCGGCGGCCACGCGGCCTACTACGGGTCCATGGTCTGGATCCTCGCCATGCTGGAAGCGTGGCTGAGCGCTCAGCGCCTCGACCTCTAGCCCGGCTGCGGGGCGACGGCCTCGCTGGCTCGCGCGCCGAAACTCTTGGCGAGTCGCAGCGCGAACTCGACCGGCGAGGCGCCGAGAGCGGCGACGCGTGGTATCTGCAGGATGTCGCTGTGCCGATCCGCCCGCCCCCACGCGGTGGACACCGCCAGTTCGAAGCCGGCATCGCGCACCATGTGGACGTGCTCGGAGCGATAGTCTCGCCCGGGCCGCCCGTTCGGGTACGCAAACGCCTTCACCTGTTCTCCCACGAGCGATTCCAGCCGCTCCTTGCTCGCATTGATCTCATCGCGTGCCACCCGCTCATCCACTTCGGCCAGGATGTAGTGCTGACACGTGTGCGCACCGATTTCGGCACCGGCGGCTGCCAGCGCCTGCACCTGCGCAGAAGTCATCATCAGGTCGCGCGGCAGGTCGGCGCGCGCGAGTTCCGCAAGGCGCACACACAATTCCTGCCTGCGCTGCGGCGGCTGGTACTTCAGCCGATCGATGAGAAGGTTGATCGCCTGGCGACGTTGCTCGAGCGTCGCGATGGGCAGCGGCTCGAGGTCCAGCCAGGGCGCACTCAGCTGCTCGCCCGGCGCGAGGCGCACGGCTTCGATCACCGAATCGTTGAACATCCGCCCGCCGTCGAGGAAGCCGGTGGAGATGAAGAACGTCGCCGGAACACTGAAGCGGCTCAGGATCGGCCAGGCGACCTGCTGATTGTCCGCGTAGCCGTCGTCGAAGGTGACCGCCACCGCGCCCGCGGGCAGTGCATTTTCCTGCATCAATGAGATCGCAGTCCGCAGCGCGAGCGGCGTGAACCATTCGCGCAGCACGCGCATCTGCCAATCGAACTGCTCGCGATCCGGCACGTCCGGCAGCAGCGGATCGCGCTGCGCCAGCACGCGATGAAACGTGAGCACCAGCAGGCGGTCGCGCCCGAATGCCGAGGCCGCGCGCGACAGGAGCGCAGTGATCTTGCGCATCATGAGTTGTCACGTCGCATCAGCG
>Ga0126377_10000718_pt1 | contig 20786 bp, 14 predicted proteins | sample PanSoiMetPlot_22_FD_92647 | JGI IMG/M metagenome (GOLD analysis project Ga0126377, IMG submission 92647) | Tropical forest soil microbial communities from Panama - MetaG Plot_22 | ecosystem: Environmental > Terrestrial > Soil > Tropical forest > Bulk soil | place: Panama | collected 2016-02-17 | reverse complement strand
ATGATCGATGCGTGCCGGACCGGCCCGGCGCTCGCGCGCGTCACGGCGGTCGATGTGCACGAGGCGAGCGCCCGCCAGCTGGGCGAACGCCGCGCCGGCGAGACGTTCTCGCTGCTCTCGACGGTGTGACGCACCGAAGCGGAGTAGCCATGAAGCGGGGCGCGGGGGCAGCGCATCATCGCGCGGGCGTTTCGAGAAGCCCGCGGACCTGCGCCTCGATGTCGAGGGTGGTGCAGACCAGGGTCAGCAGCGAGATGCCGCCAAAATAGAGCGGCACCGCAAGAAAGGTGATCAGCAATTCCGGGAGCAGCACGAAGAGGAACGCCAGATAGACGGCGCCGATCGCGGCCACGCGCGAGAGCAAGCCGTCCAGATGCTCAGCGGTTGCATCGCCCGGCGCGATATTGGGGATGACGCCGCCATGGGTCTTGAGATTTTCGGCGGCGCGCGCCGGGTCGCCCACGAAGGCTGCGTAGATGAAGGTGAACAAAACGACGAGCGTTGCCATGATCACCAGCCACAATGGCCGGCCATGCGAGAAGTTTGCCGCAATGCCGGTCGGCGAATTTCCCGAGTTCCACAGAAGCGACAATGCGGCCGCCCAACCGAGCACCGCCGACGCCAGCACTGCCGGCAGAATGCCGGCCGGATTGAGCTTGATGGCGAGGTCGACCGGCTGGCTCGCGAGCGTGCGTCCGCCGATCTGACGTTCGGGAAATTGGATCGGCAGGCGTCGACGCGCCAGCTCCATCGCGACCACGAAGGCCGTCGCTGCGACGACGAGCAGCAGGACGCTCAGTAACGCGCCGGACGACAGCACGCCCATGCGGCCAAGTTCCAATGCGACGCTGATCGCTCCTGGCAGCTGAGTTGCGATTCCGACAAAAAATATCAGCGCAATCCCGTTACCGATGCCGCGATCGGTGATCTGTCCGCTGAGCCAGATCAGGAAGAGCGTGCCGCCCGTAAGTGTGACGACGGTCGTGATCCGGAACAGCGCGCCGGGCTCGGACACGAGGCCGACGGCCTCTTCCAGTCCGATCGCGATGCCGTAGGCCTGCATCGCCGCCAGAAGCGCCGCACCGTAGCGTGCGCATCTGTCGAATCGGCGCGGGCCTGCCTCGCCGTCGTTCCAGAGTGCCGCAAGCCGGCGCGACGCTATCGAGATCAGCTGCAGCACGATGGCGGTCGTGATGTAGGGCGTGAGCGAGATGCTGAAAAGGCCGAGCGAACGGACCGCTCCGCCCGAGAGCACATTGATCTGGCCCAGAATGCCGCCCGCTTGGCTGTCGAAAAGACGCGTCCAGGCGGCCAGGTTGACGCCCGGCACCGGGATATGGACGCCAAGCCGATAGACCAACAGCGCGCCGAGCGTGAATGCGATCCGCCGCGCGAGCTCCGAGTTCATGGAAGCCGTCCCCCCCCAAATCTATTGCGCCGACGCCACCGCCGTGAAGCCTTAGGAGGCGTTGCGTGCAGCGAGTGACAGGCGGATGTCGCCGATGCCGTCCGGCGTCGCGTCCGTGCTGGATCCAAACAGGCCTTCGAACTCGCGCCGCAGCACCGCGTCGACCTCGGCCATCGCGACGTTGCTGCCGAGGTCGGCGAGGCTGGTCACGCCATAGCGCGGATCGGCGACGCCGCACGGCACGATGCCGGCGAAATGGCCGAGGTCGGGATCGACGTTGAGCGCGATGCCGTGCAGCGTCACCCAGCGCCGGAGCCGGATGCCGATGGCGGCGATCTTGTCCTCGTGCTGCGCGCCCTTGTCGGGCCGGCGCACCCAGACGCCGATGCGGTCCTCGCGCCGCTCGCCTGTGACCGCGAAGGCGGCGAGCGTCCGGATGATCCATTCCTCGAGGTTGGCGACGTAGCGGCGCACATCGGGCGTGCGTCGTCTGAGATCGAGCATCGCATAGGCGACCCGCTGACCGGGGCCGTGATAGGTGAGCTGCCCGCCGCGCCCGCTCGCGTGCACCGGAAAACGCTCCTCGATGAGGTCGCCTGGCCGCGCGCTGGTGCCCGACGTATAGAGCGGCGGGTGCTCGAGCAGCCAGACCAGCTCCGGTGCGGTACCGGCCGCAACGGCGGCGGCCCGTGCGTCCATGGCGGCGACCGCCTCCGCATAGCCGACCGGCCGCGTGCTCACCATCCATTCGACGGCGGGGAGCCCGGCCGCCGGCCTCATGCTGCCGGCAAGGGTGTTGCGCACGTTAACCACTCGTTCACCAACCGTGTCATGTCCGCGGGAGCACGACGTCCATGCCGGTGCACCAGGTGCTCCGGCTCGGCCGCGGCGCCGTCATCGAGCTCGACCCGAGCGAGAACGACGAAGGTCAGGATACTCGCCGACGACATGCCTGTCGCCACGGGCGCCGTGGTGGTGAGCCACAACCGCATTGCGGTCGAGGTCAAGCAGATGCTGCCGCGCCGCCCCGACATGCGGTGAGGCGGCCGAATTTCGCCGGAACGGCCCTCGGATTGCCGTGACGGCCGGGACGGCGGCGTGACCGGCAGACCCGTGAATCCGTGAAAAGGCCCGCCGGAGAGCCCGCCCTTGTCCGCGCACATTCGATTTGTTACATGCTGCGCCGTCGCTTGAAGCCGGGTCTCCCGGCATTCCTCTCCACATGCGGTCGTGGCGGAATTGGTAGACGCACTAGCTTGAGGTGCTAGCGGGGAAACCCGTGGAGGTTCGAGTCCTCTCGACCGCACCATCAAAATCTAAGCACCGGAAATTATTCATCTTTTGGCGACGGCTCCCGCACCTTTCGAGAAGGTGCGGGAACAAATTGTTCACCCGCCGTTCTGCCGAGCTTGAGCATTCGCAGGCGCATGGCACCGCCCGCGCTGCCGAGAAGGTGCCTCGCAACCAAAGATTGCTTCCAACTCGGCGACGGTCCGCGCGATTGTTCGCGGCGCGTGTCGCCCCGGTCCCTTGCGCGCATCATGTGCGGACTTTGCCACGCCTGCTGCATTGCATACTTCGCGAAATGCGTTGCCGAACGACTCTATGGCAAGTGGATGGCCGTTCTCACCGCAAATGAAGGCAAGATCACCGCATGGGCAGCTTGTAGGGCGCTGCGCCGTCAATTGGCCCTGTATCCTGGCTGCAAAGCGATCGCCTCAAAGGGAGTCTCCGTCACCAATGGAACGAGCCGCTTGACCAACCCGGATGGCTCCATAGTGCGGCGTTGCACACAAACGGCCGCTACATATTCGTCGGATGGATTGAATTGCCAGAAGCGCCATCGTCCAGCTTGATGGCCGGAGCATCGATCCTGATGGAATGAAATCTCGCTCTCCGTTGGGAAGGTGAAAAAGAAACTATCCAGCGGAATAGTGATCCCTATGCCTCTCGCCTTGAGATAGGCCTCCTTCAGGGTCCAATAGTCGAAAAAGCGATCTTGCTGGCGCTTGACAGCAAGCGCGCGAAGCTCCCGTACCTCCTCGACTGCGAAATAGCGATCTGCGACTTCAAGCGGAGCTGGCCGCCTGCGGCGGTTTTCGACGTCTACCCCAACCATCGTCGCGGAACCGACAGCCAACAGAATCAGGCTCTCCGTATGCGATATGTTGAAGGTGAGCCGCGTTGCCTGTGCTTCTTCATTGAGGATATGCGGCTTTCCGTGGACGTCGGCCGCAAAGGTCCAGGACTTTGGCGGCAGGCCTACATAGCGTGATAGGACTGTGCGGACGAGCACGCGCGTGACGAGATACCGAAGCCGAAGATTCTCAAACAGGAAGCGGTTGCGGCGAGCCTCCTCGTCGGGCGCCAGGAGTTCGCGGTAACGGCTGAGCAGCGACTTGTCCGTGATGGCGGAGAAGTCGACCATCCACACATGAATGACACCGTCAGCCACTTCCATCGCGGTCGTCAGTTCTCAGCGATTTGCATCGAAAATGCAGCGGAGACGCTTTGCAGTCGTACCGATTTCAGACGGATAGCCGAACGCGTTATTGACGTATGCAACACCATCGATACTGACGTGGCGATTGACATGGCTGTGTCCGTACACATGGATCGATGCACCGAGGCGTCGGATTTGCCGCTCCAGTATGTCTGAGCCCATGACGGGGTGTAGATACCAAAACCGTTGCGGTACGTAACCCGCTATCAAATCGATGCGCGGCAGGAAATGGGAGAACGAGATCACCACCGTGCTTTGCGATCGGGGTAGCGGCTCGTTCATTCCGGCAAAGAACTGTGTCACTTGGCGCTCATTCATGTGAGCGGGCCAGCGGCACGCGCGGAAATCCATCCAAGCGTTGCGCAGCTCGTCGCATGGCGCTCCGAACGAATAATCGTACCATCCGAGCAATGGCACGATCGTGACCTCGTCGGTGCACAGGCATTCCGTCGAAGCGCCGCTGCTCCGCGCGACTCGGCAAACTTCCGCAAACTTCGCGATAGAGTCCTCCAGCTCCGGATTTCGAATGATCCACATTTCGTGGTTGCCGGGGACGTACAGGACCTTGTTGAATCGCCTGACGAGGATATTCAGATAAGTCTCGATTTGGCCGAGCGAGTCCGACAGATCGCCCGCCAGGATCAGAATGTCATCCGTATAATCCTGGCCCGAGAGAGCCTCGACCCATCGCGCGTTGGATTCATAATTGACGTGAAGGTCCGATACCGCGAAGACGCGCATCTCTGGTGCTCGCGATCATAGACTCCGAAACACCGGGACTCAGGTTGGCCCGCGGCCCGCTGCGACCAGGGTGAGCATCGTCGCCATCAGCGCCGGCTTCGTTTCGCCGTCAATCTCGATCATATTCTCGGTCGTGACCAGCGTGCCGCTCGGTCGTTCATCGATCGCGACCAGCTTGATGCCGCTGCGAATACGCGCTCCCGCCCTCACGGGATTGATGAACCGCACCCGCTCGACGCCATAGTTGAGGATCGCGTCGGCCTCGAGCGCATCGATCCACACTTCGTGCGCCATCGGCGCCAGCATTGATAACGTGAGAAAGCCATGCGCGATTGTCGTCCCGAATGGGCTCTCGCGACGCGCGCGCACGACATCGACATGAATCCACCGCCGGTCATGTGTACACGCCGCGAATCGGTCGATCTGTGCCTGGTCGATCACGTACCATTTGGAAATGCCCAGCTCGCTCCCGATCAGCGATGGCATCTCGCTCAGGAGGAGGCGCCGGCAGCGCGATGCGGGCTTCACTTCCGTCGGGCTATTGCTGATCAACGCTACCTCTCAGGACGCAATAGACGCGCGTCGCATTTGTCTGACAGACGGATTTTGCCGTCAAGGGCAGTGGGCCATGGGCCGGATCGCCGGAGCTAGCGCATATTCCCGCGAAAGCCTGCCCCGGACTTGATCCGGGGGCGGGCACCGGGTCGCCGACATGAATATGCGCCAAACGGCGAATCCAGAGCACGTTCCGATTCCGTTGGAAACGGAACGCGCTGTAGAAGCGCTGGATTACTTCGGTACCAGCATATATTTGATTTCTGGATGCAGACTTCTGCGGCTGGCGCACGGCAAATTCCGCGCAAGCGCGCTGTTGTTGCCGTTCCGTCCTGCGCGCATTTTGCGAGCGATCGACCAGACAAGAGACCGAGCAGCGACATGGAAACACCAATCGCCACAAATTCGCTTGCGCTTGGCCGCTTACTCACGCGGAACGCGCGATACCGGCCCTCTCACGCGGCCGTCGTGATCGATGATGAACGTCTCAGCCATCGGCAGTTCAACGATGTCGTCAATCGTTGGGCCAATGCACTTGCCGGGATTGGAGTCGGCCGCGGAGATCGCGTCGCGACCATCCTTCCCAACTCACTGGAGCTGCTCGCGACCTATTGGGCCTGCGCCAAGATCGCGGCTGCGGCAGTGCCTTTGTCGTCGCTTCTCATGCCGGCGGGCCTTGCATCGCTGCTGAACGACGCCAAGCCGCGTGTCGTCGTCAGCACCAAGACGCTGTGTGGTCTTATCGACCAATTGCAGCCGATGCTCGCGCAGCATTCGGTGGTGAGTTGGATTTTGATCGATGGCGAGGCTGCGGGGTATTCAAGCTACGCCACGCTTTGCGCCATGGCGAGTGCCGATGAGCCTACGGCCGAGGTCGACGCGGGCGATCTCATGACCATCATGTACACCAGCGGGACAACCGGACTGCCGAAAGGTATCATGCACACCCATTTCATACGAGCGATGTATGCCGGGTTAATGTCTGCAAGCTGGCGAATGTCGGCTGAAAGCGTCGTCCTGCAGACCGGAGCGATCTTCTTCAACGGCGCGATGGTCACGCTCCTTCCGGCTTTCTATTGCGGGGCCACGTACATTCTGCACAAGAAGTTCAACGAGCAGGCGCTGATCGACACTATCTCTGCCGAGAAAGTCACACATGTCATGATGGTGCCTTCCCAGATCATTGCAATGCTCGATTCGCCGGGCTTTGATCCAGACAAGGTCAAGTCATTGGAAATGATCCTCTCGCTCGGTGCTCCGCTCCACAAAGTGCACAAGGACCGTCTAAATCGGGTTCTGCCAAACCGCTTCTACGAACTTTACGGTGTTACTGAAGGGTTCATAACGGTTCTCGACCGGAGCGAGGCCGTACGCAAAGCCGGTTCGGTCGGAGTGCCGCCGCCGTTCTACGAGATGCGCATTGTCGATGAAGACGGCCGAGACTGCGCGCCCGGCCAAGTCGGCGAAATCATTGGACGCGGCCCGATAACGATGGCCGGATATTTGAATGCAGGCGAATTGACCACCGAGACCATCCGCCATGGCTGGGTGCACACCGGAGATCTCGGCCGTGTGGATGACGAGGGCTATTTGTACCTCGTGGACCGCAAAAAGGACATGATCGATTCCGGCGGAGTGAAGATCTATCCGAAGGACATCGAAGAGGTCGCCGTCCAGCATGAGGCGGTGCAGGAGGTGGCGGTGTTCGGCATCCCCCACGACAAGTGGGGCGAAACGCCGATGGCCGCGATCGTGCTGCGCGCCGGTGCAAGCACGAGCGCGGAAGAGCTGCGAGACTGGATCAACGCCCGCGTTTCGGCGCGTTATCAAAGAGTCAACCGCGTCGTCATCATGCCGGAATTTCCGCGAAATGCAGCCGGCAAGACGCTCAAGCGCGAGATGCGGAAGCTCTATTGGGCAGACAGCGACCAGAAAATATGATGGCTGCCGCCGGCCGCCGCCACTGCGAACCGCGGTACGGCCGACAGCCCGAGCCAATCGAGGCGTTGCGCAGCAACAGCGATCTCGAGCCGACACCCAGTCGGCGTGAAAATCCTCGCGACGCAACCTCTCATTGGGACGCGCTTGCCGGAATGATCGCGGCTACGCTCGGTTGCCGCCGCAAGGGATTCACAGTTTACTCGACAAGAGGCACGGGTTACCCTGCACTAAAAAGCGGCCGTTGCTGCAACGGCAAACGGCCAAGATCTGCGTACGTGGCGACGGCTTCGCGGAGTATCGGCGAGGCTCGGCGCGGTGGGGACCGCGACTCGCGAGCCGGGACTGCCTTGACGTAAAACGGCGGGCCGGACCGTAGCGGCCAGCGCCCGCTCGTCGGAGGGGAGGTCGCTGAAATGCCGGATTCGACCCAAAGCGCCCCAGGGCTCGCTCAAGACGACGCAGGCAGCAGCAATCTTCTCAGCGCGGTGCCGCGACGCGTGTTGAAGACGTTGCTTTTGCCAATGCTGCCGTTGCTTTCGCTCCAGCGGAATACGCTGCCAATCATCAGAGCAGGCCTGCAAAGAGACAAGGACGACTACATCAAGACGATCGACAAATTCGCGCTACTCGAAATTCACGCGCTGATGATGCTCCTGGATCCGTCGCGAAAACTGCGGGGGCGCTTCAACGAGAACCTCGAACAAGATCTGGCGGCTGAACTTTCGAAGATATTGGAACGCCTCGCCACCGGCCTGATCAACGTGGTCGAGGTCCAAGAAATTATTCTCTCTCGCCTCATTGACGTTTTGAAGGAGGCAAAAAACGAGAGGCGTGGAAATACCGGAGGGGCAATTCTTCCCCGTCCACCTGACATCGTGACAGACAGCCAGAGTGAGAAAAGCGGCGCTACCATTGAAGTCATTCTTTCCCGCGTGGCCGACATATTGAACGAAGTTAAAAAGGGAACGAACGGCAACACCCTGGAAGCAATCATTTCTCGTCTTGCCGATGGCTTAAAGTCGATGAATAACGCAAGCAGAACCGGTACCGCAGAGGCGAGTATTTCTCGTCTCGTGGAGACATTGCGCGGAAAAATTATTCTTTCTCGCCTCATGGAAAGTCTGAAACAAGCGAAGAACGGGAAACAAGACGACAGCGAAAAAGCATAAACGGGGATCTTCTGCACCCTGTCATCCTCCGCGCTGCGACGGGAATTTCAAATAGCGGCGGCGGTTTCGATGGTCGAACAGGTCTCACGATGCGCATAAAACCTTGCAACGTCGACATCGCGATAATCGGCATGTCATGTCGATTTCCCGGCGCCGCCACCGTCGAAGAATATTGGAAGAACTTGTGTGACGGGATCGAGTCCATCACGTTCTTTTCCGATCAAGAGCTCTTGGATGCCGGAGTCGCGCCGTCGCTGATTGCCAATCCAAACTACGTGAAGGCCGCGCCGATGTTGCGCGACGTCGAGATGTTCGACGCTGCATTCTTCGGCTACTCCCCCAAGGATGCAGCGCTGATGGACCCACAGCAGCGCCTGTTCCTGGAGGTGTGCTGGGAGGCCTTCGAGAACGCGGGTTATGACCCGACCGACTACCCGGGCAAGGTCGGTGTTCTTTCGACCGGTGGCGGCGTCGTTTCAACCTACCTGCTGGCAAAGCTGCACCACGCAGATCTTCCCGGCCAGACGGCAAGCACCGCGCACATCAACAACGACAAGGATTTCTTGAGCACCCGCGTTTCCTTCAAGCTGAACCTCAGGGGTCCGAGCTTCACGGTTCAGTCGGCGTGCTCCTCCTCTTTGCTGGCGGTCCACCAGGCGTGTCGCTACCTGAGGTTCGATGACTGCGACATGATGCTGGCGGGCGGCTCCGTCGTCCGTGTACCGCAACGTCAGGGGTTCCTGGCGGAAAAGCGCAACCTGTATTCCCTCGACGGACGCTGCCGTCCCTTCGACGCGGTCGGCCAAGGTACGATCTTCGGCAGTGGTGTCGGCGCCGTGTTGCTAAAGCCGTTGGACCAAGCTGTCGCTGATCGTGATCACATCTTTGCAGTCATCAAAGGGACCGCAGCGAACAACGATGGTTCGGCCAAAATCAGCTACACCGCCCCCAGTCTGGGCCAGCAGTCCCAGGCGGTGGTCGAGGCGCTGAAATCGGCTGGAGTAAGCGCAGACAGCATCGGCTATGTCGAATGCCACTCGACCGGCACGGTCGTTGGCGATCCGCTGGAAATCGAAGCACTGACGACGGCTTTCCGCAACGAAAGCGCGCGAAGGCAGTATTGCGCCATCGGTTCACTCAAGGCCAATATCGGCCATCCGGAGCAAGCAGCGGGCATCGCCGGGCTGATCAAAACCGCGCTCGTGCTGCATCACAAACGGATCCCGCCGAGCATTAATTATGACACTCCCAACCCGCGGATCGACTTCGCCGCATCGCCCTTCTACGTCAATACAAGGCTCCGGGATTTCCCCGTTCAGGACACGCCGCGGCGCGCGGGGCTGAACAGCCTCGGGATCGGCGGGACTAACGCTTTCGCCGTCCTCGAAGAGGCGCCGCCCGCGACGCCGCCGAAGGACCAACCCGGCGCTTTCCCGTGCTTGGTCACGCTTTCAGCCAAGAGCGCGGATGCGTTGACGGCGCGCGTCGCCCAACTTCTGCACTGGCTGAACGAAAATCCCGAGGCGCCGATCGGCGACCTTTGCTACACAACCAACGTCAGCAGAAGTCAGTTTACATTTCGCTTCGCCGCGCCCGCTCGATCGATACCCGAACTGAAAGAGCATCTGACGACATGGCTGCGAACCGCGTCGGAAGACGCGTCGATCCTGCAGCGCAAGACCAAGACCTCGATCGCTTTCATGTTTCCCGGTCAAGGTGCGCAGAGTGCCGGCATGGCCGCCGAGCTGTATCGCACTCATTCCGTGTTTCGGAATGCCATGGACCGCTGCCGTGCCTTGTGCGAGCCGCAGCTCGAGCGGGACTTGCTCGAGGTGATTTTTGCGGCGCCAACCGAGGATGCGCTCGTCGACCGGACGGACTACACCCAACCCGCCCTGTTCGCGGTCGAGTATGCTCTGGCGCAACTTCTGAAGGCCTGGGGCATCGTGCCCGAGGCGGTCATCGGACACAGCTTGGGCGAAATTGTCGCCGCTTGCGTCGCGGGCGTCATGACGCTCGAAGAGGCGATGCGATTGGTCATAGCGCGCGGCGCGCTCATGCACCGAGTACCGGCCGGCGGGGCCATGGCCGCGATATTCGCCGAACAATCGGTCGTTCGTGATCTTGTCGATACGATCGCTCCGGAGATTACCGTGGCCGCCATGAACGGGCCGCTGAATACGGTGGTCTCCGGTGAGCGCGACGCATTGAGAATGCTTTCGGCGGAGCTGGACAAACGGAATATCAGCTATCGAGAGCTGCGCGTCTCCAACGGTTTTCACTCCGCGCGAACCGAGTCCATTCTCGATGATTTCGAAGAGGTTGCCGCGCAGATCGAGCATCATGCGCCTAAACTGCCCCTGATTTCCAATCTCACCGGGGAGTTGATTTCCGCCGCGCCCGACAGGTTCTATTGGCGCCGCCATATTCGTGAACCGGTCCGGTTCGGAGATGGGATGCTTGCGCTCGCCAAGCTCGAGTGCCAGACGTTTCTCGAAATCGGACCGCACGCAGTGCTGCTGCCCATTGCGCAAATGTGCCTTGGCGCAAAAAGCAAGTCCGCGTCCTGGATTTCGGCACTCAGCCGTCAAAAGTCGGACGCCGATTCGATCGCCGAAATGCTGGTCGCGTTGTATCTCGCAGGCCAGAAGATCGATTGGACCGCAGTGCACGCCGATTTCTCGTGGCGCCGGATAGCGTTGCCCACTTATCCGTTCCAGCGCAATCGTCACTGGATAGACGATCGTGCGAGCCATGCTCCGCGGCTCGCCGATTCCATCGAACAATTCCATCCTCTGGTGGGTCGGCCCGTCAGGGCGACGGCCGAAGATCTGGGTTACGAAGCGCGCTACGGCGTGCAGCACGCCGCCTATCTCGCCGATCACCGAGTCGCGGGCACGGTCATTCTGCCGACCACTGCGGAGCTCGAGGCGGCCACCGTCGTCGGCCGTATGTATTTCGGGACGCCTCGCGTCAGTTTCGACGATGCAATGCATCATCAGGCGATGCCATTTGCCGATGGGGAAAATCGGATTGTGCGAGTTCTGCTTACCCCGCTCAAGTCCGACAGGGCCAGTTTCCGACTCGTAAGTGCCGCCGAAAACTCGGACGTCTGGGTTACGCACATGACGGGCACCCTGCGCAAGGCGGAGGTGGCGTCCGGATCTTCGTTTTCGATGACGCAGGTCCGCGATCGTTGCGGACACATGCTGCCGGTTGCCGACTGGTATGAGCGGCTCGCCAGGTTCGGACTCGAATACGGGTCCGCCTTTCGCGGCGTCCGTGAATTGTACACCGGGCAACATGAGGCGCTGACCAGGGTGCGGCTTCCGGACGGTCTGTCGAATGAGCAGTATGTGCTGCACCCCGCATTCCTCGATGCGTGTCTGCACGCCTATCCCCTCGTCATCGAGGGTGCAGATGCGCAGAGGAATGCCGAAGGCCGCGACCGCAGGTCCTATCTGCCCGTGTCGCTGGAGGGTTTCCGCTGCTACCAGGACGGGATCGGCGAGGCCTGGGTGCACACCAGTCTGCGGCGCGTCGAGAAAGACGGCAGCCAGGTGGTCGATATCCGGGTTTACGATACGTCGGGCCGGCCGGTCGCGGAGCTGGAAGGCTTGGCCGTGCGCCTCCTGCCGCTTGCCAAGCTGCAGCTGCCCGGCGCCGGCACGGACGAGCTGTTTTATCGCGCAGTCTGGCGCAAGCGCGAGCGAGCGCCGGTCCGCCCCGAGCGGCGTGCCCCGGCAAGCTGGATGATCCTCGCCGACCGGAAGGGCATCGGCGTCGCGCTGGCTCGCCGATTGGAAGCGACGGGCCATCACTGTCACCTGATCTACCGGGATGACGTCTTCGCGCAGCGGGGTCCCCGTGCATGGACCGTGAACGAACGGCAGCCGCAGGAGTTTCGCCGATTACTCGAACAATTTTCCGCCTGCGAGACGTTGCCGTGCCACGGCGTGATCTACCTTTGGGGGCTGGATGTCGCGTCGGTAAAAGACCTGACGCTGGCGGAATTGAAGAGCGGCAGCGAAATGATGTGCCGCGGGGCATTGGCCATCCTGCATGCCGTTGCCGAAGCCCGGTCGACCAGCTCGACCGACAGGCGCCTTTGGTTTGTCACCGCGAACACGCAAAAGGCGGAAGGTCCGGACCAGCAGGTTGATCCGGTCCAGGCGCCACTCTGGGGTCTGGGACGCACAGTGGCGATCGAGTACCCGCGCGTTTGGGGCGGATTGATTGATCTGCAGTTGAATGGCGATCGACCGCCCGACGTGGATCGGCTGGCGGCGGAACTGCTCGACCCGGATGGGGAGACCCAGATTGCCATCAGCGCCGCCGGCGAGCGCAATGTCGCACGGTTCGTCGCGCAATCCCTTGCAGACCTGCCTGCTCGGCCGCCACACGTGCGCGGCGACGCCACCTATCTGGTCACAGGCGGTCTGGGAATGTTGGGGCGCAGCGCCGCCAGATGGCTGGTCGGCAAAGGCGCGAAACACCTCGTCCTGACCGGCCGAAACGCGAGCGCCGAAGCCGCGCAAAAAATACTCAGCGCAGCGGAACTCAACGGCGCCGCACTCCATGTCGTGGCGGCCGACATCAGCCGGGATGAAAACGTCAAACACCTCATACACACCATCGGCAACGAAATGCCGCCGCTGAAAGGCGTGGTGCATTCGGCGGGCATCTTGGACGACGGAATACTTGCCCAGCTCGATTGGGACAGGTTCTCGCCCCTGTTCGAGCCCCGGGTCTACGGAGGCTGGCTCCTGCACGAGTACACCAAACCGCTGGAGCTGGACTTCTTCGTTCTGGAATCTTCGCTGTTGAGCCTGTTGGGCTCCGCCGGCCAGGCGAACTACACGGCGAGCAGCGCTTTTCTCGATTCTTTGGCGGCTCACCGCCGGGCCGCCGGGTTGCCCGCCAGAGCGATCAATTGGTCGGCCTGGTCGGGCGGCGGGCTGGCCACCCGATCGGGCGCGCGCGGCGAGGCGATGTGGTCGTCCCTGGGCGTCAAATTTCTTGCTCCCGATCTCGCCATGCAAGCGTTCGACCGGCTGATGCACCGCGACATCGACCAGATCGCGGTTGCGGTTGCCGACTGGCCAATCTATGCCGGCAAGGTCGGCGAACCGGCGTTCTTGTCGGAGCTCATGGACAGAACAAAAGCCTCCACGGCCGCAAAGCATGCCGAGGAAACCGCCGTCCCGGATGCGCTTCCGGCGGCAGCGAATGACCAGGCACGCCAGCTGCTGTTGCGGCGATTACAACAGCACATCATGATGAAACTCGGTTTCACCGAAGTCATCGACGCGGATCAGCGGCTGAACGATCTCGGTGTGGATTCGCTGATGTCAGTGAGTTTGTCGAACAGCCTGGAGAAGGAGTTCGGCGTCCCGGTTGCAGTCGCGGAACTCATCAAGGGACCGACGATCAATCAGCTCATCGATGGCGTGTTTCGCGACTTGATGCGGAGCGCTGCCACTGAACGCAAGGAGTTTCCCGCGACTGCCGCCGCTGTCAGCCCGATCGTCAGCGTGAGCCGCCCGATGGATGAACCGACTTCGGCGAAGGTCACGTCACGCGCGATCGCCGAAGGATCCGACGAGACATCGTATCGTCCGTCGTCCCTCGGCGCATCGATCAACGGGCGCTCAGGCGAGCCAGAAAAACGCGTTGGAGCCGCGGACGCGGGAGCTGCCGGACTCAATGGCGGCGAGCGCGTGCGGCTTCGAAGCGTCCTGCAGCAACGGATCATGGCGGAGCTCGGCTTCGTAGAGCCGTTGGATCCGGATCGACCACTGAATGAAGCCGGTCTGGATTCCTTGAGATCGGTGGCGCTTTCCAACCGGCTGGAACAGGATTTTGGGATACCGGTTCCAGTCGCGGTGCTCATCGGTGGGCCTACGATCAATCAGCTTGCCGATTATGTGCACGAGGAGTCTGCCGGAAGGCAACACTCGTCGTCCGCCGCGCATCCTCCAGCGATAATATCGTCGGCGGCCGTCGCGGCCTCGGTTGCGAGTTCGGCGATCGCAGCCGCGAACGTCGCTTCGCCGGCGGCGCCCGCAGTGCGTTTCGGCACGTCGGAAATTCGCACCGTCGGGGATGGGCTGAAAGCCCGGACTGAACTGCAACAAGCCACCGACCAGGAACTCGATGACACGGCAACAGATGTTGCAGGAAACGCGCCTTCGGGGCCTGGCAAAAAAGCGGCGGCGACCGCACCGGACAACGGCGTCACTGGAGGCGCCAACGAGGGTCTTGGTAGACCGGTGCGTCGCCCGGCGGACGGGGCCGCGGTGCGTAGCGCAGGACAATGGTTGATCGCGCCTCGGCCGAACCCCGGTGCCAAAGCTCGGTTGTTCTGCTTTCCGTATGCGGGCGGCGGCCTCGTATCGTTTCGGGCCTGGCCGCAATTGCTCGATCAATCCGTCGAGATGGTCGCAGTCGAGCCCCCCGGCCGCGGAACCCGTATCAATGAACCCGCGATTGATGACCTGGAGACTTTCGTCGAACGCCTATTGCCCGAAGTGATTGCCTGGCTCGACAGGCCATCCGCCTTTTTCGGCACCTGCCTCGGCGGCCTCACCATGTTCGCCACACTTCGCGCGCTGCCGGAGGCGTCCGTGCACTTCGTCAAATACCTGTTCGCCTGCGGAGTACGGCCGCCGCATCTCTTGAAGCGGCGGGGAGCGTTCGAGGACAATCTGGCGTTCGACATGATGCTGCACGGCGACTTCGACAGTCGAATCCCGCCTTATGCGCAAACCGACGAGATCTTCGCGGGCATCATATCGCGTTTCGATATGCCTGCGGCAGACAGGATGTTGTCGGCGCCGAAGCTGAGAAAGGCACTGCTACCCACCATCCGTGCCGAGTTTGAAATGGCCTACAATTATCGTTATGAACATGGCGAGCCATTTTCATTTCCATTCGCCAGTTTTGTCGGCGACTCGGACCCTTGGGTATCGAAAGCAGACTCCGCCGCATGGCGGGATCTCACCAGCGGCGGTTTCACCAACCATCTGCGGAAAGGTTCTCATTTCTTGATGCTCGACGACCGGGAGTACATTGTGCGGACGATCAACAAGGAGTTCGCAAACATCGTGCTTCAATGAGATCGCACCAACCATAAACGACACTCACGCAGTCGTGTCTGCGAGAAATCGCCTGACGACAGGCGCCACTTCGTCGGCGCTGGTCATCAGGAAGAGGTGGCCATCGTCGAAAACAACGAGTTGAGACAGAGGGATGAGGAATTTGAAAACCTTCGCATTCGGAAGGGGAATTATCGGGTCGTCCGATCCGGCCATGATCAAGGTGTGCTGACGCAGGCGATGCAGCCACGGCAGGCTGGTCCAGCCCCAGAACGCCATCATCTGGTAAAGATACCCGCGACCGTTCGGCGGCCGGACATGATCTGTATGATGATCGATCAGGCTTTGGTCTTTCCGCATTCGACCGCCATAGAGCTCCGGTGCAACCCGTTTCAGGTAGCTCCGGTCGTAGTAGCGACGCGGGTTTATGAGCTTTCTCGTCACCGAAAACTTCCCTGGGATCATGATCGACCCAAAGGACGTCGCCGCCAAAATCAACCTTCGACATCGGCCGGGATGGAGATGGGCGTATTGCTGAGCCAATCCTCCTCCCCAGGACACGCCCAGCGCGTCGACCTCTCCGTGGTAGCCGAGCTCGCTCATCACATGATCGGCGAGCACGGCGATATGGCGATAACGGTACGGTAACCTGGGGGCCGGTGAGGCGCCCGCGCCGGGCACGTCGAACACCACAATCTCGACCCCGTGGAGCGCCTCCACGAACGGCTCGAGCATCTCGAGATTGGCACCGATCCCGTTGAAGATGAGAAGCGGCGGGCCTGGCTTGCCTTCGCCACGTCGGCGGCCGATGCGCAACATTTGCCCGTCCACCTCGATGTTGCGAATCTCGCTGTAGGCGCTGGGCGTGGGGCCGCACTTCCGTTGCGCCGCTTCTGGGGCCGCAGTCATCGGTTGCTTCCGTCCAACGGCACGCCCGATCGGCCGCAGGCGCAGCGCGCCGAGGCTGCGCTGGACAAACGGGATGCTACCGAACGCTCACTCATCCTCTGCAACGGCCTCGGCGTGGAAACTGCCGCTGATGCCAGCTTCGCGCATCAGCCTCGGATAGTGGGAGCGGAAGTCGGTCTGCATGGTCTCGAACGGCACGTCGGCGAAGGTGCCGCGGTCCTTGAGGTATTCCATGTGCCGCCGGCCGGCGGGATCGAACGGCTGGAACAGGGAGTCCGACTCCCCGTCGAACTGGAGCGGGGCAAGGCCGACGCGTTCGCACAGGGCGACGTCGAAGGCGGGCGTCGCTTTGCGCCAGCGACCAGAGAGTAGGATTTCCGTATAGGAGTGCCAGACGAACACGTCGGTATTGATGAGGGCATATAGTCGCCGCGACGTCATGTGATTGCGCACGTCCGCATAACCGACGCGCGCCGGAATGCCGACGGCGCGGCAAGCCGCGGCGAGGAGGGCCGCTTTGCCTACACAGAACCCACGTTGCGCCGCGAGCACGCCGCTCGCGCGATAGTAGGCCGGATCGGCAAAATTGACGTAAGGGTCGTAGGTGATTCCGTCGCGCACAGCGAGAAACAGGCGCCGCGCCCCCTCGATGTCGCCGGTTGCTCCCGCCGCGGCATCGCCCGCGAAATCCGCCACTTGCAACGAATCGCTGTCAATGTAGCGGCCGGCGGAAAGAAAGTCGTCCATGAGGGGCTCCGGACTCGGGTGTCAGCCTACACTCCTAGCGTATGGACGAGCCCGTCGACTTTCCACCTCGAGGTTTGGGCTCATCGAAACGGTGTTTTGTTGTGGCGGCGTGCCAAATGCGTGTCAACAGCCGGCTTCTGCCTGTGGGCGCGCCGGGCCTCTGAGCCGGGCACAACTCGGCGCCCGTCAGTCGCAAAAAAATGGTGGGTTCGGTGGAATCCTCTCGATCGCACCAGTCAGAATTCATTTTAAAGGACAATATGATCGAAAGCCACAGATGAAGCGGGGCGTTCGGGCTTACCCGATCGATCTACGCCGCCTCCGCGTCCTTGACCCATGCGACGGCCATCTCCCAGATCACCGAGAGCACGATGGGACCGAGAAAGAGGCCGGTGATTCCCGAGGCGAGCGCTCCGCCGATGACGCCGATCAGGATGACCACCAGGGGGACGCGCAGGCCGCGTCCCATGAGAAGCGGGCGCAGCACGTTGTCGATCAGGTTGACGGGGATTATGTAGGCCGTGAACAGCAGCGCCGCCATCGGCTCCATCACTAACCAGCTCCAGATGACGAGCGGAATGAGGATGATCGTCGGGCCGATCTGAATGATGCCGAGCACGAGAACCCCCGACGTGAGCAGGCTCGTGGCCGGAACGCCGGCGACCATCAGCCCGAGCCCGGCGAGCAGCGCCTGCAGCACCGCGATGCCGACCACACCGCGCGACACGGTGCGGATCGTGGCGCCCGCCAGGTCGACGAATTCGTCGCCACGCGTTCGCTTAGAGGCGGTGCGCCGATATTTATCATGGATAAGTACTTTATCTTAGATAGATGTTTTTGAGACTAACTTGGATGTTAGGTTTCACACATAAGTGTCTTGGATTTTTTCTCGTCCTGTGGTAGAAATCCATTAAAACAGCAAGTCATGTTTCCCCTCTAACCGCCTGCTTGATAAAGATACCCATCTCGCTCCAGAGATTGGAGTGCACGTCATCTTTTTGCCCAAGCTCGTCTTTGCGCCGTGCTGTTCTCACGCGGGCGCGCAGGTTACGCATGGGAGAACGCCAAAATGGTACCGGCAAGAGGCGCCGTTAGTCGCATTTCAGGGCTAGAGTTCCGTCTTCACATTCAACTTTCCAGTTTCTTCCTACGCGGAAGCAAAAGGCGCCCCTAAGGAGTGCCTTGGCTCCCTGAGCCTACGTGAGTCTGCAGCGCTCGAACTCGCGCCGCCCAAACCAAAGAGCGTCACGGACTCCCAGAACTGCCGGCCAAGCGGGATGACCCGATGGGCCGGAGCGTTCGATCAAATCATTTGCCGCTGGCCGATCTGACGGCGGCCCGGGGAGGGGTACCATGCAGATAAAATCGCCCGGCGTGTCGGGCGCGATGGCGGGTAGCCTGGGAACCCGGCTGGCCGGGCTTGGACTGGTGTTGATTGCGTTGGGACCGACCCTCGTGGTTGCCACTGCACTGGTGCTGACCGTGCTCGCGGTCATCGACCTCATCCGTCCGCTGGTGGCCGATGTCAGCGCCGTTGCCGGAATCATCGAGAGCAGGATTTCGCCGCAGATCGCGGTCGTGGAATCCGCTGTCGCCCGCATCGGCCCCCCGCTCTCCCAGCTCCAGAGCCAGATCGAAGGCGCGTTGAGCGCCGTCGAACAGGTGGGCAACGTCCAGATTGCGGCCGGCCAGTGGGGTCGCACGCCCTCCGTTCACATAACGGTACCGCCGAAAGACCTCGCGATCGCGTCGGTACCGGAGGCGCATGCGACGGGGCCCTTCGGCGGCGTCGTCAATGCGTTGGACAAGGCCGCCGACAAAGTTGCCGAAAGCACCGGCAGCATAAAAGTCGGCCAAGTGTTCAACCAGGCGACGCCGAGTGTGCCGATTCCGCCTGGTCCGATCGTCCTGTCGATAGCGCCGCTTCACCAGGCGTTGGCGCCGCTCGGGCCCAACGGCGTGGTCGGCAAAGCCGTCAAAGCGGCCGGGAACGAGGTCGGTGCCGCGATCGCTGAGGTTGGCAAGCTCCGGCAGCCGATCCTCGCCATCAGGGACGGCGTCGCCGGCCTGCTGGCGCCGCTGCAGGCGGCGCTCGGTCCGCTGGTTTCCGCGCTTGCCGTGGTCGTGGTCGCGTTGGTCGCGCAACTGCTGATGTGCGGCGTGAGCGTCGTGTTCATGCTGCTCACCCGCCGGGCCGAATTTGCACATGCGCTGTTCACGCGCGGACCCATCGGCCTGGTCCCCTATTGCTACCGCGCGATGCTGCTCAGCGGTTTCGACAATGCGTTTGCACGCGAGCCGGCATCGCCGCACGAACACGTTATCCAAGCATTGTGGGAGCGGGCAGCGCGGCTTCAGGCGGAGATGGTCACGCTCCGCGCGGACTTTGCCCGGCCTGGCGCTACCGCGGCGATGCCATAGGCCATCGTTCGGATTGGCCCGCGCTTAGCTTGCCTGACTTCTGAAAGGAAAAAGCAGATGAATCGTTTGCTTCGCAGACTTGGAGGCCTCGGACTCGTCGCACTCAGCCTTGGCCCAATCATCGCAGCAATAGCCGGAATTGGGTTCGTTGTCGCGCTATGCGTCAGCACCATGCGCACCGTAGGCGAGAAGGTCGCCGGCATTACGGCAATCGTCAGCAACGAGATCGTTCCGCAGGTGACGAAGGTGCAGGCTAGTTACGCTACGGCGGCATCTCGGGTGGAACAGATGAAGACCGAGGTCGGCAATGCGATGGCCGCCGTAACGCAGATCCCGGACCTCAGCATCCAGAAGGGACAATTCGGGTCGACCGAGTCCTTGCGCGTTCATATTCCCGATCGTGAATTATCGCTTGGCCCTGTCAAACTCACCGACGGCGAGCTCTTCAACCAGAATCTGCCGCGGATCGAGATCCCGCCGGCACCGGTATCCATGCCGATGGCCCCCCTGCGTGCCGCCTTCGCACCGTTCGGACCCAATGGACCTGTCGCCCAGGCGATCGGTTCGTCGGAGCGGCAGCTGGAGTCGAGTTTGGGAGAAGTGGCAAAGCTCAAGCAGCCGCTAGCGGAGATCGGGACCACGGTTCTCGACGCGCTGGCGCCGCTGGAGGCCGCGGTGGCGCGGATCGCCTGGATCTGCGCTGCAACGCTGGCCGCGCTGGTGATTCTGCTCGCGATCTACGTTGTCGCCGGCGTCCTTCTCGTCACTTACCGGCCCAGTGATGCCGGCCGGGCCTTTCGGACCAGCGGGGCCCTGGGCTTCGCGGGATTCATCCATCGGACTCTGTTGTCGGATGGACTTTCGCGTTTGCTAGGCCGTATGCCGCCGCCCTCTTCCGAGCCGGCGACCGCCGAACTACAGCAGATGATTGCTCAGTTGGAGAAGGAACTTGCGGCGTTGCGGGCCTCATTGACCGGCCCACGAGCGTTGCCAGCGCATGCATGATGGCTGCGCGTGTGATTGAGATAGCGCGCCGGCTGTACGAAGGAGAGCGAGTGAAGTATCGTGACGGCGCCCGCATACTGAACGAATTAGGTATTCTCTCAATTTATTGAAATAGGATATTCTCATCACGGACAAGTGTGTTGCAATTTATGGCCATTTATGATACTAAAGTCGAAATCATAAAACTCGGCCAATGACGCGAACAAATAGAACGAATTAGCGTAGCGTTCGTCGTGTAAAGCGTAAGTGTCAGGATTTATTAGTAATTTACGGCGTGCGTGCGTAGTCAT
>Ga0126377_10000717_pt1 | contig 20793 bp, 18 predicted proteins | sample PanSoiMetPlot_22_FD_92647 | JGI IMG/M metagenome (GOLD analysis project Ga0126377, IMG submission 92647) | Tropical forest soil microbial communities from Panama - MetaG Plot_22 | ecosystem: Environmental > Terrestrial > Soil > Tropical forest > Bulk soil | place: Panama | collected 2016-02-17 | reverse complement strand
GATGAGCCGTGCAGGACTCGAACCTGCGACCCACTGGTTAAAAGCCAGTTCAGGGCATTTTGAATAGAGTCCCATAAACTGCAAATAATTGAATCCAAACCAGGTTTCCGCCTTGTGAGTTGTGCATAAAACTGAACAGTTTCCGTCATAGAGAAGCCTGTTTTGTAGCAAAATTGTAGCAAAGCCATCGCCAACTCTGCGAAGACACTGAACGAGACGCCCCTACAGCCGCTGCTACCACGCGGAATTCGCCATGCTCGTTTCCAACTGTCCTACGCCAAAACCTCATCCCGACGCCAAATGCCTCACATTGGTCTCATATAACTCCAGTTAACTTGTTATATCTGGGTTCCCCAAGTTATTGAAACTAAAGGCAGGTGAGGCTTTGGCGAAGGACAGCGCGGCGCACTGTATTTATTCTTTTTTCATGCATTATGGTGATTGTGGGACTCGTCAAGAGACACGTACTGCTCGAAAATTCGGACGATTAACTGTGACCGGCTCTTAACATTCAGCTTATTGTAGAGGCGCTCTAAATGGGTGCGTATTGTGTGAGTAGAAATCCCAAGGCGCGAGGCGATGAAGGCCTCATTTTCACCAATCATAATATATTGGATGATTTCAGATTCACGCGGCGAAATCCTAAGGACACGCATGATTTCACGCCAGTTCGATTCCTTGATGAAGAAAGCGGGTTGATCTTCCGCCATTTCCACTTCCTCCGAATGGTTGCTTGCTCTTCAACTGCCGCTTGCACCAGCTCGCCTCTGACTCAAACCAGTACCATAAGTTTTTGGTGAATTGGCAAATCTGTCGCTACGTAGTTCGCATTTTGAGTAACTTGGACAACGGTAGGGAGGAATTTTGGAGATCGCGTATGCCAACCCAGAAGAACATTGACGGTTAAGGTTTTACCAGAGTAGGTGAGTTCCTCCGTTTTCATGGCGGACTCTCGTAAGTTCTGTGGATACGCTAATAGGTCAGTCAACCGTACGGAAATTCTGGAATAATCCACCCTAATTCCTGAGTCAAAATGCAGCTCTCACTAAAAACACTACATGCAATCGGCTCAACCACTATCCACAGAATTACAGGCTCTCTTGACGGGAATCATCGGCGGGTGTAACTTACTCATAACAGTTTTCTCCGTAATGGGATAGGAGTTATTCGGAAGCAGGCGGGGTTGTTAGGCGCGAACCTAAAACAGGGTCCTGCTATTGTTATTGTTTCGATTCAGTTCCTATAGTCGGCCAGCAACAGTAATTCTCAATACGAAATCTGAGAAATGCTATAAACTTGGCAAATGCCATAGAGTTACGCCCAACTTCAACAACCGCTTACATTTGACGAGATGATGAAGACCTTGGACGAACAATTTCAGACTATTCCCGACAACCGGACTGGCAACGCCGCGCAGTATCAGTCGCCGGATGTCTTGAAAGCAGCCTCCGCCATGTTTTCACTCAAACCTCCTTCACTGCTCGATTTCAAAACTCAGGCCACGGCGGAAGAAAAGCGGGTGTGCCACACCTGTCTAAAGGAAAATCGCGCCAGCCGCTTGCTTTTCAATGAGTTGAGTAAAAGCAGCCTCTGGGCATTCAAAACCTTCTCAAGCCGGCAAATGATTCTGTGAACGACCATTCCTTGGGAGTTCATAGACGATGATCATTCAATTGTCAGTGACGACCGAAGCGATCGAGAAGAACGCCGATCTTCGCCCAAGCGGGAAGGCCGAAGACCAAAAAATCATCATCGAATTCGATTCACCCTCCGACAACTAATGCAATACCCGGAAAAGTATTTCGCAGAATGTCTGGCGCAACGTCCGGGGTGAAGTATCCATAATCCATCAAACCTGTCAGTTTCTATTGGTTAGACAGGTGAGACACACCCAGCCTTTTCAGCTCACTGGTTTTTAAGTCGATGACTACGCTCTATCGACATCCGGCATCTCTCTACCGTCTTCAACTCGAATGAGTTCCCGTAATGAGAATTGCTGAGTCGGCTTTTTCTACCTTTGCTAACTACAGGAAAAAACTTTGATAACCTTCCACCGGACAACAAGATCGAACTGCTCGAAGTTAGTTACTAAATGACACAGGACATTGAGTCCACCGTGGAAGACGCACTTTGGCGGATAGCCGTGTTTCTTCGGAGTTGCCCGCTTTGGACAAGACAATCCAAACGACCGGAATCCCGACGGCGTGATAAACGATCGAGGGCATCAGAATGTTGAGTTCAACAGCGCCGACTTTCCAGTTCGTCCGATCCAAAGCCAGGGTGTAAGGCCCAGGAACGCCGAGCGACTTCACGACGAACAGCGCGAGTTGGGCAGAGGGCATCTCGAACTCTCGCAGAAAGCGTTGCAGCCGTTTGTAGTTCGACTCGATCCGAGCAGAACCGTAGAAGGCATTAGCCAGGATCGAGAGATTGACGGTCTGCACGGCGTAGAGCGCCAGGAGAAAACGCCCACAAATTTGATGCGAGCCTTGTTCCAAGGTAGATTGTCAAGCAGCGTTTGCTCAAGCGAGCGAGTGTCGGTTATCGGTCGATCTCATTTCCGTTTGGCGACAGAGAGTCTAATCGCATGATGGCCTGATCAGCTATGACCACAATTCAACATCATTTTTTGTCCTGTAGAAAGCTGCCTTTGAAAGCTACGGATTATTGGAGCTAAGAGCTATACTGCCACCAATGAATATCTTGGCCACGATTTGGGTAGAGGCTTTTCATTGATTGTTTTTGACCGCAATGGCTAGTTGTGAATACTGCTCACCCTTGGGAGATTTAAATTTTTAGACATATTAACAACAAGGCCAAACAGATAACATATGGACCTTGGAGTGTCAAGCAGAGAAATGCATCAATGCCCGCTCAGGCCACATGTGAAAATTCAAGCGAACCAGCGTTCTCCAGTTTAGAGCAGTCTGTATATATCTTTTCCTTACCTTCCCTGAAGAGAATCGCAGCGTCGGCGCTATGCTTATTTAAGTCTCGTTAGTGTGGCTACTTACATCTGACCTGCCCTTGGTTAGTTGTGGCCTGGCCGCTTGTGTCTTTAGCTCAGGCGGAACTCGACCGCCGACCGAAGTGATGGTCCCCTACACCGACCAACATCGGAGTGAGTATGGAGTCGAGCCGATCTGCGAGCAATTGCCGATCGCCGGGAGCGACTTACTACGAGCGTAAGGCGAGAGAGGCGGAGCCGGAGTGATTGCCGCCGCGGGTTCGGCGCGATAACGAGATCTCCCGCCAGATCACGCAAGACCTGGCGACAACTCTGCCGGGAGGGCGTCGCCCTCGCCCGCTGCGCCGTCGAACGACTGATGCGATCTGTCGGTCTGCAAGGGGCTGTGCGTGGGGGCAAACGCCGAATCACTATCAGCCGCGACCAGACGGATTATCCGGCAGATCTGGTCAAGCGCCAGTTCGCCGCCATTCGGCCGAATCAACTCCGGGTCGCCGATTTCACATATGTCGCGACCCGGGTAGGGGTCGTCTACGTGGCTTTCGTCATCGATGTGTTTTCTCGCCGCATCATCGGCTGGCGCGTCGCCCGCTCGATGCGCGCCTACCTGGTCCTGAATGCGCTCGATCAGGCGCTGTAGGCTCGCCCCGAGTGTTCCACGTGGTTGGAACTCTTCTGAGTTCAACTCAAGACTGGGATTAAGTAAGCGGCCTTCACAGGTCGAAAGATTTTTCAAAGGGGAACGATATAGTTTCGACCACGGCCACACTTTGTTACTGAGTATAAAGCTGCCACTATCTCTCGATTCGTTACACTGAGCGCCTGAAGGAGGCTGGCGTCGGGCCGTCGGTCGGCGGCGTCGGCGACTCTTACGACGACGCCCTCGCCGGGTCGGTCATCGGATTGTTCAAGTCCGAGGTCATTCACCACCGTGGTCCCTGGTCTGATCTCGACCAAGTCGAGTACGCCACCCTCGCATGGGGCGATTGGTTCAACAACCGTCGGCTGCTCGAACCGATTGGCGACATTCCGCCGGCGGAGTTTGAATTGATGTATTATCCTCAGCAAGACGAGTCGGCCGCCGCGGCCTGGCTCAACGAAAACCTTCTTCGAGAATCCCGGTGCGATTCAAGAGAAGGCTGCTGCAGTCATCGACTGTAGGCTATTAGGCTGACAGCTAAATATCCGACTTCCAGCCGCAGGTTGATAGCCATATAATAACTTACGGCTTTCAGGAATTCGCGTGGATATCGCGGGTATTGTAAATCAACTCAGGTGTGGGTAATTACCTGTCTTATCGTTGCCCATTATTACATCCACTTTGCGGTGCATTCGACCAATGATAAGTAGATAAGTATAAGTAGATAATAAGGTATGTGTTGATCATAGTGATCCTGGCCTTATTAACGGTTTCGGGTGTTTCCCACCCGTCCAACGGGACTTTGCGCCAACTGGCTGCGATTTCAACACGTTGGGTGAAAACGAGCCTGGCGCACTCAAAACCATCCCGAACCAGCATATAATCCTGTGAACAACCATTCACTGGGAGCGCACAGACGATGATCATTCAATAGCCGGTGAAGACTGAAGTCCTCGAGAAGAATGCCGGTCTTCGACCAAGCGGGGAGGCCGAAGACAACAAAATCATCATCGAGTTCGATGCACGCAATCGCGACTATCACAAAATGTACAAGCTCAAACAGGACGTGAAAATTCATTGGATCAACGAACGCGCCTTTGAGGCGCAAGAACTCTCTGGCTTCGCCTGGTCGATCAACTATCGGATCGCGCCATGACAGTTGGTTGATGCGAGTCCTGTTTCAGGTGACAGTTTCCACATCGGCGATAGCCGAGACAGGCATGCGAGCGCTGCGACGCCTGGAGCGTAATCACGGCGGCTTTCGCCCAGAGAAAGGGCGGGAAAATGCGGTCAAGATTTACCAAGCCGTCACGTATCTTGATTTGGAGCGCCCATAATCCACCAAATCTGGCCGCTTCTAGCGATTAGACAGGCGGGGCGCACCCGCGATTTCAAAATCAGCAACTAACTACTATCCGCCTGAGCTAAAATGTGACTCAGAATGGCGGCAGCCTGAATTTAGCTCGGTAAAGTAGAGCATCTACTCAGTAAGAAAGTTATTGAAGCTATACACGTTTGTCTGTCTAACGTAAAAACGTTCGCTAAATTTATCTATGGTTTCGCTGTGGGCAATCCACGTTTAAGGCTAAATCAGTCGCGTAAAGCGTATGGTTAGTGATTCCTGGTTAGGATGAGCGGTAGTCTGTGAAACTTTGATTTAAGTTTAGAAGTAGGGCCAGCAATATAACTGCTAATTGGATCTGTAAAAGACTTACAAGACGACCAGGAGTTTCCGTAAGGGATGAAGGTGCGCCATTTACCTGAGCCTCAACGTAGCTTGTGGCTCAGAAAGGCGACAGCCTGCGGCGGGGGCCCGATTACTTGGCAACGGGGTGTGTGGAGATCAGAGTGGTCTCAGCTTACCCTACCCTATCAACGATTTAAACAGGCGGCATACAGCCCTACTTGGGTTGCTGCGGTTCCCGGCTCCAAATGAATGCGTCAGCCCCTTGGTTTGCTTTGCAGACCAGGCCAAGGAATGAAAAACAAGTAGAGCGCCTACTTACTCATAAAGGTTATGAGTGCTGTTTGCCTATGTACAGGCAGAAGCGGCGATGGTCCGACCGTGTCATCGAGGTAGAATTGCCTCTTTTTCCAATGTATATTTTCTGCCGATTTAATTCCTCTGCAATTGGTAAAGCGATTTCAACGCCAGGCGTTACCCGCATCGTTGGGTTTGGCGGACAACCTGCAGAAGTAGAAGTTGTGGAAATAACAGCCTTGCAACTTTTGAGTCAAAGTGGTCTCCTGCGCGAACCGTGGACATATATTCCTAACGGAACGTTAGTTCAGGTGGAGACTGGACCATTAACTGGGGCGCAGGGGGCTTTCTGCCCTGATGATGATCGACGACGCTTTGTGATTTCTGTAACTTTACTGCAACGCTCTGTGGCGGTTCAGTTAAGCGAAAATACAGTGATTTCATTAGTTGAAGACCCGAAAGAGGTTAAGAAGGATAGGGTTATACTTGGCGATAACTCTAATCTCGCGCTAAAGCTCATTAAAAGAGCAAAAAATATTACCGTTTAAGTTGGTTTTGTTGCGCGAATCTGAGTGAAGTACTGCGGACAAGGCGGCGCGGCATGCTTTTCTTGTTATGAAAAACGGCGTATGCGGCGATTAACGATCGCCTTGCCGGTCAAGGATTGTTCCAAGTCGCGCCGCCTGTGCGCAACAAAGCCACCGGTCAATTTATTGTAATGGCGTGGATCGCACCGCGCGAAAAGACCAAAAAATAAGGAGGCTTAATCGCATGAGTTGGCATGACCCGGATAAAGAAGACACTACTATTTACAGAGTCGTTGTAAACCACGAGGAGCAATACTCGATCTGGCCGGATTACAAAGAGATCCCGTTGGGCTGGAAGGACGTTGGCGTAGTCGGCCCTAAGGCCGAATGTCTGGCTTTCATCAAGGAAGTGTGGACGGATATGAGACCTCTCAGCCTTAGAAAGAAGATGGAAGAGATGGCGAAAAATCCGCCGGCGCCTCCGCCTCCGCCCGACCCGAACAAACCACGGGAAAAGAGTCTTGTTGACAGGCTTTGTGAGGGAGATCATCCGGTGGAAGCCAGTCTGCGTCCGGAAAAGTCGGTCAAGTTGTTCAAGGAGGCAATCGACCGCAATTACGTATACATCAAATTCACCAAGACCAGAGGCGGCACGGAGTTGGGCGTCAGATTGAATCGTGAAGCATGCGATTTCAGCCGGGCCGATTTCGATAACGGCGGCGGCACGGTTCACATCGAGGGGAATCTGACACTGGATTACGTCAAGGTCAGATGCATTGCCGACATCGGCCTTGCGACGCTGGAAGGGAAGGGGCATTTAGAAAAAGCCGAGGCCCAAGCCGGCGACTGATTTTCCGGAGAGGCAAGTATCGTCCAATAAACTCGTGCGGTAGACAACTAAGTCTGTCACACCGAACAAGGATCATCTCCATGAGAGCTGAAATGGCAAGAGCCGAAGAACATCAGTTTCAAGCGGAAACCAGAAGGCTGCTTGAATTAATGATTCATTCTCTATACTCCAATAAGGAGATCTTTCTGCGCGAGTTGATTTCCAACGCTTCGGACGCGCTGGACCGATTGCGATTCGAGGCCTTGACCAATCCGACACTGTTAGAAGGGAACGATAAATACGAAATTCGTCTGGAAACCGACAAAGAAGCAAAGACTTTGTCGGTTTCCGATACTGGAATTGGTATGAGTCGTGATGAGGTGATGGCCAACATCGGGACGATCGCCAAATCGGGAACCGATGAGTTGCGTAAGGGGCTGGAAGCGGCTCCTACAGCGCAAATGGCCGCCGATTTGATCGGCCGATTCGGCGTCGGATTCTATTCTTCATTTATGGTGGCCGATAAAGTCGTGTTGACGACGCGCAAGGCCGGGGAGACTATAGCAACTAGATGGGAATCAACCGCAGACGGCACTTACCTCCTCAGCGAAGCCGAGCGTGATCGGCGGGGAACGACCGTTACGCTGTATTTGAAGCAGGCGGATCCGGAAATCGGCATTGAAGACTTTACCGACCAATGGACGCTCTCGCGCGTCGTGAGAAAATATTCCGATTTCGTCACCTATCCGATCATCGGCAAATACATCCGTGAGGAAACGGGCAAAGACGTTGGCCCGGTGAAGGAGTCCGAGCCAACGATAGTGATCGAGGACAAAATCCTTAACTCGATGAAACCGATCTGGAGCCGACCGAAGTCCGAAGTGTCGGAAATCGAGTATGACGATTTTTACCGGCACATCTCGAATGATTGGGCCCCGCCCTTCAAGTCCGTCCCGCTCAAAGCCGAGGGGACGATCGAACATCAAGCCTTGTTGTTTATTCCTTCGCAAGTTCCTTACGACCTTTTCTATCACGGCTATCAGGGCGGTTTGCGTCTGTATGCCAAGCGAGTGATGGTGACAGAAAATTGCGCGGAGTTGTTGCCCGGCTATTTGCGGTTCATCAAAGGCGTGGTCGATTCGGCCGACCTCCCGCTGAACATCTCGCGCCAGACGCTGCAACAAGATCGACACATCACCCAGATCCGGAAATGGCTGACCAAGAAGATTCTGGACTTTTTGGAGGATCTGTTCGAGAAGGATTACGACAACTACCTGAATTTCTGGGGCCAATTCGGTCGGGCGTTGAAGGAAGGAGTCTCGTCTGATTACGAAAACAAAGAGCGAATCCTCTCATTGCTGCTCTTTCAGTCGTCGACGGATCCTGAGAAATTGACGACTCTGAAGAGTTACGTCGAACGAATGAAAGAAGGTCAGGACGAGATTTATTATCTGACTGGGGAATCGCGCGCAATGGTCGAGAATTCCCCACACCTGGAGGCGTTCAAGGATAAAGGTTATGAAGCGCTGTATCTGACAGATCCGGTGGATGAATTGCTCGCGCAGTCACTCAGGGATTTTGAGGGAAAGGGGCTGAAATCGGCAGGCAAAGGGACGCTCAGGCTGGGCGACAGCCAGGAAGAGGGGGAAAAAGTCCAGGAGGAGCTGAAGAAGAAAGAGGAGGAAGCGGCCGAGCTGCTTGCATCCATGCAGAAGGGGCTTTACGAGCACGTCAAACAGGTGCGCCTGTCCAATCGCCTAGTTACTTCACCGGCCTGTTTGGTCGGCGCCGAAATGGACTATAGCCCGCAGATGGAGCGATTGTTACAGAAGGGCAAGGGTGGTGGACCGAAACAACGGCGCATTCTGGAATTGAATCCCAAGCATGAGATTTTCGTCAAACTGCAGGAACGGTTTCGACAAAACAATGAAGACAAAGCGATCGGAGAACACGCCGAATTGCTGCTGGGTTATGCCTTACTGGCCGAAGGCTCGGAGCTTTCAGATCCGGCGAAGTTCAACCGTCTTATGGTCGAGCTGATGCTCAAGACTCTGTAATGTATGAGCTTGAGAAAAATGATGGCGGAGACGTTAGTGAATCCGCCTTTACCGCCGCCGCCCCTTGATCCTAACAGGCGCAGGGAAATGAGAAAGCCATGGCGTTATTGAAATCTATTCCGGCTACTCATTCAACTGAAAACCGCCGTAGTAAAGTAGGTTTTGAAACTGGCGCAGGCGCAGCCGAAATTGAGGGTGACCTGACGCCGGATTACATGAAGGTAGTGCGCATAGCCGACATAGACCTGACGACCCTTGTAGGTAAGGGGCATCAGGTCCGGGTGGAAGGCCATGGACTTTAGAATAAGCTTGAGAGGGTTCCGTCCAGCTTGTTACCCAGGTTATTCCTGGTAGGCTATCTCAAGCTTAAATGTAGATGTATGTCAAGACTGAGGCGACATAAGCGAATGGAGGAATGATAATGGCAACGATGGGAAAATATTGCAAAGCATACTCGCTCGGCAGATTCAGGGAATTTGGTCAGTGGAAAGAAAATATTGATAACGCGAGGATTGAACAGCAACAGAAAGATGGTAAGGAAATAGAATTCAAACGTGAGCTAACGGATTCTAGCTACCTCTTCCTGCAGGAGAATTTCACTGTTACTGACGGGATTTTCTCGGACGAGAACATCATTTTTGACGAGGTAACCCCAGAATGGATTAGCTTCTGTAAGGACAACTTGGAATTTAAGCCAATAATACATGAATGACATAGCTCGGCTTCTATGAAAATGGCGAGGCGAGCTTTCCATTTTCATCGCAGGGAGTGTGGCTGAGATTCGTAGTTTTCCCCGCCGGCGGCCTACCGAAAGCAGCGCTTTCTACGCATCAAGTATTTGGACAAAAGTTCTTTGACTCAACATAGTCACAGGCGAATTACTGGTATTGATCACTGAAGTCTGGGATGAAGCCACGCATCAATACTTTCTGGGGATGATTCGCTCCCATCGGCGCGGTTGGCGCATCATCCTGTTTGAAGACCGTGGTACACCGCATACCGCCGATGATAGCCAAGATCTGGCCGAGCGACTCGGCCTGCAAATTCGCCGGCTCCCACGCGCGACCCCGGAACTGAACGCGATGGATCATTTATTCCGATCGGTCAAAGGCCGCGCGTTAGCCAATCGTGCAACGTGTTCAATAGATGATTCAGCTTGATCCTTTGTCAAAGAACTTTTGTCCGATCACTTAAATTCAACATCGGAAGCTACTTTTATGTGTCCTGACATCAGGCCGAGGAGAGATTACCATGAACGGGCTTGCACCGGCTTTATTAGAGAACTGGTTAAGGGATTACTACTTCACTACTGAAATCGATATCAGTAGTAGTGGCGTCGAGAATTTTTCGTTAGCCGAACTCCGTGAATTTATCAATCTCACGCAGGGCGATATTGATCATGTGATTTTCCAAGATAGCCGGTCATGCGGCGATCCTCTGCTGCGCAAAGCGATGGCCGAGCGATGGGGAAATGGAAACCTTGAACAAGTCATGGCGACGACAGGGTCAAGCGAGGCCATATTCTTAGTAATGCACGCGCTTGCTCAACCAGGGGATGAAATCGTCGTCCTGGAGCCTTGTTACCACTCTCTGGTTCATATTGCCGAATCTATTGGATGCAGGTTGAAGCGATGGTCGCTGCGATCCGATCTGCAGTTCGTCCCTGATGTCGAAGAGGCGAAAAGGTTAATCGGTCCTGACACGCGGATGGTGGTAGTGAATTTTCCCCATAACCCTACCGGTGCGTCATTGACCGCGGAACAACAGGCGGACCTCATTTACACGGTAAGCAAGAATGGCTGTTATCTTGTATGGGACGCCGCCTTCGCTCAATTGACATATAACTCTCCTCCGCTCCCCGACGCGACGCTTTTGTATGACCGAGCCATTTCAATCGGCACGCTTTCAAAAGCGTACGGGCTGCCTGGGTTGAGGGTCGGCTGGTGTCTGGCGCCGCCTGACGTGCTCTCGCGCTGTGTCCACATACGCGACTACACGACTCTTTATCTTTCTCCATTGATAGAGCTCATTGCCTTACGAGCGGTAGAAAATGCGGATCGTATTCTCAGTTTTCGGTTGAAGCAGGCTCGCGCCAACCTGGAAATCCTGGCTGAGTGGGCTTATCAGCATCGAGATTTTGTGGAGTGGGTAGCCCCTTGCGGAGGCGTAACTGCTTTTATAGGGCTATCGGATATTGATGACGCTGAGACGTTTTGCCATCGCTTTAAAAATACCTATGGAGTGTTGCTTGTGCCGGGAACATGTTTTAATCACCCGTCTCATGTCCGATTAGGTTTCGGCGGCCCGACCGCCCAGCTTAGAGAAGGGCTTTCCCGCCTATCACGAATGTTGAATGAATATAAATACAACCAGACGTCAGGAGGCTGAGGCGCAGTTTTACGTCATCTTGTCGGTGTGCGAACGCGAGTAATTGAGCTGAGAGCAGAACATGTCGGCAGAGAGGTTTTATGCGTACGGGCGAATCCGAGCTTGAGTTATGGCCTTCATACGGGGAATATCCCGTTTACGACGAGTTACTGTATTATGCGATGGCAAAAGACGAGCTGAGAAATAGTATGTACAGAAGAGTTATAGAGAAAAGGGTGAAGAATAAATCAGTCGTCGATATGGGCACAGGAGGCGAAGTTGTGCTTGCCAGAATGTGCGTTGAAGCCGGGGCCAGTAAGGTATACGCGATAGAAGTGAATGAAGAAGCGTATAAAATGTCGAAAAATACAATTGCTCGACTTGGCCTGGAAAAGAAAATAGCGCTTATCAAAGGCGACGCAAGAGAAATTGACTTACCGGAAAAGATGGACATCTGTGTGTCAGAATTGATCGGAACGGTGGGAAGCGCAGAGGGGGTAATAAGCATTTTGAATGATTCGAGAAAACTTCTGAAAGACGGAGGGGAAATCGTACCTTTTAGATGTGTGACCAAAATAGCGGGAGTGAGATTTGGAGACGACCTGCGATTAAATAATGGGCTCAGTGAAATAGCGAGCTATTACACTGAAAAGATATATGAGAGTGTAGGGAGAAGGTTTGACGTTAGAATGTGTGTCAAGAATGTGCAAGAGAAACACATAATGACAGAGGTGGCGGATTTTGAAGAACTAGAAATGATTAAAGTAATGGAGGTAGATGGGAGGCGATACATCCGGGTAAAAGTCATTAAAGACGGGAAAATCGATGGATTCATATTGTGGGTCCGGCTCGAAGTAGAAGAGGGGCGCTGGTTAGATGCGTTAGATGATGTATGTTCTTGGCTGCCTGTATACTACCCGGTATTTTATCCGGGAGTAGAGGTGAGCGAAATGGATGTGGTAGAAATTGAATGTCTAAGAGCATTGAGTGATAACGGGTTGAACCCTGATTACGCTGTAAGCGGAAGGATTAAGAGAAGATTTTTTGACGACGTAGAGTACAGTTATGAGTCGAGGCATCACCCGGAGGTGTATAAAGAAGGAAAGTTCTATTCGGAATTGAACGAAGCTGTTAAGAGAGGGATTTCTATAACAACTTAATTGGGCGAGCTTTTGATTCAAAGAGGATTGGAAAAGTGAGTATTTATAGTAAAGAAGTCGGTCAGCTTTCTTCATCCGAAAAACGCGCGCTACTTGAGAAACTGTTGAAGACCAAGGAGCAGGGGACGGGGGCCTCTTACCCGCTCTCTTACGGCCAGCAGGCATGGTGGCTCCTTCACCAGATGTATCCGCATAATGCCGAATCTCACGTTGTATTTGCAGCGAGAGTGAAAAATGAGGTCGATATTTCGGCCCTGCGGCGCGCTCTGCAGACATTGATTGACCGGCATGCAAGTTTGAGAACGAGCTTCGGCCTGTCTAATGGCGAGCCCAGGCAAACAGTCCACCGTCGACGGGAGGTTGATTTTAGACATCAAGATGTGTCCGATTGGGACGCTGAGCGATTGAAGGCGGAGTTGAAGGCAAAGTCCAATAGCCCATTTGATCTGGAACATGGGCCTGTCATGCGGGCGAATCTATTTACCGTCTCCCAACAAGATCATGTGCTGCTGTTGGTCCTACATCACATCGCGGTTGACCTCTGGTCTATTACGGTGCTGCTTCACGAATTGCTGGTTTTATACGCCGAGGAAAAGGAGGGACGAAAGGCCCGACTCGATCAGATAAAATCGGACTATACAGACTACATAACCTGGCAGAAGGATATGCTCGCCGGGGCGGAAGGTGAACGGTTATGGAAGTATTGGGAGAAGCGCCTTGGAGGAGAGCTGCCGACAACGGATCTCCCGACTGATCGGCCTCGACCACCGGTTCCGTTATGTCAAGGAAGCTCCTACATGATCAGCCTCGACGCCGCCCTCACGAATGAGCTCAAAGAGATGAGTAGGGATTTGGGGGCGACTCTCTATATGGTCTTGCTTTCGGCCTTCGAGGTTTTACTATACCGCTACACGAATCAGGAGGACTTATTGGTCGGTTCACTCGTAGCATCCGGAAGAAGCCTCCCGGAATTCTCAGGCACTGTAGGATTTCTAGATAACCCGATAGCCCTCCGCGCAAATTTCTCCGGCAACCCGAGTTACAAAGAGTTTCTCGCACAGGTGGTCCAAACAGTGATTGAGGCGCTTGAGCATCAAGACTTTCCTTTCCTGCTCCTTGTCGAACGTCTGCAGCCGGTTCGCGACGCGAGCCGCGCGCCCCTATTTCAATCAATGTTTATTTTGCAGCGAACTCAGCTGCCGGAAGAGGCGGAGTTGCTGGCAATCGCGCGAGGTGAGGAAGGAGCGAGAGCGGAATTAGGCGATCTCTCTTTAGAATCCATCGACTTGCAAAAACAAATGGCGACAGGGCTGGCGGGTCAGCTCGATTTGACGCTGACGATGGCCGAGTTGGACGGGCGGATGTCGGCATGTTTTCAATATCGACCGGAGCTGTTCGAAGAAGCTACTATAATCCGCCTCGCCGTCCATTTCAGGACATTGCTGGAATCGATAGTCGCCAATCCCTCGGAAAGGATCCGGAATCTGCCCATGCTGCCGCCTGCGGAAATGCGCCGGCTGTTAATTGATTGGAACGATACGGCTCAGGTTCCTCTTCCGGACCAATGCCTTCATACTTTGTTCGAAGCCCAGGCTGAACGCGCTCCTCATGCCGTCGCCTCCCTATTAGAGGGCGCGGGACGCACCTACGGGGATCTGAATAGCATGGCTAATAAAATAGCTCACTGCCTTCGGAGCAAGGGTGTTGGGCCAGGCATGGTGGTTGGGGTTTGTATGGAGCGTTCACACGAGGTGATTATAGGGTTGCTGGCGATACTCAAGGCCGGGGGCGCTTACCTGCCGCTGGATCCGACTTACCCTACTGAGCGTCAGGCCTTTATGCTCAAAGACGCTCAAATCCGATTTCTACTCAGCCAAAGTCGAATGATCAAGCAATTCTCCGACCTCGACGTAGAAGTGATTTGCCTGGATGTTCCCGAAGCCTTTGACCAGTACGACAGCAGTAATCTACTGGCGGAGGTAAGACCTCAAAACCTTGCATACGTTATTTACACATCTGGTTCTACAGGCAGACCCAAGGGAGTAATGATAGATCACCGCGGGGCAGTCAACACCATTTTGGACATCAATCGTCGTTTCGATGTAGGCCGAGGAGATAGAGCGCTGGCGCTTTCTTCCTTGAGTTTTGACCTCTCGGTTTATGACATTTTCGGCTCCCTCGCGGCAGGCGCAACGATAGTTCTCCCTAAACCATCCGAGTCTCCTGATCCTGCCGACTGGTCAGATCTGATAGCTAATCAACAGGTGACTATCTGGAATTCAGCTCCCGCGTTAATGGAAATGTTTTTGGCGCATGCGTCCGATCAAATCAATTGCTGCAACGAGGCGCTCAGACTCGTTATGCTAAGCGGAGATTGGATTCCGACAGGAATGCCTGATCAGATCAGGAAAATGTTTAATAAGGCGGCGGTCGTCAGCCTCGGCGGCGCTACAGAGGGCTCGATATGGTCGATCCTTTACCCAATCGGCGAAGTTGATAAGAAATGGAGGAGCATTCCTTACGGCCGCCCGATGAATAATCAGAGGTTCTATGTGCTGGATGCGCAACTACAACCTGTCCCGGTCGGGGTAGTCGGACAACTCTACATCGGCGGGATTGGGGTTGCGCTTGGTTACCTTAACCGTCCAGAAATGACGGCCGAAAGGTTTGTTCCTGACGCCTTTAGTGGGCAAAGTGGGGCGAGGCTCTATCATACAGGGGACTTGGGGCGCTACTTCGCGGATGGAAACATTGAATTTCTTGGTCGAAACGACTTTCAGGTGAAGATCAGGGGATTCCGCATTGAGCTCGGTGAAATAGAGTCCGCTTTGAGTCAACACTCTGCAATTAGAGAGGCGGTGGTAACAGCTTGCGGGTCCACGCGCGGCGACAAGCGGGTGATCGCTTACATATCGCCTCGTCGCCAGGATGTGACAAAAGGCGGGGAGCAGACAGACGTCGCCTTATGGGAGGAGGCCGTGAATGCGGGCCGCCGACGAGCAAACAGACCTGACCCCGAGTTCGAAGCCTTGGACTTTCAGCTCCTGACCGAGCGCCTCAATCGTTTGGGCTTGGCTTATGTGTCTTCGGCGCTGAGCGGGTTGGGAGTTTACGGCGAGCCGGGCGAAGAACATACGGCAGAGGATTTAAGTAAAGCGCTGAAGATCGTGCCACGATATCATAAAGCGATACATCGCTGGCTGGAGATGCTTGTGGGCGGAGGGTTGTTGGAGCGCCATGATAAGACATACGTGGGCCGGAATCCTCTGCCTCATAACCTACTAGATCAGCTTTGGGATGAGTTCCGTGGCCAATTCGATAACCAGGAGCTCAAAGAGACTATAGCTTACTTCAAGCGCTGTGGCGAAAGCCTCGCCGACGTACTCGTCGGTAAGGTTCACCCTGCTCAATTGCTATTTGAAGAAGGGGCCCCCAATGTAGCAGAGTCCTTTTACCAACAGGCCTTCCGCCAATGTAACAGTATTTCGCAGGACGTCATGCGCGCTGTGACGGATTCATTTCCCTCGCACAAGCGGATAAGAATTTTGGAGGTCGGCGCCGGCGTCGGTTCGACGACGGCTTGGGTGTTGCCCGTCTTACCGCCTGATCGCGCCTTATATACTTTCACCGACGTGTCGAAATACTTTATGGAGGTTGGTCAACGCAACTTTCGGCAGTATCCGTTTATCCGTTACAGCCTACTCGATATCGAGAGGCGACCCGATTCACAGGGCTACGATCCGAGCAGCTTTGACGTGGTCATCGCTTCGAGCGTGCTGCACGCCACTCGACTGCTAGGCGAGACTTTACAAAATGTTCGGTCGCTGCTCGCTCCGCATGGATTGTTGCTGTTGATTGAGGAGACTCAGTTTCATCCGTGGTTTAACGTCGTCGGGCTACAGGAAGGTTTCGACAGGTTTGAGGACTCGGAACTCAGAACTCTCCACCCGATGCTCTCCTCAGATCAGTGGCGTCATACGTTGCTATCAAACGGATTTGAGCGTTTCGTCGACCTCAACGATGGGGCGTCATCATCGGCGTTCCTCGGTTTGAACGTCATTCTGGCCCAAGCGCCTCGCGCCGAGACGGAGTTGAAGGCTGAGGAGTTGCGCCAGTTTCTTCGGCAAAAATTGCCGGAATATATGCTGCCGTCTTCATACGTTTTCCTGAGCCGCATGCCCCTGACGCCTAATGGGAAGGTGGACCGTAAAGCATTGCCCATACCGGAAATTTCTCTTCAGGTGACGTCGGATAAATTCATTGCGCCGCGAACACCCACTGAGGAGATACTTGCTGGTATTTGGTCGCGCGTGCTCACGATCGAACGCGTCGGTATTAATGACAATTTTTTTGAGCTGGGCGGAGACTCACTTTTGGCCACCCAGTGCATGTCTCGTATACGCAATGTCTTGTCATTTGAATTGCCCCTGCACGCGCTGTTCGAGTCGCCGACGGTCGCCTCTTTAGCTGAGATCATCGACCGGTCGAAGAGACCGGTCCAGGATTCAGAAGATTCGAGTATTCCTCTGATCGAGCGGGACGAGAAACTTGTGACGTCGTTCGCCCAGCAGCGGCTGTGGTTCGTAGAGCAATTGGCTGCCGGCAGCCCGATCTACAATGTGCCAGCGGTAATGCGTTTACATGGGAGGCTGAGCGTTCATACGCTCGAAATGAGCCTGGGAGAGATAATCAGACGTCATGAGGCCTTGAGGACGACATTTAGGTCTATAGACGGGCTACCGGTACAGGTAGTTGCCGCTGTCACGTCTCTGAGGTTACCGGTTATCGACCTCCGGGACGTGTCGCGGGACGTGCGGGAAACGCAAGCATGCAAACTGATCAGTGAAGAGGCGCGCCGCCCGTTTGACATCACTCATGACCCGCTGTTCCGAGCGATATTACTGAGATCGGATGAAGAAGAACATATATTAACTATTGTCATGCACCATATTGTCGCAGACGGGTGGTCGGTAGGAGTCATTATTAAGGAGCTATCCACACTCTACGACGCGTTTAAGAAAGGCGGGCGCACATTGCCCGATCTGCCGATTCAATACGCGGACTTCGCCGCCTGGCAGCGGCGGCAGTTGAGCGATGACGTCATTGAACCGATGCTGGAGTACTGGAGCAAACAACTCGCCGGCAGCAGACCGCTGAGCCTCCCGACGGATCATCCCAGACTTGCGGAGCCGGTCTTCCGTGGCGCAAAACAATCCTTCCTTTACCCGTCCGCGCTGTTAGAGTCGCTCAAGCAGTTTTCTCAGCAGGAAGGCGCCACTCTGTTTATGACGCTACTTGCCGCGTTCAAGGTATTACTCTTCCGCTACTCGCGGCAGGGAGACATAAGTGTCGGTTCCCCGATAGCCAATCGCAATCGGGTTGAGATCGAAGGCATGATAGGTTTCTTTCTGAACACTTTGGTCCTGCGCACGAACGTAAGCGGCGGCCTGTCATTCCGCGAATTGTTAAGCAGCGTGCGAAAGGTGTGTTTGGACGCATACGCGCATCAAGATTTACCGTTCGAAAGATTGATTGAAGAGCTGCAACCGGAGCGTGGTTATACGCATGCGCCCATGTTCCAAGTTTTCTTCATCCTGCAAAACGCCCCTTTGCCGATGCTGGAAATCTCGGACCTGAAGTTAAGTCTGGAGGATGTGGATAAGGGAACCGCTAAGTTCGACCTCGAGCTGAACATGTTCGAGACTGATCAGGGTTTGCTGGCGACCTGGATTTACAGCACGGAGCTGTTCGAGGCTGACACAATCGCTCGCTTCTCACGCCACCTCGAGGCCCTGCTGAGCAACTTTGTAAGTGATCCGGATATAAGGTTGGATCAGGTGGAATACCGCACCGAAGAAGAGCGGCGGCGGGAGTCCGCGCGACAAGAGTCTAAGCTAGAGAGACTGTTCAGCGTCAATCCGAAGGCGGTGAGCCTAACTCAGTCGGATCTGGTGAAATTCGAATACCTCGATCCCGGCCGGAACCTGCCGCTCGTGGTCCGCTCCCTTGCAGAGGAGATTGAATTGGCGGAGTGGGTCAGAGTTAATCGGCGGGTTTTAGAGGGGGAGTTGTTGAAACATGGAGCGATTTTGTTCCGGGGGTTCAACGTGAAATCGGCTGGTGAGTTCGAACAGGTCGCCACCGTTATTTGCCCTGACTTATTTACCGAGTATGGCGATCTGCCTCGTGAAGCCGTCGCGGGCAAAGTCTACACCTCAACGCCGTACCCACAGGATATGCCGATTTTACTTCATAACGAAAGCTCGCATATGCACTGCTGGCCCATGAGGATATGGTTTTACTGCTCCAGGGTGGCGCAACGAGGCGGCGAGACGCCAATTGCCGATTGCCGGAAAATCTACCAAATGCTCGACCGAAAGATCAGAGAACGTTTTGAGCGGAAGCGAATCAAATACGTGCGCAATTACACTAACGGCCTGGATGTAAATTGGAGAGATTTCTTTAGGACGGATGACAGGGCAGTGGTTGAGGAGTATTGCAAGTCCGCAGGAATAGAGTATGAGTGGCGGAACGGAGGCGGATTGAGAACCTCGAGATTGAGTCAAGCTGTGGCAATTCATCCCCGGTCGCGCGAGAAGGTGTTTTTCAATCAGATGCAGGCGCATCACATAGCGTGCCTAGATTTGTCCGCTCGCACGTCACTACTATCTCTATTCAAAGAGGAGGACTTGCCGCGCAATGTCTATTATGGGGATGGGAGCCGTATCGAGGATACTGTCATGCAAGAGGTAGGCGGGCTTTACAAGGAAGTCTCAGCAAGTTTCACTTGGCAAGAGGGAGACGTGTTGTTACTCGATAATATGATGGTAGCGCATGGGCGTAATCCCTTCGTTGGCCCGCGCGCTATACTAGTGACAATGGGAGAAATGATCAGGTGTCAGGACGTTGACCTTTAGTGCTTTAGAGGAAGAAAAATGTCACAAGAAGCTATGGGAGGATTTCGCCTTTCGCCACAGCAAAAGCGCATTTGGCAGTCATTACAAGGATCGGGGTACATCGCTCAATGCGCCGTCCTGATCGAAGGGGAGCTTAATGTATCCGCTCTAAGATCGTCACTCGACCAAATACTCATTCGGCATGAAATACTCCGCGCCACCTTCAAACGCGTAGCAGGTGTGAAGACTCCCCTTCGAGTCATCGCTGATGCGGCCCGGTTATCATGGAGAGAGAGCGATCACACCAGCGTCGCCTCTCACGACCGAGAGCAGAAGATAGAACAGTGGCTGGAGGAGGAGGCCCGCGCTCCGTTTAATCCCGAATGGGACGCTGCGATGCGGGCTTCGCTGCTGGGCTTAACCTCACAAGAGCGCCTGTTGGTAATCAGCTTATCACCGCTTTGCGCGGATACACGGACGCTTAATAACCTTTTTCGCGAGATCGGGTTGCTTTATGAAGGCGATCATAGTCGGCAGTTGCCGGCGTCGCCTTTGACCTATACGCAATTCTCCGAATGGCAATATGAGATGCTCGAGGCGGAAAACGCCGAGGCGGGAAAGAATTACTGGCGCGACCAGAATATATTGCAGATCGGATCCTTGAATGTCACGCCGGCGGAGAGAGTAGGGCGAGATTCCCTTTTCCGTGTCGAGCGCCTCGCCTTGCAAACCCCCATCTCGCTTTTCGCCGATGTCGAATCGGTTGCAAAACGACACGGAGTTCACCCCTCAATCGTTTTATTTTTATGCTGGCAGGTGTTACTGCGGCGCCTTACCGGACACGAGGATATAATTGTGGGGTATGTCGCTGAATGCAGGGAATATGACGTGCTGCATGATGTGTTAGGCCCGTTCGCGAAGTGGATTCCGATAAGGTTTCACTTCAGGGAAACTTTTCGGTTTTCGGAGTTGCTCTCACAGGTCGCTGAATCTGTGACCAGGGCCAGCGCCAGGCAACTGCATCTTTTGTGGGAAGACTGGGACGATTCTGGAAGTGGCGCTCGAAATTTTTCTGCGGGGTTCGAATTTGAGGAGCGAATCGAGCCGATAGTGGCCGGCGGGGTGCGCTTCTCCATACAACGGCTCTCCGCTTGCGCCGAGCGGTTCAAGCTCAAGCTCCACGTGGTGCGACAGGGGGAAGGCTTGAGGCTCGAACTTCACTATGACCCGGAGCTGGTGTCGGGGCGCTGGGTGGAGCGCCTCGGGGATCGCTTCCTGACCCTCCTTGGGAGCGCGAGGAGTCGGCCGGAGGCGCCGATCTCGGATCTGGGGGTGATCTCGCGGGAGGAGGAGCTGGAGATCGTCCGG
>Ga0126377_10000716_pt1 | contig 20799 bp, 16 predicted proteins | sample PanSoiMetPlot_22_FD_92647 | JGI IMG/M metagenome (GOLD analysis project Ga0126377, IMG submission 92647) | Tropical forest soil microbial communities from Panama - MetaG Plot_22 | ecosystem: Environmental > Terrestrial > Soil > Tropical forest > Bulk soil | place: Panama | collected 2016-02-17 | reverse complement strand
GTCGCCAACATCGAGGCCGACGACGGCGGCAAGGCGATCGTCGCCGGCAACGAGCGCGTCATCCGCGCGCGCCTGTCGGACGCGAAGTTCTTCTACGAGACCGATCTCAAGACGCGGCTGGAGGACCGGCTGCCGAAGTTCGAGCACATCGTCTTTCACGAGAAGCTCGGCACGCAGGCGCAACGCATCGCGCGCATCGAGGCGCTGGCCGGCCGTATGGCAGAGCTCACCGACGCCGACATCCCGAAGACCGAGCGCGCTGCAAGACTGTGCAAGGCCGACCTGCTGACCGAGGTCGTTGGGGAGTTTCCCGAATTGCAGGGGTTGATGGGACGGTACTACGCGGAAGCGCAATCCGAGGACGAGGCAGTCGCTCACGCTTGCGAGGATCACTACAGGCCCAAGGGACCGGACGACCTCGTGCCCGCCGATCCCGTTTCAGTCGCTGTGGCTCTGGCCGACAAGATCGACACGCTCGTGGGCTTTTGGGCGATCGACGAGAGGCCAACGGGATCGAAAGATCCGTACGCGCTGAGAAGGGCAGCGCTTGGAGTGATCCGCATAGCGCTATCTAACAAGATCGAATTGGTGCCGAGGTCTCTGTTCGAGCTTCATATTAAGCAAATCCCGGTCACCCTCTCGGACGTCCAGATTTCGGAAGCGGGAGACAGCTTTCGATCCTTTTTCGAGGAGCGGCTCAAAATTCAGCTGCGCGAAGACGGAGCGCGGCACGATCTGGTAGACGCGGTCCTTCACCTTCGTGGTCGTGAGGCGGGTATTGTCTCGATCGTACGCCGCGTCGAGGCACTGGGAAAATTTCTCGACAGCGAGGACGGCAAGAATCTGCTCACCGGCGCCAAGCGGGGGGCCAACATTCTTCGAATCGAGGAGAAGAAAGACGCGCGATCCTATAGTGCGCAGCCCGATCCGTCGCTCTATCGCCAGGACGAGGAATGGGCGCTCGCCAAGGCGATCGACGTCGCCAAGGAAGAGGCCGCCGCCGCGGTCGCGAAGGAAGACTTCGCCGCCGCCATGCGCGCCATGGCGAAGCTGCGCCCACATGTCGATGCCTTCTTCGACAAGGTGACGGTCAACGTCGCCGAAGGCGCCGACAAGGAGAAGCTGCGCGAGAACCGCCTCAAGCTGCTTAACGAAATTCGCGAGGCGACCCGGACGGTTGCGGATTTCTCGCGTATCGAGGGCTAGGTCGGTCAGCGCTGTCCGCGGTGGAATGTCTCTTCTGCCGCGCGTCGAAATCGAACTGCCGAGGCTCGATGGACACGATCGACATCATATTCCGTTTGGTCGGCGCCGTGCTGGTCGGCGGCGCGCTCGGTTTGGACCGCGATCTGCACGCCAAGCCGACCGGGGTGCGAACGCTCAGCCTGGTCGCCCTAGGCGCGGCGCTGGCGGTCATGGCCGTGACCGGGAGCGGCGAGATCAACGCCGTCAGCCGTGTCATTCAGGGCGTGCTGACCGGCATCGGCTTCCTCGGTGCTGGCGTGATCATACGTACGACTGACGGCGAGCGCGTTCACGGACTGACGACGGCGGCCGTCACCTGGCTGACGGCGTGCGTCGGCGTGGTGTGCGGTGTCGCTGAATGGCGCGTGATTCTCGTCGGTTTGCCGCTCGTGTTCGTAGCCCTTTATGTGGGCGGTCCATTGGAAAAAGCGCTGCACCGGTATTGGAAGCGGCGCGACGACGATTTGCAGCCGCCCACCAGCAGCCAATAGGCAGAATCGGGTTGCTCCGCGCGCCGATTTCGGCAAAGAGCAATGCGTCGCCGCCGCATGATCGTTCGATTCGGGGGGCAGGGCGCGCCGGAACCTCCCGGCGCACGGAAAGTTGACTGTCACAGGAGCAATTCAATGACCATCACCGTCGCTCACATCACGCCGCTCGTTGCACTGCTCGCCGGAATCCTGATCCTCATCATGCCGCGGTTGTTGAACTTCATCGTGGCGATCTATCTGATCATCGTTGGCCTCGTCGGGCTCAACGGCATCCACCACTTTATCCGCTGACGGGATTTTCGGTCGCCGTGCGCCGGGCTTGCATCGGCGGCCAGGGCCGTGATCATTAGGGAGCCGGCGCAATCCAATTCGTGAATTCCATGTCCAAATCCAGGTCCAGCCGCACCCGCTCGAACAGGAAACCGGCCGCGCCCGCGCGCAAGGCCGCGGTACTGCGCAAGGCGCAAGTCACTGCCAAGCCAGTGCCGGTCAAACCGGTGCCGATCAAACCGGCGCCGGCCAAGCCGTCGCGGGTGAAGGCATCGGCCAAAGCCAGTCCCGCCAAGGCCAAGTGGGTCTACGCCTTCGGCAACGGCAAGGCCGAAGGCCGCGCCGACATGCGCAACCTGCTCGGCGGCAAGGGCGCGGGCCTCGCCGAGATGGCCAATCTCGGCCTGCCGGTGCCGCCCGGCTTCACCATCACGACGGCGGTCTGCACGCACTACTACGAGAACGGTAACGCCTATCCGAAGAACCTGCGCGAGCAGGTGAGCGCCGCGTTGGCGGAGGTCGGCCGCATCACCGGCAAGACCTTCGGCGACGGCGACAATCCCTTGCTGGTCTCGGTGCGCTCGGGCGCGCGCGCCTCCATGCCGGGGATGATGGATACCGTGCTCAATCTCGGCCTCAACGACGCGACGGTGGAGGCGCTGGCGAAGAAATCCGGCGACAAGCGCTTCGCCTACGACTCCTACCGCCGCTTCATCACGATGTATTCCGATGTGGTGCTCGGCGTCGGCCATCATCACTTCGAGGAAATCCTCGACGACCATAAGGACCGCAACGGCTACTCGCTCGATACCGACCTCACCGCCGAGGACTGGGTGGAGCTCGTCGGCCGTTACAAGGAGCGGCTCGAGGAGGAGCACGGCGAGCCGTTCCCGCAGGACCCGCACAAGCAGTTATGGGGAGCAGTCTCTGCCGTGTTCGGCTCCTGGATGAACCAGCGCGCCATCACCTATCGGCGCCTGCACAACATTCCGGAGAGTTGGGGCACCGCCGTCAACGTGCAGGCCATGGTGTTCGGCAATATGGGCGAGACCTCGGCCACAGGGGTGGCCTTCACGCGCAACCCGTCGACCGGCGAGAAGCGGCTCTACGGCGAGTTCCTGATCAACGCCCAGGGCGAGGACGTGGTCGCCGGCATCCGCACCCCGCAGGAGATCACGGAGAAAGCACGGGAAGAGTCCGGCTCCGACAAGCCGTCGATGGAAAGGGCGATGCCGGCGGCGTTCAAGGAGCTTACGCGCATCTACGGCGTGCTCGAGCGCCACTACCGCGACATGCAGGATCTCGAGTTCACGGTCGAGCAAGGCAAGCTGTGGATGCTGCAGACCCGCTCGGGCAAGCGCACCGCCAAGGCCGCGCTCAAGATCGCGGTCGAGCTCGCCAACGAGGGCCTGATCACGCGCAAGGAGGCGGTCACCCGCATCGATCCCGCAGCGCTCGACCAACTCCTGCATCCCACCATCGATCCCAAGGCGGTGCGCCGAGTGCTCGCCACCGGCTTGCCGGCGTCGCCGGGCGCCGCCTCGGGGGAGATCGTGTTCTCCGCCGACGAGGCGGAGACGCTCAAGGCCAAGGACAAGAAGGTCATCCTGGTGCGGGTCGAGACCTCGCCCGAGGATATTCACGGCATGCACGCGGCCGAAGGCATTCTCACGACGCGCGGCGGCATGACCTCGCACGCCGCCGTGGTGGCGCGCGGCATGGGCAAGCCCTGCGTCTCCGGCGCCGGCGCGTTGCGCGTGGACTACGCTGCCGGCACCATGACCGTGTCCGGCCAGACGTTCAAGGCGGGCGACGTCATCACCATCGACGGCTCGACCGGCCAGGTGCTGGCGGGCCGCGTGCCGATGACCGAGCCGGCGCTTCTCGGCGAATTCGCGACCCTGATGAACTGGGCCGACGCCACGCGCAAGCTGGGCGTGCGCGCCAATGCCGATACGCCGAACGATGCGCGCGTGGCGCTGAAATTCGGTGCCGAGGGCATCGGGCTCTGCCGCACCGAGCACATGTTCTTCGAGGAGGATCGCATCCGCGCCGTGCGCGAGATGATCCTGTCCGACGACGAGAAATCGCGCCGCGCCGCGCTCGCCAAGCTCCTGCCCATGCAGCGCGCGGATTTCGTGGAGCTGTTCGAGATCATGCAGGGTCTGCCGGTCACGATCAGGTTGCTGGATCCTCCGCTGCACGAGTTCCTGCCGCACACGGAAGACGAGATCGCCGAGGTCGCGGCCGCGATGGGCGCCGACCCGAAAAAACTCGCGGATCGTGCGCGTGAGCTGCACGAGTTCAACCCGATGCTCGGCTTCCGCGGTTGCCGATTGGCGCTCGCCTATCCGGAGATCGCCGAGATGCAGGCGCGCGCCATCTTCGAGGCCGCGGTCGAGGCGGGCCGGCGCACCGGCAAGCCGGTGGTGCCGGAGGTGATGGTGCCGCTGATCGCCACCAAGGCCGAACTCGACCTGGTCAAGGCCGGCATCGACGCCATGGCCGAGGCGGTGGCGCGCGAGACCAAGGCCAAGGTGAACTACCAGGTCGGCACCATGATCGAGCTGCCGCGCGCCTCGCTGCGCGCCGCCGAGATCGCCGAGAGCGCGGAGTTCTTCTCCTTCGGCACCAACGACCTGACCCAGACCGCCTTCGGCATTTCCCGCGACGACGCCGCGAGCTTCCTCGGCACCTACATGGCGCGCGGGATCCTCGCGAACGATCCGTTCGTCTCGATCGACCGCGAGGGCGTGGGCGAGTTGGTCAAGATCGGCGTCGAGCGCGGCCGCAAGACCAAGCCGAAGCTCAAGGTCGGCATCTGCGGCGAGCACGGCGGCGACCCAGCCTCGGTCGCCTTCTGCCACGAGATCGCGCTCGACTATGTCTCGTGCTCGCCGTTCCGCGTGCCGATCGCGCGCCTCGCCGCCGCGCAGGCGGCGCTCGGGAAGACAGCGGCCAGCACCGCGTAGTGCGGCCGCCCCCCGGCCCCGGACAGCAATCGGGATCGATCAGGGTGAGCACGATTGGTCGTATGAACGCCGCGGATCGCTCGCCAGCTCTTCCTCGGGCCAGACCGACGGGAACGTGTATCCGGGGCCTTTCGTATAGCGGTGGTCTTCGCGGACGCGCGCGCCGCTTTCGTCGAAGTAGATTCGGTGCTCGAGGACCGCACCATTGACCGCGCCGCCGGTGATGAATACGAAGCGCACTCGTCCGAGCACGTCGTAGTACTGGCGGACGACGAGCGCGGAATCCTCCGAGCCACCCTCGACGACATACTTGCGCACCCTGCCGGCCGCATCCGTGTGGATGGTCCGCTGCTCGCCCAGCTGACCGCAATCCTCGACGCTGCGCTGCTCCCGCTTTGTCCTACCGGCCGCGATGTCCTGTTCGACCGCCTGATAGATGCTGCGAATGGCGGCGATCACGGGCGACTGCAGTCCGGGCTTGGGGCGTTCCGTCTCCGCCGAGGCCGCGCCGACAGTGGCAATCAATGCCAGCGCCAACGCTGGCTGTTTGACGCGCATCATTGGCCACTCCATCGCTGACGCCACGATCCTTCCAATGGAATCGAATCGCGCCTGCGCCAAGGCCAAGCCTGCCGTTGACTGGATTTTTCGGGAGCGCGCCGACGGAGCATCGCCCCGCGCCGAGAGCCCATTCGCCCCTACGCCACCACCTTCGCCAGAAAATTCTCCACCTCGGTGCGCAGCTCCGCGACCGCGGCCTCGACCGCCTGCGAGCCGTCGAGCATGGTGCGGGCGGACGCATGCGTATGGGTGGCGGCGTCGGCGACCTTGCCGAGCACCGAGGCTACCACGTTGGTACCCTGCGCGGCATGGGTCACGTTGACGGAGATCTGGCCGGTGGCGGCTCTCTGCTGCTCGATCGAGGCGGCCACCGCCGACGTGTAGCGGTTGATCTCGAGCATGCGCTCCGCGATGCGGCGGATCGCCTCGACCGCGCTCGACGTCGAGGACTGCACGGCCTGAATCTGCGCCGCGATGTCCTCGGTCGCCTTCGCGGTCTGCACCGCCAGCGTCTTCACCTCGGCGGCGACGACGGCGAAGCCGCGGCCGGATTCGCCGGCGCGCGCGGCTTCGATCGTGGCGTTGAGCGCGAGCAGGTTGGTCTGGCCGGCGATAGCGCGAATGAGCTTGACCACGTCGCCGATCTTCTGGGCCGTCGCCGCGAGCGCCTCGATCTCGTCATCGGTCGCCTTTGCTTCACCCACGGCGACCTGCACCACGCCATTGGTGAGCTGCAGCTGACGGCCGATGTCGGCAATCGACGTCGCCAGCTCATCGGCGGCGATCGCTGCCGTCTTGACGCTGGAGGAAGCGTCGCTCGACGCCTGCACCGCGCTCTCGGCATGTTGCGAGGTCTCGCTCGAGGAGCCGGAAAGCACGCCCGCGGTCGTCCGCATCGCATCGGCGCTGCCGCCGACCGTCCTCAGCAGCTTTTCCACGCGGTCGCGAAACGAAGCGATCGCCGCCTCGATCACGGCCCGGCGGCTTTCGCGCGCGGCCAGTTCCTCGCGCTCCTTCTCCATCTGCTGCCGTTCGGTAATGTCCTCGTGCGTTCCGACCCAGCCGCCGTCGCCGGTCGGCCGGTTGATGACGGAGACGATCCGTCCATTGTCGGAATTGATGACGTTGTCGGTGACCTTGCCGGCGCGGATGGCGGCCATCAGCCTGGCGCGGTACTCGGTCGCGTTCCCCGCCATGTTCCCCTTGGCGACGCGATAGTTCAGGACATCGCTCAACGTGCAGCCCGGCTTGATGATGTCGGGCGGAAAGCCGTACATCTCCATGTAGCGCTTGTTGAAGAGGCGCAGCCGCTCCGCGCCGTCGTAGAGGCACAAGCCCTGGGACATGTGATCGAGTGCAGTGGTCAGACGCTCCATCTGGCCGCGCAGATGCCAGCACACCGCGGCGAGGACGACGACCAGACCGAGCGCGCCGGTCAAGGCGATCGATTGCCAGCCCTGCCAGCTGTCAAGAACGGCGAGCATATCGCGCCCGGATCCGAGATGAACGCGCGACTATTGCGGATTTCGCTTGCCGCCGGGTTAAGGTCGATACAGGGGTAAAGACTTATGCGCGGCGCGCCCGCGAGCTAAGGCCTTAGACTTTCGATCAATTTTCGCATCCTCCCGCTCGGCAGCGCACGAAAAGGTCTGGCTTTTCCCGAGCAGACCGGGCCTTATCGCTTCCTGGGCGACGGTCACGACCAATAACACGGGTTCCAGAGCTCGAGGGGGACATGGCCGAGGACGCGACACAGGCTGCGGGCGCCGCGCCCGCCGTTTCCGATGAGCAATTGCGCAAGGCCGAGGCCTATGTCGAGGCCGAGGAGGGCGTAGTCAATCGGCTCGTGGGCTGGGCCGGCACGCTCGTCACCACAGTCGCGGTGACGATGTCGGTGTTCCATCTCTACGCCGCGATCGCCGGCGCCTGGCCGTTCACCGATTTCCCGATCATCACCACCCAGCCGCTGCGCTACGCCCACGTCGCGTTCGTGCTGATGCTGAGCTTCCTGTTGTTTCCGATGTCGGCGCGGTTCCGCAACCGCATCCGCTGGTGGGACATCGCCGCCGGCATCGCCGGCGCGGCGATCCTGATCTACGCCATCCAGGGCGGCGAGGATTTCACGGATCGTGCGACCTCGCCCGACCCAACCGACGTCGTGCTCGGGGTGATCTTCATCATCCTCTTGCTCGAAGCCACCCGCCGAACCACCGGCTGGATCGTGCCGGTGGTGGCGATCGCGTTCATGGCCTATGCCTATTTCGGCCCTTATCTGCCGCCGCCCTGGACGCACCGCGGCTTCGACGTCGCGCAGCTCGTCGGGCATCTCTTCATTACGCTCGAGGGCATCTTCGGCATCCCCGTCGACGTGTCCTCGTCGCTGATCATCCTGTTCACGATCTACGGCGCGTTCCTGCAGCATTCCGGCGCCGGCAAGTTCTTCATCGACTTCTCGATGGCGCTGATGGGCCACAAGGCCAACAGCGCGGGCCGCACCGTGGTGCTGTCGTCGTTCCTGCTCGGCGGCCCGTCCGGCTCCGGCGTCGCCACCACGGTGACGATCGGCGCCGTCGCCTATCCGCTGATGCAGAAGGCCGGCTTCGAGAAGAACGCCGCCGGCGGCCTGCTGGCGGCCGGCGGGCTCGGAGCCATCATCTCGCCGCCGGTGCTCGGCGCCGCCGCCTTCCTGATCGCCGAGTTCCTCAAGATCAGCTATCTCGACGTCATCTGGATGGCGACCATCCCGACCTGCCTCTACTACCTGGCACTCCTGTTCATGGTCGAGCTCGACGCCAAGCGCTTCCATGCGCAGACAGTGAACTTCGAGCAGGAGCTGACGCTGTGGCAGATGACGCGGCGCTACGGCTTCCACTTCCTCTCGCTGGTCTCGATCATCATCTTCATGCTGTGGGGCTATTCTCCGACGCTCTCGGTGTTCTGGTCCACGGTGCTCACCTTCGGACTGAGCTTCCTCACCCGCGAGACCGCGATCGTACCGAAGAAGCTGGTACGCGCCCTGTCCGATGGCTCGACCAGCGTGCTCACCGCCGCCACCACCTGCGCCACCGCCGGCATCATCGTCGGCGTGGTGACGCTGACCGGGCTGGGGCTCAAGTTCTCCTCGATCGTGATCGACTACGCCGGCGGCAGCCTGCTGTTGACCGCGATCTACACCGCACTGATCGTCTGGATCGTCGGCCTAGCCGTGCCGGTGACGGCCTCCTACATCATCTGCGCGGTCATCGCGGCGCCCGCCATGATCAAGCTCGGCGTACCCGACGTCGCCGCCCACATGTTCATCTTCTACTATTCGGTGCTGTCGGAGGTGTCGCCGCCGACCGCGCTCTCGCCGTTCGCGGCCGCCGCGATCACCGGCGGCGATCCCTACAAGACTACGCTGCAGGCCTGGAAATACACGCTGCCCGCATTCCTGGTGCCGTTCGTCTTCGTGCTCGATCCGCAGGGGCTCGGGCTGCTGCTTAAGGTTCCGAGCGGCGGCTCCTGGGTCGACATCGTCCTGATCACTGCCAAGACAGCGGCCGGGCTGGCGGCGCTGGCGGCGGCGGCGCAGGGCTGGGCGCTGCGCAAGACCACCATGATCGAGCGGGCGCTCCTGGTGCTGGCGGGCCTGTTCCTGGTGTTCCCGAGCCTGCTCGAGGCGTTGATGGAGGCCGTGATCGGCCGTGACATCGACTATACCGCGACATTTGGCTTGGCCATCGGCGTCGCCGTCCTGCTAAAACAGCGCATGCAGCCGGGCACGCCCAACGCACAGGCGACCGGCCCTAATTAGGGAGAGAACGCAATCATGCGACGCAAAGGATTGATGATTTCCGCCTTGGCACTCGGCGCGGCGATGATCGCCGGCGCGGCTTTCGCGCAAGGCCTCAACATCGCAATCGCGACCGGCGGCACCGGCGGCGTGTACTATCCGCTCGGTGGCGGCATGGCGAACGTGCTGTCCAAATACGTGCCCGGGGTGCAGGCCACGGCGCGCGTCACCGGCGGCTCGGTCGACAATCTCAAGCTGATCGGCACGCAGCAGAGCGAGGTCGCGCTGACGATGGTCGATGCGGCGCTCGACGCGCTCAAGGGCGAGGACAAGTTCAAGGGCCATCCGGTCGAGGTGCGCACCCTGATGGTGCTCTATCCCAACCGCATGCACGTGGTGACGATCGAGGGCAAGGGCATCGAGAAGATGGCGGACCTCAAGGGCAAACGCATTTCCACCGGCTCGCCCGGCAGCGCCACCGAGGTGATGGCGTTCCGCGTGATCGAGGCGGCGAGCCTCGACAAAGACAAGGATATGAAACGCGAAAGACTCGGCGTCGCCGAGTCCGTCAACGCCCTCAAGGACGGCAAGATCGACGCCTTCTTCTGGGTCGGCGGCCTGCCGACCGCCGCCGTTACCGATCTCGGCGCCACCCCCAACGTGAAGATCAAGCTGATCGACCACGCCGAGACGGTAGACAAGATGAACGCCAAATACGGCGGCCTCTACACGACCGGCGTGATCCCGGCGAAGACCTATCCCGGCCAGGAGAAGGACAACGCCATCAGCGTGGTGCAGAACATCCTGGTCGCCAACGCCAAGATGGCCGACAAGGTCGCCTACGACATCGTCAAGACCTTCATCGAGAAACGCGACGAGCTCGTTGCCGTGCACGGCGAGGCCAAGAGCATCACGCTCGAGAACCAGTCGCCGACGAACTCGCCGATCCCCTGGCATCCAGGCGCGGTGAAATACTTCACTGAGAAGGGCGTGAAGATGTGACGTCAACGAATGGCGATCCCTCCCGCCGCCAGCCGCGCTCAGCACTGGTGGCACGGCCTGATGGCGGCGGGCGGATTGCTGTTCGGACTGCTGGGCGACAAGCGGCCGTTCGGCGCGAGCGTGCTGGCCCATCCACTGGTGATGTTCTTCGCGGTCGTCGCGGTGGCGCTGCTCGCCTTGCGCGCCGCCGCCCGGCGCCCCGTGCCGGAGCTGCTTCCGGAGCGGGTGCTCGTCGTCGGCTGCCTGGTCGGCGGTATTGCGTTCCTCGCCGGCAACTGGGTCGCGGCTCACCTGCCGGTGGGATGGTATTGATCGTCGGCAAATGGCCGACACAGAGCGTGAACACACGCGAACCCCGCGGAACGCCGTGCGGCAATATCGTGGCAATCCACCGCGATTAACGCGATCGCAAGCTTAACCTCACAATAAAATTTACTGTCGCATTTGTGCCATCACGCGGCGCGACTGTGATTTGCGTTAAGTGGGGTCGGGGTAAGCCTGCTGATGGTTGCATCGCGCGATGGGGCGGAAGGCCTTCAGGCCTCCTTCGCTCTCGGCGTTCTGATGTTGCTCTTGGCATCGAACGAGGTCGGACATCAGGACCTCGCCGAGCTGATTGCGCGCGCGCCGTCTGTCATCGATCGCACGCACAAGGCCGCCTTCGCCTCGCCGTTCGGAACTATCCACGAAGCGACGTTCAGTTTGCCGCGTCCGATCGGCGCGTCGATGCCGTCGACGTTCGGTTATACGCTGGCCGGACTCGATCCCAACAATGCCGAGATCACGGGCTCGATCCGCGAGCGGATTCTGGGCGAAGCAGCCATGTCCGCGCCCGCCTATGCCGGCCCGATGATCGACCGCAGCGGCAAGGGCGACTACGGCGCCGCGCCGAAGGATGATCGCCGCGTCGCGCTCAAGGGCGACCGCCTGCAACCGGCGCCGCAACTCGAGGCCGCTCGCGACGAACCGCAACAGCGGCCACGCGTTGCGCTGCGCGAGCTGCCGCCCGCACAGCCGCGGGCTGCCGAGCCGCCGGCCGGCGCGCCGCTGTCGATCCTGCCGCCCGCAGCCGCCATGCAGGTCGAGGAGAACGTCGAAACGCCGGCGGGCTATTCGCTCGCGAGCGCTGGAAACTATCGTGCCGCGGGCAAAGCCGCCGAGGCTGACATCGCCGGCGGCGATCGATCGTCGACGAGTTTCGCCTTTGCGGCGGCGGAAGGCGATCCCACGTTGCGCGCGGCGCGGCTCTTCTTCGGCACCGATCCGATGGGCCAGAAGCTCGGCGCCATGGAGCCGTGGGCGCCCGGGCAGGAGCCGCGCTTCGAGGATGGCGAGGTTGCGGTCAATCCCGACGCCCGCCCGGCGATCGCGGGCAGGGAGTCCAACATCAAGCTGGCGGCGTTGCCGTCGGAGGCCTGGTCGGCCGACGAGCGCGGAGGCCACGTCGATGCGCCGGTCGAGCGCGCCGACCTGCCGCCGTTGCCGTCCGATCCAGGCCGGGGCGGGCAGACGGTGGCGCCCAAGGGCCAGGTCACCGGTGCTGATCAGCGCCCGATGTCGCCGGCCGAGCGGCTCGGCCTCGACGAGAAAGGCCGCGCCAAGGCCGAGAAATGCCTGACCGAGGTGATCTATTTCGAGGCGCGCGGCGAGGTCGTGCGCGGCCAGATGGCGGTGGCGCAGGTGGTGCTCAACCGCGTCTTCTCCGGCAAATATCCCAACACCGTCTGCGGCGTCGTCTACCAGAACTCCCACCGCCATCTCGCCTGCCAGTTCACCTTCTCCTGCGACGGCATCCGCGACGTGGTGCGCGAGCCCGACATGTGGGACCGCGCCAAGGTGATCGCGGCCGAGATGCTCGACGGCAAGATCTGGCTGCCCGAGGTCGGCAAGGCCACGCACTACCACGCCTACTGGGTGCGCCCCGGCTGGGTGCGTGAAATGACCAAGATGTACAAGCTCGGCGTCCACACCTTCTATCGGCCGCGCGCCTGGGGCGATGGCGGCGACGCGCCGGAATGGGGTGATCCGGCCTCGACCTCGGAATCCGCGAAGAAGCTCGTGGAAGCGGCGAAGAAGCTGTAGCGCTCGATGGCGCCGCGAGCTCGGTCTGCTTCCTCTCCCAAGGGAGAGGGAGCGCACCGCGTGTGCGGCGCGCGCTCGTCCACTCACATCTCGATATCCAAACCCACATCCAGGTTGGGCGCGGAATGGGTGATCCAGCCCGACGACGCGTAGTCGACGCCGGTCTTGGCGATCTCCGCGATGTTGTCGAGCGTGATGTTGCCGGAGGCCTCGAGCGCGACCCGGCCGCCGGCCATCTCCACCGCCTTGCGCACGGCGGCGGCATCCATGTTGTCGAGCAGCACCGCATGCGCGATCCCGACCTCGAGCACCTCGCGCAACTGCTCCAGCGTATCGACCTCGATCTCGATCTTGACCAGGTGCCCGGCGACGGCCTTGGCGCGGTCCAGCACGGGGCGGATGCCGCCGGCCACCGCGATGTGGTTGTCCTTGATCAGGATGGCGTCGTCGAGGCCGAAGCGGTGATTGAAGCCGCCGCCGCAACGCACCGCGTATTTCTCGAGCGCGCGCAGTCCCGGTGAGGTCTTGCGCGTGCAGCAGATGCGCAAGGCGCTGCCGGCGACGCGGCGCACGAACTCGTGCGTCGCCGTCGCCACGCCGGAAAGGTGGCCGAGATAATTGAGCGCGACGCGCTCGGCGGACAGCACGGCGCGGGCAGGGCCGGTCACCGTCATCAGCGTGGTCTTGGCCGCGACAGCGTCGCCGTCCCGCGCCGAGGCCGTGATCTCGATCTCGGGGGCGAGCTTGCGAAAGGTCGCCGCCACCAGGGGCAGGCCGGACATCACCCCGGCTTTGCGCGCCGCCACGACGGCGCGCGCCTGCGTGTGCTCGGGAATGGTCGCGGTCGAGGTGATATCGCCGGCGCGCCCGAGATCCTCGGCCAGCGCGCGGGTGACGGCGGCGTCGATCTCGAGCGGCGAGAGGAAGGCATCGGGGCAGAGGAGGCAAGTGGTCATGCGTTAGAGTGGCTGTCTTTCGCTACTTCTTCAAGCTCACCATCCGCTCGACCGAACGCCGCGCCCGCTGCGCGATCGCGGGATCGATCACGATCTCCTCCTTGAGATGGAGCAGGCTGTCGAGGATCTTCGGCAGCGTGATCCGCTTCATGTGCGGGCAGAGATTGCAGGGCCGCACGAACTCGACGTCGGGCAGCTCCGCCTGCACATTGTCGGCCATCGAGCACTCCGTCACCATCACCACGCGGCGCGGCCGGTGCTTGCGCACCCAGCCGATCATGCCGGCGGTCGAGCCGGTATAGTTCGCCTCCGCGATCACGTCGGGTGGGCATTCCGGATGCGCGATGATCTGCAGCGACGGATCGTTGTCGCGATATCGCCGGAGCTCGTCGGCGGTGAAGCGCTCGTGCACCTCGCAGGCGCCCTGCCAGGAGATGATCTTCACCCTGGTGTGCCCGGCGACATATTTGGCGAGATACTGATCCGGCAGGAAGATGACGGTGTCGGCGCCGAGGCTCTCCACCACCTCGAGTGCATTGCCTGACGTGCAGCAGATGTCCACCTCGGCCTTCACGTCGGCCGACGTGTTGACATACGCGACGATCGGCACGCCCGGGAACTTGGCACGCAGCAGCCGCACGTCCTCGCCGGTGATCGAGGCGGCGAGCGAGCATCCCGCCTTCGCATCCGGGATCAGCACGGTCTTGTCGGGATTGAGGATCTTGGAGGTCTCGGCCATGAAGTGGACGCCGCATTGCACGATGATGTCGGCATCCACCTTGGCCGCCTCGCGTGCGAGCTGCAGCGAATCGCCGACGAAATCGGCGACGCAATTGTAGATCTCCGGGGTCTGGTAGTTGTGCGCCAGGATGACGGCGTTGCGCTCCTGCTTGAGCGCATTGATCGCCTTCACATAGGGCGCGAAGAACGGCCACTCGACGGCGGGAATGACCGCCTTGACGCGCTCGTAGAGGTGCGCGGTCTCGCGCTCGACCTGCGGACTCCATGCCAGCGATGGCGTTGGCAGCACGCCGTAGCGACGCGCAGCCGCCGAGAGACCCGCGGCAGGGATGGGGATCGGAGGAGGCGCGGCTGTGGAGCGCAATGCTTGTGGGCTGAGAGCTTGCAGGATCGGCATGACAACCTCCCGACACGAATTATGCTCAAATTGAGCATAATATGGAGACAAAAACATCCGGCGCAGGCCGGCTGACGCTTGCTCCTCGTCAACGAGTTATTCTCACTTTGAGCAAATCAGGATATAGCACTCGCCCTGCGCGATTTCCAGTCTCCGTTCGACCGGCTGCCATGCGTCAGATGGAGGCGGAGATGAACAAGATTTGTTTGGGAACGACCATCCGACGCCGTACAAGCGAGCCGGGTAAGAATCGTCGGCGTTTCGGCCAAAGAACCAAGCGTCGTGGGCAGGCTGCGAGGCTTGCCGTCCGTCAACAACGCCGCCTTATATCGCTTCGGTCCGCGAGCCAGCTGCCAGCATGGTCCGCGGGCTGATCACTTCGCGGTCAAACGGGTCGCTCAACGGGTTTGCTCAGCGGGTTTTTATGGCAATCTCATTTTCCTCACCATCTCGCGTCGCGACGATCGGCTGGCGCACGCCAGCCGTGATCGTGCTGTGCGGTTGCCTCATCGCGATGCTCAGCTTCGGGCCCCGCTCGACGCTCGGCCTGTTCCTGACGCCGCAGTCGCAGGCGAATGGCTGGGGCCGCGACGTGTTCGGTCTCGCGATCGCGATCCAGAACATTCTGTGGGGCATCGGGCAGCCGCTCGCCGGCGCGCTGGCCGACCGTTTCGGCATCGTGCGCGTGCTGTGGGGCGGGGCGATCTGCTACGCCATCGGGCTCGTCATGATGGCGTACTCGACCACGCCCTGGATGCTCGACCTCTCGGCCGGCGTCTTCATCGGCTTCGGGCTGGCGGGCACCTCCTTCAGCCTCGTGCTGTCGGCCTTCGGCAAGCTCCTGCCCGAGCGCTGGCGCTCGCTCGCCTTCGGCGGTGGAGCGGCCGCCGGCTCGTTCGGCCAGTTCCTCTATGCGCCGGTGACGGTGTCGCTGGTCGGCACGGTTGGATGGCAGGAGACGCTGGTGATCTTCGGCGTCGTCATGCTGATGGTCATGCCGCTCTCGTTCGCGCTTGCGACCGGCGGCAACCCCGCGGGCGCGCCCGGGTCGGCGCAGCAATCGCTGAAGGATGCGTTGTCGGAAGCGCTCGCGCACCGCTCCTACATGCTGCTCGTGCTTGGCTTCTTCACCTGCGGCTTCCAGCTCGCATTCATCACCGTCCACATGCCGCCCTATCTGGTCGATCGCGGGCTGTCGGCGGACGTCGGCGGCTGGACCATCGGGGTGATCGGGCTGTTCAACATCGTCGGCTCGCTGACGTCGGGTTGGCTCGGCAACCACATGCCCAAGCGCTACATCCTCTCGGCCATCTATTTCGGCCGCGCGCTTGCGATCCTGGCCTTCATCATGTTTCCAGTCACGCCGCTGTCGGCGATCCTGTTCGGCGCCAGCATGGGCTTCCTCTGGCTGTCCACGGTCGCGCCGACCAACGGCATCATCGCCTTGATGTTCGGCACGCGCTGGCTGGCGACGCTTGCCGGGGTGGCGTTCTTCAGCCATCAGGTCGGCGGCTTCCTCGGCGTCTGGCTCGGCGGTGAGGTGTTCGAGCGCACCGGCTCCTACGACGCCGTGTGGTGGCTCGCGATCCTGTTCGGCGTGCTCTCGGCCGTGATCAATCTGCCGATCGTGGAGAAGCCGGTGGTGCGCGCGGCGATGGCGCCCGCCTGAGAACGGAAGAGCAGATGCAGAAAGAGGCACCGCAAACGGTCCGTCCGCAGCCGTCCTGGCGCACGCCCGCCGTCATCCTGCTGTGCGGCTGCATGGTCGGCATTCTCAGCTTCGGGCCGCGCTCGGGCTTGGGCTTCTTCCTCACGCCGATGTCGAGCACGTACGGCTGGGGCCGGGACGTGTTCGGGCTCGCGCTCGCGATCCAGATGCTGCTGTGGGGCGCCGCGCAACCGTTCGCCGGCGCGCTGGCCGACCGCTATGGCGCCGTGCCGGTGCTGAGCACGGGGGCCGTGCTCTACGCCCTGGGGCTCGCGGCCATGGCTTATTCCACCACGCCGGCGATGCTCCACCTGACGGCCGGCGTCATAATCGGCTTCGGGCTCGCCGGCGCGTCGTTCACCATCGTGATCGGCGCGCTCGGCCGGCTGATGCCGCCGGACTGGCGCACGTTTGCGTTCGGGGTCGGCACGGCGTCGGGCTCGTTCGGACAATTCCTGTTCTCGCCGTTGTCGGTGGCGCTCATCGATTGGTACGGGTGGCCGGAGACGCTGCTCATCTTCGCCGCGCTCACGCTGCTGATCATCCCGTTCTCGCTCGCGCTGGCGTCGCCGCGCGCCGCCGGGGCGCCTGCGGCGGGAGCGCCCGCGCAGCAATCCGTCATGCAGGCGCTCGTCGAGGCATTCGGCCATCGTTCCTACATCCTGCTGGTGCTCGGGTTCTTCACCTGCGGCTTCCAGATTTTCTTCATCGCGGTGCATCTGCCCGCCTACGTGATCGACCGCGGCCTGCCGGCCTGGGTCGGCGGCTGGACGCTCGCCGTCATCGGTCTCGCCAACATCGTGGGGGCGATCGTCGCCGGCTGGCTCTCCGCCACGATGCCCAAACGCTACATCCTGTCGTTCATCTATTTCGGCCGGGCAGTTGCCATCCTTATCTACATCATGCTGCCGCCGAACGCGGTCACCACGATCATCTTCGGCGCAGTGCTCGGCCTGCTTTGGCTCTCGACCGTGCCGCCCACGTCGGGACTGGTGGCGTTGATGTTCGGCACGCGCTGGCTCGCCATGCTGTTCGGCTTCGCCTTCTTCAGTCACCAGGTCGGCGGCTTCCTCGGCGTGTGGCTGGGCGGCATCGTGTTCGTGCAGACCGGCTCCTACGATGCGGTCTGGTGGCTCTCGATCCTGCTCGGCGTCCTGTCCGCGGTGATCAACCTGCCGATCGTCGAGAAGCCGGTCGAGCGGCCCGCGACTGCGCCCGCCTGACGTCCAGAAAGCGCCGCCGGTGCAGCAGGAAAATCCCGACGTCGTCCGTCCGCTGTCCGCGGCTGTCCCGCCTGCGCTGTCCTGGCGCACGCCGATGGTGGTCGTGGTTTGCGGCTGCCTGATCTCGATGATCGGTTTCGGCCCGCGCTCGGCGCTTGGCTTCTTTCTGACCCCGATCTCTGCCGCCCACGGCTGGGACCGCGAAATCTTCGCGCTCTCGGTCGCGATGCAGACCCTGATCTACGGTGCCGCGCAGCCGTTCTCGGGCGCGATCGCCGACCGCTTCGGCACCGTGCGGGTGATCATCGCGGGCACGCTGCTCTATGCCGCCGGCATATTCATGATGGCGCATGCGTCGAGCCCCGGCACGCTCTATCTCTCGTCGGGCCTGCTGATCGGCTTCGGCCTGTCCGGCTGCTCGTTCAATCTGATCATCTCGTCGTTCGGAAAACTCCTGCCGGCGAGCTGGCGCTCGACCGCCTTCGGCGCCGGCACGGCGGCCGGCTCGTTCGGTCAATTCCTGTTCTCGCCGCTCGGTGTCTACCTGATCGACAGCGTCGGCTGGCGCGCCGCGCTCGAGATTTTCGCCGGCCTGCTGCTCATGATGATCCCGCTTGCCTTTGGCGTCGCGACGTCGCGCGCCGACGAGCCCGGTTCAGGGCGAGTGTCCGGCGCGCGCACTAAGAAGTGGCCGCGCTGGCCGCTCGCTTCACTCGCCAGCGCGGCGCGCGCCGACGCGCCGGCAGGTCCGTCGGGAATGCCCGGCGCGGCGCAGACGCAAACCTACAAGCAGGCGCTGGCCGAAGCCTTCGGCCATCGTTCCTACATCCTGCTGGTGCTCGGGTTCTTCACCTGCGGTTTTCAGCTCGGCTTCGTCACCGTGCATCTGCCGGCCTATCTCGCCGACCGCGGCATCTCCGCCGAGGTCGGCGGCTGGACGCTGGGCGTGATCGGGTTGTTCAACATCGTCGGCGCGATGCTGTCGGGCTGGCTCGGCGGCCGCATGCCCAAGCGGTTCATTCTGTCAACGATCTACTTCGCGCGCGCGCTCGCGGTGGTCTTTCTCATCACGCTGCCCGCGAGCCCGGCGGTGGCGCTGATCTACGGCGCCGTCACCGGCCTGCTGTGGCTGTCGTCGGTGCCGCCGACCACCGGACTGGTGGCGGTGATGTTCGGCACGCGCTGGCTCGCGATGCTGTTCGGCGTCGCCTTTTTCAGCCACCAGGTTGGCGGCTTCCTCGGCATTCATCTCGGCGGCCTGCTCTATACGCGCACCGGTTCCTATGACGCCGTATGGTGGCTGGGGGTATTGTTCGGCGTCCTGTCCGCTGTCATCAATCTGCCGATCGTGGAGAAGCCGGTGCCGCGAGCAGCTGCTGCCGCGGCCTGACGAGTGCCCCGAGTAGCCGGGAGAGCCACCATGGCGACCTTCAAGGCAATCGTGATCGAGAAGACGGAGGCCGGGCAGAAGGTCGGCCTCGCCGATTTCGACGAGAGCGGGTTGATGGAGGGCGACGTCACCGTCCGCGTCGACAATTCGACTCTCAATTACAAGGACGGTCTCGCCGTCACCGGCAAGGCGCCGGTGGTGCGGCGCTTTCCGATGATCCCCGGCATCGACTTCGCCGGCACCGTCGAGAACTCGACCCATCCGGACTGGAAACCTGGCGATCAAGTGATCCTCAACGGCTGGGGCTGCGGTGAGACCCATCTCGGCGCCTATGGCGAGAAGGCGCGGGTGAAGGGAAGCTGGCTGGTGCGGCTGCCCGCCGGCATGAGCGCGCGCGACGCCATGGCGATCGGCACCGCGGGCTACACCGCCATGCTGGCGGTCGTGGCGCTCGAGCGCCATGGCCTCACGCCGGCGAGCGGACCGGTCGTGGTAACCGGCGCTGCGGGCGGAGTAGGCTCCGTGGCGATCGCAATTCTGAGCCGGAGTGGCTTTCAGGTCACGGCCGCGACCGGGCGGCCGGAGGAAGCGGACTACCTGAAAAAGCTCGGCGCCACCGAGATCATCGAGCGCAGGGAGCTCGCCGGACCCGCAAAACCTCTGGCGAAAGAGCGTTTTGCCGGCGGCGTGGACACGGTCGGCTCGACCACGCTCGCCAATGTGCTCTCGATGATTCGCTACGGCGGAGCGGTAGCGGCATGCGGTTTGGCCGGCGGTATGGATTTGCCCACGTCGGTCGCGCCCTTTATCTTGCGCGGCGTTTCGCTCATCGGGATCGACTCGGTCATGCGTCCGATGGCGGATCGGCAGGTGGCGTGGCAGCGTCTGGCGGGGGAACTCGATCGGGGCAAGCTCGCAGACATGACGACCGAGATCGCGCTGCCCGAAGTGATCGAGGCGGGGCGCAACATTGTCGAGGGGCGGGTACGTGGCCGAATCGTGGTCAAGATTCGGTAAAGGATTTGGAGACCAAGGTTGGGCATGATCGTGCCCGATTCGCATGGTTAAAAGGCAGTTATCCGAGCGAACGAAGGCGGTACTTGAGGGGGGATCAGTGATGATTGCGCGGTTCGCGATTGTGGTTGTGACTCTGCTCGCAGCTTTTCCGGCGCTCGCCGAGCCCATGAATGCCGAGATGGCTCGGCGCTTCGTGGCCGGCAAGCTGTTCGGCTTCAACTGCTTCGACGGCTCGCGCGGCACCGGCCGCATCTACGGCGACGGCTCGGTCATCGGCAGCATTCAGATGCGCGGCGAGGGTCCGATGCGCGCGGTGTGGCTGCCGGCGGGAACGCTGGTCGTACGCGGCGAGGCGGTCTGCGCCTCGCTCAAGGGCATGCTGTTCGAGCCGTGCTTCAATCTCAACAAGCTGGATGAGCGCAGCTTCCGCGGCTCGGTCGCGGGGCTCTCGTTCGCCTATTGCGACTTCACCCGTCGCACGAACGTCGCCGGGACGAGCCCGGCGCCGTCGTCGGAGCCGCCCTCGTCCGACGCGACTCCCGTCGCGCTGCGCGGCGCCAACTGATCCTTCCAATCCGAGCACTCGATGATCCTGCGCCGCTGAGCGACCTCGGCGGTGCAGAAATCCAGGAACGCGCGCACGCGCGCGGTGTTGCGCAGATCCGGATGGGTGATCAGCCATAGCTCGCCTTCGAGCTCCGGCAATGGCGGGCTGAGCTGCGCCAGCCCCGGGACCGCCGCGCCGACGTAGCAGGGCAGCAGCGCCATCCCCATGCCGCCGGCCGCCGCCTCCGCGAGACCGACCATGGTGTTGGCCTTGTAGACGATATGCTTCTCGCCGACGCGATCCTTGAGCCATTTCATCGCCCGCGCGATCGAGACGTGATCGGCAAAAGCCAGCCACTGGTGGCGCCGGCCGTCGACGATGGGATCAAACGCCTCGCCCGCGAGCGAGGCCGGCCCGAACACCGC
>Ga0126377_10000715_pt1 | contig 20800 bp, 18 predicted proteins | sample PanSoiMetPlot_22_FD_92647 | JGI IMG/M metagenome (GOLD analysis project Ga0126377, IMG submission 92647) | Tropical forest soil microbial communities from Panama - MetaG Plot_22 | ecosystem: Environmental > Terrestrial > Soil > Tropical forest > Bulk soil | place: Panama | collected 2016-02-17 | reverse complement strand
TGGATACGGCAGATCTGAAAGCGGCCGAACGCCTGTTGGCGACCTTGAGCTAGATCGTTGCTGCCCACACACCTAGGCCGAACGGCGGACCGGTGACGTCGTGCTCGGCGGCCGCTTGAGCAGAGCTAGTCCAACTTCACCTTGCGCTCGTAGAAGCTCCACAACAGCCCGAACAGCCGCGGATTGAAGGTGCCCTCGGCACAGTCCCGCGCCTCGTCGTCGCTGAGCGCGATTGCTCCCCCGGCGATTTCCGCCTGCAGCTGGATTTGCGCATTTTCCTCGAGAAACGTACAGGCGAACAACGCTTCCTCCGCGGTTGCGGCGACCACCACGCTGCCGTGGCCGCGCATCTGGGCGACCCGATGATCGCCGACCGTGCGAGAGAGATCGCTGGCCTGCTCGTCGTTCACGACCAGGCGCGGGTTGTCCCAGGTTGTCACCCCGGTGCGCAGAAAAGACCCGTGCAGGAACACGGGTACCAGCGGCCTTCCCGCAATGCCGAGCGCGCGCGCGTGCGGCGCGTGAAGGTGGCAAACGCACATCGCGTCGGGCCGGTCGCGGTGGATTTGCGTGTGAATGCGCCATTCGAGCGGGATGAGGCCGCCGGGATGCTCGATGATGGTGCCGTCGATGTTGTAGACGAAAATATGCTCCGGCCGGACGGTGCTCTTTTCGGTGCTCGCTCCGGGACTGATGAAGCACTTGTCGGTACCAGGCACGCGGATCGATACATGACCGAACATTCCGATCGCGCCTTGCAGATTCAGGATCCGCGTGAGCGTCGCGGTTTTCTCGCGCAATTGCTTTTCATCGCTCATGACGATGAGCTCCCGTTGGGTCGTCGGCGGAATTTATCGGCGTCAGAGGGATTTCGCCACGCCGGCGTGCTCGATCAGCTTGCCCCAGCGGTCGATCTCGGAGGCCAGGAACTTCTGCAGCTCGGCAGGCGAGGGACTTTTCACGGGAAGAGTGCCCAGATTGACGATCAGCGCGCTGACGTCGGGCGTTTCGGCGGTCGCCGCAAGCTCTGCGCTCAGCTTGTCGATGATCGGCTTCGGCGTCGCCGCCGGAGCGCAAATGAGAGTCCACCCGACCGCGTCAAAGCCGGGAACGCCCGCCTCGGCGATGGTCGGAAGGTCGGGCAAGGCCGGCAGACGCGTGGTCGAGCTGACCCCGAGGGCGCGCACGCGGCCCGACTTGATCTGCTCGATCACGCTGCCGGCGTCGGCGAACATCAGCGGGACATGGCCCGCCATGACGTCATTGAGGCCGAGCGGAGCGCCACGGTAGGCAACACCAGTCATTTTGGTGCCGGTCCTGATCTGGAACAGCTCGGCCGCGAGATGGATGGCGGAGCCCGGGCCGCCATGCGCGAAATAGATTTCCCCCGGCTTCTGCTTGAGCAGCGCGATCAGGTCGGCGACCGATTTGACCGGCAGGTCGGGATTGACCACCAGCGCGAGCGGCGTGCGGAACACGAGCGAAATGGCCTGCAGATCCCTGACCGTGTCGAACGGCAGCGTCTTGAGCAAGGTGGGATTGGCAGCGAGCGAGCTGGCGGCCGCGAGCAGCGTGAGGCCGTCAGGAAGTGCCTTGACCACGGCGCCGGTCGCGATCGCGCCTCCGGCGCCGGCCTTGTTCTCGATCACGACCGGCTTGCCGAGCCGCATCTGTAGCTTGACCGCGACGGCGCGCATGACCACGTCGATGCTTCCGCCTGCGGGGAAGGATACGACGATGGTGATCGGGCCGGACGGGAAGTCGTCCGCTTGCGCCTTGAACACTGCGGGCGCGAGCGCGCCGGCAACCATCGGCGCAACGAGCAGGGATCGTCGTGTCAGCATCTTGTCCTCCCGACTTGCAATGCCCGAGCGGCCGGGCCGATGCCGTATCGCTCTCGACTTGTTCGAGCTTATCAGATTTTCACGGCGATCTGACGCGCGCCGACATGCGGTGAACCTGCGCCGAACGGGCAGGCGTCACGAACGCGCGACGCGCAAATGGATTCGCAGTTAATTATTGCGGCGCATGGTTGCCCGACGTCAAACGCAAGGCTCGCAGACGTTTCGATCCGCCCTGAATACGCAGGCCGCGCCTGTAGATTCGCGTTGCGCGGCGAAACGATCGCCGTGCGTCCGGCGAGCTGGCAGTCCGCCAACCGTCCGGCGAGCATCTCCACGCCGCGATAACGAATCCGTGGTCATGTGCGCGAGCCTGGCGCATGAAAATGACCGCCGCCCGCCAGCCGGTTCCGCTCAAAGCGAAGCAGTGACCGAGGTCGCGTTGCCCTTCGGCGTCGTGAGCTTCTTGCCGAAAATATCCTTCATGTACTTGAGGTCATAGGGGCAAAACACTTGGTAGTTGTCGTTGCCGCGCGCCTCGGAGAGCCATGTCATGGCTTGCTTGGCGGGATTCTTGAACTTGACGTTGTCGCCCGACACCACATAGACGTCGGCGGTGAGCTGCTCGAAGAACCCCTTGGTCACGTTGTTCTTGCTGCCGTGATGCGGCAGCTTCAGGAGGTCGACATGCAGCTTGCCATTTTTGAGCAAGCCTCTCACCTGCAGCCCCTCCAAAACCTTGTCGCCGCGGGCGTCGCCGGTGAGGATCATCTTCTTGCCGTCGAATTCGCATAGAACGACGATGCTCGACAGGTTATAGGGCGATGGATCGCTGAAAGCGGCCGTGATGCCCTTCTGCCTGAGCTGCTTCCATTTCTTGCGCAGCTCCTCCACCTCGTCGGCAAACGGCCCGATCACGGTCAGCGACAATCCGGCGACCTTCGTCGCCGCCTGTTTGGTGTTCATCACCAAGGGCTGGAACGGTGAATTCATCTGAGCGAAGATTCCCGTGCGCTTGGCGAAGGCATGAAGTTGCTGCCCTTGCGGAACCGAAGCCAGGACCTTCTTGTGCCACTCATTCTCCACGGGCGCGGCGAGCGCATTCACGGCCGCGGTAACCTGCGCGGTCGAGCCCTCGGCGATCTTGTCCTTCAGCAATTCCTCCAGGCTGTTGAACCAGAGCAGCCTGATGTCGGCCGGGGCGCCGCCGTTCTCGATGTCGTCGGCCAGATCGAGGATGCCGTTGATGTGGTCGTCGTCGATATGGCTGACCATCGTCATGTCGAGCGGAAGCTTGGGCTTGTTCCGCTCCTGGGCAAGCTTCTTCAAGCGCGGCTTGAGGAAGTTGGCGTAGATCGTGTCGGGGCCGCCGTCGATCAGTCCGATCTTCGGATCGTTTTCCTTGCCCCAATGCAGCAGCAGACAGTCGCCGTGCTTCGCCTTAATGGATTCCAGCGCAAACATGGGATCACCTCATACCGATTGAATTGCCCGCAGCACGTCCACCAGTCCGTGCCCTTGAAAATACCGCTCGCGTCCGAGGTCCGTCGCGGTGGAGCAGAGGATCGTCTTGATGCGGTCCGGCCGGCCCTTGAGCTCGACATGGCGCGCCATGAGCAAGGCGGCCGCGCCGCTGACATGCGGCGCCGCCATGCTGGTGCCGTCGAGCGGCAGCGTCTTGTCATCGAGCGCGGACGACATGATCTTTTCTCCGGGGGCGAGCAGGTCGGGTTTGACCCGCCCGTCGCCGGTCGGGCCCCGGCTCGAGAAATAGCTGACGCCGAAGGCGTGCGGCGAGATGCGATGGGTCGAGCCGACCGTGATGACCGCCTCGGCATTTCCCGGATCGGTGATGCTCACGGTGCAGAACTGCTCGGTCGGCTCCGAGTGCTCGTCGAGAATTCGCCGGTGGCCGAGATTGCCGGCCGCCGCGACCACCACCACGCCCGATGACACAGTCCGTTCCGCCTCCTGGCAGACCTGGGTCTGCCCGCATGCGAATACGGTCGCGTCATGCGGGATCGAAAGGCTCATATTGGCGCCATAGATGTACGTGCTCTCGGCATTGCCATTGAGGTGGCGCAGGAACTGCAATGCGGAAATGATGATGAATTCCTCGCTCGTCCCGTCGTCGCGGCAGACCCGGAAATCGAGCAGCCGGATGTCGTCGCACATGCCGTGAACCGGGGAGCCGTCGCGCGGCCAATTGGCGGCGAGGATACCGGCCACGTGGGTGCCGTGGCTGTCCTTCGGCTGCACGTATTTTCCGACCTCGTGCGGGACCTTCAGATACGGCCGCAGCAATTCCCAGTCGACATTGCGCGAGCGCTGGATGCGTCGCTCGATCTCCCGCATCCGCTCCGGATCGTCGGCGCCTTCCCCTTGCATGTAGTGTTTCGGCAGATTGTCCCTGTTGCCGAGCAGCAGGTCGTGCAGGTGCGTGAAGTCGTAGGTTTCGGTGACGCGGCTGTGCTTGAGCCGCAATGCCTTATTGTCCGTGTCCTTCGGCATCTCCGACCGGTCGAGAAATGCCGGATGCATGGCGTCGATGCCGATGTCGAGGATCGCCCAGGTCAGATCCTTGCACTCGATCGAGAACACCTTCTTCGCTGCGTCGCCCTTGACTGCCTTCACCGAATGGCTGACGGCCAACATGGCGGGCCGGTTGCGATGGACGGCATAGATCGTCCGCTCCGCCTCCGGCTTCGGCATCTCCCTGTGGCCCAGTCCCTCGAACAGGCCAATGCGGATGAAGTCCTCCAGCTTGTCGCGTCCGAGCCCCGCAACCTGCGAATCCGTCGAAGTCATCTCTGCCAGGCGTTTCTCCACTTCGTCTTCCTGCTCGGGCCGGAGCGCGATGTAGCCAATCAGCCCCGCCATGCGGATGAGCGACAAAAGCTCGGGAAACGGATAGGTGGGCTTCTGTGGGCGAACGATGTCTTCCCACATTTCGTCTTTGGTCGGCGCCTGCGGAGGATCGTCGCGACGGCTGCGGCGCGTGGCTGGCTTTTGAAGACGCTCGCCGGTGCGCCGCGCGATGATGTCGATGTACCATCCGGTCATCGGAATGACGTTGATCAGGACGTCGATCAACGTCAGCTCGGACGCGAGGATCGTGCGATTGTAGACGGTCCGCGTCGGCTTGAAGGCGGCGGCCTTCATCCTTTCGCGCATGCGCTCGGCGACAACGAAGGGTGCTACTTCAGCCCACGGCTCGATCAGCAACTTCGCCCGGGCGTTTGGCCCCTTCTCCAGGTACTCGGCCCAGACGTCGGGCAGAATCGGGGCTTCCTGCGTGAACCGTTGATGAGCGCCACTCCCGCCCATGATCGTGCGGACCACGGCGCGATTATTCCTCATTTGCTCATGCCTCCCGCGGGGCTCATGCCTCCCGCAGGCCGGCACCAGCCCGGTCAATCACACGAAGTATGCGTCTTTAACCTATAGGTTGCAAGCGTCACATTTATAAATGAAAGGTTGCAACCACGCAACGCTCAACCGCGACGGCAGGATTCTTTCCCCGGTTTCCAGGAGGGAGGTGTCGTTATTGATCGGGCCTATCGGCGTCCAGGCGGCGCAGCGCGGATAGATGGTGATTGCCGGCGCGCAAGGGGGCCGGCGCCGTTAAGCGTTTTCGTCCGCGCTGTCTGAGCGCCGCCGGCCTACCGTACCATTTTCTCTCGCAACAATGATGTCAGGCGTTCCGTAAGGGGGTCCAGATTGGCGTGGAGTTCATCAACTGGTGGCCCATTCTTTCCTGATGTCCCTTCGGACGGTTCCTCGCGAAAGGACGAAGACAGATCCAATGATCTCGTCCGCCGCCCTTGCTGCGGTTTGCGAAAGACCTGAAAAACTCTGACCCTGTCACCATCGGTGACAAAGTCGATCTCGCCCTGTTCGTTGAGGCGTTCCCGCAAGGCGTCTTTGACGGAGTTCTTCGCCTTTTTGGCCTCGATCCTCAGACTGGAAAGCTGAGCCGACTTTTGCAGGTACTCAGTCCAGCCCTGCAACGTCTGAACCTTCTCGATGGGAAGGTAGCCGATGGACCTCGTCCTGGCTTCATCCTGGTCTGCCATGCGTTTACCTCACGGACCCCAGACAGGTGGTCCCGCAATGTCGTGGGAGCGTGGTTTACAGATGGTTAACGCGGAGCCGTTCGACGGTATCGGGCGAGGGACTTTAGGAAAATATTTGCAGGGCGTTCCTGTGGGTTGCCTGCCATGCCCGACCCCGGCGAGCGGTCAAGATTTTTGCGACGCAAGGCTGTGTCCGAGGGTTGGATCACTTCAGCAGAGCCATCAGATTGGCCTTCTTCTGCTTCACCTGATCGAGGGTGCATTGCCGCGGCGCCTTGTCGGGGCGCCAGCGCAGCAGCCGGGTGCCATGCCGAAAGCGCTCCCCGGTGAAATGGTCGTAGCAGACCTCGACCACGAGCTTCGGCTTCAACGGCTGCCATTCACCCGACCGTTCCGTTGACCAGCGGCTCGGGCCGCCCGGCGCATTGCCCGTGAAGCCGGGCGGCGCGATCAGCGCCTCGAGCTTCCTGGTGAGCGCCGGCTTGGCCTCCCTCTTGATCGTCGAGGTGAAGCCGACATGGTGCAAAAGGCCGTCGTCGTAGAGCCCCAGCAGCAACGATCCGACCACGGGTTTTCCTTCGTTGTAGCGGAAGCCGCCGACCACGCAGTCGGCGCTGCGGTAGTTCTTGATCTTCTGCATGCCGGTGCGCTCGCCCGGCTGGTAGGGCAGATCGCGGCGCTTGGCGATGACGCCGTCGAGACTCGCGCCGACGCGTTCCAGCCAGCGTTTCGCATCGCCGAGCTTCGTCGTCGCCGGCGACAGCCGGATGCGCTTGGCGCCCCGGCCATACCTGCCGAAAAAGCCTTCCAGCGCGGGACGCCGTTCCTCGAGCGGGCGACCAGTCAGCAGCGCGCCATCGGCATCGACCAGGAGATCGAAAACGATCAGCAGGGCAGGGGTTTCCTCGGCGAGTCGCTGCACGCGGCTCGACGCGGGATGAATTCGCTGCAACAACGCGTCGAAGGAGAATGCGCCGTCGGTCGGAACGACGATTTCGGCGTCGAGGACGAATTGCTGCGGCTTGAGCGCGCCGACCGCCGCGACCAGCTCCGGAAAATATCGCGTCATCGACCGGCCCGATTTCGACCGCAGCTCGACGTTCGCGCCGTCGCGAAAGACCAGGCAGCGGAAGCCGTCCCACTTCGGCTCGTACTGCCACTCCGGCCCGACCGGGATCGCATCGACCGACAATGCTTCCATCGGGGCGTAGGCAGGACTTAGCGGAAGACTCGACTTGGCGGGGCGCATCGGCTCCCGACTATGCCGCTTTGGCGGACACGGCCTTCATCGCCAGCCGCAGGTCGCTCACGAACTGGCGGTACTCGCGCTGCTTGTCGGTCTCGTCCTGGATGCGCAACAGGTAGGAGGGATGGATGGTGACCAGTGCCGCGGTGCCGTCCGCCAGCCGGTGAACCTCGCCCCGCATCTTCGCGATCGTCACCACGCGATCGAACACGCTGCGCGCGGCGGTCGCCCCCATCGCCACGATCGCGGTCGGCTTCACGATCGCGCGTTCCTGCTCGAACCACCACCGGCAGCGCTCGATCTCGTAGGCATTCGGACGCTTGTGCAGGCGCCGCTTGCCGCGCATCTCGAATTTGAAATGCTTGACCGCGTTGGTGACGAAAGCATCGCCGCGCGGAATGCCGGCCTGTTCGAGCGCCTGATCGAGGATCCGCCCGGCCGGACCCACGAACGGCTTGCCGGCGAGGTCTTCCTTGTCGCCGGGCTGCTCGCCGACCAGCATGAGCCGGGCGCCGGCGCGCCCTTCCCCAGAAACGACCTGGGTGGCGAACTTGTAGAGCGGGCAGCGCGTGCATTCGGCTTCTGCCTCGCGCAGCGCCGCCAGCGTCCGTGGACGGTCACCGGTTTCCTGTTTGATGGACATGATCGCAGGTCCGCGGATGTCGGCCCACCGATGGCGGCCAGAGAGACAATTCGCACGCCGACGTTTGGTTCATTGGCGAGACGTAACGCATCGCTGTGGTCCCGGCCAGCGAAACGCATCGCTGTCGTCGCCGCCGTTCGGAACAAAGCCGACTTTCGCCGCGTTCAGCTATCGATGGCGAGACATTCCCGAGAGCGGACCAACGGGTTGGAGGCAGCGCTCGCCATCCATCTCGGCATCTATTGCGCGGTGGCGGCGTGCTTCGCGCTCGGCCTCTATGCGCTGCTGCAGCCGGCGCGTTACACCAATCCGGGATTGTCCGCGTACAAGGCACCCCCGGCCATGGTCGTGACGTATCTGCCGTCGATCCGCAACGCTGATACCCGGTCGATCGTCGCGGCCGAGGCAGAAGCTGCCAAGGCGCAAGCGGCCAAGGCTGCAATGGCGAGATCTGGAACGGCCAAGCCTGAAACCACCAAGCCTGAAACCGCCGCTCAAGAGGCGAGGGCGGAAACCGCCAAGCGTCAGCGCGCGGCAAGCGCCCGCAGGGAGCGGCGCGAACCCTGGACGAGATACGCCGAGCAGCCGATGTTCGGCGGCTCCCGGCCCTGGTTCTAGCCCGGCTTCGCCGCCGAAGGCGGTTTCGGAACTCCTCGGCAGCAAATGTGTTCTCTCGGCATCGAGGACACGACCATGTTGGACAAGCTTGTAGCCGTGAGAATCATCCCGTGGGACGAGGCGTCCGACCATTGGGGCATCAAGTACACCTACGAGAGCGGCCGGGAAGCGTCCGAGTTCATCGGCTCCAGGGAGAGCGCCATTCACTTTGCAGCGAAGTCCCGCCCGCGGCCGCGGCTTCGCCTAGTCGATACCGCAACGGCTGAGGTCGCGGGCAGGGAAGAGCGGCGGCCGGCCGCCGCAGACGCAGTGCCGCGCTCAGCGCCGGCCAAATAGCCGCTCGATATCGCCGAGCTTGAGCTCGACATAAGTCGGCCGGCCGTGGTTGCACTGGCCGGAATTCGGCGTCGTCTCCATCTCGCGCAGCAGCGCGTTCATCTCCTCCGGTTTCAGGCGGCGGCCCGCGCGCACCGACCCGTGACAGGCCATGGTGGCGGCAACGTGCATCAGGCGCCGCTCCAGCGGCAGCGCCTCGTCCCATTCCGCCATGTGCTCGGCGAGGTTTCTCACCAGTGCCTGCGCGTCGATTTCGCCGAGCAGCGAGGGGGTCTCGCGCACTGCAACGGCGCCCGGCCCGAACGGCTCGATGGCGAGGCCATAGCGCGCGAGCTCATCGGTGCGTGCAACGAGCCGCTCGACGTCGGCCTCGTCGAGCTCCACGATTTCCGGGATGAGCAGGATCTGGCGCGCGACGCCGGTCCGGTCGAGCGCGGCCTTGAGGCGCTCGTAGACGATGCGCTCGTGGGCGGCGTGCTGGTCGACGATGACGAGTCCGTCGCGGGTCTGCGCCACGATATAGGTCTCGTGCACCTGCGCGCGCGCGGCGCCGAGCGGATGCTCGATGAGGTCGGGTGCCGGCGGCACGACGTTGACGCGCGCGTCGGCCGTTGGCGCGCCGACGTCGAAGGCGGCCTGCGCCGCTTCCGCCAGACCTTGCGCCGAGTGGCTGTGCCCCGGCATCGGGAAGCTGCCGGCATCGGGCCGCGCCGGCGAGCGCCGCCAATCCCAGCCGCCGCGCGGCGGCGGAGCCGCGGCTGGGCGGAAGGCCGCGACGGTGGCGCTGCCGCCTGATGTGGCGGCGCGCCGGCCCTCGCGTGTGAGTGCCTCCTGCAGCGCGCGGATCAGCAGCGAGCGCACCAGGCCCGGATCGCGGAAGCGCACCTCGGCCTTGGCTGGATGCACGTTCACGTCCACCTCGCGCGGGTCGAGCGTGACGAACAGCGCCGCGATCGGATGGCGGTCGCGCGGCAGATAGTCGGCGTAGGCGGCGCGCACCACGCCGATCAGGAGCTTGTCGCGCACCGGGCGGCCGTTGACGAAGAGATATTGCCCGAGCGAATTGGCGCGGCTCAGCGTCGGCAGCGCGGCAAAGCCTTCGACGCTCAGCCCGTCGCGCCCGGCACCTTCACGTCCGATCCGCACCTCGACCGCGTTGGCGCGGAATTCGGCGCCGAGAATGTCAGACAGGCGCGCCAGCCGTCCGGGCGCGCCGGGGAGCGCCGCCGCCCAGGTCACCGGCGCGCGCTCCTCGCCGGCGAGCGTGAAGGCGACGTCGGGCCGGCTCATCGCCAGCCGCCGCACCACTTCGCGGATCGCCTCGCCCTCGCTGCGGTCGCTCTTGAGGAACTTCAGCCGTGCCGGCGTCGCGTAGAAGAGATCGCGCGCCTCGACGCGGGTGCCTTCGCCGAGGGCGGCCGGCTTCACGTCGGCCTTGTCGCCGCCGTCCACGGTGATCGCGAAGGCGTGCTGCTCGCTCGCATGGCGCGTGGTGATGGTGAGCCGTGCCACCGCGCCGATCGAGGGCAGGGCCTCGCCACGGAATCCGAGCGTGCGGATGTCGAGCAGGTCGTCACCAGGCAGCTTCGAGGTGGCGTGGCGCTCGACCGCGAGCGCGAGGTCGGCGCGGGTCATCCCGCTACCGTCGTCGCTCACGCGGATCAGCCGGCGGCCGCCACCGTCGGTCACGATCTCGATGCGGCTGGCGCCGGCATCGATCGCGTTCTCGGTGAGCTCCTTCACCACGCTGGCGGGGCGCTCGACCACCTCGCCCGCGGCGATGCGGTTGACGACGCCTTCGGACAGCTGGCGGACGGGCATCGATAGCGACCTGGAGGCGAATCGGGGCGACGGAGGTGAACGAGTGTACCCGCCCAGGCATGTGCTGCAAAACAGGCTCAATGGTGGCCAGTCCGGCCGTCGTCTTCGGCAGGCGTGAACAACCGTTCCACGCGATTGCCCAGCCCGAGCAGCAGCAGCGCCAGCACGACCGCAAGGGCGACCGTGGTCCAGGCCGCGAGCCCGCAGGCGATACCGAGCGCCGCCGTGACCCAGACGGTGGCGGCGGTGGTCAGCCCCTCGACGCGTCCTGCTTTGGCGTCGCGCAGGATCACGCCGGCGCCGATGAAGCTGATCCCGGCCATGACCCCTTGGATGATGCCTTGCACCACGCGGCTGAGCGCATCCGGGTTGGCGGCGATGCCGTCGATGTGGGTGCCCGCCAGCGACACCACGGCAGCGCCGAGCGCCACCAGGCCCAGCGTCCGCATGCCGATCGGCTTGTTGGCGAGATCGCGGTTGATGCCGATCGCCGCGCCGGTCAGCACGGCCGAACCTAAACGCAAGACGATGTCGATCGATTCCAGCATGACCGCATCCGACGAAAAGCCCCTGGGATAACGTCTTAGGCGGCGAAAGGCTCAATCGCGCGAACGGCGCAATTTACCGCAGCCGGGGTAGGGCGCCCTTGGCGCGCGATGCTAGTCCGTCGAGGGTCTGCTCTGCCGCAGGCCCTTGATGGACGAGCGGTGCTTTTTCGATTCGAGCCGGCGCTCGCGCGAGCCCTTCGTCGGCTTGGTCGGGCGGCGCGGCACCGGGCGCACCGCGGCGGCGCGGATCAGCTCGATCAGCCGGTCGACCGCGTCCTGGCGGTTGCGCTCCTGCGTGCGATGGCGCTGCGCGGTGATCACGATCACGCCCTCGCGCGTCAGGCGTTTGCCGGCCAGGCGCTCGAGCCGCGCGCGCACTTCGTCGGGCAGGCTGGGAGAGCGGCGCGCGTCGAAGCGCAGCTGCACCGCGGTCGAGAGCTTGTTGACGTTCTGGCCGCCCGGGCCGGAGGCGCGGATGAAGCGCTCCTCGAGCTCCTGCTCGTCGATGCTGATGCGGCTGTCTATGCGAATCATGCGAACTTTCGGTCCCGAATCGCGGACGGCCGCGAGCCGCCGCAAGCCAATATAGCCGGGATCGATTGCGAAAGGGCGCTACCGCGCCGCGGACACGCTTGCCGGTACGTCGGCATCGAGCGACTGCACCGCGCGATAGGCGTCGGTCAGGCCAGCGCCGAACTGGTCGTCGCGACCTTTCGGTCCCAGGTCGGTTGCCGACGAGAGCAGAATCCGCCGAACCGCTTCCGGGGTGAGATCAGGCTTGCGCGCGAGCAGCAACGCGACGACGCCGCTGACATGGGCGGCCGCGACCGAGGTTCCGGTCGACAGTTGATAATTTCCGCCCGGCGCCGGCCCGACGATGTCGACGCCGGGCGCCGCCACCGCGATGTGACGCCCGCGGTTGGCGGCGCCTAGCAGCTTGTCGTCCGCGTTGGTCGCAGTCACCGCGATCACGTTGGGGTCGGCGGCCGGGAACAGCGGCGGGGACTTCGGCCCCGCGTTGCCGGCGGCGGCGACCAGCACCACGCCCTTCTGCCGCGCGGCGGCGAGGCCGCGTGCCAGGCCCGGATCGTTCGGTCCGGCAAAACTCATGTTGATGACGCGCGCGCCGTGCGCGACCGCCCAGTCGATGCTGCGCAAGATGGTCAGCGTGGTCCCGTCCGCGCCCGCGCGGGAGGCGTCGAAGGCATGGATCGCCAAGATGCGCGCGGTCGGCGCGACACCCTTGAGCCTGGCATGCGCCACGATCGCGCCGGCCATCGCCGTGCCGTGGCGGTGGGGCGAAGTCGCCGTGGCATTGGTGGCATCGAAACTGCCGGCCACCAGGCCCGCAATTTCCGGGTGCGCCGTATCGATGCTGGTATCGATCACCGCGACGAGGACGTTGTCGCCGGTGGACACATCATGGGCTTGCGGCACGCGGAGCTTGGCCAGCGCATACTGCAGCGACTCCGCCTCGCTGGCGGCCGCGGGTTGGAGCTGCTGCAGCGTGTAGCGATAGTTCGGCTGTGCGCGGCTCACGCCGGCCTCGGTCTCCAGGGCATGGATGACGTCGGACACCGAGCGGCGATCGGTGATGCGCCATCGGTGGAACGTGGTGCCGAGCAAGCCGATATTCTGCGACTCGACATGGGCGAGCCGGTGCCGACGCGCAAGCTCGTCAATGGCCCGGCGCGAAAGATTGGACGGCAGGCCGACCACCACTTCATCGGGCACGAAGCGACGCTCGCCGACCGGAGGAGCTCCGCTGCGCCTGGTCGCAACCGGGTTGCCGGCGGCGCCGGTACGATTGATCCCGTCACCGATCGTACCGGTGACACCGCGCACGTTGGACAGCGTGTTCGTGAGCGTATTGGTGGCTCCAGTAGTCGTGGAATTGACGACCGTGCCGACAGCATCAGGACGCGGCAAAGCGGGCTGAAGCGAATCGCCGAAGCCGCTCGGGATCGTCACCCCGAAGCGAACGCCGTCCGGCGTGGACGGCAGCTGCGGGCCGCTTCCGGGGATGCCCACGCCGACACCGGGCGTACCGACACCGAGACCGCCGACGCCAATGCCGCCACCGCCGCCAAGACCGCCGATGCCCCCGCCGCCGAGGCCTTTGAGCTGGGCTCGAGCATCGATCGACGTGAACGTCAGGAGCAAAAGCGAGGCCGTGGCCGCGAGGACGGCGTGTCGCGGCGCACGGGACCAGGTGAGGTCACGGCATGGCGACGTTTCGATCGAATGATGCACCGAATGCATCGCGCGGCTTCCCCCGAAGCAGCCAACCGATCAACGCTCGACATCTCGGTACCATCAGGCTAGCGCGTGCCAGCTTGCGTCGGCAAGATGTAAGTTATTGTTCCACAAGGCGATTCGCCGCAGAATTGCCGCAATCCAGCCGCCCCGCGAGCCGGCAGCGTGGCGGCGATCAGGCTCGCCCTCCCTCCCGGAGATACTGCTTCGCCAGTACCTTACCTTCTTCCACCGCGGGCTGATCGAACGGGTCCACGCCGAGGAGCCGCGCGGCGATGATGGTCTCCAGCATGAAATGCATGAGCAACTCGCCCAGGCTCGTCTCGTCGAGCTTGTCGATATGGATGGTGCGCACCGGGCAGCCGTTCTTGGCCAGCGTCTCGGCGGTGGCGCGGCCTTCGGCAGCGGCGAGGTCGCCAATGGTCTTGCCGGCGAATTCCAGCTCACCCGCGAGCTTGGCGAGATCGGCGGCCATGCGCGGACCGCGGCCGGCGGCGGTGGTGGTGATGACGGTGATCAGCTTGTCGCGCGGGCCGGCGATGTAGAGCTGCAACTGGCTATGCTGATCGACAGGTCCGAGCGCGGCGATGGGCGTAGAGCCCTTGCCGTCCTTGCCCAGGCTCTCGGCCCAGAGCTGCACGTACCAGCGCGTGAAGCGTTCGAGCCGGTCGGCATAGGCCATCATGACGGCAAGCCGCTTGCCGCGCGTCTCGGAGAGCGCGACCACGAGTGCGGCGCCGATCGCGGCGGGCACATCGGCCGGCGGGCGCCGGTTCAGCACCGGCGCGAGCGGCGCCGCCGCGCCGTTGCGGATCGCGGCGATGTCGAGGCCGAGCACGGCGGCCGGCAACAGGCCGACATTGGTGAGCACCGAAAAGCGCCCGCCGACGCCGGGATCGTGGTCGAGCATTGCAACGCGATGGGCGCCGAGCAGCGCGCGCAGCCCGTTGCTCTTGCCCGGCTTGGCGGGCTCGGTGATGCCGAGGAACAGCTCGCCGATGCGCGCCTCGAGCCCGGCCGCCTTCACCGCCGCGAGCGCGGCGATCACCTGCATCAGCGTCTCGGCGGTGCCGCCCGACTTCGAGATCGCGACGAACCGCGTGGTCGCGAGCGGCAGCTTGGCGAGGAGTGCGCCGTAGCTGTCGGGGTCGAGATTGTCCATGAAATGCAGGCGCGGCCCGTCGCGCAGGAGGCCGATGCCGGGAACGGCGTGGCCGGCGAGTTGCGCCAGCGTCTGGCCGCCGAGGCTCGAGCCGCCGGTGCCGAGCAGGACGATGTCGCTCGCGCCCGCACGCAGCCGCTCCGCAGCCGCCCGAATCGGAGCGAGATCGTCGTGCGCGGCCGGCAGCCGTAAGAGTGGGAGCCCGCCGTCGGCGTGGCGCGCGCGCAGCCAATCGAGCGCTTCGGCGCTGCGCGTCAGGGCGTCATCGAGCGCAGCGGCCGCGACGCCCTCGTTGCCGATGCGTTCGGCGCGGGCGGTCGCGATCGATTGGTTGACGGGCATCGAATCGCGCCCCGTCCACTTACCGGGCGACGGGCGCCCCGCTGGGCTTGGCGTGGTGGGCGGGTGCGCCCTCGACCCCGTTGTCGGTCGAGGTGACGCCGTCCGGGCGGCCGACCACGGTGGTGAGCAGGCCGCCGTCGAGCAGGCGCTTGGCCACGCGCTTGGTATCGGCGAGCGTCACCGCGTCGATCAGGCTGGCGCGGCGCTCGACATAGTCGATGCCGAGCTTGTCGAGCTGGATCTGCACCAGCTGGCTGGCGATCCGGTTCGAGGTGTCCAGGCCGAGCGCGTAGGAGCCCTTGAGATAGGTCTTGGCCTTGTCGAACTCCTCCTCGGTCGGGCCTTCCTCGGCGAGGCGCCGGATCTCGTGCTCGATGATCTCGATGGTCTGCCCGGTGGCGTCGGCGCGGGTGGCGGTGCTGCCGACCAGGAGCGCGGTGTGATTGAGCCAGACCAGGCTGTCGTGGACGCCGTAGGCAAGGCCGCGCTTCTCGCGCACCTCGCGATAGAGCCGCGAGGTGAAGGAGCCGCCGCCGAGGATGTGGTTGACGATATAGGCCGCCATGAAATCGGGATCGCTGCGGCTGATGCCGGGACCGCCGAAATTCACCACCGCCTGCGGCACGTCCAGCGGGATGACGATGCGCCTGCCGAGTCCCTGCGGGGCGATCGGGGGAACCGGTGTGAGCTCGGCCTTGGCCGGCAGCGCGCCGAAGGTGCGGTCGATGAGTGCCCCTGCGGTCGCAGCGTCGATGTCGCCGACGATCGCCAGCTTGATGGTGTTGCGCGCCAGCGTCCGGCGCAGAAGGGCCTTCATGTCGTCGACGGTGATGCGCGGAACCGACTCGAGCGTGCCGTTGACCGGCCGGCCGTAGGGATGGTTGGGGAAGGCGGTCTCCCACCAGCTGCGGCTCGCCATGTCGTTCGGGCTCACCGTCTCGCGCCGCAGCCGCGACATCACCTGCGCGCGCGAGCGCTCGACCGCCGCGGCGTCGAAGCGCGGCTCGGTCAGCGCTAGCCGCAGCAGGTCGAAGGCCTCGTTGCGATTGTCCTTGAGCGTGCGCAGGGTGCCGCGGAAATAGTCGCGGCCGGCGCGGAAGCTGAGCTCGATCGCCTTGCCTTCGAGGCGGTTGTGGAAGGCCATGGCGTCGTAGGGGCCGGCGCCTTCGTCGAGCAGGCCGGTCGCCAGATGGGCGACGCCGGGCTTGTCCGCGGGGTCCTGGTCGGCGCTGCCGAGCATGGCGAACTCGAGAGCGATCAGCGGCAGCGTGCGGTCCTGCACCAACCAGGCTTCGATGCCGCCGGGGCTGACCACGCGCTCGATGGTCATGGCACCGGCAGCGGGAGCCGCCAGCGCGAGCGCGGCGAAGGTCAGCAGAACGACGAACGGATGGGCGGTGTGGCGGATGATGGCGGGCACGTTCACGAGCGTTTCTCCTCGGGCCGCGTGTCCTTGACCAGATAGCCGGTGACGGAGCGGCGCTTGTCGAGCCATTTGCGGGCGGCGTCACGCACGGCATCGGCGGTGACGACACGGATGCGGTCGGGCCAGGCGCGGACCTGCTCGACGGTGGCGCCGGTGGCGAGCGAGGCGCCGTACCACTGCGCCAGCATGCGCTGGCTGTCATTGGCATAGATGGCGTCGGCGATCATGCGGTTCTTGGCGCGCTCGAGCTCGTCGGCGGTCACGCCGTTGGCGATCACCTCGGCGAGCACGGCGTCGATCGCCTCCTCGATCTGCGGCAGCGTCGTTCCCGGCTTCGGCGTGCCGTAGACGCTCAGGCGCGTGTTGTCGACAGCGGTGCCGTCGTAGCTCGCGCCGGCGTTCACGGCGATGCCCTTGTCGATCACCAGCGCCTGGTAGAGTCGGCTGTTCGCGCCGCGGCCGAGGACATGCCCGAGCACGTCGAGCGCCTCGCTCTCGCCCGGCTGTGCCGTCGAGCTCGACGGCACCAGGTAGTAGCGGCTCACGCTCGGCTGGGTGACGCGCGCATCGGCCAGCGTCACGGTGCGCGCCGCCTGCTGCTCGGGCTCGCGTGGGCGTGCCCGCGGCTTGATCTCGGCGACGCGGGGAACCTTGCCGTAGGTCTCCTCGGCGAGCTTGCGCACCTCTTCCGCCGTCACGTCCCCGGCCACCACCAGGATGGCGTTGTTTGGCGTGTAGAAGCGCCGATAGAAGGCGAGCGCCTCCTCGCGGTTGAGCTGCTCGATCTCGTGCCGCCAGCCGATCACCGGCCGGCCGTAGGGATGGTTGAGGTAGAGCGCGGCGTCCATCTGCTCGCCCAGCCGCGCGGCGGGATTGTTGGCGACCCGCATGTTCTGCTCTTCCAGCACCACCTTGAGCTCGGGCTGCACCGCTTCGTCGGTCAGCACCAGGCCGGTCATGCGGTCGGCCTCGAACTCCATCATCTCCTTGAGCTTGTCGCGCGGCACGCGCTGGAAATAGCCGGTGTAATCGGAGGAGGTGAAGGCGTTCTCCTGGCCGCCGATGGTCGCCACCACCTGGGAGAAGCGCCCGGACGGGTTCTTCTCGGTGCCCTTGAACAGGAGATGCTCGAGGAAATGCGCCAGCCCCGACTTGCCCGGGGTCTCGTCGGCGGAGCCGACCTTGTACCAGAGCATGTGGGTGACGACCGGCGCGCGGTGGTCGGGGATGGCCACGACCTCGAGACCGTTCGGCAGCGTGGAATGGATGATGCGGGGGCCGTTCGCGGTTGCCGTTCCGGCCGAGCTGGCGAGCAGCGAGCCGGCAAGCATATGGGCAGCGAAGGCGAGGGCAGCTAGCGTGGTCAGGGGCTTGCGCAAAGGAGCGGTCCTATCAAACTAAAGCTCTCCCCCCATCGACATTAGACGCGTGCGAAATCGCCGAAACTAAGATCGGGACCCAGCTGTCGGCGAACAGATGGGCCTAGGCACGGAAAGAGATGGACGGCGGCGCAGCCGCCGTCAACGGTTCTCTCCCGCAGTGCGTTGCTCAAGAGTTAATCCCTTGCGTTCGTCTCGCGACGGGCCGAGCCCATAAGGCTGGTTCGGCGAGGGGGTCTGATAGCCGGGCGGCGGCGCGGTCAGGTTCTCGCGCGTCGGCTCGCCGCTAAAGCTGCCGACCTCGGTCTTGTCGGCCCAGGGCGCCGACGAGAACATGTTGCTGAACAAGCTCTTGGAGCCGAGCTCGTTCGGCCGCAGCGCACGCGAGGCGTCCGCGTCCGCATCCTTTGTTACGGTGCCACCGGGCTGGGTGCTGCCGGCGGCGGTGCGGCCACGATCGAGCTCGGTGCGTGACAGCGGCCGCGCCTCGGCGTCGGCGGCTTCGCCGGCGGTCCTGTTCGGCTGCTTCTTCTTGGCGGCTTCCACCTTGCGCTTGTTGACGTCGGGGTCCTTCGGCCAGGCAGGGTTGTTGGCGACGGTGCCCGTGCTCTGCGGCGGCGGCAGATTGCGGCTCGGCGGCACCACCAGCGGCGCACGCTCGCGATATTCGATGCCTTCGCCATCGCGCTGCAGGCCGAGATCCTTGAGGAACTGGCGCATGAGCTTGGTGTCAAGAGGAACCTCTTCCTCGTCCTCGGCGGCGAAGGCGGTGCCTACGCTCCACGTCAAGGCGAGAGCCAAGGCGAGCGCCAAGGTACGCGTCACGGCCAACGTGCCGGCGGCAGCGCCGCGGCGCGGCGTCTTCGAATCTTGCTTCCGCATGGGTGATCCCCAGTTATCCCCTTCAAGCGACGGCGGAATATGTCGCATCCCCAGCGCCATTCTGGCCAGGATCAGGGCGCTTTTGCGGCACCACCGCCAATTACCGTCTCGTACAAAAGGCCAATCACTCCGGCGACGATGGCGACGTCGGCGACGTTGAAAACGTACCAGTCGAAGCGAAAGCTCGCCGTCGTGATGTGGAACAGGACGAAATCGGCGACCGCGCCGTAGGCAAACCGGTCGATGGCGTTTCCCACCGCTCCGCCGATGATCAGGCCGAGGCTCAGCGCGGTGAGCCGCGTGCCCGCCCGCGCCAGCCAAATCCACAGCAAAATGACCGCGATAGCCTTGAGCCCCAGCAGCAGCCATTGCCCCAACGGCCCCTCCTGGCGGAACAGGCCGTAGCTGATACCGGGATTCCAGGTGAGCACGAGGTCGAGGAAGGGCGTCAGCGTCACGATGCCGCGTCCGCCGAGATCGAAGACGAACAGGAGCCACAGCTTGACCGCCTGGTCGATCGCCGCCGCCGCCGCGGCCACCGCGAGACCGAAGCGGGTCAGCGGCCCCCAGACGAGCGGTCCGCTCATTCCGCCGCCTTGCGCATCGCTTCCCATTCGCGCAACGCCTTGGCGTCGCGCGGGGAGACATCGGGATAGGCCGGATCGGAGCCGACGCTCGGCAGGATCTTCCACGACCGCGCGCATTTGCGGCCGGCGGCGGGCCGCACTTCCACCGCCACGCCCTTGACCTCGTCGAGCCGGAACGCGCCCGGCGGTCCTTCGCCCTCGACTAGCGTCGCGGCCGAGGTGATCGAGATTTCCGCCAGGTCGACGTCGACGATCGCCGCGAACAGCTCGGGATCGGCGACGTAGACGAACGGATCGGCCTCGAGCGAGGAGCCGATGCGCTTCTGCGCCCGCTCGATCTCGATCGCGCCGGTGACGACCCGGCGCACCAGTCGCACCTTGCGCCACTTCTCCGCCAGCGCGTCGTCGCGCCAGGCGGCCGGCACCGGGTGGAAGGTCTCGAGATGCACCGAGCCGTCCTCGGACGGGAAGCGCGCGAGCCAGGCTTCCTCGGCAGTGAACGGCAGCATGGGCGCGAGCCACGTCACCGTGCTGCGGAACAGCTCGTCGATCACGGTCAGAGCGGCCTTGCGCGTGGTCGAGGAGATCGGATCGCAATAAAGTGCGTCCTTGCGGATGTCGAAGTAGAACGCCGAGAGGTCCGAGGTCATGAAGGCATTGAGCGCGGCGAAGATGCGCTTGTAGTCGAACTCGGCATAGGCGCGGCGCACCAGGACGTCGAGCTCGACGAGCCGGTGCAGCATCAGCCGCTCGAGCTCGGGCATCTTCGCCGGCGCGACGCGGTCCTCGTCGCGGAAATGCGCGAGCGAGCCCAGCATCCAGCGCAGGGTGTTGCGCAGCTTGCGATAGGTGTCGACCGTGGTCTTGAGGATCTCCGGCCCGATGCGCAGGTCGTCTGCATAGTCGGAGGCACAGCACCACATCCGCAGGATGTCGGCGCCGGACTGCTTGATCACGTCCTGCGGCGCGGTGACGTTGCCGAGCGATTTCGACATCTTGCGGCCGTCCTCGTCGAGCACGAAGCCGTGCGTGAGCACGACATCGAACGGCGCGCGGCCGCGCGTGCCGCAGCTTTCGAGCAGCGAGGACTGGAACCAGCCGCGGTGCTGGTCGGAGCCTTCGAGATACATGACGGTGTCCAGCCCGCCGTCCATCTCGCGCTTGATGCCGGCGAGCGAGGGGAAATGCACGGGGTCCTCCAGCACGAAGGCGTGCGTGGAGCCCGAGTCGAACCAGACATCGAGAATGTCGTCGACCTTCTGCCACTCGTTGGAATCGTAGTCGGGCTTGAGGAAGCGCGCGGCGGCGCCGGTCGCATACCAGGCGTCCGCGCCTTCCTGCTCGAAGGCGTCGGCGATGCGCTTGTTGACCCGTTCGTCGTTGAGGATCTCGACCGAGCCGTCGCGGTTCTCGCGGATGAACACGGTGATCGGCACGCCCCAGGCGCGCTGGCGCGAGATCACCCAGTCGGGCTTGCTCTCGACCATGCCGGTGATGCGGTTCTCCCCCTGCTCGGGCACCCAGCGCGTGACCTTGATCGCCTCGAACGCGCGATTGCGCAGCGTGTCGCCCGGCTTCGCCTGGCCGTCGGCGCCCGCGATCGGCTTGTCCATGGCGATGAACCATTGCGGCGTGTT
>Ga0126377_10000714_pt1 | contig 20809 bp, 37 predicted proteins | sample PanSoiMetPlot_22_FD_92647 | JGI IMG/M metagenome (GOLD analysis project Ga0126377, IMG submission 92647) | Tropical forest soil microbial communities from Panama - MetaG Plot_22 | ecosystem: Environmental > Terrestrial > Soil > Tropical forest > Bulk soil | place: Panama | collected 2016-02-17 | reverse complement strand
TGGCCCGCTTCGGCGACGCGCACCGGAAGGAGCTGATCACCTTGGTGACCGACGCCGCGCGGCGGCTCTCGGCCCGGCTGGGCTACGTGCCCTCGCCGGGGGGCGAGCCGGCGGGGGCGTGGCAGCCGGCGGGGCTGTACCCCGCCACCAGCTGAGACCCGGCCCCTCCCGGCGGCGCGGCGCGGGGGGTGGCCCCCGCCCCGGGGTCGCGTACCACCGGTCGCCAGGGCGGGCCGTTGTCATCGACAACAGCGCGCGGGATGATGGGGGCCGTGGCGCGTCGCTCGCTGTCTCGTTCGTCGGCTAGTGGTGTGAGCAAGCTGCCCCGCTCGGCGTTCGCCTACCCGGCCAAGCGGGCGTACCCGATCAACACGGTTGGCCGTGCTCGCTCGGCGTTGAGCCGGGCGTCGTCAAGCGGGAACGCTGGCACCTACCAGCACGTGGCTCGTGCTGTGCGCAAGCGGTGGGGTGACCGGGTGGCGACGGTCGGCCCGACCCGTGGTGTGCTGCACCGACCGGGCAAGGCTGTCGGCCGCGGCGGCGGCCGTGCTCGGGGCCGGGGCCAGCGCCGTTCTCGCTGACGTGCCGCTGGCCCCGCCCCGTGCGTGCGCCCACTGCGGTGGCCTGGTGCCCCGGGGCCGGCGCTGCCCGTCGTGCTCCCCGTCGTGGCCGGCGTCGGTGAGCGGCCACATGGGCGCTGACTGGCCGTCGCAGCGGGCGGCAGCGTGGCGTCGGGATGGCGGCCGTTGCCGGGGCTGCGGGGCACCGGCGGCCGAGGTTCATCACGTGGTGCCCCGGGCCGAGGGTGGCACGAACGCGCTCGGCAACCTGGTGTCGTTGTGCGCCGGCTGTCACGAGGTAGCGACCCGGGGCCAGCTCGCCCGTGCTCGGCGCCGGCTGCGGTAGCGTCGGACGGCCGGGTCGAGCTGGGGTAAGCCGGCGCTTTCCCCAGCGGCGCGGCGCCCCAGCTCCCCGGCACGGCAGGCGGCCACGATGAGCCGAGCCTACGGAGAGTAGGTAGCCGTTCCGGCGTTCTGCCCCTAGGGTCGCGGACTGCGCGGAACAGCACCGATAACGGTGGTTATCCCTGGCCCTGAGCGCGGTGGCCGTTCCCAATAGAACACGTTCTAATGTGGGTCGCGGAACAGCTATCTAAACGCTAACCCCACTGTGTGTGGTCGTTGTTGGACTTTTGTCAATAGTGTGTAAGTGGGTACAGTCGTTCGGGGCAAGCGCATCGGGTGGTGGTCGCGGGCACGATCGTGGCCATGAGCACAGCGCAGATCAACGCCCTGCTGGACGACATCGCAGACCGCCTGGCCGACCGCATAGCCGACCGCCTGGCCGGTCGCCTCGGGCCACCGCCACCACCGCCTGCCCTCGTGACCATCCGTCTCGACCCGGCCGAGGTTCGCGAGCGCATGAGCCAACAGCAGGCGGCCGCCCTGCTCGGCATCAGCGCGCCCACGCTGCACGCCATGATCCGTCGAGGCGAGCTGGCGACCATCCGCATCGGGCGCCGGCAGTATGTGACACGCTCGGCGCTTGAGCGGGCGCTCAGCTCGCCGTGACGCGCAGCGACCGCCGCACGTCTGCGACGGTCACCACTGACGCTCACCCCCCAACACTGGTGAATCCGTTGCACGTACAACGACGGCACGGCAGCTCTTGGGTGTTGGCCCTCGGACGCGTACCCGGGGCGACGAGCGCTAGCCCGGCAGGATAGCGGGCGGCTGCGTCGGCCAGGCCAGGAAGCTGGGGCAGGTGCACGAGACACAGCGCCGCCCATACCCGAGCCGATGAGCCGACCGGTCGTGGCCGCAGGCGCACAGCGTCGCGTCGCGCTCGGGCAGCAGGCGGCGCGTGTAGACCAGCTCGCAGGAGCGGTGCATGGCGGGCGACCAACCGCGCCCGGGGCGCCCGGTGGGGTGATCGTGCACCTTGCCGCTGACGGCGTTGGGTGACCACCAGCCCTCGGCCACGTACACGTACAGCTCGTCGTCGCTCACGGCTCGGCCTCGTCCCACGTGCGTTCGAAGCCGGCGCGCTCGGCGCGGGCCTCTAGCTCGTCCGCGATGCCGGTGAAGACGGCGGCCAGCTCGACGGGCGTGAGACCGTAGGTGCGGCAGCGGATCACGTGGGGGTCGTCGTCGCCCCACTCGGCCACCGGCTTGATGCCGACCGTGCCGTCGATGAGGCCGGTGCGCAGATCGGACGCGTAGCCGCCCGCCACGATGGCCAAGTCCATGAGCGATTCGGCCTTGGCGAGCTGGCGCCGCTCGCGCTTGGCGGTCATCGGGCCGCCGCCTTGGCTGCCCGCCGTCGCTGCCAGCGAGCGGCGTTGGCGGCCTTGCAGGCGGCGCACGGCGTCTCACCGTGGCGCAGGTGCCGCTTGTACGCGGCCGGTGTGCCGCACGGAGCGGTGGCCGGGCGCCCCACCTGGCCGACCTTGGCGCCCCGGGCGCTGCGCTCGGCGCGTGACTCGGCGGCCTTGGCCGCCTTGCACTCGACACAGGGCGTCTCACCGGCGCGCAGGTGGCGGCGGTAGGCGGCGAGGGTGCCGTGCGGCCGCGGCTTGCACTCGGTGCACCACTCGCCCGGGTCGCGGGCGTCCTCGCGGGCGTCGGCCAGGGTGCGGGCACGCACACTCTTGCCGTGCGGGCAGGCAGTCACGTAGCGCCAGCTTGCCCCCTGAGTGGGCGAGTAGCGCACGACGGCGCCACGGGCGCTCGTGTGCACGACGTCGCCCGGCTGGTGGCGGCTCACGACTCACCCCCGTTCGGGTGGTTGACGCACTTGACGCAGTCGACCGCGATGTCGGCAGCGTCGATCACGCTCGGGTAGAACCGGCGGCTGCGCTGGCCGCACAGCGGGTGCGGTACAGCGACGCCTGCACCGTTGCGAACCGTGGCCGTCGGGTGCGCCCAATGCACCTTGCCGTAGAGGAAGACTTTGGCGGTGGTCGTTGTGCTCATGGACATCACTCTAGCACCCCCAAATACGGGTGACAAGGTGAAGTCGGTCACTCCTCATCGTCGGCCCGGCCGTAGATGGGGATGAGCGGGTGGCGCCCGTCTAGACCGGCTTCGGCCCTGGCCCGGTTGAGCGTCATCACGAAGCCCACCCCGTGATGCTCGTTCGGGCGGCACGCCAGGTGCGTCAGCTCGTGCACGATCGTCTCGCGGGCCTGCGCCAGCGTGATGGTGGGCCACAGCGCCAGGTGGATGCGCCACGGGTAGCGGTAGGCGACGCCCCAGCGCCGAGGCTGGCGCTGGTGGCGGCGCACCGTGAAGTCGGGCGTGCGCTTGGCCAGGCGGCCGCGAGCGCCGCCGAACGCCTTGAGCCGGCACAGCGTGCGCAGCTCGTCGCGCAGGTCGACGCCCTCGACGGTGAAACGCTCCGTCTCGCGCTCGACGGCCGCCACACGGCCCGCTGCGGCCCGCTGGCGCTTGGCCTTGGCCTTGGCCGCCTGGCGCGCCGTGGCGGCCGCCCGGCGGCGCTCAAGGGCCGGTGCGATGCGCTCGACCAGACGGCCGGCGGCGACCGAGCACGGCAGGCAGTAGCGCACCAGCGCCGTGCGCGGCGGCCGGGTCGAGCCGAGCACCGCGGGGTGCAGGTCGTTGGGGCACTGCCAGCGCACCCGCTTGCCGGCGCTCACGACTCGCCCTCGTCGTCGTCGGCCTCGCCGTAGTAGGCCAGGTCTAAGTCCATCGACTCGCCAAACGAGCGATACCACCGCTGCACTTCCTCGCGGTCTGCGAGGCCGGGGCGCCCGTAGTGGGCGTTGATCGCGGCCCGGATGTGGTCGGGCACGTCGATGGTGTAGGCGATGCGCACCCTCACGACGCCACCTTGGGCACGGCGTCGGCGCCGGTGTACCAGCCGAGCGGCCGATCGTTGGGGCCGGTGTTCGGGCCGACGTGATAGTGGTTGGTCGCGTAGCGATGGTGCTGGCGTGCGTGCCACTCGGCCAACTCTGCCTGCGTCCAGCGGGCCGAGATACGACGGCGGCGAGCCGGGCCGGTGTGCCCGGCCTCTAGGTGGGCGATGAGGTGCTGCTTCGGAGTGGGGGCGGCGCTCACTGCGCCACCCCCAGCTCGCGAGCGGTGAAGTCAGCAACCCGGCGGCCGTCGCTGATGCCGAAGCGGACGACGCCCCGACGGCCGTGAGCGGCGAGCACGTCGCCGGTGGGCGCCTGACGCCATTGGGCCTTGGCCCACCCGCGGCTCGGGCTGAACAGCTCGGCCACCCACAACTCGACGCCAGCGCCGAAGTAATCGGTGAGCTTGGCGGGCACGACGGGGCCGGGCACGTACTGGTCGGTCAGCTTGCGGTAGTGGAACAGGCGACCGCCGCGAGGGCCGACCGACTCAAGCCGCTCGGCGTAGCCCTTGTCGACCAGGTGGTCGAGGGCGCCGCGGCTGCCGATGGTGTCGAGGGCCACCCACCGCGTGCCGTTGTCGCTGAGCCGGGTGAGACGGGCAAGGACGTCGGCCTGGTGGCGGGTGAGTCGGGGGAGGCTCATCGCTCGCCCGCCCGCCGCTGGCGCCGAAACTCGGCCAGGGTGATCGGCTCGACGTCGCGGGTGGCCTGCCAGTCGAGGCGAATGCACTGGCTGCAGGTGCATTCCCAAATGGTGAGGTTGTCGTGGTGGGGGTAGCTGGTCGCTGTGCTCATGGACATCACTCTAGCACCCCCAAATGCGAGTGTCAACGGGTTGCAAGTGTGACTCATGTCTCTCGCATTTGGGATTGCACCCTCGGGTTTGGGGGTGTAGAGTGATCTGCATGACGAACACCACCACCGCCGCTCGCCAGCTCGACCAGGAAGCCGCCCGCCTGCTGCTGCTCGACTTTCACGGCGTCGATGACGACACCCTCGACCGCCTGGCCTTGGAACAGGAGTACCAGTGGGAAATGCGTCAGGGCCATTGCATGATCTGCGACGGCCTCGGCCACGGCTACCCGGGCGGCCGACCCTGCCCACTAGAGCAGGCCGACTACTCGGGCGAGCCGCCTTGGGCACTCTGAGCACACCGACCACCGACCGACCGGGCGCCCTACGGGGCGCCCTCGTCGCGTCTGGTGGCAGACTGAACGCCATGAGCACAGACAACCCGACCCCTACGCCGCGGTGGTGCTACGCCGTCTTCGAAACGCAGCGCGCCGAGCGCGGCTACATACCCTCGGTGGTCACCGAAGGCGAACCGGGGCACCAGCCCTTGATCGGCCGCGACGACCTGAGCGAACCGTGGTATTGGGGCCAGACCTTCGAAGACGCCCGCAGCGTGTGCGAGAAGGCCAACGCCGAGCGCGGTATCAGCGTCGAGGACGCCGAGCACATCGTGGCCTCGTCCATCGCCGCGCAGATCGGCCAGGACGCCCGCCGCGACGCCCAGCGCCAGCGGATGCAGCAGCTCGGCATGCGGTGACATGGGCGACGTCATCCGCTGCCCGCGCTGTGGTAGCCGCAACGTCGAGTGCCGCGACGACCACAGCTACCACGGTCACATCTGCCACGACTGCGGCTACACCGGCGAATACCCGACCGAGCCGAGCGAGAATCCCGACCGGTGATCGGCGGCGACGCCAGCGCGGGCAGGCCGCCCGGCCCGGCGGCGCTGTGGGTGTCGTTCCGTCGAGGGCGCCAGGCTGTGACGGTGCTGGCCATCCTCGACGGCACGGGCACGATCACCGACGTGCCGCCGATCGCCCGTTGGTCGCTGGGGCAGCGGTTCACGGTGCTGCACCGGTGGGCGCGACGCCACGATGTGGCCGGCGCCCGCTTCGCGTGGATCGGCGCGGACGGCGTGGTGAGCGAGGTTTGGGCGTAGCTAGATGCCGCCTGCCGGGCCGGTGGGGTCGATAGCGAACGCCTCGACGGTGCGTGAGCGCCCGTCGCTGCCGTGCACGGTGACCTCGGTGACCAGCAGCCAACCGGCGTCCTGGTAGTAGCGCACGGCGGCCACGACCGCGGCCTTGCGGCGCCCGGTGCGTTCGATCGTCTCGGCCATCGTGAGCGGGCGCCGGGCGTCGTGCAGGGTGCGCAGCGTCACCTGACGCACCTTGGCCGCGTACTCGGCCTCGATGTCGAGCACGGGCGCCACGGTGCCGGCGCCTGTCGGCCCGGCCGGCGCCAGCCAGGGCCATTCGCTCTCGCCCCCGCGTCGGAGCTGGGGCGGCCAGTAGCGGCCTTCGTCGCGGCCGCCGCGGAACGGCTGCAGGGCGCCGTCGAAGGTCAGGTGCAGCCCGAATTCGGGCCACCGCTTGTAACCCGACCAGCCGTAGGGCCGCCGCTGCCCGTGGGGCGCGTGCGCCTCTAGCGCGATGGCCATGGCGGCGTCGCGGCCCCGCAGGGCGTCGAGGAACAGCACCAGGTTGCGGCTCTCGGCCTCCATGGTCGGATCGCCGCCCAGCAGCTTGTACAGCGGACCGATCAGCAGCAGATCGGGCTGCGTGACGCCCACGACGTCGACCAGCCACCGGCGGTCGTCACCCGGCTGGTCGAGGATTAGGCCATCGGTGCGCACGGCCAGGTGGAACCGGTCGCCCACGGCCTCGACGCCCGACACGGCGGCCAGCACCTTGGGAAACTCGCGGCGGAGCTGACGGGCGCTGTTCTCGCAGTCGATGAGCAGCACCCGGCACGGCTCGTGGGCGGCCTCGACCTCGGAGCGGGCCAGGGTGTTGACGCCGACCGCGGCGCCGACGCCGAGCTGACGCAGCAGCGTCGACTTTCCGTAGCCCTCGTCGCCGGTGATGATGACCCGGTCGCCCCGTTCGATCAGCGACGGCACCAGCCAGTCGTAGGACGGCTCGTCAGCGCTCAGCAGCTCCGCGAGCGGGAACACCCTCAGCGTGCCCGCATCGGGGCCTGTGTGCCCGCCTGCGCCGCCCTCGGCCTCGTGCTGCCCGTTCCCGGCCACCAGCGCGTGCAGGTCGACCTCGCGTGTCTGGTAGCCCTCGGCCTCAAGCGTGGCGCGGGCGGCCGTGAAGTCGCCCCCGTGGCGGGTGGCGGCGAAGTAGCCGAACTTCGTGTAGGTGGCGCCCTGCGTCAGCCCCGGCCAATTCGACGTAAACACCTTGAGCACATCGCTGCCCCGGTAGCCGAGGCTGGCGCTGGCGTGGTCGCCGTCGATGCCGGGCCGCGCCCACAGTTCGTAGCCGGTGCCGCTGCGGTGATCGCGGCGTGCACCCATGTACACGGCGCCGTCGCCGGTCAGCAGGTCGCCCCAATCGGTGGCCTGCGCCCACTGCTGGCCGGGAAGGCGGTCGCTGCCAGCGGCCTTCGGCCGTGGCTCGCGCTCGGGCGGCGGCGCGGTCAGCAGCTCGCACAGCCAAGCCGGCGGCTCCGCGAAGTCGACGGTGCCCTTGCGCTCCGCGAACAGCGACAGCTCGGCCGGGCGCAGGTCGGCATCCCACGTGTAGCGGCCGCCGTTGGGATGGACCGACGGCGGCGCCATCACCTGGCCGCCCTCGCCGCGCACGTCGATGCCGGGGCCGAGGCGTACGCCCGCTTCGCTGGCGATGGTCACGCCCGCGGGCAGCCGGAAATAGACGTGCGTGCCGCCCGAGGGCGTGATTACGGTCGGAGTGGGCGGCAGCGGGCCGTAGGTGGCCACGAGGTCGGCCAGGGTGTCGCTGCCACTCGCGGCCGGGTCGTGCTCATCGACGTCGATGACGAACACGCCCGAGCCGGCGCCGGTGACGACGCTGACGTTCGCGCCCGGGAACGTCGCGTCCCACCACTGCAGGATCGTGTCGACGTCGGTGGTGGCGACGTGCTGCCACGCGTTCACGCCCGCCGGGTGTTTCTCCCCCTTCGGTGCGTGGACGACGCGCAGCCCCAGCTCGGCGTAGAACAGGGCCGCGGCAAGCGGGTCGTCGTCGTCAAGCGGGTGCGCCACCGGTGCCGAAGATGCTGCCGACGTCGACCGCGGGCTTCGGCGCTTCGTAGGTGGCTTCGAACAGCTTGAGCGGGTTGCCCTTGCCGGTGTCTTTCTCGGCCGTGAACACGGCCTCAAGCAGACCGCCCTCGGCCAGACCGAGGCCGCCCACGGCGTCGCTGAGGGCCTGTGCCTGCGGCCCCGGCTTCACCCACCAGGTGACGCCACCGTCGGCGTAGTTGCTGTTCTCAAGGTCGATCAGCAGGCGGGTGCCGAACTGCGTTTCGACCACCTTGGGCGTGCCGACGACACGACCGCCCCAGCGCTGGCCGGGATGGTCCCACGTGGCGGCCGGGAAGCGGCCACCGCCCCGGTTGTCGTGCAGGAACTTGTCGACGTCCTCAGCCACGGCGGGCAACCTCCGATCGCAGGTCGAGCGTGTCGCGAAACAGCTCGACGGCTCCGATTGCTTGTTCGGCCAGCTCGGTCAGGGCGCGCAGGGCGAGCGGCGACAGCGTTTCCTCGCAGCCGGTGGCGAGCGTGGCGAGGTCGTCGGGGCCATGGGCGGCGAGCGTGGCCACGGCGCACAGGATGTGGTCGCCCGCCACGAACGTCGTGAGCGTCGGCATCGGCTGGTACTCGTGGTCGTGGTGGTGGTGCATGGGGCCTCCCTAGGATCACACGGGGTCGAGGTCGGGGCGGGTGCCGGCGGCGTAGGCGTCGGCCGCGTCGGCCAGGCGCTCGGCCTGGTCGAGCGACAGCGAGCCGATGGTGGCGCCGATCGACCAGCCCTCGCCGTAGCCGCCGATGACGCCGGTGAGCGCCCGCCGCGTCCGGTCGTCGTCGGTCAGGTGGAACGCGCAGGCGATGGCGGCGCGGGCGCAGCACCACATGCGCCGGGTCAGGGGCGGCGAGGCGAAGTCGCGGCGCTCGCGCATGGCCTCGCGCTGCCAGCGCTGCAGCGTCGCCTGCTGCGCCTCGTTGGCGAAGCTCAGCGTCGCGCCGAGCGCCGCCAGGTCGTCGGCGGTGGCCACCTGGCCGTCGTCTTCGATCGTCCATGGCGGGCAGCGCTCGGGGGGAGACGCAGGCGCCGGCTCGACCGCCGAACTAGCCGAGGCCGGCGCCTGCGGGTCTGGGGCGGGCCAGCCGGCTTGCACCTTGGCCTCGACGTCGTCCAGTAGGGCGGCTAGCGCCATCATGTCGTCGTGTGTCCACGGCGGCCGCACTTCGACGCCATCGGGCCAGCCGAGGGCCACGAGGTTGCGGGCACGTTCGTCGGCGGCAAGCGCCTGTAGGCGGCCGGTGATCCACTCGGCCCGCGAGCTGGCGCCCTTGTCCTGGCCGTTGTCGGAAGGCGCCGGCTCCGGCTCCGGCTCACCCTCGTCGGATTCGGGCTGTTCGGGTTCGTCGTCGGGCGCCGGCTCGGGGATGGCGTCGGCAGGCGGCAGCCACGGGTGGGCCAGGTCGTCGCGCTTGCGCCACGAACGCACGCGCCCGCACAGCTCGGTGGCGGCTTCCCAGCCGGCGGCGAGGTCGACCGCCCACAGCTCGCAGCGGCCTTCGCCGTACGGCAGCCACATGACGATGCCCTCATCGCGCTCGACGGGGTGCATCGGCTCCCACGCCTGCCCGTTCCACATGAACGAGGCGTGCGAGTACAGCGCGAGCTGAATCGCGATGGTGTCGAGCCACAACTGCTCGCCCGTCTTCAGGTCGCCAATCCACGCGCACGGCCCAAGGGTGAAGATGCGGTCGAGGGTGCCCGCCACGCCCAGCTCGGGCACGCACACGATGCGCTCGATAGCCACCGGCGTCAGGCCCGAGCGTGCGATCACGTCGCGGTACGCCTTGAGGTCGGCGGCCACCGACTCGGGCACCACGATGGGCTGTTCGCCCGAGTCGAGCAGTTCGGTGAACCGGTGCATGGCCGTGCCAATCGTGGCCCGCGCCCGCGCCCCGGCGTGTTCCTGCGCGTCCGCGATCACGGCGTCAGCCACGTCGTTGTCTTCGAATTCGGACGCAAGACGCACGATCAGATCGCCCCGCATCACCAGGCCCCGGGCCAGCATGCGCATCTGCCACCGGGTCAGCCCGAAGTTGTCGCGGACGCTCTCGGCCCACGTCGTGGCCCGCGTCCACGGCACCTTGCCGTCGTCGGGCTTGTTCGGGTCGGGCAGCAGATAGCGGCCGTACTGGTCGTGCTCGACCGGCGGCGCGTTGTCGGCCAGGAAGTCGGCCACGGTCATCGTCACGTCTGCGCCTCCGTTCGCATCTTGGCGAGCCGGTGCACGGCGGCCACTCGGTCGGGCGCGAACGAGCGGAACGCCTCGCGACCGGGGCTGCCGCCGTAGCAGTCGATCCACGTGCGGCCCTCGGCGTTAGTGCACAAGGCCAGGAAGCGGAAGCGGCCGTGCTCGCCGCGGATCGTGACCTCCGTGCCCGGCTGCACGGCACGCCCGTGGCAGCGCCACTGCGTCACCCGGTCGACGCTCACGGCCCGGCCTCCGCGTCGGCCACGGCGGCGTTGATGGCGGTGACCAGCTCGTCGGCCTCGTCGGCGTAGAGCACGACAAACCACGGCATGCGAGCGTGACCCGGCTCGCGGCGCAGGCTTGCAAAACGAGCGACGACTGTCGGCGTGCCGTCGAGGCTGCGGGCGCCGGTCAGCTCGACGGCGCCGTGGCCCTCGACCCAAACCTTGTGTATCGGGCGCACGATCACTGCGACGTCCCCAGCTCGTCGTAGATGCTGAGCTGACCGGGCACCTGCGCCGGCTCGTGGTGCACGGGCGCCCGGCGGCGGCCGGCGGCGCGTCGAGGCCGTGACGGCGGCCCGAAGCTGAACACCAGGACGACGTCATGCGGCACCCGCTCGCGGTTGGCGCCGTAGCGCAGGCCGCCTTTCGGTACGTAGACCTCGTGAATGAGGGTGAACCCGAGCCGGGTCAGGGCCAGCCGGTGAAAGCTGACGACCGGGATCGTCTGGTGGTCGCGGATGAAGTCGGACACCTGCACGACGAACAGGCCGCCGACGCGCAGCACGCGCCGGCACTCACGCCAGGCGGCCTCATGGAACGAGCGATAGGCCGAGCCGAAAGGCAAGCGCCCGCTGTTGTCGGCGTGCAGCTCGTGGCCAAGATCATGCGTGTAGCTGTGGCGCACCGAGCCGTCGCGGGCGTTGTGGTGGTCGCTCAGCCGGTTGCCGAAGGTGGGCGACGTCGCCACCGTGTCGAAACTGCGCGGGCGGAACGGCAGCCGCAGGGCGTTGCCGACGATCGTGGCCGGGTGACAGCGCGCCCACTCGGGTTCCAGCTCGACGCCGACGGTGCCGGTGACGGCCTCGACGGCAGCGAGGGCGTGGACGCGGCCCACGCCCGCGAACGGGTCGAGCACCCGGCCGCGGACGTGGGCCGCCATCGCCCCGAGCACGTCGGAGCTGAACTTGGCCGGGTGCGCGGGCGAATCCGCTGGGGCCGGTGGGAGCGTCGCCAGCACGATGGACGACACGCCCCCGTCGGTGGTGTTTTCTTTTGTCGGCATGACGCGTTGCCCCCTTTCGCCAGTGCGTTGACCATGCAAATTTCTGTCTTGTGCACTCACCCCGACGGGGCGCTGCCGGTGTCAGCTCCCACCGACCCCAGCGGCCTCGACCGCCAGGGCTATTTCCGCCCACCGCTCTAGCGTCATGACCGCGAGCGTGCGGCCGCCGGGCCGCCGCATGATGACCGTCGTGCCGTCGGCCACAGCCACCAACAGGTCGCCGTAGCGCGTCGGCGGTCCGACCTCGCCGTCGACCAGCGCGTGCCATTGCAGCTCGTGCATTACGGCCAGGAAGCGGCCGCCGACGAGGCGCACGAGCACGACGCCCCAACGGCAGCCGGCGGCTGCCTGCTGTCGGTCGATGACAGCCATGCCTCGTTGCACCGACTCGGCCACGGTGGCGTACGCCTTGACCTGCACGCACCAATCGGGGCAGCCGACGATGTCACCGGCGTCGGCCCGGCGGCCCTCACGGAGCGCCCGAGCGACCGGCCAGCCGGTGGCTTCGTGAATGGCACGCACGGCGTCCAGCTCGGCCCGCTTGCCCTTGCGCCGTTGGGCGGCGCTCATCGGTCGCCTGCCAATCGGCGCTCGACCTTCGTGGCCGGCGTGCGCTGGTCGCCTCGCACCCATTCGGCGCCGACGAGCTGCCAGCCCGCGGACCACATGGCCATGACACACTCGACGGCGGCCCGCAGGCGTATCACTGAGCGCCCCTCACGGCGCTGAGGCGAGCTTGCAGGAAGGCGTCGAGGGCGTCGACCGGCACCACCCAATGTGGGGCGCTGTCGGCCTCGACGCCTGTGTTCACGGCGGCCAGGTGGCCAGCAGCGATGAGCCGGCGCACCTGTCGGTCGCTGATGCCGAGCATGTGGGCGACCTGGGGCACGTTGAACGCTCGACGGGGTGGCCACTTGTCGCCGTCGCCGTTTGGTTTGATCAGTCGAGCCGCGAGACGTTCAGCGATGTCGTCCAGCACGACGTCAATCGCGGGCCGCCCGTTCATGACGCTTCGGCTTCGCGGAGCTGGCCGGCGAGGTCGCTGAGGGCGTCGGCCAGGTCGGGGAAGATGGCGAGCAGCCGCATGAGGTTCGTGAAGCGGGGAATGCCGCGACCCGTCTCCCAGCAGACGACGGTGGTGCGTCGCTGCCCGAGGCGAGCGGCCAGCTCGGTGGTGGTCAGCCCGGCCCGCATCCGCTCCGACCGCAGGGCCACCGCGAAGTAGGCCAGGATTGGGCTGTCGTCGTCCCCGGCGACTAGCTCGGGCAGTGCGTTGGGCGGCGGTCGCAGGCGCACGTGCCCGAGCTAAGCACACTGTGTTGTCATTGACAACAGGCAGTCACCCACTACCCGCGGGTAAGGTGGCAGCGCATGGCGACGGACATGACGAGAACCCAAGGTGCGCTCGTGGACGACTTCGGCCAGCGTCTACAACTCGCCCGTGAGGAAGCCGGCTATAGCGTCGTGCAGATGGCCGATTGGCTGGGGGTGACTCGACAGGCAGTCATGCTGTGGGAGACCGGTAAACGGCAGCCTGACTACCTGACCGTGTGGCGCCTAGAGGTCTTGTGCCAAACGCGGCCCGGGGCGCTCGTCAGGCTGAGTCACCCGCAATACGAGCAACGGCCTCCGGTGCCGGTGGCGCAGGCGATAAAGGACGCGGACGACCTGACGCCGTTTCAGCGTCGGGCACTGCTCGGTGTTTTACGAGCATTCCAGCAGGAAGGTTGACGGCGGCGGCCACAGCCGCGATGCCGTGTAGGGCGTCGGTCAGGTCGACCACCGCGGCCTCAAGGTCGGTCACCCGTCGGGCCAGGTCTTCGCGGTCGTCGTGGTCATCGTCGCGGTATGCCACTGGTGGTGCTCCCCTCCGTGTCCTGTTCGCCTCGTTCCTTCCCCTCGGGTTCACCCCAGCTCGCTCTACCCGCTGGTCTTGCACCACCGGCCCCGACCTCATCACGTTCGGTGGTTGGGGCGTCAGCGTACGCGCCATAGGTGACCCGCGCCACAGGCGCGGAACGGCCCCCAGCCGGTCGGACTGAGGGCCGCTCCACACGTGTTCGCTGCCGAGGCCGAGACTAGCCGCCCGTGCCGTCGACCGCCGCGGCCAGGCGGTCGGCCGAGTCGCGGTCGCGGTCGGGCAGGAAATCGGCGTAGATGGCCATGGTCGTGTTGGCGTTGGTGTGCCCGAGGCGCCCGGCCACGGTGATGGGGTCGTCGCCCTGGCCGAACATCTGCGTCGCCACGTAGTGGCGCAGGTCGTAGAGGCGCACGCCGTCGAGCTGAGCACCGAGCAGGCGCCGCACCCGGTACCAGCGCGTCGACATGGCCCGCACGTGCGCGGGCTTGCGCATGTCCCGCGTCGAGGGGAACACCCACTCATCCGTGCCGTCCGGCTTGGCTAGGTGACGCTCGACCCACCAGCGCCGGTGCGCCCGCAGGATGGCCACGGTCGTCGGGTCGATGGCGATGGTGTAGACGTTCTCGGCCTTCGTGGCCTTGACCGTCAGCCCGGCGTAGCCGTCGACCGTGCCCGCGACCGCCGCCCGTTCGAAGCGGATGGTGCCGGCGTCGAGGTCGATGTCACCCCACCGCAGGCCGGCGACCGAGCTGGGGCGTGCCCCGCTCATGGCCGACACCCGCAGCCACGCGAAGTAGTACGGGTCGCTGGCCTGCACGGCGCTGAGCATGGCCGCGATCACCGACGGCTTCAGCTTGCGCACGCCCTTCGTGCGCATCTTGGGCTGCGTCGGCTTGCGGGCCGCGGCCGCCGGGTTCTCAACCGGCAGCCCGTTCGACCGGGCGTGGTTGATGGCCGCGTGCACGAGCCGATGCACCTGCAGCGCCGAGTGCTGGCCCCGGCTGGTGCCCACGTGCTCGTACATGGCCGACAGGTGTGCCGGCGCGATGGCGGTGACCTTGCGCTGCGCCAGCGGGTAGGCGACGACGATCTTGCGGCTGTCGCGGTAGCTGTTCATGGTGCCCGGCGCTGCGCCGTGCTTGGCCTTGCCGCCGTGCAGCTTCACCCACGCCATGTAGGCGTCGATGGCGTCGAGCAGCGTGTGGTTGCGGGGCGAGCCAAGTGCCTTGAGCCGGTCGGCCTCGACCGTGCAGGCGAGCTGCACCTTCTCGGCGGCCCGCTGCCCGGCTTTCGTGTTCGGCGCATTGACTGTCTCGCGCACCCACCGATCGGAGCCGTCAGCGTGGCGGCCGGCGCGGATGGCGATACGCCAGGCGCCCTGATGGAACCGCAGCGAGCCGCGGGCCTTCGTGGTGGTCGCCATCACTCGCCGCCGCACACGCTGATGACGTCGAGGCCGGGCAGGCTGGCACCGGCGTGGAACGGGCGCCCGCCGTAGCCCCAGCCCAGATCGTTCGACCAGGCGGTGCCGCAGTCGTAGCCGTAGCTCACGGCCAGGACGAGGGCGCCGCTGTCGCTGGTGCAGCCGGCGGCCCACTGCTCGTTGCTGATGACGGCGCCGTCGGTGAACAGCTCATCGCAGGCCGGCGGCCCGGCAGACTCGGGCGCGGTGGTGGTCGTCGTGTTGGCGCTGTCGTCGCCGCCGCCGCAGGCGGCCAGCGCCAGGGCGCCGAATGCCACGGAGGCCAGGATTCGGCCGGTGGTAGCTTGCATGGGTGTCATTCCTTTGTGCTCGGGATGACCGACGGGTCGACCCGGGGCCGGTTCGGTCGAGGCGCCCAGCCTGGTAGCGAGGGTGTCCGACACCGGCCCCGGGTGGCTCACCTGTCGGGGTGTTGTCGTTGACAACACTAGTCGGTGATGGTGCGAAAGCCAACTCGACCCACCTGACCTGGCCTTTAGCGCGCCATCGACCATCGTGTTCAATCAGTGTAGTCAACGGCCTGGCCCTGGTCAGGGGCTATGCGGGTGGTCGCTCAGACCGCTCAGACCGCCCTGTCCGACATGCCAGTGATGGTGCGGGTGATGGTGCCCGCCAAGCGCTGAGCGTCGTGTTACTCTCACAAACAGCTACCAGGGATGCGGCCCGATCGGGGCATCAGCCGAAGGCCGCGAGGGGAGGCGCTGCCGCCCATGGCAGACGAATGGATGAGCACGCGAGAGCTGGCCGCGAGGATCGGCCTCGGCCCGAGCGTCGTCAACAAAGCCGTCGCTGCCGGCGAGATTCCCGGCGCCATGCGGGTGCCCGTCAATCGGGGCCTAGCGAATTGGTACGTGCCGGCGTCGGGCGTACGGCTGTGGCAGCAGGCGCGCCGCGACGCGGGCCGCATGGGTGGTCGCCCGATCAGTGGCCACGGCGGCTATGTGGTGCCGCCGCCGGTGTCGGAGCCGAGCGAACTGCTGCGCCTGAGTGAGCTGACGTTGCTCGTCACTCTGGTCGATCGGGGCGGCCAGGTCACCAGCGACGACGGGCGAGCATCCGCCGAACTGGCCGCGCTGTGCCCGGTGGTCATTCCGACGAAGGATGCCGGCACGTCGGTCCGTGGCCTTGAGCTGCGCGGGTTGGTCGTGCGCTCACTCAACCACACGCGCATGTTCGCTATCGACGTGACCGAGGCCGGGCGTGTGTGGGTGGCGCAGCACGCGGTGTACGCCCGGCGGATGATGGAAACCATGCCGCCACGGCCCGAGTCGACGCCCGAACCCGAACCCGAACCCGAACCGGAGCCGTCCGCGGCCGTCGAGGTCGTGCCGGTCGAGCCGACGCCACCGCCGGTCGAATCGGCGGCGCCCACATCGAACGGCCACGATCCCCTAGGCGACGTGTCAGCGGGCGACATCGCTCGGGCGCTGCTGCGCCAGACCACCCGCCTGCTGGCCGATGGCGACGTGTCGACGCTCACGGCCGAGCGCGACGCCCTGCGCGCCCACAACACAGCGCTCGTGGCCCGCAACGCCGAGCTGACCGACCGCGCCGAGCGAGCTGAGCGCGAGGCTCGCGACGTGCGCCGGGTGCTCGCTGAGGTCGAGGCCAGAGTCATGCCGCTCGTCAACGGCAGCGACCATCAGCTCGACCTGCTCGACGCACGTACACGAACCGACCTGATAACTGTCATTTCGGAGGCTGCCGCATGGGCACTGTGAAGCTGACGACGACTGAGCGCCTGCTGCAACGCGAAGAGTACGTACGTTGTCGCACCCTGCTGCACGCGTGGGATGACATCCCAGTCACCGAACCCCATGCCGACGGCCCCTCGATGTGGCTTCGCTGCGTCCGCTGCACCACTCAGCGCCACGACGTCTTCGACGCCTACACCGGCGAGCTGCTGCATCGGATCTATCTCTACCCCGACGACTACAGCTTGGCCGGCGACGAGTACGTGCCCACGCGGGCCGAGTTTCGGCTGCGGCTGTTCGACCTCGCGCAGACGCTGCATGACCGTCGACAGCGGCGGAACGGCGGCAAGCTGGCGTCGTGACGCTGCCGCGCCGTCGTCGGGTCAGCCGGCTGCCGGCGCTGTCGGTCACGCTCACGCTGCGCGACGGCCGCGAGCTGACCTCGACGGCTCGCCTACGGGTGGTGTCGGTCGACGGCACGGCCCACTACGTGGCGGCCAGCCCGGTGCCGACACGCGAGGTCGCCTCTCTGGCGTTCGACTTGGCGAGCGACATGTACAGCGCGACGGTGACGCTCGTCTATGACCCCCACGTCAACTAGGTGGCGATGGCCCCGTGTCCTCGTCGGGCGGCGCGGTAGGGGCCTGGGGCGCCGCTGGGGGCGCCTCAGGCGGCGTTTCGGGCGTGTCCGGCTCAATCACCGTCAGGTCGCTCAGCGACGGCACAGCGGGCGCTGTGGGCGCCACAGCCGCGGCGACAGGGTGGCCCTCGGTGGGTGGCAGGTAGCGGTCGAGCAGCCGGGCGACGGCCACGAGCGCCAGGCCCAACAGGGCGCCTACGAACTGTTCCCACGTCACGGCCCATCACCTGCCAGCCGGCGCCGCCGCTGGTCGAGCATCACGGTGAGCGCCACGACCGCACCGGCGAGCGTGAACAGGCCGGTGCGGATGATCGACGCCTCGCGCTGTTCCTGTGACAACACCGATTCCATGCCGTCGGTCACGAGCGCGACGCAACCGAGGGCGGCGGCGACCTCGACCCACACGACGGGCAGCCGCAGGCGGCTCGCGATGCTGGCCAGCATCACGGCCGCCACGAACAGGCTGACGATCGTCAACCACACTTCGAACGTGTTGGGGGTGCGGTCGACCCACCGCAGCGTCGCGGAGCCGCCGAGGGCGAGCGCCACCGCGAGGCGACAGGCCAACCGGTAGAGGCTCATCCGCTGCCCTGGTCGTCTTCGTGGCCGTGGCCCTGGCCCTGGCTACTGCCCACCGCGGCCGGCAGCTTGGCGTCGATGGCCTGCAGCGTGGTGAGGATGTCGGCCCGCTGCGAGCTTGCCCACTTGAGCATGCCGAAGATCGCGTCGACGTTGGCGGCGCTCGGCCAAACCTGTTTGAAGCCAGCGTTTTTGTAGGTGTCGAACGTTTGATTGTCGAGGATGGTGACGTCGGTTCCACACACGAGATAGCCGGCGCCGTTGGTCGGGTGCCACAGCAGGTAGGTGTACACATCGTCCTCCGGTGGTGGTGGTGGGGGGAGGGGGCGGCCGCCGCCGCTGAGGGCTTCCTGCACGTAGGCGCGGAAGGTGTCGCCGTTGCAGCCTTGGGCGAGGTCGATCTTTCGGCTCGTCCATTCGTAGTGCTGGCACACGTAGCGGACGTCGCCGCCGAACATGCCAGCGTGGATGGCAGCCGCGATGCGTTGACGGCCCTCGCTGATGGGGCTGGTGCCGGTGTGCTCGATTTCGAGGCCATACACCGAGCTGTTGCCGGACAGGCCCATCCATCCGCCGTCACCGGCGTGGTTGGCGCGGCCAGCGGCGACGACATACGCCTTGTCGTTGCCGTCGGCTTCCCTCGACTGCATGACGTTGCAGAGCGGCCCGGCAAGGTCGGGGCGCCCGTAGATGCAGGTGTTGAGCGAGGGCGTGGCGCCGCTGGCGCCACCGGCCGTGTGATGGTTGACGCTGCCCCGAGGGCTGAACGACGACGAGCCGCGAGATTTCCAGCCGTCGCACTCGACAACGGGCACGCCCATGGCCCTGATGCGGTCAGCAATGCCGGTGTCGTAGCTCATGGATCGGCCTCCGCGAACAGCTCGCGCCACTCGGCGGCTTTCGCCTCGACCGCGGCCGGGTCGTCAAACTGCGTGGCCGCGAACAGCGCGAGCGCGGCGGCGTCCTCGTCGGTGGTGGTGGGCGCCATGTCGAAGTCGAGGTCGCAACAGCCGTCGAGGAAGTCGTCATCGACGGGTGTGTCACTCACGAGGCCGGCTCGTCAGGTGGCGCCGGCTCGGGTTCGGTCGGCTGCGGTTCGGGTTCGACGGGCACGTCGGGCTGCGGTTCGGTCGGCTCGTCAGGCGTCGGCTCGCTGGTGGTGGCCATGTCGGTTTCCTCCTGTGTTGTTTCGACGGGGCCGCCGCACTGACCGCAGACGATCAGGGCGGGCGGCGCCTCGACGTTCAGTGACGGCGGCTTGGGCACGCCGTACTCGGTGCACGATTCGGTGACACACGCGACGGTGGGCATGGGTCGTTCCTCCCCTAGCTCGGGCCTCGGGCGCGCCAGTGGAACGTCACCTGTTGCGACACGAGCAACGTGACGGGCGTGGCGCTGTGGTTGATGCCGCGGAAGATCACGCCGACGTAGGTGGGCGTGCGCACGATCGGGGCCACGACGATCGTGTGGCCGCCGTAGCCGCTGTCCGCGTCGCCTTGAAAAACCGTGGCCTCGGGGATGGCTTGAAACGGCTGCGGGAAGTTCAGGTACACCACCGCGTCGCTGTTGGTGGTGGTGAACGGTGAGCCGGACTGCTCGGTCATCCACCGCGTGCCGTCCCACACGTGCAGCGAGCCGGGCCAGTCATCGAGCACGCTGACCTGACCGAGCGCCGGGTTCGGCAGCGCGGCGGCACGGGCAGTGCGGTTGGCGAAACGGGCGACCGAGCTTGCGGGGCCGCCCGCGTAGGCGGCAGCGCGCCTCGTCTGGTCGATGTTGACGGTCGTGATCGACGTGGCGCCGGGGCTGACGGTGACGCGGGCCAGCTCGACCGCGGTGGCCGGAATGGCGGGCACCGGCAGCGGCGTGACGCCGCTCGGTGTGCCCCGGGCCTTGCCGATGATGCCGTTGTCGCCCGCCGGGCCACCGGCTTGGGGGTCGCGCACCGCGATGTACACGACGTCGAGCCGGGCCTGCGTGTCGGGCGGGTCGATGACCAGATTGAGCGTGCCCGACGTGCTCGCCACATACGTGCCCTGCGCGGACTGGTCGCCGCCCGCGATGGCGGCTTGGCCGGCGGCGATGTCGACCGAGAAGTTCGCGCCGGCAGCTCGTTGGCTGACGGCCAGGCCGTTGACGACGCCCTCGCTGGGGAACACGGCCTCTAGAACCCGGCGGTCGAGGCGCGCCGGGTAGACGCCGTTCTGTAGCCACGCGGGCACGTCGGGCAAGGTGATGCTCATGGCTCTCCGATCCGTTGGGCGAGCGCGGTGACGCGGGCCTCTAGGGCGGCGATGCGCTCCGTCATGGCGTCGAGGGTGAGCGTCGACAGCGGACTGTTCAGCCGGCGTTCGGTCGAGGAAACGCGTTGGCTCAAGCCCTCTAGGGTCAGCGACAGGTCGCGGGCCGGGCGTGTGGTCGCGGTGTAGACGGTGCGGGCGACCATCAGGGCACCCACGTGAGCAGTGCGAGTTTCACGATTTCGTCTCCGTCTTCGGTCGCGTCGAACGCCACTTCGGTGACGCGCACGGTGGTCTGAATGTCGAGGCGCCCCGAGCGCACGACGAGCGTGTAGCTGTCGCCGGGCTCGGGGGTGACCAGCTCGCCGTAGCACTGCGGCACCAGCTCGACCGTGTAGACATCGCGGGTCGTCCCGCGCTCCGCGAGCAGGCCGGCGGCCCGGTCCGCGACAGTGGACTGCAGCAACAGGTCAGGGTCGCCCACGCTCGTTTCCCACAGGCCCCGCTGGTCGCTGCTGGCGCCGTCCGCGACGACGGTGACGGGCGCGGTGCCCTCGGCGCCGACGGCTCGCACGACGTTGGCGAAGTCCCCCGAGGCCGAGCGCCGGTCGAGGGTGGCGACAGTGCCGCCGTAGTCGAGCACGGTGGCCTTCGTCGTGCCGCGCCAGGGATGCCAGACGTTGAACGCCAGCTCGGGCGTGACCTCCCAATCGAAGCCGTCGATCAGCTCCGACAGACCGTCGATGAGGCCGCCGACCACCTGGCCGGCTTCGAACAGCCGATCGCGGGGCCGGTCCTGAGGGATGTTGCCCCGCGTGATGCCGAGGTCGCCGCCGGGCCGCGACTGACTTTGGTTGATGAGCGCCCACGCAATCTCGGCCTGCGGCA
>Ga0126377_10000713_pt1 | contig 20810 bp, 31 predicted proteins | sample PanSoiMetPlot_22_FD_92647 | JGI IMG/M metagenome (GOLD analysis project Ga0126377, IMG submission 92647) | Tropical forest soil microbial communities from Panama - MetaG Plot_22 | ecosystem: Environmental > Terrestrial > Soil > Tropical forest > Bulk soil | place: Panama | collected 2016-02-17 | reverse complement strand
CCTGCGGCACGCTCGTCTCGGTGGTGGGCCTCAGCGCCGAACAGACGCAGGTGCGCGACGACGCCAGCGGGCAGGTCTGGACCCTGACCCGCGAGGCGTTCGCGCGGCTGCGCGCCGCCGACGATCCGCGGGAGGTGCTGCATGAGTGCCAATCCCAACCCTGACCGGATCACCGACGCGCTGTGGCAGTTCTGGTTGGACTGCTGCCAGATCATCCCCGGGGTCAAGCTGGGCGGTATCTACGCCAACAAATCCGGCTATCACAACACCGTCGCCGCCAACCAGAACAGTTGGCCCGGGGAGTACTCGACCCGGTGCAGCGCCGACCTGACCGACCCGCGGGACAAGGCCCGCGGCATCGACCTAACCATGTCCGATGAACAGATGATGATCCGCACCGGGTTGCTGGTCGACGCGGCCCGCGCCGGCGACCCGCGGCTGGGCTGCATCCGCTCCTTCATCGGCACCCTCGACTGCCACACGGTGACCTGTTACATCCATGACAGCGAAACCGAACCGTTCCGGTTCGACGGGTCCCGCGACGATAGCCACCTGTGGCACGAACATCTATCGATCTTCACCCGGTATTGCGACGACACCGACGCCCTCGACGGGCTGCTCAGTGTCCTGAATGGAGAGGCCATGCTGTCCACCGACGACATCACCGCGATCGCCCAACGGGTTTGGGACATCGACTGGGTGACCAGCTACGACCCGAACAACCCCACCTGGCAGGCCAAAACCGCGTTGGGATACACAATGGACAACACCCGCAAGCTGGCCGGCATGCAAGCCCAGCTGGACACCCTCGCGGCCAACGTCGGCGCCATCATGACCGCGATGGGGCTACCCGCCGCGGCGACCGCCTCGACCACCCCGGCCGACCCGGCATGACCCGGCTGCTGTCGAGTCTGGACAGCGACGCGGTGATCCGGCCCATCACCCATCCGGCGGTGCGGGTCAGCGCCGACTACGCCGGCACCGACGGGCGGCTGCCCGAGCACCTGGAAGTGTCCTGGGAGACCACCTTCCCCGGGGTGGCGCTGCTGTTGCAGGTCGTCGACGCGCTCATCGACGCACCGACCCACCGGCGCTGACTGCCCCTTTTTTGGGCGCAGATCGGCCCGGACACCCCGCGCCGTGTCCCTCTCTCCCCCCGATACCCCCTACCCCGGACGAGAACCGCGAAGAAAGCGAAGAGAATCGATGAAAACGAACGAAGATCACTCCACATTGGAATCGACGGGGGCGACGATCGCGGCGCCGCTGACGATCACCTGCCCGATCTGCGGAATGACCAGCGCGCACCCGATGGACGTGCGCGCCGGCTACTGCCCCAACTGCCACGACTTCACCAGCGCCCGGCTACCCAAGACGTTCCCCGAGGCCCCGCCCGGCGCGAGTGATGTCGAGGTGGTCACCGCGCTGGGGCAAGCCGAACGCGACGGGGCGCGCGCGCCGCTGCTGGTCGGCCCGTTCACCGCATGGGTGATGATCTCCACGTTGCAGCTGGCCTGGCGCCACCCGAATCTGAGCGAAGACATGCGCGGCCGGATCCGCCGCGGCGCCGACCAGCTGATCAGCCTGTACGCCGGCCGGGCCCGCGAGCTGTTGGAGGCCGGTTGGGACCCGACGCAGGACCAACCCTTCCAACCGCGGCGCTAGGGCGATGCCGCGCCGAGTCCGCGATGATGCGCTGTTCGCGCTGCCGGCCGGCCGGCGCGGCCGGGTCGAATCGGCGCTGAATAAGGCGGTGCGGATCGCGCAGATGTCCGGTGACCTCGAGGGCATCGATGTGGCGTTGGTGACGTTGGCCCGGGCGTTGGCCCGGGCCATCGACACCGCCGAGGCGGCCCGTGATGTGTGGGCCACCGCCCGGGTGGCCGGGGAATTGCGCGAGACGCTGATCAGGCTGCGCCTCGATCGCGCGTCGCGAGGGGTGGACCGTGACGCTGTGGCCGAGTTCTTCGCATCCCTCGCCGAACCTGCCGCCGCCGGCGCGCCCAGCCCCGCCCCGGTGGGCGACCCCGCGCAGTCTTGACCGGCCCACGTTCGGCCCGGTCGTGGCCCGACTCGGCCGGGCGCTGGGGTGGACGTTCATGCCCTGGCAGCACATGGTCGGCGACGTCGCGCTCGAGGTGGATCCGGTCACCGGGGAGTGGGCCTACTCCACCGTCATCGTGCTGGTGCAACGCCAGGCCGGCAAGACGTCGCTGGTCGCCTCGACCGGGGTGCACCGGGCCATCACCGGCACCGACCGCGGCGTTTGGTACACCGCCCAGCGGCGCGAGGATGCCCGCGACGAATTCATGAAGTTGGTTAAGCGGATCCGCCGATCGGCGTTGCGGCCGCCGCTGACAAAGGTCCGCGAGTCCAACGGTTCGGAGACGGTCACCTTCCCCACCGGATCCACCTACCGGATCTTCGCCCCGGTCGAGGATGCGCTACACGGCAAGACGATCCACCTGGCCACAGTGGACGAGGGTTGGGCCTTCGACCAGGCCCGCGGGGATGCGCTGGTGCAGGCGATCGTGCCCGGGTTCACCACCGTGCCCGGGCAGCTGTTCGTGGTCAGCGCGGCCGGCACCGGGAAAAGCCGCTGGTTGGCCCAGCTTCGCGACGCCGGCCGAGCCGTCGCCGAGGCGGGCCGGCGCGACACGGTGGCGTACTTCGAGTTCGGTATCGGCGATGATGTCGACCCGACCGACCTTGCGGCGGTGGCGCTGGCCCATCCCGGCTACGGGTTCACGCTGCGCCCGGCCGCGCTGGTGCAGGCGGCCGCCACGATGAAAGCCGACGAGTTCGCCCGGGCCTACGGCGGGCGGTGGACCGGCGCCGCGGTGCGGGTCATCCCGGCACTGTTGTGGGCGGCGACGCCAGACACGGTGACCCCGCTGCCACCGCCGGGCGGGTTCGCGCTGGGGTTCGATGTGGACCTCGACGCCGAACAGGCGGTCATCGCGGCCGCGTGGCGGGACCCGCCGCCCGGGCCGGGGCAGCTGGGCCGCGCGCACGTCGAGATCGTCGACGTGTGCCCTGGCCCGGCGCTGGTGCCGCACCTGGTCGACCTGGTCGCGCTCTACCTGCCCCGCGCCGTCGGCAACGACCGGTACGGACCGGCCGCCGACGCGGCCGACGCGGCCATCCTGGCCGGGGTGGATCCGCTGGCCCAAACCGGCACCGAAGCGTTCGCCGCCGCGTGCGCCCGGTTTCTGGCCCACATCGTGGCCGGGCAGCTGGCCGCCCGGCCACACCCGGCACTCGACGCGGCGGTGGCGGTGGTGCCGCGGCGCAACATCGGCGGCGGCCGGTGGTGCTGGGACCGGTTGGCCGCCGCCTCCCCGGTCGCCGCGGTGATCGCCTCTACAGTGGCGCTATGGGTCTACGATCATGCCCCGCCCGTGGCCCCGTTCAGAGTGCGGTGACCCGGTGACCACGCCGATGCCGGGCCGCGGCGGCCCGATGATCACCCAGCCGTTCAACCGGGTGGTGTGGCCCTGGGAACCGGTGGCGGGCGCGCCGATGGTGTGGGACACCGCCACCGCGTTGCGGCTGCCGGCGGTGGCCCGGGCCAGCGCGGTCTACTCCGGACTGATCAAACAGGCCCCGCTCGATGACATCAAGGGCATCGATCCGCAGACGCCGCGGCCGCGGCTGCTCGAGCAGCCCGACCCGAACGCGCCCCGGTCGTGGTTCATGCAGGTCAATGTCGAGGACTACCTGTGGAACGGCAACGCGGTGCAGCTGGTCACCGCCCGCGACGTGACCGGCTGGCCGGCCGCGGTCACCTGGGTCCCGACCGCGTGGGTCTCGATCGCCTGCCCGCGCCGCCGCTACGACCAGCCGTCCTATCTGGTCGACGGGATCGAGCTGCCCGCCGCCGACGTGATCCACATCCGGCGCGGCGCCGACCGGTGGTGCCCGGCCCGCGGCGTCGGGGTGGTCGAACAGCACCTAGCCACCTTCGACCGGGCCGCGCTCGAGGAACAGTACGAACGTGACGCGCTGCGCTCCGGCGCGGTGCCATCGGTCGCGATCATCACCCCAAACCCGCGGTTGGGTGAGACCGAAGCGAGCACCGCGAAAGCGGACTGGCTAAACAAGTTCGTCGGGCCCGGCCGGGAACCGGCCATCCTGCCGGCCGGGACCCAGGTGATCCCGCTGGCCTGGTCGCCCACCGATGCCCAGCTGGAAGAGGCCCGCCGGCTGACCCTGCTGGATATCGCGAACGCGTTCAATCTCGACGGGTACTGGTTGGGCGCGCCGGCCGGGTCGATGACCTACCGCTCACCCGGGTCGATGTACACGAACCTGGTTCGCGTTTCGCTCGAGGGTGTGCTGACCGACTTCGAAGACGTCTGGTCGATCGCGTGGCTTCCCCGCGGGCGGCGGGTCCGTTTCGACCGGGCGGTGTTGCTGCGCGACGACATGCAGACCATGGTGGCCACCGCGGCGGCCGCCACCGCGGCCCGGCTGTGGACGGTGGAAGAGGCCCGCGTCTATACCGGGTTGGCGCCCGTCCCGACGCTGGGCACCCTGAGCGAACCCGCGCCGGCGCCGGCGCCAGCACCCACGGAAGGGATCTAGATCCATGCGAAGCGTGCAGACGGTGCGCGGTGGCGGCCGGGAAGGTCGGATCTTTGCCACCGCGCTGCAACTGGCCCAGGTGGAGACCACACCCGGGTTCACGATGCTGGCCGGCCGGGCCGCCCCGTACGGGGAGTGGGCCAACCGGCTGTGGTTCATGGAGACGTTCGACGCCGGGCTGTTCGACAAGTCGATCAAAGAGGCGGCCGCGTCGCTGCCGCTGCTGATCTTCCATGATGATCTGACCTGGCCGATCGGATCCTCGAGTGAGTGGAAGTCCGAGGCCGACGGGCTGCACGGGGTGTGGCGTCTCGACGGCAGCATCGAGGCCCAACGCGCCGCCCAGCTGGCCGCCGACGGTCACCTGCCCTACCTGTCGGTCGGATATCAACCGGTGCTCTCGCGCTGGGAGATGGCCGAAGACGAGACGTGGGACCCGGCCGACGTGTCCACCCTGGACAAGGTCCACCGGGTCGAGGCCCGATTGGTCGAGACGTCGGTGTTGAGCACGCCGGCGTTCGCCACCGCCGAGATCACGCTGGTGCGTTCGGCCGAGTCGACCCGCCGGCCGCGGCGCACCACGCCGTACCGGCCGGGCCTGGCCGAATGGCAGGCGTGGCGATCTACGATCAGCTGAAGATCGCCCGATCCGCCGGGGCTGCGCCGGGCCCGCGCCGGGGGGAAACCCCACGCGACGCCCACGCACGACACCCACGTTCGACCCGGTCGCAATCGCGAATCGCTACGTGGGGAGTCATCGATGGCTGAGAACGCCGTGCTGGCCCGGTTGCAGGAGCAGCGGGCCGAACAGATCACCTTCGTCGACCAGCTGTTGGCCCGGGTCGACGCCGACGGCCGGGACCTGGTCGACGCCGAGAAGGCCAACCTGTCCACCGCCCGGGACCGGATCCGGCAACTCGACGAGCAGATCAAGCCGCTCGAGGAGTTCGAACAGTTGCGCGCGACCGCGTCGGCCGGTGCCGCCCGCATCGGCGCCCCGGCCGGCGGGGCCCGCACCGAAGCGCGGCCGCTGGGCGAGGCCGGCACCTACGCCTACGCCAGCGCCGGCGCGTTCATCGTCGACACGCTGCGCGCCGCCGGCGTGCCCTGGGCTCTGAACGCCTCCGACCGGGTTCCCAACCCGGACGCGGCGGCCCGGCTGCAACGCGCCGCGGTGGCCAACCAGACCACCGCCGACACGCCGGGCCTGCTGCCCGAACCGATCATCGGCCCGGTGGTCAACACCATCGACGCATCCCGACCGTTCGTGACCTCGATCGGGGCCCGGCCCATGGGCGGCATCGCTGGGGTGACGTTTAGCCGGCCGAAGGTGACCCAGCACGTCGACGTGGGCCCGCAGGTGGGGGAGAAGACCCAACTGCCGTCCCGCAAGATGACCATCGCCCAGGTGCCATTCACGAAGGGCACCTATGGCGGGACGGTCAATATCTCGAGGCAAGACATCGACTGGACCAGCCCCAGCGCGTGGGATGCGCTGGTGCAGGATCTCGCCGACGTCTACGGCGCCGAAACCGAGGCGGCCGCCGCGGCCGCGTTCGCCGCCGCGGTACTGCAAACCGAAGCGTGCGCCACCGATGATCTGAAGGGCTGGGCGGCGGCGCTGTACCTGGCCGCGGTCAAGTGCTACCGCGGCGGCGCGGCCGCCGGCGCGACACCCATGGGTCGCCTGCCGGACCGGATGTGGGTCAGCCTGGACATGTGGGCCCAGGTCGGCGCGATCGTCGACGTGGCCCGCATGGTCGCCTCAGCGAATGCGGCCGGGAACCTGGGCACGTCGGAGCTGGCATCGTTCTCCGGTGACGTGCTCAACGTGCCCCGCATCGTGGTTCCCACCCTGCCCGACGCCACGATCGTGCTCGGATCGAGCAAGCTCTATGAGTTCTATGAGGAGACCATCGGGCTGCTCAGCGCCGTAGAACCCGCGATCCTGGGCGTCGAGGTGGCCTACGGCGGGTATTGCGCCTACGGGATGCTCGAGGCCAATGCCTACTGCAAGGTCACCCCGCCGGTCGTGGTCCCTTAGTCGGATCCGTGTCAGCGACCCCCGCGCCCGCCGGCGCGGGCACGGATCCGTCGGGGCCCACCTGGCGCATCGACGTCGGCCCGGCCGGCGCCACCATGGTCTACCCGGCCACCGCAACCGGTTGGCTGGTCGTCGACGACGCCGACCCGGTGCAGGTCGACCCGGGTGAAGTGGTGCCGGTGATGGCCGGGCAGCGGCTACGGCTGTACGACGGGCGGCTAAGCGTGGTGCGCGCGGAGGTGTACGCGTGAGCGGGCCGGTGACCGTCCCGGCCGGCCCGCCACCCACCCTGGTCGAGGTGCGGAACTGGTTGAAGGTGACCGTCGCCGCGATCTCCGATCATGACCTCGAGGTGATCCGGTGGGCCGAGATCGGCAACCAGCAAGATGAGTGCCGCATCCCGGCCGACCTGGCCGCCGCCGGGCAGCTGCCGGCGCCGCTGGTGGCCACCATCTACCGCCGGTGCGCCCGGGCGGTCGCCGCCCGCGGGATCCCGCTCGGGTTCCGTTCCGGCGATGACGAATACGGCCCGGCCCGGTTGGCCAGCTGGGATGCCGAGATTGCGCGGCTCGAGGGTCCGTGGCGAAAGTTCGTGTTCGGATGATGACCCAGACCCAGATGCGCGACGCGATCGCGACCGCGATCAGCATCGATTCGACGGTGGCCGGCGCGCCGGTGCACGTCACCGGCGCGCCCACCCAACCCGACGTCATCGGTGCCTACGACGGGTGGCCGGTGTGGCGGGTCACCCGGCCGGTCAACCCGTGCGGTCTGGTCGAAACCGATTGGGACGTCCTGGTCGCGTTGCCGGCGCCGATGGCCGACGTCTGGGTCGGCGCCGGCGACGCGCTGCTGCCCGACCTGACCGCCGCGCTGTGGCCGCTGGGGCAGGTCACCCGGGTGGGCCCGGTGCAGATCGCGGTGGCCGAGTCGGACTCGGCGATACCCGCGCTGCAATTTCAGATCACCATGTGAGGAAGGGGTACCGCGATGGCCGGTACGGCAACCAAGTTGGGACCGGGCACGCTGGTGCTCGGCGCGGTAGCGACACCCACGGATTTCTCCTGCCAGCTGTCGGCGGCGAAAGTGGTGTGGGACAAGGACAAGGAAGACGACGTCCTGACCCTGTGCGACGAGACGCTGGCCGGCGGGACCACCTACACCGCCAAACTCGAGGGCACGGTGGTGCAGGATCTCGGCGCGGCCGCCAGCGTGGTCGAGTGGTCCTGGACCAACAAAGGCACCGCCCAGCCATTCACGTTCATCCCCAACACCGCCGCCGGCAAGCAGGTCACCGGAACGGTGCAGGTCGATCCGTTGCAGGTCGGCGGCGACGACATGGGCAAGAACATGACCAGCGATTTCAGCTGGGATTGTGTCGGCGAACCCGTGCTAGACGACGCGCCGTAAGGCGACTCGATGGCGGAGCCGGTGGTGCAGGTGCAAGGTGCGGCCCAGCTACGCGCCACGATGCGCCGCGCCGGGCTGGACCTGGCCGATCTGACCGCCACCAACCGGGCCACCGCCGCCCAGGTGGCGCCGGAGGCGACCCGGCGCGCGCCGCGGCGCACCGGCCGGCTAGCCACATCCGTACGCCCGGGCGCGACCCGCACCGCGGCGCTGATCCGGGCCGGCAACAACGCCGTGCCCTACGCCGCGCCGGTCGAGTTCGGCTGGCCGGCCCGCAACATCGAGGCCCAGCCGTTCATTGTCGAGGCGGCCCAGGCCACTGAACCGCAATGGACCGTCTTCTATCAGGACCGCGTCGACGCGATCCTGGCCAACATTCACGGAGTGTGATAGGTGAGCCAACCGAAGCTGTCCACCCCGCACATCCGGGTGGTCACCGCCGACGGGACCGAACACGACGTCTGGGCGCTCAACCCCGACCTGTGTGCGTGGGACCGGGAACGGGCCCGGCACAACTGGCCCAAGACCGAAGACGCGCCGTTTGTGTGGCTGACCTTCCTGGCCTGGAAGGTGTTGACCCGCACCGGAGCCATCCCGGCGTGCACGCTGGCCGAGTTCGAAGCCAACACCCTCGAGGTGTCCTCAAAGGAGGATGAGACGGTGGACCCTACCCGGCCGGAAGCCGAGAACGCATGATCATCGCGTTGGCGCTCGCGTCGGGCATCGCCCCGCTCTACTGGCGGCGCGAGGCTGACGCGGCGCTGGCCACCGCGCTGGTGCTGCTCGACCGGGAGGACTAGATGCCGGCAACGACCCTGGTCATCAAGATTCTCGCCGATGCGTCACAGGCCGCCTCGACCATGAAAAGGTCCTCCGAGTCGGCCGGCAAGTTCGCCTCCGGGGTGAAGTCGGCCGCGGTGCCGGCGCTGGCCGTGGTCGGCGCGCTGGGTTTGATGGCCAAGGCCGGCGCCGAGGATGCCGCGGCCCAGGCCACGTTGGCCAAGTCGTTGCAGAACACCGCCCACGCGACCAGCGCCCAGGTCGCCGCGACCGAAGACTGGATCGCCAAGACGGCTATGGCGACCGGCGTCGCCGACGACCAGCTGCGCCCGGCGCTGGCCACCCTGGCCCGGGCCACCGGTGACGTGTCCAAGTCACAAGACGCATTGAAGATCGCAATGGATGTCTCGGCCGCCACCGGGAAGGATCTGGAGACGGTCAGCGCCGCGATCGCCAAAGGCTACAGTGGACAGACTGGGGCGCTGGGCAAGCTGGGCATCGGTATCTCTAAGGCCACCCTCAAGTCCGGCGACATGGGCAAGATCATGGCCGAGGTGGCCCGCAAGACGCAGGGGCAGGCGGCGACCGCCGCCGAAACCGCGGCCGGCAAGTACCGGCGCATGGTGCTCGCGTTCGACGAGACAAAAGAGTCGGTCGGTACGGCGCTGCTGCCGGCGTTGACCTCGCTGGCCAACATCCTGGCCAAGGTGGGCAACTGGGCCCAGACCCATGCCGGGGCGGTGCAATTTCTGGCCGTGGCGCTGGGCGCGGTGGCGGTGGCGGTGCTGCTGGTCAACGTGTCGATGACGATCCTGGCCGCGAACCCGATCGTGCTTGCGGTCATCGGGATCACGCTCGCGGTGGCCGGGCTGGTCGCGCTGCTGGTGCTGGCCTACAAGAAATCGACCACGTTCCGCACCATCGTTCAGACCACCTTCGCTGTCGTTTCGGCGTGGGCCCAGTTCATGTGGAGCGTGCTCAAACCGATCTTCGCACTGATCATCGCCTACTACCGTCTACTGTGGACCGGCGCGGTGTTCATGAAAGACCGGATCGTCGCCGCATGGAAGGTGATGCAAGCCGCGATCATGACGGTATGGGTGTGGATCAAAACCAACGTGATCGACCGGTGGTTGGCCGGGTACCGGATGATCTGGCAGGCGGCCGAGGCGATGCGCGACCGGGCCAAAGCCGCGTGGGCCGACCTAAAAACCAGCCTCAAAGCCGCGTGGGATTGGATCGACGCGCATGTGTTCGGCCCGTTCCGCACCGCGATCGACAACATCAAATCGGCGCTTGACAAGATCAAAGTTCCGTCGTGGCTATCCAGTGTGGTCGGGAAGGTCACCGGCAGCGCCGCCCGGGCGCCGGCGCCGGCGCCGACCGTGCGGGGGGTCGGTGCCACCCGCACCGTGGCGGCCGCGCCGGCCGGCGCCGCCGGGTCGGGCTGGGCGCCGGTGTTCCACATCCATCTCGACGGTGATGTGTTGCGGGACATGGTCCGCTCGATCGTGGTCGAAGAGCAGGACACCCTTGCCCGCCGGATCGTGGCGAGGCGACCGTGACCACCGCCCCGGCCGCGCCCGTCGCGGTGGCCCGGACCACCGCCAACCCGTGCCCGCGGGTCGAGGTGACCATCACCCCGGCCGGCGACAACGCCACGATCACGCTGTGGCGCACCGACCCGACCGGCTCGAGCATCGTGCGCGGCGGGGACCGGGTCCCGGTGTCCGGCCCGGTGCTGGTCGTCGATTACGAAGCACCGTTCGGGGTGGCCGTCACCTACGCCGCGATCGGATACAGCGCCGCCGGGGAAGCCTCGCCGAGCTCGCCGAGCTCGGCGCCGGTCACGCTCGCGGTGACCGGCTGCCCGTGGGTACAGGACCCGACCGACCCCGGCACCGCGATGGTGTGGCAGCTGGCCGAATGGCCGCAACGCACCCACGGGCGCGACGACGAGACGCTGTGGCCGGTCACATCCGACGTGGCGGTGGTGCTGACCGGGCCGCGCCGGCAACCGACCTCGACCATGACGGTGTTGACCCGCGCCGCCGCCCAGGCGGCCGCGCTGCTGCTGCTGACTGACCTGCCGGTGATCCTGGTCCGCACCGACGCCGCGTGGCGCTGGCGCGGCGGCTACTTCGCCACCGGCGAGGTGGTGGAGAACCCGCATGTGGTCGGGGTACCCACCGATCAGGACCGGTTTTGGCAGGTGCCGCTGACCCCGGTCGCGCCGGCGCCGGCCGGCGGGGTGGTCGCGTACAACAGCTGGGCCGACGTGGTCGACCTGTACCCGACCTGGGCGGCGGTGGTCGCCACCAAACCCAGCTGGTTGGAACTGGTCCGCAACCCCGACCCGGGCGGCTGAGATGCAACCGGTCACGCCCGGGTTCGCCGCGGCGGTCAATCTTTCCCACCAGATAGTCACCCAGGCCGATCTTTGGTACGCCGGGGTGCTGGTGGCGGCGAACCTGCCGGTGACCGCCGGGAAAATCACCATCGATGATGATGCGATCCAACGCACCCGGGCCACGTTCACCGTGGCCGACCCGTCCGGGGCGCTGGTCCCGGCGGCCGCCAGCGCGGCCGGGCTAAGTGTCTACGGCCAACAGGTGCAGTTGCGCCAAGGGTTGGCCCCGCGCCCGGCCGGCGCGCTCGAGCTTGTCTCGCTGGGCTGGTTGCGGGTCCAACAGGTCGAGATCAGCGAACGGTTCCGACGCGACCACGTCAGCGGGCAGTGGGTCTCCGGCGGGGCCACCATCGACGTCGACGCGGTCGACCGGATGGCCGCCATAGCCGACGCCCGGTTTCTGGCCCCGGAACAGCCGGCCGCCGGCGCCACCTGCCTGTCGGAGATCCGCCGGCTCGTGACCGGGCTGCTCCCGCTGGCGCAGTGGCCGGCCGGGCTGCCCGACCCGGCGGTGCCGGCCGACGTGACCTACACCGAATCGCGCATCGACGCGGTCGCCGCGCTGGCCGCCGCCGCCGGGGTGAAGGTCTACATCGACCGCGGCGGCGCGTTCACCGTCCGCGCGCTGGCGGTGGCCGGCGCCCCGGACGTCACCTGGCACGGCGGGCCCGACGGTGGCCTGGTCGGGATCCGGCTGACCTACTCCCGCGACGGGGTCTACAACGCCGTCGTCGCCTCCGGCGCCGCCACGACCGACCAGGCCCCGGTCGCCGCCACCGCGTACGACACCAACCCGAACAGCCCGACCCGCTGGGACGGCCCATTCGGCCGTGTGCCGGCGTTCTTCCCATCCCCGGTCATCACCACCCCGGCCCAGGCCACCGCGGCCGCACAGACCCGGCTAGCCACCTACCTGTCGGGGCGGGACTACACCCTGACCGTGACCGCGGTGCCGAACCCGGCCATCGAACCGGGCACCACCGTGGCCCGGATCATCACCCCGCGCATCAATGTGGTCGGCCGGGTGGTGCGCGCCGAGCTGCCGCTGGGTCCGGGTACGGCCAGCTATGACGTGCGGATCGCCCCGACCGCCCCGACCCGGGCAGGTGATGAGAATGCCGGTTGACCTAGCCACCGTGCTGGCCCAGCCCGACCGGGGCGCCCAGCTGGCCACCGCGATCGTCACCGCGGTCCCCTCGTCGATCACCGTCACGGTCAACCTGGGCGGGGTGCTGGTCACCATCCCCCGGGCCAATGAGTACACCGCCCCGGCCGTCGGCGACGTCGCCCTGGTCGCCACGACCAACCTGGGCAAGGCGTACGCGCTGGGTCGCCTGGCCACCGCCACCGCCCCGGTACCGCCGCCGGCGCCGCCGCCGGCGCCGACCACCGGGACGATCACGTTCCCAGCGCAGACCGCCGGCACATACCGCGGCGGCGCGTGGCGCACCGACCGCTCCCAGGTGCTATCCGGGGACTGGTCCGGGACGGGGATCAACCAGGGTGCCTGGTTCTACGGCACCGCCCCGGCCGGCACCCTGGCCGGGGCGACCATCACCGCCGCGAACGTGTTCATCGACCGCCGCGCCGGCGGGTTCAACGCGGCCCAACAGATCCGGCTCTACCTGCACAATGCCTCGACTCGGCCGGGCGCCCCGCCGGCGATCGTGGCCGGCCCGCAGTCGATCGCCAGCATGGTCGTCGGGGCGGCCGGGTGGCGCCCGGTGCCGCTGGCCTGGGCGGCGCAGATAGCGGCCGGGACCGCCCGCGGGTTGGGGATCTACACCGCCACCGCGGATCCGTATGTGGTGCTGGCCAGCCTCGCCGAGAACGGCCAATCCGGTGCGTTGCAGCTGGCCTGGCAGAAAGGATGATCGACCATGGGCGGGACCACACCGAAGTTCGCGTTTCCCTACCCCTCGAGCACCGATGTGCCCGACGGCGCCACCCAAATCAAGGCGCTCGCCGACCGGGTCGAGGCGGTCATTGACCAGCCGTTTTGCCGGCTGATTCACAACGCCGGGTCGGCGGTGAACCTGGCCAATGCGGTATGGGCCAACTGGGGCACCGCGCTGCTCGACAACGATGGGGGATGGGTCTACACCGCCGGAACCAAAGAACTGACCGTCCCCGTCACCGGGAAATACGACGTCTTGTTCAAATGCTTTCTCGCCCATTCCGGCGGCATGGCGGCCGGTTGCCGGCGGGTCCGGCTGCAGATCAACGCGGTCACGGTGTTGCAGGCCGAGACGGTGCAGTACCCCTCCACCGTGCTGCCCGGGTACGGGTGGACGGTCATGGTCTCCGACATCCTGCGACTCACCGCCGGCCAGAAGATCATCCCCGCGGTGTTCGCCGAGAACTTCTCCACATCCGGGCCACAGATCGGTCAGGACGCATCCGGCGCGTGGGGAGCGCTGACCCTACACAAGCGCACCTAATCGGTGATCCCCGGTGCGCCCCGGGGCGCACGGGCCGATCGGAATCACGCGAAACCCGGCACCGATGATCGTCGGTGCGCCCTAACGATCGGGCCGACCATGCCCCGATGTCCGTTTCCGCAGGTCAGCGCCCAAATTGTGGCCTTCTCGTAATGCGTAGGTCCCGAGTTCGATTCTCGGAGGCGGCTCGACCCGGATCCCTTGCCCCACAAGGGATCCGGCCACTAAGCAAGCGATAAGCAAGCGATACCTCTCGATCGGGGAGCACGCCGGGGCGCACGCCGGGGCTCACCGATCCGGCTAGCGTGGCAACCCCACCCCCGGACGAGAGGCCCCAACGTGATCAACATCGAGACTCGCACCCTGGCCGACGGCACCCTGCGATACCGGCCGCGCTGGCGCGACGGCGGTACCCGCGACGGCGCATTCATGGTCGAGGTCTTCGCCGATCTACCCGCTGCGCGCCGGTTCGCCCACCTGGTCGAGGCGGCCGGCAAGCGCATGCCAACCGAGGCGACGCTGCGGGCGGCCGGGTTCGCCGAGATCGCCGACCGCCGCTACCCGGCCGCCCCGGCGCCGGTCCCGGCGGCCGCGCCGGTGCTGACCGTGGCCCAATGGTGCGAGCGCTACATCGACACGGTCGGGGCGAGTGAGAACACCGTCAATTCGTATCGGGCCTATCTGGCCAACTACATCGACCATTCCGACCTGGGGGCAATGGCGGTGACCCGGACCAGCCCGGACGAGAACGACTTCAAAAAGTGGCGTAACGCGATGGTGGCCGGCGGCGGTCGCGGGGGTAAGCCGCTGTCGGGGGCGACCGTGGCCCGGGTGATGGTCGGGCTGCTACGCCCGACCTTCGACATGGTCGCCCGGAAAGGTCGCCGCGACCCCGGCGCGGATCTGCCTCTCGATAACCCGCTAGAGGCGGTGAAGAAACCGGCCGCGGCGACCCCGGTACGGACCCGGCTGCACACCGACTCGGATATGGCCGCGGTGCTGGCGGCGGCGACCAAAGTCGATCCGGCTTTCGGCGACGCGGTCGCGTTCATCCTGGGCACCGGGTGGCGCTGGGGGGAGACGTTCGGGCTGTGCCGCGACGGCTACGACCCGGCCACCGGAAAGATCACGGTGCTGACCGTGCTGCGCCGCCGCGGCGGGGTGTGGGTGCTCTCGCCCGGCGCCAAGTCCCGGGCCGGCGGCCGCACGATGATCGCGCCGGCGGTGCTGCGGCCGATGCTCGATGCGCGTTGGGCCGCCGCCGCGGCCAACCCGGCCGGGCTGCTGTTCCCGGACCCGGCCGGCGGGGCCTGGCAGTACCGGGCGTACCGGGACACCCGGTGGACCCCGATGCTGTCCGCGGCCCGGGCGTTGGGCCTGTCGCGGCACATCACCGCGCACGGGCTGCGCCGGACCAACCTGACCCAGCTGCATCTCGCTCAGGTGCCCGACCAGGCCCTGGCCGCCGGCGCCGGGCACTCCGACACCCGGCTGACCCTGGCCGTCTATGTCGACACCGACGACGCCGGCCGGATCCTGGTCGCCGACGCCGCGCACGCGCTGTTGACCCGCCTCGAAGCGGCCCGGCCCGCGGCGTGAGCGGTGGTGCCCCCGGCCGGGCCAGCAGCCGGCCGGGGGCACCGGGGCGCATCACCGCCGCGCCGTCCCGCGCCGACGGGCGTGCGCCCGGCCACCCATGATGTGACCGCACTCGGCACAGCGCAGCGTGCGCCCGCAACCCGGGCAAAAGTGAGTCTGGGCGCGCGAGGCCCATCCGGTGAAAAACCCGAACAGCAGCGCCAAACCGAACGCGGCGACCAGCAGGGGGACCATGCCGGCGACCGTAGACAACGACCCCGATAGTTGTCTATATTGTACAGACAACTGTGGATCTAGGGTCGGGGTCGGCATGGATGAACTTGTCTATACAACGCTGGCCAACCGGCTGCGGGCGGGCATCCGGTCCGGGCAGCTGAGCCCCGGGTCGTACCTGCCCACGGAATCGACCCTGATGCGGGAGCAAAACGTCTCCCGCGGCACGGTGCGGCGCGCAATTGACGTGCTGGTCCGGGAAGGGCTGGTCATCTCGCGGCAGGGTCGCGGGCATCAGGTGCGGCAGGGGACCGCGCTGGTGTGGATCGCCTCCCAACCCGAACGCAACCAGGGTCGCGCCGATGGCCCGTCGGACACCTGGTCGCGGTCGGTGCTGGCCCAGGGGTTCACCCCGAGCGAGCAGATCACCACAGAGATCGGGTACGCCAGCGACGCGGTGGCCCGGTGGCTGGCGCTGGCGGCGCGCGAGCCGGTTTCGATCCGGCGCCGGCTGCGTTTCGTCGACGGCGCCCCGTACTCGATCGCCGACTCGTTCTACCCGCGCTCGATCGTGGCCGGCTCCGATGTGGAACTGCCGGCCGACGTGCAGCCCGGCGTCTATGCGATCTTCGCGGCGCTGGGCCGACCGTGGGCCCGCACGGTGGACCGGCTGTGCTCGCGCGCGCCGACCCCGGAGGAGTCAGCGACGCTGGCCATCCCGCGCGGGGTGGCGGTGGCCGAAGTGGTGCGGCGCAGTTTCGACCCGGCCGGGATCCCGGTCCGGCTGACCCTGTTCGTGCTGCCCGGGGACCGGCACGAGATCGAATACGAGCACGCGGAGGCGACGACATGACGGCATCGATCACCGTGGTTGACCTGGTCACCGAGTACGCCGAGATCCTCGAGCCGGACGGGCCCGGCACCCGGCCGGCCGCATGGTTTCGCCCGGCCGGCCGGCCGCTACTCAACGACGGCATGTGGTCGTTTTGGATGCTGCCCGGCGAGACCTACCGGCTCGCCTTCGACGGCACCGGATGGGTGACCAGCTGCCCCAGCTGGGTCGACGCCCATGTGCGCCGGCTGGCCACTCTGGCCGGGTCGATGGCCGCCACGCTGCCGGTGCGCACCGACGCCGGTGCGCTGACCCTCGACCCGGCCCACACCTACGCGCTGCAACCGTCCGGTGTGGACGGCTGGTCGGTGCAGGTGTGCGGGTCGGATCACTCGCACGGGTGAATCGTCGGCCCGGACAGCACGGGACGCGCGCGGATACGCGGCGTCGCGCGCGAATGCGCGGCTTCGCTCATATGCGTGACGTCGCATGCGTCACCGGTCGTCGTACAGTGGCGTTCCCATAGCTGAGCGTTACACCATGGGGATGGTGACGTTCCGTAGGGAAGGATCATCGTTGATGGAAGATCGGCGTACTTCCGCCATACTCGCAGGGGATCTACCTGCGAATATGCGCGGGAATGGATATGCCCCCCCCCTCGGTGAGTTAGCGCCGGCGGCGCCCCGACCCGTCCCGGGTGATCACGTCACCCTCTACACCTATGACCAGGCATCGCCCTGGCTGCACCTGCACCCGTCGACGATCCGGCGCATGGTCAACACCGGGGAGATCCCCGCCCGGTACATCACCCGCGCCGGCGCCGCCACCCGCGGCAAGGTGTTCATGACCGGCGACCAAATCTGCGGTCTGATCGCGTTCTGGTCATCCGGCGGCGCCGGCGAACCGGCCGCGCCGGGCCCCCAGCGTCGCCGCAGAACGGTCCGGGCCGGGGCATGAGCGCCCGGTGTCGAGCGTGCGGCGCGGTGGTGCTGTGGACGACCACAGAGGCCGGCAACCGCATGGCGCTCGACCCGACCCCCGACCCGGACGGCAACGTGATCATGGTGCCCGCCGACGGCGGGCGCCGGGCCCGGGTCCTGTCCGGGTCGGCGATCGCCGAGCACCGCGGCCGCCGCTGGCGCCCGCACGCGGCCAGCTGCCCGTACGCCTATGCGTTCCGGTCGCGGCGACGCGCCAACCGCTAAGCCGGGCCCGGGCCGGGGTGCGACGCCTCTCCGGGGGGATAGGGGGAACCGGCCCGGGCCCCTTCCACACACAAGTCGAAGGTGTGCCGATGAAACACCGTCTGCCGGCGCCGACCGCGCCGCTGCATGACCTGCTCGACCCGGTCGACGCGGCCTACCGCGACGCGCGGGTCATCCTGGCCGACCCGGCCCGGGTGGCGATGCTGGCCCGGCGCTGCCAACCGGTCCGGTACCGGGTCGACCGGCGGGCCCAGCTGCGCGCCGCCGCGCTCGCGCTGGGGCTGCTGGTCGGGTTGACCGTGCTCGCCGCCGGCGTCGTCGCGGCGGTGCTGCTCGTGTTCGCGTGGGTGATCTGGTGACCGCGCTGGCCTACCTGTCCGGCCGGCTACCCGACGGCGACGCGAACGGGCTGTATGCGCTGGTGCCCGACTTGGTCGCCGACCCGGCCGCGGTGCGGGTCGTGGTCGCCCTGGTCGACTGTGTCAAGGTGACCCAGCTGGTCGACGCCGGCGGAACGGTGCCCACGCTGCGGATCCGCCGGGTCGAGGCGATCAGCGACGCCGGCGACCGGGCCGACCTGGAGCGGTTGCTGGCCCGCGAATTCGAACGCCGCACCGGGCAGCTGGTGCTGCCGCTCGACCTCGAGCGTGACGTGCGCGCCGCGTTCGACGGCTCCGATCCGGCCGCCGGAGGGGACACACCGGCGGCCGGTGACGGGCCACCCGAACCGGACCCGCCGCCGAGCAAGCCGCGGCGCCGGCGGTGAGCAGCGCGTTAGGCCCGGCCGGGTCAACCCGGGCCTGGCGGATCATCCGGACCGCGGTGCTCGACCGGGACGGGTACAGCTGCCAGATGCCCCGCGACGGGCACCGCTGCGCCCGGCCGGCGATCACCGTCGATCACATCGTGGCCCGCGCGTTGGGCGGGTCCGACGAGTTGACCAACCTGCGGGCCGCGTGCGTGCCCTGCAACATGGCCGCCGGCGCGCGGCTGCGCGGGGTGGCCGGGATCCGGCTGGTCAACGCGCACAACGCGGTGCTGGCGCTGGTCGCAGCGTTGGACCAGGTCGGCGCGCCGGTCGGGGCCGGGCGCCGCCGGGCCCGCTCGGCGCTGGCCCGGCTCAGTTCGTGGCGGGGCCGGCGGATCCGCTCCGACGACCTCGACGCGGCGTGCGCGTACCGGGCCGCCCGCGGGCCGCTGACCCGCTGGCCCACACAACAGAGCGCCGGACCTGTGACGGGGTGAGACAGGCCCGGCGCCCAGCGCGGTGACAACCAAGGAGATTCTATGTCGTGGCTACGACTCGATGATGGGTGCGACACCGACCCGGTGCTGCTCAACGTGTGCCGCAACGAGTCCGAAGTGGACAAAGTGTTCGGGATGATGTGCCGGGTCAAGCTGTGGTGCGCCCGGCATCTGACCGACGGGTTTCTGCCCGAGCTGGTGCTGCGCCAGCGGGTACGGTCGCGACGCTGGCGAGAGATGCTGACCGGCCCGCCCGGCGGCGGGACCGCGCTGATCCACCCGCGCGGCGCGGTGTGCGAATGCCTCAAAGACCGGCTGTGGCCCGACACCGCCGCCGACTACGCGGTGCACGACTACCTGCGGACCAACCCCAGCCGGGAAGAATCCGACGTGGCCCGCGCGAAGGCGGCCGAGTTGAAGGACCGCGAGCTACGCGCGCAGGTGCGCAAACGCGACGCCGACCGCTGCCGCTATTGCGACATCACGGTCCGCTGGGCCGACCGGCGCTCCACAGTGGGCGGTGTGCTCGACCACGTCGACCCGCAGGTGGCCAACGGGGTGGCGAACCTGGTCGTGGCATGCCGGGGTTGCAACGCGCGCAAAGGGGCCCGCACCCCGGCCGCGGCCGGCATGGTGCTGCTGGGCGAACCGGATCCGGTGCCCCGCGCCCGGCGCACCGACCCGATCACCGAATCGAGCACAGATGCGACCACCGACCCGATCACCGATGCGACCACAGGTGGATCGACTAGCGCGCCCGTACGGGACGGGACGGGACGGGCCAACGACGCGCGCCCGGCCGGGCAGATCGGCCCGCCGGGCAACCGGCGACATCCGGTCACACCCAACCCGTTTCTCCGCTCGGCGATCACCGGCCCGGACCCCGACGACCACGCCGGGCTACCCCCGCCGGCCGACCTGGCGCCGGACCTGGCCGACGATCCGGATTGGGGCGAACCGTGAGCGTGCTCGTGCGGGGCCTGGTCATCGACACCCATGATCTGGCGCTGGTGTGGCCGGTCCCGGCCGACCTGCCGCACATGCAGCAGTTGGTCGGCGGCTGCATCGAGGCGGTGCTATCCCCGCGCGGCGGCGGCTGGCACGCCTACGTCAACGAAGAAGGGCTGTTGCTGCACCTGCCCTACAACCGGTACGCCAGCGAACTAGTCGAGCGGGCCGGCCGGCCCGGGATCCGGCTGTACGGCACCGCGGTGTTTCTGGGCCACCCCAAAGGCGGCAGCGACGACACCGATGTGCCCGACGCGCTGGTGCAGCTGGCCCGCCGGATCGGTCTGCCGGTGGGCGACTACGTCGACGAAAGGGACCGCACATGAGCGAGCGAGCGATGCCGCAGTGGGCGGTGCTGGCGGTGGTCAACGAAACCGCCCGGATCCTGCTACAGGCCAGCACGGATCCGCCGCTGGCGCGGGAACTGTGTACCCGGCTGGTCGCCGAACAGCGGTGGTTGGCCCGCACCACCGCGGTCACCCTGGCCGGGGCGGTGACCTGGCAGGCCCGCGAGCTTCGCCGACGTCTGCCCCGGCTGCTGGTCAGTTTCCGGATCCGCGACGGCGCGTCGGTGCTGCCCGTCGACGAGGCGCCGCCGCTGGCGGTCACGCTGGGCCGCATGTGCGCCGCCGCCGGGAGCAAGGATTTCGACGTGGCCGGGGAACTGTTCGACGCGTTCGGCACCGCGTACCCCGACCAACTGCCCGACCTGGTCGCGGCGCTGGCGCTCGCGGCCGCGCACGTACTGAACGAAAGGACCTGACCGGGTGAGCACTATCAAACGTGACCCGCTGCACGCGGTGACGAATCTGCTCGATGCCATGTACCGGGTGGCCGACTCGATGCAGACCGACGAGGGGTTTTTCGATGCCGTCGTCGACGGGCGGGGCCGCACCGCCCGGGAGGGCATGGCGCTGGCCGCCGACCTGGCGCTGGTCTCGATCGCCTACGACTTTCGGGCGATCACCCGGCAACTACTCGACGAGGAGGAATCGACGATGACCGACACAACGCAATGGCGGGCGTTGGATGTGCT
>Ga0126377_10000712_pt1 | contig 20816 bp, 17 predicted proteins | sample PanSoiMetPlot_22_FD_92647 | JGI IMG/M metagenome (GOLD analysis project Ga0126377, IMG submission 92647) | Tropical forest soil microbial communities from Panama - MetaG Plot_22 | ecosystem: Environmental > Terrestrial > Soil > Tropical forest > Bulk soil | place: Panama | collected 2016-02-17 | reverse complement strand
CGGCATCGACGTGAGCCTCACGGTCGAGCCGAGCATCTCGTCGATCGAGAAGGCCGGCAAGGCGGTACGCTTCCTCGGCGTCGATCAGTTCTACCCGAACTTCGAGACCGCGGTGGTGTTCTACAGCGAGAAGTTCATCAAGGAGCGTCCGGACGACGCCAAGAAGTTCATGCGCGCCTATCTGCGCGGGGCGCGCGACTACAACGATGCGCTCGACCATGACCGTCTCACCTCGCCAGCCGCCGCCGAGGTGATCCCGATCCTCACCGAGTACTCGTTCATCAAGAACCCCGAGGTCTACCGCGCGATGCGGTCGCACTACGTCGATCCGGACGGGGCGCTCAACGTCGCGTCGCTCAAGGACGCCTGGCAGTTCTTCAAGGACAGCGGCCAGGTCGACGGCTCGGTGACGGTGGACAGCGTGGTCGACACCAGTTTCGCCAAGTGGGCCGCGGAGCAGCTCGGCCCGTACAAGAAGAAGACCGCGGGGAATTAGGCGCGGTTGCTCCACCCTCGTCCTGAGAGCTTGTGAACCTGTTGAGCCCGCGGCCCGTGGTTCGAGACGCGTCGCTGCGCGACGCTCCTCACCACGAGGAGGAGTTCGTTTCGATCGGATCGCGCTCGGTCTTTGCTCCACTCCACTTGTTCCACCTCATCCTGAGGAGCGCCCGCAGGGCGCGTCTCGCAGGATGGGCTCCGCGCGATCCGTGTATTGCCATCACTGAAATCGCTGCGCTTTTCCCGTTGGCTTTGTTCTGCCAACGTCGCCTCGCGGCCGACGCCATTCCGAGAAAACAGGGAATCAACAATTGAAGTGCTCCCCTGGAATGAGACACGGAAACAAGGGACAGTTCTCGAGGGAGAATGATGTCCGCAACGTCACCGGGGCGCGCGGACCAGCCGCGGGATTGCTCCGCCGCGCTCGACGCGGGGCGCAGGTCGCCGTCATCCCATTTCGCGAATAGCCGCGATGATCGCCCGATCCAAGAACGTTTTTGTGCGTCCCCACTTGTTCCACGTCATCCTGAGGAGCCTGCCTTCGCCAAGGCTTCGGCGGGCGTCTCGACCTGTCCGCCGAAGCTCGAAGAGCGAAGGCGGAAGGATGGGCCGCAGGGCAGCGATCTCACCTGTGGCCATCCTTCGAGACACGAGGCCTTCGGCCTCGCTCCTCAGGATGAGGTTTTCGGGCGGCCGATGCATCAAAAAGGGGGCGCGACCCTCCTCATCATGAGGTTCAGATGCCCAGGTAGATCCGCTGCACTTCCGGATCATGCGCCAGCGTCGTGGCCGGACCGGACAGCACGCTCCGGCCGACCTGCAGCACGTAAGCGTGGTCGGCGACCTCGAGCGCCATCTCGACGGACTGCTCGGCCAGGAGAATCGTCAGCCCGTCGCGATGCAGGCGTCCGAGCGTCTCGTACATCGCCTCGATGACGGCGGGCGCGAGCCCGAGGCTCGGCTCGTCGAGCATCAGAAGCTTTGGATCGCTCATCAGGGCACGGCCGACCGCGAGCATCTGCCGCTCGCCGCCCGACATGGTGCCGGCCTGCTGGCGGCGGCGCTCGGCGAGCCGCGGAAAGACCGCATAGACGCGCTCGAGCAGCGGGGCGATGCGGGAGCGATCGGCGAGCGGGGTCGCGCCGAGCAGGAGATTGTTCTCGACGCTCTGCTGCACGAACAGCCGCCAGCCCTCGGGCGACAGGGCGAGGCCCTTGCGCACGATCGCGTGCGGCGGGCGGCCGTCGATCCGCTCGCCCGCCAGCGTGATCGAGCCCTTGCTCGCCGGGATCAGCCCGGCGATCGCGTTGAGCGTGGTGGTCTTGCCGGCCCCGTTCGAGCCGAGCAGCGCCACCACGGCGCCGCGCGGCACCGCGAGCGAAACGTCGGCGACGCCGATCAGGTCGCCGTAGCGCACCTCGAGGCGATCGACCGCGAGCAGCGGCGCACTCATGTCGCGCGTTTCGCTCATGGCGCGCCCCCTTGTGTTCCCCCGTTTGCTTCCCCTTGTGCCCTCCCTTGTTCCCTCCCTTGTTCCCTCCCTTGTTCCCTCCCTTGGGCGGCGCGCGCCGCGCGCTTGCCGAGATAGGCCTCGATCACCACCGGATCGCGCGTGACCTCGGCAGGCGTGCCGCGCGCGATCTCGCGGCCCTGATGCAGCACCATCACGCGGGTCGCGAGCGACAGGATCACCTCCATGACGTGCTCGACGATGACGAGCGTCACGCCGGATGCATGGATGTCGCGAATGAGCGCGATGGCGCGCGCGATCTCGGCAGGCGTGAGCCCGGCCATCGCCTCGTCGAGCAGCAGCACTTTCGGCCCGGTGGCGAGCGCCCGGGCGATCTCGAGCCGCTTGCGTCCGGGCGTGCCGAGGCTGCGAGCCGGCGCGTCGCTGAACGGACCGAGTCCGACCGTATCGATCACGGCGCGGGCGCGCGCCCTCGCGTCGACGGTGCGCGCGGTGCGCAGGAACGCGCCGATCATGACGTTCTCGAGCACGCTCATGTGCTCGAACGTCAGCGGAACCTGGAAGGTGCGGGCGAGACCGAGGCGCGCGCGCTCTTCGGGCGCAAGGCGGGTGACATCGCGGCCCTCGAGCAGGACCGAGCCGGAGGTCGGCGCGAGATCGCCGGTGAGGCAATTGAACAGCGTCGACTTTCCGGCCCCGTTGGGGCCGATCAGCCCGAGGATCTCGCCCGGAGCGACCGCCACGGTCGCACCGTCGACCGCCTTGAAGCTGCCGAACGTCCGGGTGATGTCGCGCGCCTCGATCAGCACGGCCGGCCCCCGCTCATGTCTTCTCGGTGGGCCGCGCGGCCCGCCGGCGCCGCAGCGCGCGCAACACGCCGTCGAGCAACCCGCCCGGGCGGAAGCGCGCGATCAGCATGATGATCGCCCCATAGGCCACGAAGGTGAGGCCGGCGCCGGCGCCGCCCAGCAGGCTGTTGGAATATTCCTCGACCGGCACCAGGATCGCGGCGCCGACCAGCGGGCCAAAGAGCAGGCCGGCACCGCCGAGCGCCGCCATGATCACCATCTTGACCGAGACCAGGATGCCGAGCCCGGAGTCCGGATCGACGAAGCCGAACATCGCCGCATAGAGCGCGCCCGCGACCGCGGTGAGCGCGGCGCTGAGGATGAAGGCGTAGAGCTTGTAGCGCGGCGCGGCGGCGCCGAGCGAGCGGGCGGCGCGCTCGCTGTCGCGGATCGCACGCAGGTAATAGCCGATGCGGCTTCGCTCGATGTGCCAGGTGAGCGCGATGACGCCGGCGAGCACGGCGAGGAAGAGATAGTAGTACGGAAGCGCCGACACGAACGAGAGGTCGAACACGGTGCGCGGCACCGGCGGACCGCTCAGTCCCTGGGCGCCGCCGAGCCACTGGGTATTGGCGACGGCGAGCCGCACCAGCTCGGCGACCGCGATGGTCGCCATGCTGAAATAGTGGCCCGACAGGCGCAGCGTCGGGACGCCGACGACGGCCGCGATCAGCACGCTGAGCGCGACGCCGATCGGCAGCCCCGCGATCGGCGGCAGGCCGAGATGCTGGTAGGCGGCGAGCGCCGCGTAGGCGCCGCAGCCGAAGAACACCACGTGGCCGATCGAAGCCTGGCCCGCATAGCCGCCCACGATGTTCCAGGCCGACGCGCTGATCGCGTAGAGCAGCACCAGCGCGCCGAGCCGCTGCTGGAACGGCGTCGCGAACACCAGCGGATAGGCGAGCACCGCGACGGCGGCGACGATCGGGCCGAGCTTGCGCATCATCGCCGGCCAATCCCGCGTCGGGCGCATCAGGACATCTTCCCCATGAGGCCCTGTGGCCGCAGCCACAGCACGGCGACGAACAGCGCATAGACCACGATGTCCTTGTAGACGGCGCCGATCATGTAGGCCGAGATCGACTCGATCACGCCGATCAGCAGGCCGGCGATGAGCGCACCCGGCACGCTGCCGAAGCCGCCGAGCGAGACGGTGACGAAGGCGACGATCGCGAGCGTCTCGCCGACGGTCGGCGAGATGTAGAAGAAGGTCGCGATCAGCGCGCCCGCGATGCCGGTCGCACCGGCGGCCAGCGCCCAGGCGGCGGCCTGCATGCGCTCGGGACGAATGCCCATGAGCTCCGCGGCCGCCGCATCCTCGGAAACCGCCAGCATGCGGCTGCCGAGCGCACTGCGGGTGAGCAGCAGATGCAGGCCGGCGGTGACGATGAGCGCGACGACGCCGGCGAGCAGGCGCGAGGCCTCGATGCGGATCGGCCCGAGCGGCAGGGTGCCGCCGACCAGCGTGTCGGGCAGCGTCTGGTAATTGGCGCCGAAATACCAGAATGCCGAATAGCGCAGCAGCAGCGCGAGGCCGAAGGTGCCCAGGATCTGCGCCAGCATCGGTCCGCGCATGATGTGGCGAATGAGCGCGAAGTAGCAGACGACCCCCAGGGTCGCGAGCGCGAGCGCGGCGATCGGCACCGAGGCCGCCGGCCCGCCGCCCATCAGCTTCCAGGTCACGAAGGCCACGTACATGCCGAGCATGACGAAATCGCCATGCGCGAAATTGACGACGTTCATCATGCCCCAGATCAGCGTGAGGCCGGACGAGAACAGCGCATAGACGGCCCCGAGCAAGAGCCCGCCGGCGATCACCTGGAGGAGGGTGGAGGACATGGCAGTGCCTCTGCGCTTCCCTCCCCCCGCGAGCCCGAGGACAGGCTCCGCGATTGGCGGGGAGGGGTCGGGGGTGGGGGGCTCACTTGCTCAGTGCTTGCGGCTTCCCCCTCCCCTCCCTCCCCCGCAAGCCGGGAGGGAGGCGAAGCGCTGCAGCAAGCGGGCATCCGTCAGCTCACCATCCCTTGTAGGGCAGCACCGGCTCGGAGGTCGCCTTGTCCTTCGGCCACACCGACACGTAGTTCGCGCCGTCCTTGAGCTGGATCACGAGGCCGGCGGCCAGCACGTTCTGGCCCTTCTCGTCGAACTTCACGCCGTTGTAGCCCATGATGAGCCGGTTGGGCTTGAGGTCGGTCGCCTTGAGCGCCGCCTGGATCTTGGCGGGCTCGGTCGACTTGGCCCGGTCGATCGCATCGACCAGCACCATGAAGCCCTGCATGATGCGCGCCGATGTGTCGTCGAGATCGTAGCCGGTCTTCTTCTTGAACATCTCGTTGACCCGCCAGGTCGTGCTGTTGGGCGCCCCGATATCCCAGGACGAGCGGTTGAACACGCCCTGCACGATCTTGCCGACGGTCTGCACGAAGGACGGATCGGAGAATCCCGAATCGTCGCCGATCACCAGCGGCGGCTTGTAGTCGAGCGAGCGCATGGTCTTGGCGTAGAGGATCGAGTCGGCCGTGTAGCTCACGAAGATGACGACGTCGGGCTGGTGGTCCTTGAGCTGCAGCACCTGGCTCTGCACGTCGGTGGAGTTCGCCGAATACGGAATGTCCTGGGTGACGGCGAGCCCGTTCTCCTTGAAGATCGAGGTGACGACCGAGGCGACCGAGGTTCCGTATTCGGTGTTCTCGTGCACGACCGCGATCTTGTCGGTCTTCATTCCCTTCGCCTTCATGTCCTTGAGAAATTGCACGTAGATGTGGGCGAAGTCGGTGGCGATCGGCGTCGTGCGGAAGAACCACTTGAAGCCGCGTTCGGTGAGGATGGTGGCGACCGAGTCGCCGGACAGGAACGGAATGCCGTAGCGCTCGGCGGCGGCGCTCGCCGTCAGCGTGATGCCGGACTGATAGGCGCCGTTGAGCGCGACCACCTTCTCCTCGGTGATGAGGCGCACGGCCTGGTTCTGGCCGGCGGCGGGGGTGCCCTGATTGTCGGCGAACACGACGTCGACCTTGGCGCCGCCGAGGCCGGCGAGCCCCGCATTCTTGGCGAGCGGCAGGTCGCCGAGCTCCGGATGCGCGTTGTTGATGATGTCGGCCGCGACCTCGATGGCGGCCTTGCCGTTGAGGCCGGCGGTGGCCGCAACCCCGCTGAGCGGATAGATGGCGCCGATCTTGACGCTGCTTTGCGCAAGCGCGGCGCCGGTCAGCGCAAGGCTCAGCGTCGCGGCGCCAACAAGGCCCGCCCACGGGAATCGCTTCATCGCCTGTCTCCCCTCAGAGCCCGGCGGTCAGCGTCGTGCACATGGTCGCGCACATGGTCCTGCACATGGCCGGCCGGGACGGCCACCGCGGCCATGTTGCGCAACGCTTCGGCGGGACGCAAGGCAGCCGGCGGGGCACCGGCGTTTCCGGCAAGTCACGATATCCGCTGTCGCCGTTGCGGGCGAAAGGCGGCGCCGAAGGCCGTTCTTGCGACGGCCGCGACTATTTTCGCCCGAGATAGGGATCGCGGATGATTTCGGAACGAACGTTGGGATCCGGATCGGTTCCGAGATAGCGGCCCTGCCGATAGATCGGGCCAGGCGAATGCACGCTGCCGGCGTTGAGCGGACGATAGCCGCCATACGCATAGTATCCGTGGTGATGGTGCACATACTTGCGCGATGCGGCCGGCGCGGGTGTCGCGGCAAGCGCAATGAGCGCGGCGGAAGAGAGAACGAGCGCCAGAGTTCGCATGTTGGCCTCCGGGTACAAGGACAGCGCGAGTGCTGTGGAGTGCGCCCTAGATAAGATAGCACCTCGGTGCGTGCCAGGGTTCGTCTGGGGGGCCGGCGACTGGCGCATATTCCGGCGAAAGCCCGCCCCGGACTTTGATCCGAAGTGGGCACCGGCTCGCCGATGAGGACCGGCCGCATGCTCGGCCGGCACGTCTCCCTGCGCGATCTCGGCCTGGCTACACGTAATGATTTCGCGGTGCTGCGCTAACATGAGAGCTGCCGCATGAACCAAGTCCCGGCGACATGCGACCACTCACTTGGGGACGGCATGAGCATAGGCGGTGGCTATGTATGAAGATATTGCTGGCACAGGGGCGGAGCGGATGCTGGGTCACATTTCGCGTTCGCGCTTTCCAGAACGCATCCGCAGGATTTGGGCGCTGTTGGTCGTCGCCCTCGGGCTGTTCGCCACTGTGGCGTGGATCGCCCTGCTGGCCTGGCTCGTGTACCGGGCCCTCCTAGCGCTCGCCTGAGCCGGCAACGGGCGTTCGTCGAAGCGCCCAAGCCAAGATCAGAAGACCCGGCATCCAGGCGACCATCATTCCAAGAAAGAAAGCTTGCACCGCGCTCATCAGTTGCGCCCTTCGGCCGATTGGAATTTCTTTCTCGGTCCAACTCAACTAATCAATGGTTGTAGATCTTCCGGAACGGAACCTAAGAGGTCGCGTTGGCCGCGTCAGTTCGATTTGCGACATTTTCAAGCGCCTGGCTTTAGATCGATGAGTACATGCCCTGGATCGGCGAGCGCTTGAGCGCGATCGCGATCAGGCCACCGGCGCTGAAAGTTCTGGATACCTTCCCGTCGCGCCATCTTGCGCATGTCGAGGCGCCGGTTCGCCCGGCGGCGCGCTTCCGCAGGAACGAACGTGCGCTAGCTGACCCCTGGCACGGCCACCTGATGAGCCAATGCGACCTCGCGGCGTTCGCGCGCGGATTGCTGGACGGCCAGCGCAACCTCGAGGGTGGCCTTGCCCCAGCGGCCGTCATGCACCGGACCGCGGCCGGTCGCGATCGCGGCGCGCAGGTCGTCGAGCACGTTATGACGACCGGAATACCTTCCGCCGCCGGGCAGCGCGACCTCGCGCTTTCCGTCCTCCCCATAGACGAAGACGCCGTCCGCCGAGGCGCGCAGATCGCCGCGCGCGCAGGTCGCGACGGTGACGCCGAAATGCGGCTGGTGCGGCGGCTCGCCCTCGTCCTTGCTCCCGTAGCCGGCCGTCAGCGTGCGCAGCCCGGCCTCTTCCCCGGTGCGGGCGCGCAGCGCGCGCCGTGCCGCCCCATGGGCGGGCTGCTTCGGCGAGCCGCGCTCGGAGATCCAGAAGTGCAGCTCGTCGGTGTCGAAGAAATCGTAGCCGCTATAGACCAGCGTCGCCGGCACGCCGTCGGCGAATTCCAGGAACGCCGCGCAGTTGGCCTCGGTCGGCCGCGCCGGATCGAGCACTCCGGCCTGCGCGCGCGCGCTCCTGACGAGGCCGCCGCCGAGCAGCCGTATGGTGTCGATCTGGTGCGGCACCTGGTTGAACAGGATGCCGCCGCCCTTCGACGTATCGAGCTCCTCGGGCCGCCGCGGACGGTAGAGGTAGTTGGTGTAGTTCCATGACGCCAGCATGCCGAGCGCACCGAGCTCGCCCGATGCGATCAGGCCGCGCATGGCGCGCACCGCCGGATCGAACGCATGGGTGTGGCCGACGATGAGTTGCACCTTGGCGCGCTCGACCGCCGCGATGATGCGATCGCAGTCCGCGAGCGTGAGCGCCATCGGCTTTTCCAGGATCACGTGCTTGCCGCGCTCGGCCGCCATGATCGCATGTTCGGCATGGAACTGGTGCGGCGTCGCGACATAGACCGCCTCGACCGCCTTGTCCTCGACCAGCGCCGACGCATCCGCATAGGCGCGCGCATTGAAGTCGCGCGCGAAGGCGTCGCGCGGGCCGGCATGCAGATCGGCGGCCGCGGCCAGCACGACGCCGTCATGGCGCGCCGCCGCGCGCACCATCATGGCGCCCGCCATCCCGAGACCGATGACGCCGAGGCGGAGCGCGGTCACGACAGGGCCCTTGCGTTCTCGGCCGCGCGGATCGCGGCCCAGACATTGGCCGGCGTCGCCGGCATCTCGATGTGCTCGATGCCGTAGACCGACAGCGCATCGACGATCGCGTTGGTGACAACGGCGAGCGCCGGCGTGATGCCGGCCTCGCCGCCGCCTTTCACCTTGAGCGGATTGCCGGCGGTCGGGTCCTCGGCCAGCTCGACCAGGAAGCTCGGCATCATGTCGGCGCGCGGGATCGCATAGTCCATGAAGCTGCCGGCGAGCACGTTGCCGGCGCCGTCGTGCGCGGTCGTTTCGATCAGCACCTGGCCGGCGCCCTGCGCGACGCCGCCGTGCACCTGGCCGTGCAGAATGAGCGGATTGATCGCGCGGCCGGCGTCGTCGACCGAGGCATAACGCGTGAGCGCCACGGCGCCGGTCGCCGGGTCGACCTCGACCTCGGCAATCGCACAGCCGGTCGGATAGGCCGGGATGCGGCCGACGAAGGTCTCGTCGCTGGTCAGCGGCTGCCTGAGGTCGGGAGCGAGCGCCTCGCTTTCGATCGCGCGCGCGACGTCGAAGATGTCGAGCCGGCGATTCGACTGCGACGCGTGGAAGAAGCCGTCGTCGAAGGCGACGTCGTCGGGCTTCACGCCGACCAGCGCCGCGACCACGGCACGCGCCTGCGCGACGATACGGTCCGAGGTGCGCACCAGCAGGGTGCCGGCGAGCCGCATGGAGCGGTCCGAATGGGTGCCGCCGCCGTTCGGCACCACCTGGGTGTCGCCGGTGACAAGCCGCACCTGCTCGGGGGTGACGCCGAGCTGGTCGGCGAGCACCTGCGCGAAGGTGGTCTCGTGGCCCTGCCCGGTCGACTGGGTTCCGGCGACCGCCTCCACCACGCCTTCGGCCTGCACGGTGACGCGCACATACTCGACCGGGATGCCGACCGGCGATTCAACATAGTTGGAGAGCCCGATGCCGGCGAGCAGGCCGCGCTTCTTCGCCGCCCGCCGCCGCGCCGGGAAATCCCTCCAGCCCGCGAGCTCGAGCGCACGCGCCATGTTGCCGCGAAAATCGCCGCTGTCGTAGGTGAGACCGGTGGGCGAGCGATAGGGCAGCTGCTTGCGGCGGACGAGATTGCGCCGGCGCAGCTCGGCGCGCTCGACGCCGAGCCGGCGCGCCGCCATGTCGAGGAGCCGCTCGATCACGTGATGCGCCTCCGGCCGGCCGGCGCCGCGGAACGGCGCGGTCGGCACCGTGTTGGTGAGCACGCCGCGCAGGCGGAGAAAGACGACCGGCACGTCATAGACGGTCGGCATCACGCGATAGGCGTTGCTGAGCCACACGTACGACACCGGGTAGGCGCCGAGCCCACCGACGTGATCGACGCTCATGGCGAGAATCCGGCCGTCGCGATCGAGCGCCAGCCGTGCGTCGGTGACGAGATCGCGGCCCTGGAAATCGCTGAGGAAACACTCGGACCGGTCGCCCAGCCATTTCACCGGCCGCCGCAAGGCCCGCGCCGCGAACGCGACCAGGATCTGCTCGGACTGCGGATTGTTGCGCAGGCCGAAGCCGCCGCCGACGTCCGGCGTCACTGCGCGGACCCTGTCGGGTGGGATGCCGAGCGAATCGGCCACATTGGTGCGCAGCCGCACCGCGCCCTGGCTGCAGGCGATCGCGGTCAGCACGCCGCTTGCTTCGTCATAGGCGCCGATCGCGGCGCGCGGCTCCATCTGCGCGTTGACGATGCGCTGGGCGCGGAACGAATGCGAGATCACGAGATGCGCCCGGGCCAACGCCGCCTCGAGCTCCGCCGGATCGCCCAGCGTCTTGTCCATCGCGACATTGCCCGGCGCCGCGTCGTGCAGCGACGGCGCGCCGGACGCAATCGCATCGCGCACGTCGACGATCGCGGGCAGCGTCTCGTAGCGGGCCTCGACGCGCTCGGCCGCCTCGCGGGCGAGCGCCGCGGTCTCGGCCACCGCCATGGCGACAGGCTCGCCCACATAGCGCGCGCGGTCGGAGGCCAGCATCGGCTGCGCCATCTCGATGGGCGGCGGCCCGCTCCAGTCGTGGAACGACGGCTTCTTGACGTCGTGCGCGTCGGCCGGCACGGCAAAATGCCGGATGCCGCGGCCGCCGGCAGCGGCATAATCGGCGGCTGTGATCACGGCGAGCACGCCCGCCATGGCGCGCGCCGCACCCGCGTCGATCGCCACGATGCGCGCATGCGGATGCGGTGAGCGCACGAAGGCCGCATAGGCCTGGCCCGGATAGCCGACGTCGTCGGTGTAGCGCCCGCGGCCGGTGACGAGCCGCGCGTCCTCCAGGCGCGGCATCGGCCGGCCGATGAAGGGTTCGCGGCGGGTGCTGTGTCTCTCGGCCATCGGCGTGGCGGCTTTCCCCTGGGCGTGTCGTTTTAGTGGAAACGCCAGGTCATTGGAACGTCACACGCCAGCGTCGCAACGTGTCTGCGCTGCAACAGCGGACGGAAACCGCTTCGGCACCGGACCGCGCGCCTTGACAGTGCAATCCCTACCTGGGAACTTCCCGGCGCACGGGACGCAGCAGTTCACGATCACGATTCATTGCCGGGCCGATTCGATACGGGCAGCGCCGGTTCACACAGCCGCAGCCGTCCGCTCGATCGCGTCGTCGGACTACGCATGCCCGCTTGTGCCGGAGAGGGAAGCGGAATTGTCATGATGTCATTCGTACGAGCGACGGCCTATTTCGGCCGGATAGCCGGCATCGTGCTGCTTGCGGGCGGCATCGCGGCGCAGGCCGCGCCGGCGAAGTCCACTGCGCATGTCTACGTGCTGAGCGGGCTGCTCAGCCTGTCGCCCGGCCTCGACGACCTGGCGGAGAAGATTCGCCACGCCGGCGTTCCGGCGACGGTCCACAACCACACGCTATGGTCCACGCTCGCCACCGAGGTGACCGCGCAGTACAAGCGCGGCGAGCTCCGCTCGATCGCGATCATCGGCCACTCTTTGGGCGGCGGCGCCGCCTTGGACATGGCGGCGGAGCTCGGGCAGGCGGGCGTGCCGGTCGACATCCTGGTCGCGGTCGATTCGGTCGGGACCTCGGAAGTCCCGCCCAATGTCCGCCGCACGGTGAACTTCTATGTTGAGGGCGGCCTGGGCTCGCCCATGCAAGGCGCCCCCGGGGCGCACGGCACGATCCAGAACGTGGTCGACAGCAGCGAGGCGACCACGCATTGGACGATCATGGCGGCGCACGAGCGCGAATTGATTCGCTACGTGCTGACCGCGACGCGATCCGGCGCGCGCGCCGCGCAAGCGCAGAACACGCCTACAGCGTCGCGCTGACGCGCCAGCCGTCGACTTTCAGATGTTTTCCGGCAGCGGCCTGCCGCGCGTCTCCGGCAGGAAGAGCGCCGCGATGAAGCCCACCACGTAGATCAGGCTGATCGACACCGCCGTATTGCCGACGCCGCCGAAATTGGCGATCAGCGTGCCGGCGACGAGCGGCCCGAGAAATGCGATGAAGCGCGGGGTATTGAACGCGAATGCGACCCCGGTCGCACGCACCCGGGTCGGAAACAGCTCCGGCAGCCACACCGGCATCCACGAATATTGCCCGAGCGTGAAGAAGCCGTTCACGGCGGCGGCGATGAGCAGCAGCGTGAGGTCGTGCGTCCACAGAAAGAGCACCGGCGTCATCAGCAGCGAGCACGCGTAGAAAACGAGCACGACCGGCCGGCGGCCGTAGGCGTCGGCGAAGAAGCCGAGGCCGGCATAGCCGAGGATCGCACCCGCATTGTAGGCCATGCCCGTATAGCCGGCCCATGTCGGGCCCGGCAGACCGGCCTTGGCGGCGACCGCGGCGACGTATTGCGGCACGAAGGTCGAGATGCCCCACCAGGCGAGCGTGGTCGACAGCGACATCAGGAAGACGATCAGCAGCCGCACCCGCACCTTCGGCTCGGCGATCAGCTCGACCAGCGTGAAACGCGTCAGCGCATGATCCTCGGCGTCGAGCGGTTTGCCGCTTCGCTTGCGCTCGGTGGCGGCCTGACGACGCTCGTGGGTACGCTCCCACACCGGCGACTCCGGGATGTTGCGCCGGATCCAGAGCGTGACGAGTCCAGGCAGGACGCCAAGCAGGAACATGTAGCGCCAGGCGCCGGGTCCGAGCGTGCCGACATAGACCCAGACCGCCGACGCTATGAAGAAGCCGATGCCGAACCCGCATTGCATGAGGCCGGCGCCGCGACCGCGTGCGCGGTCGGGCCACATCTCGGCCGTGATCGACGTGCCGGTCGCCCATTCGGAGCCGATCGCGACGCCGACCAGGACGCGCAGCACCACGAAGGACGGCCAGCTCCAGGCCAGCGCGCTCAATCCGGTCATCAGCGAATAGGCGAGAATCGCCAGCATCATGGTGCGCTTGCGGCCGATATAGTCGGCCAGAATGCCGCCGATCAGGCCGCCGACGCCCCAGCCGAGCAGGGTCGTCGCGATGGTGATTCCGAAATAGACCGGGATCTGCCCGTACTGGCTCGGGTCGAGCAGCTGGTGCAGCGCCACGCCGAGCGTGACGATCAAGGCATAGAGCTCATAGCCGTCGAACAGCCAGCCCAGATTGGTGGCAAGCAGCGTGTTCCACTGGCTGCGATCGAGCCCTCGATACCACGGCGTCGATGGAGTCGAAGTCCCGGCCTCCGCACTCATGACGGTTCCTCCCCTGTGGCGCGTCTTGCTTGGGTGGCGCGCGTCCATCGGCGTATGCGGATCACATCGGCCCGCAAGCAACGCCCTGTCATTGACACTAGCAGAAAGGCGGCGCGGTCAGAACCGATGCGCGCCACGCGCCGGCGTCGCACCCTCGTTGGCGGCCCACCGGTCCCGTGCGAATGTGCCGTCCGGCCGGAAAGGAGCCTGCAGTGCGACCTCGACATGACCGCGTGATCGTGGCGGGCGGCGGACCGGTTGGCGCGGTCGCGACGTTGCTGCTCGCCCGCGCCGGGATCCCGGTCACCATGATCGAGCGCGCCGACGACGTCGTGCTCGACTATCGGGCCTCGACGTTCCATCCGCCCACGCTCGACCTCCTGGAAGCCTCCGGCATCACGGCCGCGCTGGTCGGCATGGGGCTGGTCTGCCCGACCGTGCAGATCCGCGACCGCGAGATCGGCAAGGTCGCCGAGTTCGACCTGACGCGGCTCAGGGACGAGACCCGCCATCCCTACCGGCTGCAATGCGAGCAGTTCAAGCTGGTGGGCTGGGTCTATCGGGAGCTCGCGAAGATTCCGGGGGTCGATCTGCGCTTCCGCCACGAGGTCGCGGCGATCCGCCCGAGCGACGACGCGGTCCTGGTCGAGGCCGCGCCGGCCGGCGATGCATCGGGCGAGCGCGTGACGGTCGCGGGCGACCTCGTCATCGGCTGCGACGGCGGCCGCAGCACGGTGCGCAAGCTGATGGCGATCGATTTTCCCGGGCTCACCTATCCGGAGCACTTTCTCGTCGCCGGCACGCGCTTCGATTTCCGCGCCCACATGCCCGACATCGCGTCCGTGAACTACACCGCCGATCCGGTGCGCTGGTTCATGCTGCTGCAAATTCCCGACATGTGGCGCATCCTCGTCCCGGTCGCGCCGGAGGTCTCGCCCGACGACGCGGTGTCCGAGCAGAGCCTGCAGTCGAGCCTGCAGACCATCTTCGCACGGCCGGACGACTACGAGATCGTGGTGCGCGCCATCTACCGGGTGCATCAGCGCGTCGCCGACGCCTATCGGCGTGGGCGCGTGTTTCTCGCCGGCGATGCGGCCCATCTCAACAACCCGCTCGGCGGCATGGGGCTCAACGGCGGCCTGCACGACGTCATCAGCCTGACCGACCGGCTGGTCGCCTGGTGGCACGGCCAGGCGGACGTGTCGGCGCTCGACGGCTATGAACCGCAGCGCCGGCCGGAGGCGATCAACGCCATCCACGCGATCACGGCGCGCAACAAGAAGCTGCTCGAGGAGCGCGACCCGCAGGTGCGGGCGCGCAACCTCGACGAGATGCGGCGGACCGCTGGCGACCCGGAGCTGAGTTACCGCTATTTGCTGGATTCTTCGATGATTTCCTCGTTGCGGCGGTCCGGGATGATCCGTTAAATCCGTGCCGACCAACACCTCGGCGCCCGCGCTCCCTCTCCGCGGAGGGGAGCGGGTTGGGGTGAGGGGCTCGATGATTCCCGATCGTCCGAGCTCCCCTTACCCGGCTCGCTTCGCGCGCCGACCCTCTCCCCTGCGGGAAGAGGTGAAAGAAGGATCCTGCATGGACACCCGCACGCCCGACCACCATCACGGTTCGACCATCCGCGTCGAGGACGACGCGCTGGTACGCGGCCGCGGCCGCTTCCTCGACGACACCGACGCGCAGAACCGCGCCTACGCCTTCTTCGTCCGCTCGCCGCACGCCTTCGCGCGCATCGTCAAGATCGAGGCGGCGGCAGCGCGCGAGGCGCCGGGAGTGATCGCGGTGCTGACCGCGGCCGACATGACGGCGGCCGGCACCGGCAACGTATCGGCGCATCCGCCGATGGCCGGGCGCGGCGGCGTCAAGCTGGTGGTGCCGATGCGCCCGGCGCTCGCCGCCGACCGCGTCATGCATATCGGGCAGGCGGTCGCCCTGGTGGTTGCAACCACGCAGGCGGCCGCGCAGGACGCGGCCGAGAAGGTCGAGATCGACTACGAGGAGCTCGAGCCGATCGTCGATGCGGCGGGCGCCATCAAGGCGGACGCGACCCAGCTCTGGCCCGAGGCCGCCGGCAACATCGCGCTCGACTGGCCCGGCCTCGCCAAGGAGCCGGACGCCAATGCGCGCGAGGTCGACGCCGCCATCAAATCGGCCGCGCATGTCGCGCGGCTTACGCACCGCAACCAGCGCATCTTCCCGGCGACGATGGAGACGCGCGGCGGCACCGCGAGCTACGACGCGGCGACCGACACTTATACGCTGCGCGTCTGTTCGCAGAGCGCCGGCGTGATGCGCGACACGGTCGCGCCGGCGACCGGCCTCAAGCGTGAGCAGCTTCGCGTCATCACCGAGGACGTGGGCGGGGCGTTCGGATTGAAGACCGGGACTTATCCGGAATACCCGGCGCTGCTGGTGGCCGCCAAGATGACGGGACGCCCGGTCCACTGGATGGCGACGCGCGCCGAGGCGTGCCTCTCGGACAACCAGGCGCGCGACATGCTGACCGAGGGCGAGCTCGCGCTCGACGACAAGGGCAAGTTCCTGGCGCTGCGCGTGCGCAACCTGGTCAATCTCGGCGCCTTCGTGGGCCCGGTCGGCGCCCATCTGGCGACCAACAATTTCACGCGCTGCTTCCCGGCGATGTATCGCGTCCCGCTGCTCGACATCCAGGTGCGCTGCGCCTTCACCAACACGATCCCGACGGCGCCGTTCCGCGGCGCCGGCCGGCCGGAGGCGAACTACATTCTCGAGCGCCTGGTCGACGAGGCGGCGCGCCTCACCGGCATCGACCGCGACAAGATCCGCCGCCGCAACCTCATTCCGCCGAGCGCGATTCCGTTCAAGACCGCGGTCGGCACGACCTACGACAGCGGCGACTTTCCCGCCGTGTTCGACAAGGCGCTGGCGCTCGCCGACTATGCGGGCTTCACGAAGCGCCGGCGGGAGGCGCAGAAGCGCGGCAAGCGGCTTGGACTCGGCATCTCGTGCCTGCTCGAGCATGCGGGCGGCACGCCCACCGAGAGCGCGGCGCTCAACTTCACGCCCGACGATTCGCTCATGGTCGTGCTGGGCGTGCATTCGACCGGCCAGGGCCACGCCACCGTCTACCGGCGGCTCGCCGCGGAGCGGCTCGGCATCCCGGCCGAGCGCCTGTTCGTGCGCGCGGGCGACACCGCGTTCGGCGTCGGCAATGGCGCCTCGGTCGGCTCGCGCTCGACCATGACGGCCGGCACCGCGCTCATGCGCACGGCCGACGCGCTGATCGAGAAGGGCAAGACGATCGCGGCCAGCGTGCTGGAGGCGGGCGAGCAGGACATCGTCTATGGCGACGGCATGTTTTCGGTGACCGGCACCGACCGCCGGGTCGGACTGTTCGAGCTCGCGCGCGAGGCGGCGGCGCGCCACAAGCGCGGCGAGATTGCCGAGGGCCTCGACACCAAGCAGACGGTCGATACGCCGCAGACCTTCCCGAACGGCTGTCACCTCGCCGAGGTCGAGGTCGATCCGGCGACCGGCGGGATCGAGGTCCTGACCTATACGGCGGTCGACGACGCCGGCAACATCATCGACCACACGCTGATCGAAGGGCAGATGCACGGCGCGGTCGCGCAGGGCCTCGGACAGGCGCTGTTCGAGGCAGTGGTCTACGACCCGGACAACGGCCAGCTCGTCAGCGGCTCGTTCATGGACTACTGCATGCCGCGCGCGACCGACATGCCGGCCTTCCGCATCGCCGACGTGATCGTGCCGGCGACCACCAACCCGCTCGGCGTCAAGGGTGCCGGCGAGGCCGGCACCACCGCGTCGCTCGCCGCCGTCATGAACGCCATCGCGGACGCGATCCCGGGCGAGGCTGCGGCGCACATGGACATGCCGGCGACGCCCGAGAAGGTATGGAAGGCGTGCCAGGCGGTGCCGTGAACCTTGGCGCCATGAACCTTGGCGCCATGAAGCTTGGCGCCATGAAGCTTGGCGCCATGAACGTTTCTGCCGCACCGCCCGACCGATGCGACACGGAACCCGATCGCGCAACGCGGGTTCACGTTTGGTAAACGCGTGCATCGTAGCTTGCGAGCGCGCCCAGAAACCCGCGGCCATCGGAGGCTCACATGGCCCGCTCCGCGGCCAAGCATGCAACCAAGGAACGCGCCGCATCGGCGGACCGCACCCAGGAGGAGCTGTGGGCGGAATGCATCGCGGCGCAGCCCGAGCTCATCGCGGACATCGTGACGTACATCGAGGCTGAGCGTACGCGCCTCATCGAGTCACCGCCGTTGTCGCCCGACGACGCCGCACTGGCCGACGGCGAGCACCCCGTCGCGAAGCCCGGCAAGTCGCGCAAGTAAAGCAGCCGATCGACGGTCATTTATCTCCCTGAGATTGCGCCTGCAGCGGCGACGAGCGGAGGTCGCACGCAGCGACGCGATGCCGGCGCCGCGCTCGCGCGGCGTTTCCACGCGATCCGCAATTGTTGTGGGCGCAATCATTTCCCGGCAATATCGACGCATTCGGGATTTTGAGGACGCCGATGTCGGCAGGGGCCATCAATCTTCGCCCGGTGGAAGGCACCGGCTCGGCGGTGCGGCCGGCGATCCGGATTCGCGACCTCAGCAAGACCTTCGGCGCGCTGACCGCGGTCGATCGCGTCTCGCTCGATATCGCTCCGGGCGAGTTCTTCATGATCGTCGGCCCCTCCGGGTGCGGCAAGACGACGCTGCTACGCATCCTGGCGGGGCTCGAGACCGCTACCTCCGGCACGATCGAGATCGACGTGCCGGCCGGCTCGGCGCGGCCCGACAACTCGATGGTCTTCCAGGGCGACTCGATCTTTCCCTGGATGACGGTATGGCAGAACGCGGCCTACGGGCTGCGCATGCGCAAGCTGCCGACCAAGACGATCAAGGAGGTGGTCGGCCACTATCTCGACCGCACCGGGCTCACCCGGTTTTCCGACTACTATCCGCACCAGCTTTCCGGCGGCATGCGCCAGCGCGTCGCGATCGCGCGCGCCTTCGCGAACGATCCGCAGATCCTGCTGATGGACGAGCCGTTCAGCGCGCTCGACGCGCAGAACAAGCTGTTGCTGCAGGAGGAGCTCCTCCACATCTGGGAGGAGCACAAGAAGACCGTCGTGTTCATCACCCACAGCGTCGACGAGGCGGTGCTGCTCGGCGACCGCGTGATGGTGATGACGGCGCAGCCTGGCCGGCTCAAGCAGTTCGTTCCGATCGCGCTGGCGCGACCGCGCAACATCATGGAGCTGCAGGGCGCGCCCGAATACGGCGAGCTGGTGCACCGCATCTGGTCGAGCCTGCGCGACGAGGTGCAGCGCGCGCGCGAGATCGAGGACAAGATCGGAGTCGACCCATGACGGTGCAGACGACCGCGACGGCGCCGGCGCGCGAGGACCGCATGCTGTCGCTGCGCGACCGCGACCGCATTCTGAGCATCGTATCGCCGATCGGGCTGCTGCTGGTCTGGGAGATCGCGGCGCGCACGCACCTCATCGACACGCGCTTCTTTCCGGCGCCCTCGAGCGTCCTGAAGCTGCTGATCGAAATGCTCGGGTCGGGCGAGCTCCTGACCCATACGGCCACCAGCCTGCGGCGCCTCTTCTGGGGCACCGTGATCGGCGGCGTGCCGGCGCTGGTGCTCGGCATCGTCATGGGCCTCAACCGCACCATCCGCGCGCTGGTCGACCCGATCATCGCCGCCACGTATCCGATCCCGAAAAGCTCGATCCTGCCGCTCGCGCTGCTCATCTTCGGGCTCGGCGAATCGTCGAAGATCTTCATGGTGGCGATCGGCGTGTTCTTCCCGGTCGCGATCAACGCGACAACGGGCGTTCTGGAGATCAACAAGATCTATCTCGACGTCGGCCGCAACTACAAAGCCGACCGCTGGAACATGTTCTGGACCATCGCGCTGCCGGGCGCGCTGCCGGTGATCATGACGGGCTTCAAGCTCGGCATCGGCATCGGGCTCATCCTGATCGCGATCGCCGAGATGATCGGCGCAAAGAGCGGCCTCGGTTTCCTGATCTGGAGCGCCTGGGAGACCTTCGCGGTCGAGCAGATGTATGTCGGCCTGTTCATGATCGCGCTGATCGGCTTCACGCTCACGCTCGCGCTCAACGAGCTGGAGCGGTTCATCATTCCGTGGAAGGTGAGTTGATGAGGTTGCCCCGCATACCGCGCAACCTCTCCCCGCGTGCGGGGAGAGGTCGACGCGCGAGCGTGAGCGACGCGCGGCGGGTGAGGGGGCCTTTCCGCGAATGCTTGCCTCCGAATGCTTGGCGACGCCCCCTCACCCCCACCCTCTCCCCGCACGCGGGGAGAGGGAGCCCGCCCAGTTTGCGGCGAGGCACCGCATGATCCGCGCCAGCCTCGACGACGCCCTCGCGCCGATCACCGACGGCATCATGCTGGCGGTGCCGCGCGAGGTCGCGGGCGTGCCGATGGAGGCGACCCGTGCGCTGGTCCGGCGCGGCGTCCAGCGGCTGCATCTGGTGGCGCTGCCGACCTCGAGCCTGCAGGCCGATCTGCTGATCGGCGCCGGCGCGGTCGCGACCCTCGAGACCTCGGCCGTAAGCCTCGGCGAACTCGGCGCCGCGCCGCGCTTCACGGCCGCGATGCTGGCGGGCGCAATCCGCATGCTCGACGCCACCTGCCCGGCGCTGCATGCCGCATTCCAGGCGGCCGAGAAGGGCGTGCCGTTCATGCCGCTGCGCGGCATCCTCGGCTCCGACGTGCTCGCGTATCGGCCGGACTGGCGCGTGATCGACAACCCGTTCGCCAAGGACGCTTCCGCCGGAGGCGACCCGATCGTGCTGTTGCCGGCGATCAAGCCCGACGTCGCGCTGATCCACGCCCCGATGGCGGACCGCAGCGGCAACGTGTGGATCGGCCGTCAGCGCGAGCTCGCCACCATGGCGCATGCGGCACACAAGACGATCGTGACGGTGGAGAAGATCCACGACGGCAACCTGCTCGACGATCCGGTGCTCGCCGCCGGCGTGCTGCCGGGCTTCTATGTCGAGAGCGTCGCGGTCGCGCCGAACGGCTGCTGGCCGCTGGGGCTGCCGGATCACTATGCGGCGGATCTTCCGCACCTCGCCGAATATGCGAAGCTGGCGGCGACCCCGGAGGGGTTCGCGACGTATCTTGAGCAACATGTTCATGCACGCAAAGCCGCGTAGCGACGTCGCCCGGATGGAGCAAAGCGAAATCCGGGGTCGGCTTTCCCGCATTCCGCTCCGCTCCATGCGGGCTATGTGAGCCATGCCCCCCTTCCGTCCCGAAGAACTCCTCGCCGACGTGATCGCGCGGCTGATCGGCGACGCGCGCCACGTCGCGGTCGGCAACGCGTCGCCGATCCCGGCAGCGGCGGCGCTCCTGGCGCGGGCGCTCGGCAACGGGCGCCCCTACGTGTCGCTGCTGCAGAGCCGCAAGCACAACTTCTTCACCGACGGCGG
>Ga0126377_10000711_pt1 | contig 20824 bp, 16 predicted proteins | sample PanSoiMetPlot_22_FD_92647 | JGI IMG/M metagenome (GOLD analysis project Ga0126377, IMG submission 92647) | Tropical forest soil microbial communities from Panama - MetaG Plot_22 | ecosystem: Environmental > Terrestrial > Soil > Tropical forest > Bulk soil | place: Panama | collected 2016-02-17 | reverse complement strand
GTCGACCACCATCACCTGGTCGTCGCGCTGGCTCGTGACGAAGGCGGTCTTGGCTGATCCGTCGGCGTTGTTCAGAACCGCCACGTCGTAAGGAAACTCGCCCTGAGCCACCGTTCCGCCCGGTGTGAAGAACTTCACCTCGCGAATCACAGCACGGGTCTCCGCATCGACAATCGAGATCGAATCGTTCTCGAAATTGGCGGCGATCAGCGTCTTGCCGTCGGCGCTCAGCGCAAGTCCGGACACGACGGCGCCTCCAACGATCAGCGAGCTTCCATTGAAAGTCGTTGCCTGGGCCGCCTTCGTTCCTTTGAGAATCGAGCCGTCATATTTCGGGAATGGAGCGTCGGCGTTCGAGTTGTGGCCGAGGAGCACGAACGGAACGTCGGGAACAAAGCGTGTGCCGTCGTTCTTGTAGACGTAAACCCGATCGTCCTGACCGCCGGAGACATAGAAACGCGTTCCATCGGGAGACCAGCGCAGGCCACTGTAAGTGCTGGGGATGTTGACCTGCTGAGTCTTCGTCACAGTCCCATCCGTATTCAACGCGTAAACGAAGACCCATTCGGAAAGAGTCGTGGTGCCGGATTGCGCGCCCGTGGTGGGATTAAGCGCCGGGAACGAAATGGAAGTGTTGTCTTCGCGGCGATTGCTTTTGTTCCAGCCGCTGGTGAGCACCAGCAGCGTTTTTCCGTCAGGGCTCAGCTGCGTGTTCACGGCTTGCGCCGCATCGGCGTTGCCATCGCTGCGCAGACCCGTGGAGAGCGCCTGAAGCGTCGAGCCTGGTGCAGCGATTGGCGTGATGACCTGGCCTGTGGGAAGGATCGACCGGTCGCCAAAGTTGCCAACAGGCAGTGATGTATTACCACTGCCCGATTGAGCTGCCGCAAGACCTGGCAGCAGCGCGAACAGTGTCAGGAAAAAATGCTTCGACAAGATCGTCTCCTTTGGATTTCGTGTGCCGAACAGGCCAGCCGGGCCACTCGGTGTTCTGGAAGCCCCCACCCCGAGTAACAGGCGAAAAATGTGTCGATGCGTGTTGTGCGCGCGAGGAGGATCCCCGCCACACGAACCGATCATGCTCGCTGAAGGTTGGGCTCGGGTGACAGCTCAGTAAACGATTCGCTGCTTCGGCGTAACGCCGGCGCGAACGAGTCACCGATCCAGACGTGCGCAGCACGAACCATCACTTCCTTCTGAAGAACCAGCAGGCGTTCAAGCATGGCGACACGATCGAGCCTTCGATCACAGAGAGCGAGCAATGGATTGCGGACGACGTGGAGATGTCCGAGCCTGTTCGTAAATCACCGCGAACGATTGAAGCCAGATCCCGAGTACCTAAAACTCTTCAAACGCGATCGTGCTCGACGTGTGGCGTACGTAGCAGGCGCGCGCGAACGAAACCGATAGGCTTAGAGGCGAGGCGCGGCAAAACTTCGAGAGAGGCTGGATCGGCTGGAGGAGGCATTCATCTTTCAACGCTCGATCGATCACGCGACGTACGAAAACAGCGAGACCGAGTTGGCGCTGGTTGGATCTGGAATTCCTGGAATCGCGGATCGAGGGTGCCGACGCGAGGGGTGGTCCGCAGTGTACCCCGCAGCGAGGACGGTCCGGCTGAAGCCGGACACTACGACTGCTTTCACCTCTTTGCGGTCTTTGAACTTTTGAATACCGGTACGGGGATTCGAACCCCGGTTTGATGGCTGAGAACCACCCGTCCTAACCCCTAGACGATACCGGCATGTCTCGACAGGAACTTCTAATATTACCGATCACAACCGCTGCCGAGCAAGGACCGGCCGAACGAAGCCCGGCCGGTCCTCCCCATTACCGACGTCTTCGCGCGCCGTCGCGATAGCCGTCCTCGTATCCCTGACGGAACCCCGAACGGTAGTTGTTCTTGTAGGCGTCCTTCGAGCCATAGGAGCGCTCGTAGCCCTGGTCGGCGCTGCGATAGTCGCCGTGTCGCACAGGATCGTACCGATCGCGGTCACGCCCGTCGTCGATGCCCTGCTTCCGGCCGTCGCTGTAGCCTCGCGCGAACGCCGGCTCCTGATAGCCGCGCGGCCCGCGATCCCATCGATCGTTGCGGTACTGCACGTTGACGCGAACGCGATTGAACCCCTCGCGATACCCGGAGTTGAACCCTCGACGGAATTCGGTGCGATACCAGTCGCGACTGCCGTCGCGGCGCTCGTACCCGCGATCGCCATCGCGATACACGCGGTTGCTGTCGATCGTGAACCCATGGCCGTCACGCGCATCCTGTGCGCCCTGGTCCACACCCTCGCGATAGCCGCGATCGTACGCGCGGTTGCCAGTGCTCTGAGCCCCCGCCGGCGCCGTCATCGCGACGCTGGCGGTCAACGCAATGAGCAATAACTTCCAGTGTCGTGCACCCATGATCGTTCTCTCCCGGAGCTGGCACGACCATGGAGTGCAAACGACAAGCCACGTGAAAACGGCTGATTTTGCGCGGGTTCAGGCGCCGCCGGGCGAAGCTGATCTGTCCTCTAGTCCGACCACACCAGCAGATGCCCCCCGTCGGGCATGTCGCCGTCGACGAGGAGCGCCGGGCCGAAGCGCTCGATGTCCGACACGTGCACCGTGCTCGGTGTCCGTACCCGCAGCCCGCCGGCGTCGGGATCGCTCTGATAGATCACGTCGATGGGACTGTCTCGCATGCGAACCAGCCAGAACGGGACCTCGATTCTGGAGAGCCGGCTCTCGTGCACGCTCCAATGGAGCACGTGCAACGTTTTGAGCTTGCCCGGCGGCGGCGTATCGGGAGGCCGTCGAGAGAGCGTCACGCCGCCCGGCTGCAACTCCAGCACCGGCATCGCGTGTGCGAACTTCGCTCGTACATCGTCCATGGTCTTCGTTGCCGTTGCCTGATCCGTCGCGATGTTGTCGAACATCGACCTGACCGCAAACACACCAACGGCGGCGACGGCGACGATCAGCATCACGACGACGCCGATGACGACAAAGAGAACCGTTTTCTGATTCTTGGTCATACATGCACCAGCGAGCGACGAAGCAGATTATGCGTTACGGTACCAAAACCGGCACGGAACTCTGAACGCCCGAAACCATGATTCGAGTCATCAAGACCATCGACGCTCACGTGGGCGGACAGCCTCTCCGGCTCATCGTCGACGGTGTTCCGGTCCCGACGGGAAAGACCCCCGCACAGCAACGCGACTGGTGGAAACGCCACGCCGACGCCTATCGCCGTGCGCTGATATTGGAGCCGCGCGGGCACCAGGATATGACTGCCGCGCTGCTGACGCACCCGTCGTCACCAGAAGCGCATGCCGGTCTGCTCTTCATGGACGCCGCCGGCTACCCGTCGATGAGCGGCCACAGTGTGATCGCGATCGCCACAATCGCGCTCGAACGCGGGCTGATCGTCACCGGGACGGCTGAAGGCGACTGTGGTGTCGTATTCGACACGCCTGCCGGAACCGTCCATGTGCTCGCACGCATCGAGAAGCGGGGCGACCGCCACGCGGTCGATTCTGTCGCGGTGACCAACGTGCCGTCGTTCGTCTATGCCCCATCGGTCGCGGTGAAGGCCGGCGTTCGTGACGTTCGCGTGGACGTCGCGTATGGCGGCGGGTTCTACGCCATCGTCGACACCGAGTCGGTCGGCATTCCGCTCACCCCTGCACGCGTGCCCGAGTTGAGACGACTCGGGTCGCAGATCTGCGAGTCGGCCGGCGACACGCTGCGCCCGGTGCATCCCTTCGACCCTTCCGTGAGCGGGATGGCAGGTGTGGTGTTCACCGGACCCGCGAACGATCCGGAGGCGCATCTGCGCAGCGTGACAGTCAAGAGCGGAGGTTCGATCGATCGCTCTCCGGGGGGGACGCCGACATCTGCGGTGATGGCCGTGCTCGACGCGATGGGCCTCCTGCCCCACGGCCAAAACTTCGTGCACGAAGGGATAACCGGTGCTTTGATGCGCGGACGCGCCCTGCAGCGGACGATCGTGGGTGATCTCTCTGCGCTCGTGACCCAGATCGAGGGCGCCGCATGGATTACAGGCGAGCATACGTTTCTGCTCGATGAGGACGATCCGTTGGCGGAGGGGATCAGTTTGTGAGGATTTGACCGGATCGGAGGGTTCTACTGGAACGCTCTGAACCTCTTGATTCGTAAGGGTTCAGTCACCTTGGACCGCTAGTTCAGATGGTGCACATAAAACCAAGGGCCTAAGGTATGACCCCGATTGCATCAGCTCCGAACCGATGAGATTCTCCCGCGGAACCTACTGACCAGTTCGGTCCGTGTGGTTCGATCGTTACTCAACGAGAAAGCCGCAATGCCGCACGCTCCCGACTGGCACATTCTCGATAGCGACTTCGCTCCCGCCGACACTGGGTTGCGTCCACCCTCACGTCAGGTGACCAGCGGACGCCGGCGTCTCGTCATCGCCAACCTCGATCGCAGCGATCCGCCCGGCTATGCGCCGGGCAGTGTGCCGCGTCTGGTCGACTTCAACGCGAATCAGTTTCGTCTGACCTCTCAGCCGCGGATGCCGTCGATTCGTGTGTCGTGTGCGGTCGAGGGTTTCGATCCGGTGCTGCATCCGATTCAATGGCGGTTGGTCTGCCGTCATGTCCTCTGCCGCCACATGAACGTCGGGGGGTATCGCTACCGCGGCACGAGCGAGACGTTCGAACGCGAGTGGCGAGGGGAGAGTCGATCGGCCGATTTCACGCTGTTCGGTCCGGGCTGCACGTACACCTACAACGACGATCGGCGTGTGCTCGGCGGCCACGCGCTGCTGATCGTCGCCGTCGCAGGCGACGGCATCGCTCTCTGCGACCACGTGCACCTGCGCATCTCGGGGACCAACCCGTCGCAGGCCGACGTCTTCAGCTATCTCGATGCGCGGCTGGCCGGGTACGACGAGAACGTTTCGCACATGGTGCGCGCGATTTTCCAGCACGAGTCGGCTTTCACGCAGTTCGCAGGCCAGCCACAGCGCGCGGCGGCGATGACCTTCTCGCGCCGTCATCATCTCGATGCGGCCCAGCCCGACTGCCGCGTGCGCTTCGACTGGCCCGACGATCCGCCCGGCTTTCCGCTCGCCAGCTTCGATTTCGGCGTCGGCATCTCGCAGTTCACCCGCGTCGGCGATCAGCACGTCAGCGCCGAACTCGCCTGGGACTGGCGGGAGAACATCCGGCTCGGCACCAACCTTTTCTTGAGAAAGCTCGCGAGAAAACTCGCACCCGACATGACGTGGCAGCACCTGGCGCTCGCGGCGTGGGCCTCCTACAACGGGTCGGGCGAAGCCGCGGATCGCTATGCGCGGGCGCTGCTCCTCAGCGACGAAGGGTCGCGCGTCTCGCTTGCTCGCATCCCTGCCGCTCCGTTGATCGCGACGATCGATCCGCTTCCGGCACTGCCGGCGCCTGGCCCCTGGCTGGAATTGTCCCCCGTCATCACGGTGTGACGCGCGCCGCGGGCGCGATCGGCTAGGATAGGCACGGCTGAGTCGGGTCCAGGGGACCAGGCCGGACGATCACGACGTCATGAGAGACGCACCCGATCGCATCGGTCGATACGAGATCATCGAGCCCCTGCCGGGCGGCGGAATGGGGCAGGTCTACAAGGCTCGCGATCCCGAACTGCGTCGCGAGGTCGCGCTCAAGATCCTGCGTGAGGACGGTACCGTCGATCCGAGTCGGCAGCGTCGCCTGCTCGAGGAAGCGCAGGCTGCCAGCGGCCTCAATCATCCCAACATCATCGCGGTCTACGACGTCGGCGTCGATGACGGTCGCGTATTCATCGTGTCGGAGTTCATTCGCGGACACGATCTCAGCGTCGAGATCGAACGCGGTGTGCTTCCCCTGAAACGCCTGCTCGCTCTCGCCGTGCAGACGGCCGCGGGCCTTCGCGCCGCGCACGATGCCGGCATCGCGCATCGAGACCTCAAACCGAAGAACGTGATGGTCACGCACGATGGTCGCATCAAGATCATCGACTTCGGTCTCGCGAAAGTCATGGAGGGGGTCACCGAAGTGGCCGGTCACGATGCGGTGACGGTGACGCTGCCGGGTACCGTGGCGGGAACGCCGCAGTACATGAGTCCCGAACAGGCGCGCGGCGGCAACATCGATTTCCGCACCGATCAGTTCTCGTTCGGCTTGATGCTCTACGAAATGGCGACCGGCACGCACCCATTCCGCCGCGAGTCCCATCCGCAGACGATGACGGCGATCATCTCAGACGAGGCGCGGCCAATCGGCGAGCTGAACTCGAAGATCCCGACGATGCTGCGCTGGATCATCGAGCGCTGTCTCGCCAAAGACCCTGGGGACCGATACGCGTCGACGGCCGATCTTCACAAGGATCTCGCGACTCTGCACGGTCGATATGGCGAGATCACCAGCGATGACAACCGTGTCGTTGTCGCGCCGCCGAGCGCGCGTCGCTGGCTCACGATCGCGCTCGGTGCGCTGGCTGCCGTCGCGACCGTTGTGGTGACGACGCTGGCGTTCGCACCGGCCCCGTCAACGTTCTCTGGTCACTTCAGTCCGATCGTTACCGATGGAGGGTTCCAGGGGTCGCCGGCCTGGTCGATGGATGGCAAAGCACTGGCGTATGTATCCAGCGTCGATGGTGTCCTGCAGATCTTCACGCGTAGCATCTCGTCGACGCAGCCCCTTCAGATCACGCACGCGGGCTTCAACAGCTCGAATCCGTTCTGGGCGCCCGACAACTCCCGCATCTACTACCACTCCCAGGCGGAGGCTCACGAGGGGCTGTGGTCGATCAGCGCCGCGGGAGGCAGTCCGCAGCTCGTCGTGCCCAACGCGAGCAATGCGACCATCTCGCCCGACGGCGGGACCTTTGCGTTCTTTCGCGAGGGCTCTGACGTCAAGTCCGAGTTTGATTTGCGGCGCGGCATCTGGATGGTGTCGGCCAACGGCGGCGAGCCGCGCAAGTACATCGAGGCACCGTTCCATGACAGTTCGTTCGTCGACGGCATGATGCGGTTTTCCCCCGACGGCACCAAGATTCTCGTCTGGGCCTGGGGCTGGTACTCAGCAACGAATCACATCCCCGCGTCGCGGTTCTGGGTGATCCCGTGGCCGACCGGCAAGCCCTATCAGGTGCTTCAGTCGCTGACGAACGAAGCGCCGGCCGCGGTCACATTCGATTGGCTGCCCGATTCGCGGCACATCATCGTGTCGTTGTGGGATCCCAAGACGACGGGCCAACACTTGTGGAAGGCAGACCTCGACACCGATACGAGCATCCCGGTGACGTCGACTGTGGGGAGCGAGAACTGGCCGAGCCTGACGCCCGACGGCCGGCGCATGGCGTTTGCGTCGGAGGCGATCGACTTCGACCTCGTCGACATCCCCTTGGACGGGTCGGCTCCGAAGAAGATGCTGGCGACGTCGCGCAACGAGCTCGAGCCCTCGTTCAATCGGGACGGGAATCACTTCGTCTACGTGTCCGACAAGAACGGCGTGCTGCGAGTGTGGTCGCGAATCCGGAGCGATGCGACGCTCGACACCGTCGTCGTCAGCCCTGATCAATTTCCGCAAGGCGACAGCACATTGGCGCTCGGGGCACTCTCGATCTCGCCAGATGGCGAGCGGGTTGCGTATCAGCGGTATTCGGAGGCGGGTTACCAGATCTGGATCTCCACCGTGAGGGCGGCCGGTCCTCCGGTGCTGCTGACGTCGGGGCTCTTCTACCAGGATGGTCCGACCTGGTCCCCCGACGGCGGGTCGATCGCCTTCATCATGCGGAACCAGCAGTACTTCTCCGGCATGGGCACCGTTCGCGTCGGGTCGGGAGCGGCACCCACGGTGCTGTTGGCGAACGTCGCCGCGCTCGGATTACGGCCGCAATGGTCGCCGGATGGCCGCTGGATCGTCTGCGACACCGACGAAGGTGCGGTGATCGTTTCGCCAGACGGAAAGCAGAAGCGCGTGATCAGCGAGGAATTCTGGCTGGCCTCGGCCTGGGCCGCCGACAGCAAGCATGTCTACGTCCTCCGCGAGGCAGATAAGCTCCGTCACTACGCGCTCACGTCGATCGATATCGATACGCTCGCCGAGCGGGTGATCAATCCGGATCTCGGGCCCATTCCGCACGCATCCCAACCAATCCGGGGGCTGACGCTCTCAGGTCCGGGTACGCTGACCACGTCAATCGCGACCGCACGCTCGGACATCTGGGTCATGGACAATTCCGCCCCTCCGCGCGGCATCCTCGACCGGCTGCTTCCCTGGAAATAGCAGTGCGGACGGGCGGGAGAAACCAGATCGAGGCAAGGGATTTCCAAGGATCTGCCCGCTGCCTTGTCGATATACTCAGCCATCAAATTCTCACGGGGGCGGTTATGCGGAAGATTGTCGCGATCGCGGTGCTTCTGGGTGCATGTTCGACGTGGCAGGTGGGTCTCGGTGCCTGCGGCGACAAGTTCTTCCTGGTCAGCCGCGGCGATCGCTTCGCGCGTGCGTATGCGTCGATCCATCCCGGAGCCATCGTGATCTACACCGGCGGGACCAGCGACGCGAGCAAGGCGCTCGCTGATGGTCGCCTGCAGAAATACTTCACACGTGCTGGCCATCGCGTCACGGTTGCAAAGGACGAGGCTGCGCTTACTCAGGCGTTGCAGGCGGCGCCGGTCGACATCGTCCTCGCCGGCCTGAGTGAGGCCATCGTGCTCGTGCCTGGGGTCAACGCGGCCGCATCGAAACCGGTGCTGATACCGGTCGAGGGCCAGAAAGATCGCACGCCGGCCACTCACCAGTTCATGGCCACGCTGAAAGCGTCGGACAAGATCAACGGCTTCCTCGCGAAGGTGGAAGACGTCATGAAGAATCGCACCGCGTCGTCGCCCAAGCGCAGCACCTAACCCGTTCTCACAGGCCGGAGCACATCATGACTGGATTGACGACCGTCTCGGCGGTCCGCGCCGCTCTTTCTCTGCTCGTTCTGGCGATGACGTCGACCGCCGCGCACGCGCAGGCGTGGTTGCCGGCGAAGGGCGAAGGCACCGTGTCGATGGTGTTCACCAACTCGCTCTCGACCAGGCATTACCTGCCGGATGTTGCGTACGACCGCGGGCATATCGACGCGAACACCACGCTGCTCGACGTGACCTACGGATTGACCGACCGGATCGCGGTGACCGTCGGCCTGCCGATGGTCACATCGCGATATCGCGGAAGCTTCCCGCATCAACCGATCACGCTCGACGACGGCAACTGGCATACGTCCGCGCAAGACTGGCGTATGAATGTGCGGTACAACGTCGCGCGCGGACCTATTCAGATCACGCCCTTCGCCGGCACTGAATTGCCTGCGAACGACTATCAGTACTACGCACATGCGGCGCCGGGCCGTCAGTTGAAGGAAGGGCTCGCCGGTGTGTCTGTCGGCAGACTCTTTGCCGAGCTCGGGCTGGTCGTTCAAGGTCAGTACGCGATCAACCTGTCGCAGGGCGCCTTGGAATACGCGCGCCGCTACAGCACCGCCTCGGTCGAGTCGGCCTACTTCCTCACGCCGTCGTGGCGCTTCATCGTCACGGCAGCCAGTCGAATCGGTCACACCGGGATCGATCTGCCGTTGAATGCAGCGCTCCTCACTCCGGACCAGCGGCTGCACCACGACCAGATCAGCAGGGAGAGCTACTTCAACCTGGGCGGAGCGACCGCGATCTCGCTGAGCGAAACGACCGACCTCTTCGTGGGATACACGAGAACGATGACGGGCCGCAACACACACGCGATCGATCGTGGTCTCTCGCTGGGTCTCTCGTGGAGCTTCGGCCACCGACGGGGTGCGGGCGGCGCAGCGCTGGCCTCGCGTGATTCGCGCGAAGGCTCTCTGGTGCGTTGCGTCTGCGAGAAGAAAGCAGGCGTGTAGTCGAGGCGTCGATGCGACTACGCGACCGGGTAGTTGCCGGACGAGGTCGACTGCGTCTGGGTCGCATCGGCCGAGCGCGCCAGCCTGAACGTCATCAGCAGCGATCCGAATCGCACGCGATCGCCGTCTGCCAGACGCACCCGTCCGGTCACCTGGCGCTCGCCGATGAACGTGCCGTTCTTGCTCCCGAGGTCCTCGAGCCACACGTCTTCGTCGACATTGATGCGCGCGTGCCGGCGGGACACGGTCGTCGACGGCAGTTCGATGACGTCCGCGTCGCCGCGACCGAACAGGTTCTCGCCGTCGAAGACCTGAAGACGCTCGGTATCCCGAATCAACCAGCCGCGCACGCGTCGCCGTCCTCCGCTGGGCCCTTCGTTCCGCTCGGCGCCGGAGGCGATGAACGCATAACCGAATCCATGGACCGTGCGAATGAACTGCGGCTCACTCGAATCGTCGCCGATGCCTCGGCGGATTTCCGAGACGAGGCTGTGCAGCGTGATCTCCGCGACGAACGTGTCGGGCCACAGCCGCGCGTGAATGTCGTCCTTGGACACGGCGTTGGGCCGGCGCTCAATCAGCAGCGCGAGCAGATCGAAGGCCTTGCGCGTGAGCTTGATGTCCCGGCCGCCGCGCGTCACCTGTCGGCCGGGCGCATCGAAGGAGAGGTCGCGGAAGTAGAGGGACACCGCGGCAAGTATCGGCGATGGAGAAAGGCGACGCAAATCCGCCTGCCGATCCGTCTCGTCGTCGTGATGCTCTTGATCGCGATCAACATCGTCAGTGGTTCAGGCCGCGCCGTCGCAGCGGATCGCTGGATGGCGCCATCGGTGGAACTGCGCGGACCAAAAGGTACGCCCGCACGGTTGTCGGACTTCAAAGGCAAGATCGTGCTGGTGAAGTTCTGGGCCAGTTGGTGTCCACAGTGCGCGGAGGTGTTTGCCTCCCTCGACGGCTTGGATCGCGACTACCGGGCGCGGGGCGTCGAGGTCATCGCGGTGAACGTCGACGAGCACCGCAGCAACGCGGATGCGTTTCTGAAAGCGCACCCCTCCCGCGTTCGCGTGCTGTTCGATGCGCGTGCCCGGGCATTCGCGGCGTTCGGCGCCTCCGGCGTGCCGGCGTCGTTTCTCATCGATCGCCGGGGTGTCATCCGTCACTCACACGAGGGCGACACAGACGTGAGCCCCCGCGAGTACCGCGAGGAGATCGACGCGCTGCTCGCCGAGTCCCCCCGCTGAACGCCGAGGCGGCGTGCGCCACGGCGCCGGAGTACAATTCGCCAGTCCATGCCTGTCCGGCTCCTTGTGGCGGCGATAGCTGTGCTCGTGTCGGCGTCGCCGGCGATGGCCCACCCGGCGCCCTTCAGCTACCTCGACATCGTGTTTCGCGGCGGCAACATCGAGGGCTCGCTCGTCGTCCACATCATCGACGTAGCCCACGAGCTCGGGGTGAGTCCGCCGGAAAGACTGCTGGACGACTCGCTCGTTGCCAGCGAACGCCAACGGATCGGCCAGATCCTCGCGCCGCGCATCGTGCTGCGCAGCGATCGCCGGCTCGCGATTCAGTGGACCAGCATCGAGCTGATGCGCGACGAGCTCGCGCTGCGGTTGAAATACCGGATTCCGAACGAACATCCCGGTTCGCTGACGATCGACACGAATCTGTTCCCATACGATCCGCTCCACCAGACCTTCATCAACGTCTACGAGGATCGCGATCTACGACAGCAGGTCATCTTCAACGCGAGCACTGAGGAGCACACCTACTACCTCGGGACGACTCAGGGCGCGATCGCGGTGATGAAGACGTTCATTCCATCGGGGACGCATCACATCCTCATTGGTCCTGACCACATCCTCTTTCTCATCGGACTCCTGCTCCTCGGCGGCAGCTGGATGGCGCTCGTTCGCATCGTCACCGCGTTCACGATCGGTCACAGCATCACGCTGTCGCTGGCCGCGCTCAATCTCGTGACGCCGCCGCCAAGCATCATCGAGCCGGCGATTGCACTCAGCATCGTGTTCGTCGGCGCCGACAACCTGGTCAGGGGAGACGGCCGCGACCTCCGCGCGTGGGCGGCGCTCACCTTCGGCCTCGTGCACGGCTTCGGGTTCGCGAACGTGCTGCGCGAGTTCGGGCTGCCACGCGAAGCACTGGGGTGGTCGCTCCTTTCGTTCAACTTCGGCGTGGAAATCGGTCAGCTCGTCGTCGTGCTGCTGGTGGCCAGCCTCCTCGAAGCGATTCGGCGCCGGAGCGACATCATCGGCGCGCGCGTCGCAGTCGCGGGATCAGTCGTCGTGATCTGTGCGGGAACCTACTGGTTCGTGCAGCGCGTGTTCTTCGTCTGAAGGGTCACCGCCAGCGTCGCCACCAAACCGCGGACACCGCCACCTGGTGATCGAACGTCGTGCGGCCAAAGATGCGTCTGGCTCGATGGTCGCCGCGCAACGTCAGGTCGGGCGTAATTCTGAAGCCGATCGTTTCTTCGACCCCGTTCAGTTCCTGATCGACATAGGTGTCGAACGTCGTGAAGGCGGGTGCCGTCATCCGTTCGAGGCGCACGGCGGCGAACCATCTCGGTGTGATGGTCTGCTGCGCCTGCACGAACCAGCCAGACGCCACCGCGGTGCCGTTGTTGGTTTCCACCAGGTCGCGCACCCACTCACCTTGCACCTTGGTGAATCGATAGGCGAGCTCGGATTCGATCGTCACGATCGTTGCATCGCGGTTCTGCGTGATCGTCGGGCTCTCCCCGGCGCGCTCCCATCCGCCGTGCGTGACCGAACCTCCGACGCGCAGACCGACAAACGGGGTGAGACCGGCGCCGATGACGACGTTGTTGAAGCGCGGCGGGTTGGTCGAGCCGAAGATGCGACGCGTCCGCAGCGGTGAGGTGTCGATGAATGCGGCTCGCGCGTCCCAGTGGCGGCCCGAGAGGCCGGCGTTGGCGCCGAAGGCGTAGACGGCTCCGAGCAGCGTCGTTCGCGGCGCGCCGAATTCAACCGGCGGCAGCGCCTGAAAGAGCGACGCCGGCAGCGACACCGTCGGATTGAGCTGCGGGCGCAGCATCAGATTCGCGAGTCCGATGGGCGACGGAATCAGTCCGGCGTCGACGCGAAAACCGATCGCGCCGGGCCGCTCGTAACGCATCGTCGCGACCCAGATCTGCCGGTTCCATTCGCCGGTGGGTGCGCGCTGGACCCACGGACGCACGATGCCTTCGAAGCCGCCGGGCAGCCCCATCGACATCACTGCATCCATCGTGACACCGGACGAGTAGGTGCCGTCGATCGTTTGTGTGCGATCGATCGCGATCGATGAATCGACAGCGACTACGGCTGGACGCGCCAGCTGGCCGGCGCTGGCCGGTACGACGCCGGCGAGAAGTAGGCAAACGGAAACGTGGAAGAAGTGGACGTTGGAAAGTTTAGAAGTCGTGGAGTAGGTCGGTTCTTCTTCCACTTTTCTACTTTTCGAGTCACGCCGACGCTTCTCGTCCCAACAGCGCCTGCAGCTGTCGCTCCGGTGCGGACGGGGATGCGGCCAGTGCCATGCGGAGCGCGTCGACGGTCCCAGGATCGAATTGGGTTCCAGAGTATCGCTGCAATTCGACGAGCGCAACCGATGCAGCCCGGGCAGGCCGATACGCGCGTGCGCTCGTCATGGCGTCGAACGCGTCGGCTACGTGTACGATGCGAGCCTCGACCGGGATGTTGTCGCCCAGCAGACCGAACGGATATCCCTTGCCATCGGGGCGCTCGTGATGCAGCTCGACGATCGCGAGGTGCGGTTCGAGGAAGGGGACCTTGCGCAGGATGCGAGCGCCCAGACCGGGGTGTCGCCGAATCTGCTCGAACTCGTCCGCGGAGAGCGGTCCGGGTTTTCGCAGCACATGATCTGACACGCCAATCTTGCCGATGTCGTGGAGCAGCGCGCCGAGGCGGATGACGTCCACTTCGGTCTCACTCAACTCCAATTGCCGCGCGATGAGCACTGACAGCGCGCTGACGCGCTCCGAGTGGCCGGCGGTGTAGGGATCTCGCGCGTCGAGCGCGGCGGCGAGCGCGCGGATTGCGCCCACATACGCCGACTGGGTCTCGGACTCCGCCGCTGTGAGGCCTCGCATCAGCCTGTTGAATGCGTCCGCGAGCGAATCGAGCTCCCGACTCGTGCCCGTGGCTTCGAGCGTACGGCCGAAGTCGCGCGCGGCGGTCATCGTCGTGATGTCCCTGACCACTCGTTTGATCGGATCGGTGAGCGCGCGCGCAAGCCAGAGGCTGCCCAACGCAGCGAGCACCACACCGCCGAACGCCACCGTGCCGAGCGCGACCAGCGCCTCGCGTGTGGCCTTGTTCGCCGCAGCATCGATCGAGGTCAACGAGTAGATGCGCACGGGGCCGGACGTGAACAGCGTCCGGATGGCGTACTCGTCTCGACCGAGTCGGCGCGTCGGACCCGGATTGCCGTCGGCGCCGAGCAGATCGCGCGTCACCTGCTCGGGTACTGTTTGCCCGACCACGGCGCCGTTGACGGTGATGACGATGCCGGCTTGTGCGAGCTTGGCCAGATCGCGCGCATACGCTTCGTCGAGCGTCGTCGCAAGGAGAAGGGTGCCGACATCGCGTTCGTCGACGCGAAGCGCCGCGCCCGACACGCGGAATGCACCGGACGACAGGACGGCCACGCTCTGAAACGAGCCCTGACTGCGCGCCGAGAGCTGCACGCGCTCGCCGACCGGCCAGCGCTGCCGCGCGGTGCCTGCGCTGGCGAACACACGAGCGTTGGAGTCGAGCACCGCCAGCGCCTGGAAACCGGTGACGCCAGCCAGTCGCTCGAGCTCGCGGGAGACCGTGCGGCGCAGCGCTGTCTCCTGCTCACGCGACGGCGCGTGTCGCGCTTCGGTGAAGTACGTATCGAGGGCAGCCTTGAACGCCGGCGTTTCCGCAAGTGTCGCGATCGTCGCGTTCTGATCCTGCTCGTGGCGCGTTTCGAACTCGGTGAAGATGCTTGCGCTCACGTCCAACTTCGCAGTCTCGGCCCCCCGCACCCGATCGCGGGCGTCGACGACGAGCACGATGAAGACGATGAGAAGGATGACCGCCACCGTCGCAAAGATGACGCCCATCGTCCGCGCGACAAGCCGTGGGGGCTGCTTCACTGCGCCGGGACGGGAAGGACGAAGTTCGCTTCGGTGACGCCGCCTGCGTCGACGCGCACGGGAACGGGCGAGTCGCCGAGACGCTCGTGCCATGCAATGATCTTGCGCTCACCAGGCGGGACGCCAGTGAGTTCGAATCGTCCGTCCTCTCCGACAACCGCGAACCAGGGGTGGTTGAACACCATGATCGTCGCGGTCATGTGCGAGTGGATGTCGCAGAAGACTTTGATGATGCCGGGCTTGCTGACGTGAACGCTGCGTGAGTCGCCGCGAGGGTAGCGACCGAGGTTGAACGTCTTGGTGCGCGAGAGCGAGAAGACGTTGTGGTAGATCGGATCGTCGTTCGGGAAGTCGACATCCGATCCGACCGGAACCGCCACCACGCGTGGAATGAAGTTCTCATCGCGCTGTCTGATCTCGACCTTCATCGGCTCCGTCGCGCGTGCCGGGGCATCCTTGACGAAGACGACCACGTGCCGAAGCTCTGAGGATGGAGCGAGCACCGGCTGCGCCACCGTGCGCGACGAATAGACCGCCGACGGCCGGCGGACGGTCACGGGTATGCCGATCTCGACATGTCCGCGCACAATTCCGGTTTGCTGGGCGGTCGTGCGGCTTCCCTCGGCCACACAAACCGTCAGAGACACCGCCAGCAAGACACCGACCCCGCGGACGTGCATCGGGTGCATTCTAACCGGAGGTGCGTCCCGTCGTTCTCCTCGTTGTCCCTGATATCGTTCTTTCCATGTTGAGCTTTATGGCGCTGGCCCTGACTGCCCTGTCGGGGGAATCCCAGCCGGCGACGCCGGGGTCACCCGGTCCGGGCGTATCGGCAGTGCTCGCCCAGGAACGGGCGGAGGTCGTCCGCGACCTGCGATACGAGCTGACCTTTACCATTCCGGCCGACCGGCGACAGCCGGTGGAAGGCCGTGTGGTCGCCGAAGTCGGGTTGAAAGCCCGTCATCGGCTGGTGTTCGACTATGTCCAGCCGCCGGAGCGCCTGCGGCGGGTGCGGATTGGGGGACGCGACGTGAACGTCGTCGTGGGCGATGGGCACATCGTCATTCCCGAGGAGCTGACCGCGGCGGGGGTCAACCGCGTCGAGTTCGAGTTCACGGCCGGCGACGAGGCGCTCAACCGGAACGACGATTTTCTTTACACGCTGTTTGTACCCGCTCGTGCCCGCCTGGCATTTCCCTGTTTCGACCAGCCCGATCTGAAAGCGCGCTACACCCTGTCGCTGCGTGTCCCGGCCGGCTGGCAGGCGGTGTCGAACGGCAGCGAGCATGCGCGGCGAGCGGAGCCCGACGCGTCGGTCATCGAGTTCGTCGAGACGCCGCCGCTCTCGACCTATCTGTTCGCGTTTGCCGCCGGACGATTCTCCGTCGAGACTGCCGTGCGCGGGGGACGTCAGTTCCGGATGTTTCATCGCGAGACCGACGCGATGAAAGTGGCGCGCAACCGCGACGCCATCTTCGACCTGCACGCCAGGGCGCTCGCCTGGCTCGAGGATTACACGAAGATTCGGTATCCGTGGGGCAAGTTCGACTTCGTGCTCATCCCGTCGTTCCAGTTCGGCGGCATGGAGCACGCCGGCGCGATCTTCTACAACGCATCGGGTCTGCTGCTGGACGAGTCGGCCACGCAGAATCAGCTGCTCGATCGCGCCAGCGTCATCGCGCACGAGACCTCGCACATGTGGTTTGGCGATCTCGTGACGATGCGGTGGTTCAACGACGTGTGGATGAAAGAGGTCTTCGCCAACTTCATGGCGGCGAAGATCGTGAATCCCTCGTTCCCGCAGGTGAATCACGAGCTGCGGTTTCTGCTCGCCTATTACCCGCAGGCCTATCAGGTGGATCGAACAGCCGGGACGAACCCGATTCGTCAGGAGCTGGCCAACCTCGATGAGGCCGGCCAGTTGTACGGGCCGATCATCTATCAGAAGGCGCCGATCGTGATGCGCCAGCTCGAGCTGATGCTCGGTGCCGATCGCTTTCGCGACGGGCTGCGCGCGTATCTCGCGAAGTACTCCTACCGCAACGCCACGTGGCTCGATCTCGTGCGCATGCTCGATGAGCGGACACCCATCGACGTGACAGCGTGGAGTCGGGCGTGGGTCGAGGAGCGGGGCCGGCCGGCGTTCACGACAGATGTGAAGCTCGATGCGCACGATCGTCTCGTCTCGATCGGTCTGACCCAGCGCGATCCGCTCGGCCGGCACCTGGTCTGGCCGCAGCAGATGCGGGTCGCGCTCGGCTATCCGGGGACGGTGCGCGAATTGCCTGTCTCCGTCGCGAGTGACATGACCACCGTGCCGAAGACGCGAGGCCTCGAGCGTCCGTTGTACGTGCTCCCCGCCGGCGCCGGCCTCGGCTACGGTCTGTTCGTGCTGGATCCTGACAGCCGCGACTACCTGCTCGCGCACATCGAGGACGTGCCGACGGCGTTGACGCGAGGTGCGGCGTGGGTGACGTTATGGGACAACGTCCTCGAATCGCGGATCACGTCCGCCGCCTTTGCCGATGCGGCCGCACGCGCCTTGTCACAGGAGACCGACGAGCAGAACGCACAGCGCGTGCTCTCGTATGTCTCGCGCCTGTTCTGGCGATTCATGACGCCGGCCGAGCGCGCGACGAGAGGCCCTGGCCTCGAAGCGATGCTGCGCGCCGGTCTCGCGCGGGCGAAGACGCAGAGCGAGAAGGCGGCGTGGTTCAACACCTATCGCGACGTCGTGCTGTCGCGCGAAGGGGTGGTGTGGCTCGATCGGGTGTGGCGGCGCGAAGAGAAGGTGCCGGGCCTGACGCTCGCCGAGCCCGACGAGATCACCCTGGCGCTCGAGCTCGCCGTCCGCGAGGCGCCCGGATGGGAAGAGATCCTTCGGGTGCAGCTCGAACGCACGCTGAATCCCGATCGCAAGGCGCGCTTCGCGTTCGTCGTGCCCGCGCTCTCGGCCGATCCTGCCGTGCGCGAGCGCGCGTTCGCGCGCTTCCGCTCGGTGGAAAACCGGCGCCGCGAACCGTGGGTGCTCGAGTCGCTGCAGTATCTCAATCATCCGCTGCGTGAAGCGCACGCGCGCCAGTTCGTCCGGCCTGCGCTGGATCTGCTGCGCGACGTCCAGCAGACGGGGGACATCTTCTTCCCGACGCGGTGGATGGAATCAACGTTGGCGGGCCATCGCTCGCCTGAAGTGGCGAAGACGGTGCGGGATTTTCTGGCGAGTCAGCCGCAGTATCCGCAGCGTCTGCAGTGGACGATCCTCACCGCAGCCGATGAACTGTTCAGGGTGGCGACTCCAGGGATCGCGGGGGCTGAAGCCCCCGCTCTACCGAACACTCCGTAGAGCGCACGCTTCAGCGTGCGCGATCAAAGCGGGATCAGCTCTGTACCCAGAGCCTTGGCTTGCCTGTCCCGTCGTCGGTGCCTTTGATGTACCAGTTCTTGCCGAGCGGGTCGTGATCCATCGTGGTCACGAAGTCGAAGGGTGCTTGAAACTCGATGTAGTCGAAACCGGTGTCGGATGCGATCAGCTGATGCCATTCGCCCGAGGGAATCAGCACGAGGCTGCCCGGGCCAACAAGGAGGCTGCCAGTATCGTGTTTCACTTCGCCGTGGCCGTTCTCGATCAGATAGAAGTGCTCTGGCGTGATCGTGCTGGTCTTCGACGGGTGGTGCACGTGCCGCGGGGAATGCGCATGCGGGGCGTACTTCATGCGGCCGATCTGCAGATCCCACGCGCCGGAGAGGCCCGTCTCTTTGTTGACCCAGAACGTGCGTTCGCGGATCCGTCGTTCGTCGACGAGTGATCGCAGGGCCGACTCCTCGAAGAAGTAGCCTGCAGCCGTTTCCTTGCCGGTCGATCGACCCGTGTGCTTGGGCACCGTGACGAGCAGGAGCACCAGCGGTATGCCCGACGCCGCCACTGTCGCTTCGTCACCAGGTTCCAGATAGACGCCGGCGCGTTTCTGCGTTTTGTACTCGGAGGCTGTGCCGCCCATCGTGTGCGTCAGCGTGGCGTCCGCACCGTCGAGGATGTAGGCGACCTGCGTCCTGTCGCTGGGAGCGATGGGAAAGGTCCTGCCGGGATCGACCTCCCGGACGGCGACTGCAACCCGCGTCCCGTCCTGCGATGGGCTGAGGACCTGGCGGAGGTGCCCGTCTGCGGTCTGGGCGTTCGTCCTGCTCGGGATATCGATCACTGTAATCATGCGCGTTCCCGTTACGCGAGCGCCTTGGGGCGATAGGCGACGCGCGCCACTTCTGAGATCGGCACGGGCGCGACCGTGGCTCGGATCTCGACCTGCGCATGTCGCTCGACGGTCGGCTTCGACGACCCTCGACCTTCTTCACCCCACACGAGCGTCACCTCGGTCCCAGGCTCGCTGTATTGGTTGTTGACGACGGCCAGTGACACCATCGCCCGTTCGTTGTAGATGTAGCCCGTGTACGTCGAGACGCCGATCCGCGTCCCGCCCTTGAGCACCTTGTCGAAGGGGAGCGTCGAGTAGTTCGCCAGCGGCAGGTCGATGTACTTCGCAATATCACCGGCATGAAACAGCGAGCCCATCGCCCGCTGCACATCGTCGCCGTTCCAGACGAGCGTCACTTTCTTGCGGGGCTGCGCCATGCGTTCGAGCGCGGCGCGTCCGATAAACTCATGATCGAATTTGACGAACGGTCCGTAGCCGAGATCGTAGGGCGTGAGGTAGTAGTCGGCGATGTCGTTCGAGTAGAAGCTGCCGCCCAGCGACGCGTTCGCCTCGTAGCTCTTCGCGGTCAACCACTGCCGATAGGCCTTCATCGCCTCGCCGCTGTAGATCGCCGGCAGCGGCGACGGAATCCATCCTGACTCCAGGCAGCTGGTCGGATAGGTTCTTGCGCCCACCTGCCGCAATCCGAACTCGCGGCCGGCCTCGACGATCGCCTGACGAACATCTTCAGCGTGTTCCCAGGGGCCGAACAGTTCCCACCCAGGCTGACCCACCATCCCGTGACGCAGCGCGCGAACGTCGTGGCCGCCGATGCTGAAGACGCCCATGTTGAAGAAGCGGATGTCGGGTGTGGCTTTTCCGGTGATCCGTTCCATCAGCTTCTGCGCGTGGGGACCTTGAACCTGATATCTGAAGTACCGGCGTCGTCCCTGATTCACCACCGACCGTTCGTCGCGCTCGGCCCTCACGTTGTACCCGCCGGTCTCGACGTGATATTGCACCCAGTTACCAGCCGGAGGACGCCCGACGAGGCTGAACTGGTTGTCTGCGAGATGGAAGAGGATCGCATCGCCGATCACGAAACCGTCGTGATTGCAGGCGACGAACTGCTTGGCCTGATCGACTCTGAACGTCTTGAAGCTGTTGACGCCGAGATCCGAGAGCACCCTGAGCGCATCCGGCCCCTCCAGATAGAGGTCGGTCATGTGGTGCGACTGGTCGAACAGCGCGCACGTGTCACGCCACGCTCGCTGCTCGTCTCTCCAGTTCGTGAACTCGTGACGCACCACCGGAAAGGCGTACGGTCCGATCTGCGAGTTGCGCAGCAGATCAACCGGACTGGCGACCGTCCGAAGCACGTCTTCCAGGCTCTGGTAACTCATAACGACGGGCACACTCCTCGGATGTTCGAAGGAGCCGAATTATACCGCGCGTGCCTCCGGTCACTGGTTGGTGCGAGGTGGCCGGTCCTTCGGACCGGCTGTCGGTGCGAGGAGGCTTACGCTGTCGGTGCGATCCAGCTGACGCATGTCGGTGCTACCGC
>Ga0126377_10000710_pt1 | contig 20827 bp, 17 predicted proteins | sample PanSoiMetPlot_22_FD_92647 | JGI IMG/M metagenome (GOLD analysis project Ga0126377, IMG submission 92647) | Tropical forest soil microbial communities from Panama - MetaG Plot_22 | ecosystem: Environmental > Terrestrial > Soil > Tropical forest > Bulk soil | place: Panama | collected 2016-02-17 | reverse complement strand
TATCTGGCGCACCAGCTGAATACCGAGCCGTCTGGACCGGCGACCCGCATGCAGTGAACCTCCGGGCAGATCGTCGTGGCGCACGTCTTGAAAAGGAGACGTCATGGAATCCACTGCATTGCTGCGACAGGGACATCGGCTGCTCCAGCTGGGCGTGGCGCTCCTGGTGTTCGCGGCGTTCGAGGGCATCGTGATCCCCGCGCTTCCGATGCCGCTCGTCTACTCGACGTTTGCAACGTTGGCCGCCTATGTGATGGCCGCGATGTGGGGAGCGGGCGGGTCGACGATGAGCGCGCATCGGCATTCGATGGCACCTTCGTCGCGTTGAACTCGTCACATGACAACGAGAGGCACGACGGGGCGCGCGTCATGAACGTTGGCATCGGGCGGCTCGCGATCAACATCGCCGTCATGGCGGCAGCGTTCGTCGTCGCGTTGTTCCTGCCGGCAGGGACGTTCGCGTGGCCCGCGGGCTGGGCATTCTTTGGACTGTTTTTTGGATTCACGGTGGCGCTCAGCATCCGGTTGTTCCGGTTCAGTCCCGAGCTGCTCGCAGAACGGCTCACGGGCATCGGCAAGGCCGATCAGAAAGCCTGGGACAAAGTGTTGCTCGCGATTACCGCCGTGGCGTTCTTCGCGTGGCTCGCGGTAATGGGGATCGATGCGGTGAGATATCACTGGTCGCATGTGCCGGTCGTGCCGCGCACACTCGGCGCCTGTCTCCTCGTGGCATCGTTTCCTATCTTCTTCTCGACGTTTCGCGAGAACCGTTTTCTCTCTCCAGCGGTTCGCATCCAGCAGGAACGGGCGCATCGTGTGGTCGACACGGGCCCGTATCGACACGTGCGACACCCGATGTATGGAGGGTTCGTGCTGTTTGCGCTCGGCACCGCCTTGATGTTGGGTTCGTGGTACGGGACGATCGGAGCATTGTGCCTGATCGGACTCGTCGCCCGACGCGCGGTGCTCGAGGAGCGCGCCCTTCAGAGTGAACTCGAGGGCTACGACGCGTACATGCGGCGCGTGCGGTATCGCCTGGTTCCGCATGTCTGGTAACGAGGTCATATGATTCGTGAAATTGTCAGAGAAGCAGAGAGAAAGACCGCGATGAGTCCGTGGTCCGTCCGGTCACCGAGGAATCCGTTGACCGCCGATCCGCTCGCGGTCGGGCGCGTATCGCTCGCCAGGGAGACCGAAGTGCGCGAAGACGAAGTGTTGACGCTGGAAGGGGCCGCTTCGCTGCTGAAGCTGTCGGCAGGTGCCGTGCTCGCTCGCGTGCAGCAGGGCGATCTCCCGGCGCGTCGCTTCGGTGACGAGTGGCGGTTCTCGAAGCTGTCAGTGCTCGAGTGGCTGGCCGATGGCGAGCGCCGAACCCGGCGGCTCGCTCGCCAGGAGCCCGACTGAGATCACAAAGTAGATCAGCGATGCCTGCCGATATCTTTGCACTGGATGAGGCGTATACCGCGATCGAGCGTGACGCACGTGCGCTCGCTGCGGGTCTCACTGACGCGTGTGCCGAATGGCGCGCCGATCCATCATCATGGAGCGTGGCCGAATGTCTCGATCATCTGGCCACCGCGAATCGTGTCTACCTGACGGCGATGGGTCCTGCGGCCGAGGCGGCGGTCGCACGCGGACAGCGACGACGCGGGCCGGCAGTGCCGGGACTTCTGGGCGGATGGTTCGTCCGCTCGCTGGAGCCGCCGGTAAAGCCGCGCTTCAAGTTGAAGTCGCCGACGAAAATCCGGCCGCGATCGGCGCCATCGTTCTCCGATGCGATGGCCGCGTTCCTCAAATCGCAGGAGGAGGTCCGCCGCTTTCTCCGGGCCTACGAGGATTTCGACCTCGCCGGTGTGCAGTTTCCGAATCCCTTCATCCCCGGCCTGCGGTTCAGCCTCGCGACGGGATTGCACGTGATTGCCGCGCATGACCGCCGGCACTTGTGGCAGGCGTGGCGGGTTCGTCACGCGGCCGAACGCGCGGTTGCGGCCTGAAACACGCATGGCAGGGTCCGGCTGAGGCCGGAGACTTCATACAACTCGATTGGCCGCTTGCCGCCTTCGCGTATAGCGCTTCGGTGGCCAGGGAAGGCGGCCCCTACGTTCACCCTGGAAAATTCCGCTCACTGAGTACAATCGAGTGGATGACTCTTCATACTCGAGCCCGATTCGTCCTTCTCGGCGCGGCGACGATCGCCGCGCTGGGGTTTGTCAGCGCGCAGCAGCCGACACCACCGCCAATACCACCGGCGGTGCGCGCCGCGACGCTCGACCAGGTCGTGCCGGTGGATCCGCTGATCACCGTCGGCACGCTGCCCAACGGGTTCCGCTATTACCTCCGGGAGAACCACCTGCCGCAGGGGCGCGCCGAGCTTCGGCTCGCGGTCAAGGCCGGCTCGGTGCTCGAAGACGAGGATCAGCGCGGCCTCGCGCACTTCGTCGAGCACATGGCCTTCAACGGCACGAAGAATTTTCCTGCGCAGGCCATCCCGACGTTCATGCAGTCGCTCGGCGTCCGGTTCGGTGCGCACGTCAACGCGCATACGGCGTTCGATGAAACGATTTACGAGCTGCAGATTCCGATCGACAACCCCGCGGTGATCGATCGCTCGCTCCTCATCTTCGAGGACTTCGCCCACAACGTGCTGTTCGAGCCGCGCGAAGTCGACAAGGAGCGCGGCGTCATCCTCGAGGAGTGGCGGCTCGGGCTCGGCGCCGACGAGCGCATCCACGACGCGGAGTTCCCGCTGATGCTCAAGGGCTCGCGCTACGCCGAGCGCATGCCGATCGGCAAGCCCGACATCATTCGCAACGTCACCGTCGATCGGCTCAAGCAGTTCTACACCGACTGGTATCGCCCTGACCTGATGGCGGTGGTCGTGGTTGGCGATTTCAAGAAGGCGGACATCGAGCCGCTGATCAAGGCGCATTTCGGTTCGCTTCCTCCCGCGTCGAAGCCACGGCCCCGGCCTGCATTCACAGTCCCCGATCAGCAGGGCACGTCGTACTCGGTGATCACCGATCCGGAAGCCGATGACACACGGATCAGCGTCACGAGTGCGATGAAAGCGCGGGAGCAGATGTCGATCGGCTCGTACCGCCAGCACATGGTCGAGCAGCTGTTCGGGGCGATGCTGTCGGTGCGCCTCGACGAGCTCGCACAGGGGGCGAACGCGCCGTTTCTCCGGGCGCAGACCGGACGGGAGCTGCTCGTGACAGGGGTCGAAGTGACGAGCCTCGATGCGCTCGTCGCCAAGGGCGGCGTCGAACGCGGCCTGACCGCGCTCTTCACCGAGCTGGCCCGCGTCGCGCGCTTTGGATTCACCCAGCCGGAGTTGAACCGCATGAAGCTCAATCTCGAGCGCGGGCTCGAGCGCGCGGTGATCGAGAAGGACAAGAGCCCGTCGGATCCGCTGGCCGACGAGTTCGTGCGCAATTTCATCGAGGAGGAACCGATCCCAGGCATCGTGTACGAGTACGGGTTGAACCAGCGCTTCCTGCCCGAGATCACCCTCGCCGAGGTGAACAAGCTGGCGAAAGACTGGATGCCCGATCGCAACCGTCTGGTCGCGATCTCGGCGCCGGCCAACGACAAGCCGACGCTTCCCGATGAGGTGAAGCTCGCGGGCCTCATCAGCGGCGCCAATGCCGATAAGCTCACTGCCTACGTCGACACGGTGAGCAACAAGCCGCTGGTGGCGCGCGCCCCCACGGCCGGAGGGGTCGCCAACACCGCGACGAAAGAGGGCCTTGGCATCACGGAGTGGACGCTTTCCAATGGCGTGCACGTCGTGCTGAAGCCGACGACGTTCCGGCAGGACGAGATCATGTTTCGAGCCGTCAGCCCTGGCGGGCTGTCGCTTGCGAGTGACGCCGACTTCATTTCCGCAGAGACCGCCGATGCGGTGATCGCGCAAGGTGGCCTCGGCTCCTTCAGCCGCATCGATCTCGACAAGGTGCTCGCGGGCACGACCGCGTCGGTGCGAGCGGACATCGCGTCCACCGAAGAAGGGCTCGCCGGTGGTGCCGCACGCAAAGATCTCGAGACGATGTTCCAGCTGATCTACCTGACGTTCACCGCGCCGCGACCCGATCCGGTCGCGTTCGGCGTGTTGACGGATCAACTGAAGGTGACGCTGGCCAACCGACTGGCGCAGCCCGACGTGCAATTCTCGCAGGCGCTCGATGCCGCGCTGACGCAGAACCATCCGCGGGCGCAGCCGCTGACGCCGGCCTCGGTCAGCCGGATGAATCTGGACAAGTCGCTCGCCTTCTACAAGGACCGCTTCGCCGATGCGAGCGACTTCACGTTCGTCTTCGTCGGCAGCTTCGATCTGGCGACGATGAAGCCGCTGGTCGAGAAATATCTGGGCAGCCTGCCGTCGCTGCACCGGCAGGAGACGGTGAAGGACGTCGGCATCCGTCCGCCGGCGGGCGTCGTCGAAAAGCAGGTGAAGAGCGGCATCGCTCCGCGCAGCCAGGTCAGCATCGCGTTCACGGGTCAGTTCCAGAACGACGAGCAGCATCGGGTGATCGCGTCGGCGATGGCCGATACCCTTGCCGGCAACCTGCAGCGAACGCTGCGCGAGGATCTGGGCGGCACCTACGGTGTCAGCGTGGTGCCACGCTTCGCGAAGCGTCCCTCGGGCGAGTATCGCATCACCATCACGTTCGCGTGCGACCCGACACGCACCGAGAGCCTCGTGAAGACGGCGTTCCAGGTCATCGACGACTACAAGGTCCGCGGCCCCGGTCTCGGACAGGTCGCCGACACGCGCGCGACGCTGATTCGCGATCTCGAAACGAACATGATGACCAACGACTATCTGCTCAATCGGCTCCTGTTCAAGTACGAGTATGGCGAGGACGTGAAGGAAGTGTTCGACATGCGTCCGTTCTACGACGGGATTACCACTACCTCGCTGCGCGACGCGGCGCGTCAGTATCTGAACACGAACCGCTACGTGGAGGTCACGCTCGTACCGGAGAAGTGAGCAACGCTCACTTGGGTTCGATATCGGCGATGGGGCTCACGGGTCCTGCCGCCGGGTCTCCCCGCTCGTCCTCGGCGCCAAGGGAACAGTCACGGGTACGAAAAACGGATCACGGAGTAGGCGCCTGCGCGGCGAGCGGGGATGCCCCTCCCGGCTTGTGTTGGGCGGTAGCCGCGTGAGCAAGGCCGACGCACCGCGACTTGAGCGAAGCAGGGAGCCGGAACGCGTTCGTCGCGATTCATCGCGTCGACTTCCGACCATCGCGTTCGAATTGCCACGGGATAGCTCGGACATTTTGTGCCGCGTAACAGATCCGCAGCGCGTCACACCCTAGTCGACGCGGGTGCGATAGGGCAGGAGCGACGGATGCGTTCCCGGCCGCAGCGTCCGCGGCAGCCGGCCAACACACATGGACTCGTGGACTCGCAAGCGCCGATAACAAAGAGACTCACAAGACCGTCGGTCCTGCTGAAGCCGGACGTTACGATTGACAGTCCGGCTGAAGCCGGACGCTACGACTGACGGTCCTACCGGCATTACGGCTCGATGCGGTAGTCGAAGTACAGACGATTCGGCGTCGTCCGTTTCGCGAACGCGTCCCAGTCGACCTGCGACCCGCCGTCGGCCATCTTCATCTGATCGAAGTCCGTATCGGTCTGGAACACGCGACCGGCGGCTTTCTTCAACAGCGCTTCCTTGATCGCCTTGAGCGGATGATCCCAGCCCTTCTGCGTTTCAGCCCACTTGCGGACAGCGGTGATCATGGCGCAGAACTCTCGAGCGGACGTGCCTTCAGACCCCATCCACGCGAGATTGGTGTAACCGTCTGTTGAGAGCCCGTTGATCGTCGCGTTGTGGCTCCCGTGGTGGCCGACCTTGTAGAGGACCGTTCGCGACAGGAGATTGCGTGCGGTGATCTGCGTGTTGCCGTCGGTGAACGCCTTCTTCGCCCACGAGAGCCAGTTGCCGCGCTGCGCGTCGGCGGCGAACAGCAGAATCTTGCCGCCTTTCCCCAGCTCGAACGCCAGCACCAGGCTGGCGTTGTTGGTCTGATCGTTCATGTCGAGCGCGAGCTGATCGGCGGCGTAGAGCCAGTCCTTGTCGATGCGGCGCCACTCCGCGTCTGAAGGCGACTCCGCGGTGTCGGGCCCGATCGCGGATGGATGCTGTCCGTACCTTTCTTTGAAGAACGTGCCGTCGTCGGGCGACGTGAAGGCGTCATTCCACGGGAGTGCGTATCGCTGGGCAAACGGTGCTTCGGGACTGTCGCCGGATCCAGCCGCACGGGCCGCCGCTGCGAAATGGCTGCCGCAGGAACTGACCGCCATTCCTGGACCGAACTCTTCGGAGCCGGTCGGGTCGAGCGACTCGAGCAGATCCGGATCGCGCGGCGGGCCGAGCGGGAAGACGCGCACCTGCTTCGCTCCGGGCACGGTGTAGATCTTCTCGTGCGGCCGGAGGAACTCGACGCCCTTGGTTGCCTTGTCTTTGAAGATCTTCATCGACGCCTTGTTCATCGAGGCACCGGCGTCGCCGTTGGCGCCGAGCATCGCGACTGCGGCGGCGGCGTTGAACTGCTCGTCTTCGCCGCCGAGCTCGAAGGCAAGGAACTCGTCGATCGTCTGCACACGGTGGTCTTCGCCGCCCGCCGCCGCAAGACGGTTGCGCGCCGCGATCAGGCCGAGGAGCTTGTCCTTGAACTTCTTGCGAAGGTCGTTGGCGAGGCCGTCGATCGGGTCTTCGGTCCACGCGAACCAGGCTTCGCCGATTGCGATGCCGTCGAAGTTCGTCGCCGTGATTCCGTTGACGTGATCCTGATGCTCGTGAGTGATGACCGCGACGTCGACGCTGCCGCCGGTCGCCTTCTTGATGTCCGCCGTGATTTCTTTGGCCGACGTCACCCCGGCCGGCGGATTGATCTTGCCAGGCGACCCCGGCTTGTAACCGCAATCGATGAGCACATACGCGGGGCGATTGGGGACATCTCCCGCAAACGCGATCAAAAAACAGTCGCCATGCCCGATGCGGTACATCCGCACCGTCGCTCCGCCGGGAGGCGGTATCAGCCTGCCTTCGGCTGCGCCTGCCGTCGCAGTGGCATTTGGCGCAGGTGGCTGTGCGCTGCCGGTCGCGGGCTTCTTCTTGCCAGCGGTTTTACCGTTCTTCTTGCCGACTGTCTTCTTGGCCATGACCTACGACTCCTGATCCCGATGCAACAGCGCGAACGGCTCACGCTCGTGCATGGCGTTGCGTGCAGGTGAGAACGCGTTGCTCGGTCCCGGTACCCCCTCGGTGATGTAGCGGCGAACACGCTCGAGCTGCGCGTTGTCCGCGATCGTCCCCGCCGTGCGAATCACGCGCCGCACTTCCATCGTCGTGGGATCCATCAGCAGCGTGCAGCCGGCTCGATACCGGAAATCCCCTTTGTCGTCAGGCACGAACTGTCGTCCCGGGGCATCCATCTCCTCCTGCGTCCTGGGATCGAAGTAGCCTCGACGACGCTGCGTGATTTCGACCACGAGATCGGCGACGGTTTCACCGCGAGGACTTCGGCGCAGCGCGCGGCGAACCGAGTGCACTTCGACCGAGATCATGTTGTCGCTGGACGAAGAACGGAAGACCGTGGGAGGCGGGTTGTCCTCGTCGACGACCAGGCCGAACACCCGCGTGAGCTTTCGCCCTTTGCCTCGCATCAACCAGCTCCAGAGTGCTGCCGCATCCGCCTCGACGCCCAGCCACGTCTTGTAGCGGTCGCTCTCGAGCGTCCACGTCTGCAGGTTGCTCTTCTGCGTCCGATCGATCTTCGAGCTGACCTTCTGATCGGGAAAGATCGGCTGGTTTTCGATGAACAGCGACTGCAGTTCGTCATGCGTCGGCCCGATCCCGGCCGCTTCCTCCGCCGCCCGCCGGTCCGGCCAGAGCAGGCTCTCGCGAGACATGCTGCGCATGCCCGCCGGATGCAAGCCCCACTGACGGAAGCTCTCGACGAACGCGAGACGATACCCGCCGGTATCATCCGGATTGAGATCGTGGTCGGCGGTGATGATCGCCCGCAGATAGTCGCCGAACGTGATGCCGACCGGCGGGCAGTAGTCGATCGCGCGGATGCACATCTGCAGCACGTTCTGTGCGCAGCGGGCCGCCTCCTCGGCGAGGCGGCTGGCGAGGTCGGTCGGGATGTCGCCCTCGCGAAGCACGCCGGTGCCCTCCGTGGCGATGCGATACAAGTCGATCGTCCGCCCTCGATACACCTTGAGGAACGCGCCGAACACGGCGGCGACGAGAATGGCGCCGCGATCGTGAGGCTCGAATGTCCGATCGATCGCGCGCACGTCGGGCATCTTCGCTTCCCACTTGTTCGTGTCCGGATTGACGCTGCCCAACGCGTCGCGCAGTGCGTTGCCGCGCCCCGAGGCCTGTCCGAACTGCTGCGCGAGCTGGCCGAGCAGATTTTCGCTGGCGAGATTGCCTCGGGTGCTCGCAATCTGATTGCGCAGGACACCGGGATAGGAGAAATGCTGGAACAGCGCAACGATATCCGCGAACGCCTCGTGAAAGGCGAGCACGTCGGGATTCACCGGCTCGTTGAAGCGCGGATGCACGCCGTCGAGCAGCGCATGCGTGGTCTCGTGCGCGATGATGTCGTGCGACAGGCAGGTGAAGACGAGCGTGCCCGGCGTATTGCGCGCGTCCTTGATCCCGACCGGGAAGTAACCGAAGAGCAGCGCCTTCTTGTCCGGACTGTAGAAGGCATTGCGGTCGCGCAGCGCGTGCGGGTAGATCCGCAGGCGACGGACGAACTGATCGTCTTCGTTGCCGACGCCCCGATGCGACGACCAGAGCGCCACCCGTCCGAGCGCGCGCTCGAAGTGACCGATGGTCGTCATCGCGACGGCGTAGACCATCTGCTGGTGAAAAAGTGGATTGGTTTCCGACGGGGCGACACCGTCCTGCGCGAGCACCCACTTGTCGTTGAGGTCGACCGGCTTGTAGAACAATCCACTCGCCGGATCCGCATCGATGACTTCGATGTATTCGCCGACCGGCCCGCTCGAGAGGTCCTTCTCCCACGGCACGGCGATGGTGATTTCACCGATGCCCGCCATGTCGAACTGGGTCGAGAGGCTCGGGTCGAACGCAAAGATCCGAAGCTGCCGTGACACCGGCTCTCGCACGAGGTCGTTGCCCATCTCACACTCCTCTCGGGTAGGGAAATCCAGACGGTGGCGACGCCGCTCCGGCCACGTGCGCCCGCATCGCCGCATCGCACACGGCATAGCCCCAGTTGATCAATCGCTCCTGCACGTCGTCTTCGAGCCGTTTCAGTCGTGTCTTCGTCTCGGCCAGCTCAGTGGTGCGATCGAACGGGCAGGACAGCGGGTTCGCCAGCCCATAGGCTGCGACGTTCGAACGGATTCCCCAGTAGGCGCCCTTGCGCTCCCCGCGTGTGAACGATCCGATGACCTGGCGCGCGCGGAGGCTGCGAACCTGGTTGTCGATGATGTCGTTGATCCGGATCGCGTGTCGCGCCCAGTCGCTCTTGGGTTCCGGTTCCGCGGCCATCCTGCCACCGCCGTTGCTCACGAGGATGGTGTCGTATTTCTTCCACGCGGTTTCGAGTCCGAGATTGTCGTAGACGCCGCCGTCGGTGAGCACGACGTTCGTGAGGTACGGCTCTCGATGCAGGTCCTCGTGAGGGAGGCCGCTTGCTGTCCATTGGCTCGCGTCGAAGTGGATGCGCAGCGGCGACAAGACGGGCGGAAACGCTGACGACGCGGCAACGGCAACCGCGATCTCCACGGTTGGATTCTCGATGAGCCCGACGCGATAGTCGGCGATGTACGGTCTGGAGAATCGAAAGAGCGCGCCGCTCTGCACGTTGGTGGCGTTGATCACGAACCTCGGCTCCGGTGGCAGATCCTGCAGCGTGGCGCCGTCGAATAGATGCTGTCGATAGGCGTCGGTGACCTTGTCGGCAATCGATCCCGGAGTGAAGATGCCCTCGATGATCGCGGCCTCGTCAATCGTGCGGCCTGCCAGCCCGCGAATCGACTCGACCATCGCCGGGACGAAGTTGACCGGAACCCCCGATGCATCGAAGCCGAGCGCCGTCCATCGGTGGCCGAGCATGGCAGCCGTGATCGACCCGCCCGATACCGACGACACGCGCGCGAGCTTCGGAAGATAGCCGAGCTCGCCCAGACGCCAGAGCGCGCCCAGATGAAACAGCATCGCGCGGTAGCCGCCTCCCGACAGACACAACGCGATGCCAGGCTGCGGCCGATTCGGATCGTCGTGAGGAGAGCCCGTGTCGAGGACCTCGACCGGCGCGGACAGTTGGTGGTTCAACGCATAGCCTCGCTGGAAGCACGCTGGGAGCCCGGGGCCAGTTCAGGTGTGGATTCGCGATTACACCACAGAAGGTAAACGGTGCAGCCGCCGGCGGCGAACGCGGCACAGGGTGGGAAAGGGGTGTCTGACATCAGCCGCTCCGCTTCGGTAAACTTCCAAAGGTCCTATGACCCCGATCCGATCGAGCGTCGCTCCTCGCCACATGACCACTGACAGCGGAGCTCCTGCCGATGCCGGACCGTTGTACGGGGGGCCGGTCGTGCTCTTTGACGGCACGTGCCGCTTCTGCGATCGCACGGTGCAGTTCGTGCTCGACCACGAGCGCGATCACGTTCTGCGGTTTGCGCCGATTCAGAGCGACGTGATCAAGACGTTCCTCCGGCAGGCTCTCGGCGAGTCGCGGGCTCTCGAGTTGCAGCGCGATGTCGCCGGAGACGGCCGCGATCCGGACACGCTCGTCGTCGTCGACGGTGAGCGGGTCTTCACCTATTCAGGTGCGGCTCTCCATATCGCGCGACATTTGAAGGCGCCATGGAGCTGGGTGGGCGTCCTTGCGATCGTGCCGCGGGTCGTCCGTGACTCGGGCTACCGCTGGTTCGCACGACACCGCTATCGATGGTTCGGCCGGATGGACACGTGCCGCGTGCCGGCGGCTGACGTCCGCTCCCGTTTTCTGTAGCAGAGGCGAGAGACCGAGCTTCGACCCAGCGACGCTGAAGGGAACAGGCGTCAGCCGGCGTTTGCGATTGTGACTTTGACGCGGGCGTCCCCAAGCACGATCTCGTCGCCTGACTGCAGACGGATGCCTCGCGATCCGGCGGGCGCACCGATTGTCGCTCCGTTGCGCAGGATGGCGGTGCCGTGCGCGCTGCGATCGTCGGAGATGCGGTAGTCGCCCGAGCGATCGTTGTAGTCGATGTGCGCGTGGCGGCGAGAGACGGTGTCGTTGGCGGAGCCGGCGCCCTCTTTGAACGCAACGTGGTTGGTCCGGATCAGGCGATGCCGGTTGTCTCGCAACTCTTCACAGCGCCCGAGGTTGATCCGCTCCTGCGTGAACGTGTAGGAAGGCTTGTCTGCGGAGCCGCTCGTGATCGTCAGCGTGATCTTGCGTGCGTGTGAGGGCGCGGCTGCGGGCAGATCGGCCGGCGCACTGTTGCTGAAATCGATATGAAACTCGGGGGCTCTCCATCCTTCACCGGCCTGCGGAACGTACGCCACGCGTACGTGGAGTCGAGCGACCTCACATCCGGCTTGGCGCAGGCGGCTCGTGATCCTCTCCTGCAATGATGGCGTGCCGTCGAGGACCGATGACAGCCGGGCTCGTGCGTCGCGTGTCGGAGCGACGACCGAGAGTCTGATCCGGTTGAATGGGAAGACGCGCTTACCACGGCCGGCGGCCTCGACCCGTTCGTCGATGGCTTCGAGAATGCTGTGCAGCACTTCGAGCGGGACGCGCGGCCCGGACCTGGACCACTGCTGCGCGGCGCCCTCGAACGTTCGCGCGATCGTGCTTTCGAGCTTGCGGGCTTTGCCGACGATGTCCATCACTGTCCTGTCCGCGCACGCGAACGGGTGCGCTCTACACGTCCGGCACCCGCCTTCGCGCTCACGCGCTCCGGCGGGCAAGGAAGCCTGACGTACGGTCTATCAACGAATCAATCCGCTCATCGCGGCGGCTGTGACGATCTCACCGGCCGCCGGTGCGGCGGCGCGGCCGCCGTACCCCGCGTTTTCGATGATCACGGCAAACGCGATTCTCTTTTCGGCGCGATCGTACGGGGCGTAGCCGATGAACCACGCATGCGAAGGAGCGTCGCTCACTTCGGCAGTGCCGGTCTTGCCGGCGATGCGCCAGGCATGATTGCTGAGCGTGCGGCCCGTCCCGGTGAGCACGGCATCGCGAAGGTCGCGACCCAGCACCGCGGCGGCTTCCGGCGGCAACAGCACCTTCGAGGCCGGCGGTTGAGCGGAGCGTTCGACTCTGGTGTCACGCAGCACGCCGCCATTGGCGATCGCTGCCGCGACCCGTGCCATGCGAAGAGGTGTGGCGACGACATCGCCCTGGCCGTAGCCCGCATGCGGCAGCGTGGCGCGCACGCGCGCGAGCGAATCATCACGCGCGATCGAGATGCCGAGCAGACGCGCGGTGTCGAGCAGCGACTGCGGGCCGAGGTGCACCGCGAGCTGCGCGAAGTAGGCGTTGCACGAATGCACGAGGCCGTCGTGCATGTCGATCGTCCCATGCGCATGCGTATCCAACTCATCGTCCCGGACGACGCCCCATCCCTCGATCTTCGCGCCGGCGCGTCCATCGCGCTGGAGCGAGCACTCGAAGGTCGAGTGACTGAGCGACGCATCCTGGCGCAGTGCCGCGGATGCGGTCACGAGCTTGAACGTGGATCCGGGAGGATAGAGGCCGAAGCGCGCGCGATCGAGGAGTGCGTCGGTGTCGTCGTCTTCCCCGGTGCCACGTCCGAGACGGCTATGTTCGTTCAGCGATGGCCGCCGAGTCTCCCCGTAGCTGGAGGCGAAGGCGGACGACCCTACGACTGTGGGGTAGCTGGCGATTGCCAGCAGGTCACCGGTGTCAGGGTCGAGCACAACGGCTGCCGCGTGGCCGGTGGCGGAGCGCGCCGCATATTTCGAGATGATGCTCGCGACGCGCGTCTGGAACGGGGCGTCGATTGTGAGCGTGACATCGTGCGAGCCGGGCCGTCTGAAGCCCGCCACGAAGGCGTCGTCATAGCGGTGATGCAGGAGCGGAACCAGCTCGCGGTAGTCGCGACGAACGGTGGCGAACTCGTGGCCCGACGCGCCGGGCACCCGTACCGTCACCGCGTGATCGTCGAAGCCGCGGAGATGGTCCTGCTCGTCGCGCTCGATGTACGCGGTGTTCGAGGCCGACCAGTTGCGCCGATCCCGCACGTCGCCGAGCAGATGAAAGGCGGCAGCGCCAATCGGGTAGCAGCGTTCCTCGATCGGACTCGCACAGCCGGCGTTGTCGATGCCATTCGTCTTGTAAGCGTCGCGCGCGCGACGCGCAACGGCCTGATCGCTGGTCGCCAGCGGCAAGCCTCGTCGGTCGAACACGCTTCCGCGCGGGATGCTCGCAAGCACATCGAGTACGCGGGGGTTGTATTGGTAGCGGCGACCGCCGTCCGCTTGTATGCCGAGGTGCGGCTTGACGACGTACGCGTCGGCGCGCAGCACCTGCACGTTGAACAGAACCACGACGATGGCGGCCGCGCTGGCGCCGAGGGCAGCAACCAACCGACGCACGCCGATGGCAAACGGGTTGGTGACAGCCGGTACCGGCGCTTGACGTACGTGACCCCGCAGGGCGACCAGGATCCCCATCGCGATGAAATTGGCGATCATCGCGGAGCTGCCGAAGCTCACGAACGGCGTGACGATGCCGGTGAGCGGGAGGAGGCCGAGGATGCCGGCCGCCATGATGAGCACGGGCAGCGTGAGGAAGAGGGTCACGACGATCGCGAGGAAGAACCCGTAGTCGTCGTTGGCCCGCCGGGCGGTGTTGAAGCCGCGCGCAGCGATCATGGCGAACAGCGCGAACACGGCGAGAAGGCCGGCGAATCCGATCTCCTCGCCGAGCGCCGCGAGCACGAGGTCGGTATGGCCGGCAGGAAGGTAGCGCGTGTCACCGAGGCCGAGTCCCGTCCCGAACAGGCGGCCGGTCGACATGCCCCAGATCGCCTGCGCGATCTGATCCCCGCCGCGCACCGCGTTGTCCCAGGACGAGTGCCACATCGCGACGCGTGCGGTGAGCGTCGACGAGATGTTCAGCACGTAGCCGAGGTAGAAGCCGAGCGCCAGCACCGCGAGCCCGGCCAGCGCCATGCCCACCCGGTTGCGGGCAATCGCGTACATCGCGAGAAAAACGCACGAGACGAACAGCGCGGGACCGAGGTCTCGCTGCAGAAAGAAGAACAGCAGCGCAGTCGCGAGGCCGACGAGGAGCGGCAGGAGGTAGTCGGCGCGTGGCAGATTGAGCCAGTCAGGGACTCGAAGGGAACGAACGCTGGTGCCGCGAACGTCTCGAAGCAGTTCCCATCGGCGCGCGAAGTAGCCGGCCAGAAAGAGTCCAATCAACAAACGAATCGCTTCGACCGGCTGCACCGGTCCGAGGTTCACTTTCACGTTGCTCCCGGCCGGTCCGCTGCCGAAGACGATCAACGCGACCGAGAGCACCAGCGCGCCCGCGAGCGGCAGGTAGCTGAGCCCGGCAAGTGACGACCTCCTCCAGTCGAGCGAGGAGACCCACGCAAAGAGCAGGAACCCAAGCGCCCCTCCTTGCGCGTATCGGACGAACAACAGCGTGTCGCGTAATGGATCCTGTCGGCTGACGAGTAGAGCGAAGCCGAGCGCAGTCAGCAGATGCGTCGCGGAGAGGAGCAGATGGTCGCCGCGAACACCACGTAGCCACCAGAACAACGCGACCACCCACACCGACACGAGCAGCGCACCGCTCCACAGGAGCACCTGCCGCCGGAACATGTCCCGCGTGCGGACGATGAGCGAGGGCTTGAGCGCAGCGAGCTGGTCGGAGGTGAGGACCGGACTCGCGTCATCGAAGGTTGCGCGGCGCAACGCGCCGACATTGGGAATGGGATCTCCTGCGTCCTGTCGTGAGCGAGTGAATCGATAGAGCTGTGCCGCCGCTCGTCGTCGATCGTCAAGGCTCGGAAAGATGGGCTCGAGCGCGGACTCGAGGACGGCCGCATCTGTCAGTGCGTTGATATTCATCGGCGACGACGGTGCCACGGGTGCGCGAAGGCGGCCGCTGTATGCGAGCCCGATCGCGAGGACGGCGACGAGCGAGGTGACTGCCAGCAGGACATGTCGGATGTCGAGCTGGCGGGCGATCTCGGAGGCGCGCTGCGCGTCGCGCTCGGCGGCCGAGACGTAGGTCAACGCCATCGTGCCACCGTGTCAGACCGGGCAGGTTCGAGCGGTCGCTCGCCCTGCGACGGCGCAGTCTCCGCCGGTTGAGCGGCGTCTGGAGCTGCGCCTTCAGGCGGGGTGAGTGAGAGCTCATCGAGGCGTCGCCGCGCCAGATCGTGTGCGCGCTGTGTCGCGCGAATGTTCATCGGCACGTTCGGTACGCTCGCGGCCTGTGTGTACAAACCCAACGCGCGTTGATAGGCCTCGACCGCCCTGGTCAGGTAGTCGCTCTCCTGCGACATGCCGGCCAGCTGATTGGCGCTCCGCACGAGGCTGTTCCCGCGCGTGCGATAGCCATCGGCCAGCTGCACCGTCTCGCGCTCGGTCGGCATGTATCCACGACGCTGTGCCTGCTTCAGCGCGTCTGCACCGCGGTCGATGTCTTCGAGTCCGTAGATGAACGTGCGCGCCAGATCGAGAAACGGATCGGGCCAGTCGCGGCGGAGATCGGCGGCTTCGCGAAACGATGCGACCGCTTCGGTGAGCTCACGTTGCGCCTCAGCGTCTTCATGCCGCCGCTTGTGGGCCTCGCCGTTGATCCGATGAAGATGCCCGTCGCAATACCGGAAGTCGGCTCGAAGCAGCCGGTCGCCGCCTGATGCCTTGATGGCGCGCGCCAGCGCGTCGCGCGCCGACTGCCACTGCGCCTCCCGCACCGTGGGCAAGGCCATCCGGTAGTTGGCGATGACGCGTTCGGCGAGCGTCAGCGTGCGCTGCGTCAACGCCCGCTCGAGGCCAATCGTGCCCCAGTGCAGCGAGCTGCGCTGGGCCAGTCGATCGTGCGCGGCCCAGAGATCGTCGAGTCGATCGAGCTCGCGCGTCGACACATCGGCGGCAAGGCGTTTCGCATCAGCCGCGACCGAGAACTCGTTGGCGAGTGCCGCGAACACGACCAGGAGCAGAAGCACAAGCAGTCCACGAGCGACCTTTTGATCCAGTCGCAACCCTTGCAGCCCCTGCCGCGTCGCTGCGAATGGCCAGGCCAGGAACTTTCTCGCAGGAGACTGAGGCGAAGGCGAAGGCGGACCCGCTTTCGCCGCCGCCGCGGGCTTCAGCGTTTTGCGCGTGGCGTCGGGATCAACGGCAGCCGGTCGAGTTCGCCGCGTCGCTTCCGTGTCGACCGGGGCAGAGGGAACGGTGCCGGCATCTCGTGAAGGCCAGCCGAGTTCCTCGGCCTGCGTCCTCTGTCCGGACGTGAATCGCTCGAGATCCTCGCGCACGGCCCGCGCGCAGTCGTACCGCACCGCGGGATTGGGACCGAGCAGCCGCGCGATGACCGCTTCGAGACCGATCGGGCAGCCCCCGGTCAACGGCAGCGGCGGCACGCGTGCGCGGATGATCCGCTCGAGCCGCTGCGTGTCGGGCGCGTCGAATGGACGCGTGCCGCGAATCATCTCGTAGAGCATCACGCCGATGCCCCACAGATCGGAGAACTCGTCGACTTCAACGGTGTCGAGACGTTCGGGCGAGAGATACGGCATCGTCCCGAAGTCGTTCCGGGTGACCTTGCGACTGAGCGACAGCGCCTTCGCGATGCCGAAGTCGAGCACTTTCACGCTGCCGTTCGAGGTGATGCGCACGTTGCGCGGCTTCAGGTCGCCATGGACCAACCGCATCGGTCGATCGCCGTCCTCCGGTGCGAAGCGATGTGCCCGCTCGAGACACGCGCACAATTCGATGGCGATGGCGATCGCGCGCTCGGCCGGCAGCGGACCGCGCGCGATGACATCGGACAGGTTCTCGCCGTCGAGGTACTCCATCGCGACGAGGAAGTAGCCGGATTCGTCATCGCCATGTTCGTACACCGAGGGCACGTGCGTGCTGACGCGACTGAACTGCCGCTGCAGCTCCGCTCCCGCGCGTTCGGCGGCGAGCACTTCACGCGCTTCGTGATCTCGTCCAGGCGGAACGACTTTGAGCGCGACCAGGCGATCGGTGCGCGTGTCGTTGGCGAGAAACACCTGCGCCATGCCGCCGCGACCGATTTCTTCGCGGATCTCGTAGGGACCGAGCCGATTGAAGACTGCGGTCATCTAGTGAAACCAGTTGTCGCGCGTGACGGCGAGACGCGTGGCGTCGCTCATCATCGCGAACGCTTCCGGACGAATGCCGACGAACACATTGCGCTGAAAGAGCGGCGCCGCGCTCTTGTCGATCGCAAAGGTCGCAGGTGTGTGTTGCGACAGGCCGTTGCGGCTGAACACGCTGTGCGTGATGCGGGCCGACGCACCGGCCGCAATCGCGAGCGCCGCGCCCGGATTGTCGTGGATCTCACCGCCGACGAGCGACGCCGATGCGTCGTGGGCGAACGAGATGGCGGCCGTCGCTGCGCCGGACACCTCGACGTCTACCAACGAGACCTCGGAGCCGGCAACGAGGATGCCGACGGCCAGCGGAGTGCGCGCATCGCCGACGATCTTGAATCCAACGAGTTCGCTCCCTGACGGGCCCGTCATCGCCACCGCGGGTTCGGGCTGAACGTCCGAGGTCGTGGCCGGCAGCCGGATCGTGGCGCCGCGAGGTACGCGGCTGACGAGACGAATGTTGTTCGTGAGCGTCAGGCGCTCGCTGTACTCACCCGGTTCCACGATGATTTCAGAGTCCGGCTTGGCCGCACTCAGGGCCGCCGCGATCGATTCGCCCGGGTGCACGACCTGTTTCGCATCGTTCACAGGTCTGAGTGCCGTGAGCGATTCCGGCAGTGACAGAGGTATCCCCGGCATCGCCGTGCGGTAGACGATGAACCCCGTGGCGATGAGCGACACGATGATGGCCCCGATGAGACCGAGCTGACGAGGCAGTCTTGACGTGCTGGAACGCTCCTCTTTCGAGACCGGTGCACGTTCGCCCGACCGAGACACGTCGAGTGCAGTTCTGTGTGCGAGGTGACCGTTCGTGCCTGGAGGGCTAGACGCGGCCCCGGCGGCGAATGTTCCCCCCTCGACATACACGACGGTGACGTTGTCCCTGCCGCCTGCGGTGTTGGCGGCATCGACGAGCGCGTGAGCCACGGCATGCGGCTCGCCGGCACAGTCCCTCACTTCCCGGAGAATGGAGGCCGAATCCACGAGATCGGTGAGGCCGTCGCTGCACAGCAGCAGCGCCTCGTCGGGCTCGAACGGAATCTCTTGAAGATCGACGAACTCGGGATCCGATGGGGTATGCGGCTCGGATCCAACGTCACGATAGACCTCGTTCCGCCGCGGATGTCGCATCGCTTCGAACTCGGAGAGCTCGTGCGCGTCTTCTCGTTCTCCAACCGGCGAATGGTCGCGCGTGATCTTCTCGAGGCCGCCGTGGTGAAGCTTGTACAGGCGGGTATCGCCGACGTGCCCGATGGTCGCGACGCCCTCTTTGACAACGGCGACGGTGAGCACGCAGGCCATGCCGTCCCATTCGGGACGCGTCGAGGCGAGCCGATAGATCTCGTTGTTGGCGATCGCGATCGCCTCACGCACCCGCTCGCAGACGGGTCCGGTCTCGCGCTCGAGACGCTGCCGAAGCATCGAGAGCGCGATGTCGGCGGCGCGTCCGCCGGCCGCCTGACCGCCGATGCCGTCGATCACGATGAACAGACCGCGCGCCTCGTCGATGTGGAAGCGATCCTCGTTGACCTCGCGAATACCAGGATCGGTCGCGCCCGCCGCGAGAAGTGTGTTCATCGTCCGCATGGCAAGAGAGTCACGACTTCCGTTCCTTGGCCATGAGCCAGACGTGTGCCGCGGCGACGGTCGCCAGCGACGCCAGCAGCAGGTAGCGCGCGAAGAGCAGAAGCGTCATGGCCTCACCAGCTCGAACTGCAGAAACACGGTATCGGCAAGACCGATGCGCGCCGCATCGGGCAGTGGTGTCTCGACGCCATTCTCCTTCTTCGAGCCGTCCGCATCGTCATAGCCGCGCGGCACGTGCCGGCCGTTCAAGGTCGTGCCGAGCGAGCTGAGATCGATCAGGAAGAAACGGCCAGTCTGGGGATGACGGCGAATTCTCGCATGTTCCCGTGACACGTCAACCGACGACACGATCTTGACATCCACCGGATACGTCGTTCCCCCGCGGCCGATGGTGATCGAGTCCTTGACGATCTCGAACGTGTGGTGACCCGCGTCATCTTCGTAGGTGACACGTGCGAGGACGAACGGGGTCGTCGGTGTTGCCGGTGCATCAGAGACGACACGCGCTCGAGTCGTGATCTGCGAGCCGATGTGATGCGTCGTGATGCGACGCGTCTTCTCGCCGCCACCGAGTTCCAGGCTGGGCGGCAGCCGCAGTTGGGAGTCGATCAGCAGCGCCCCTTCCTCGACGTCGCCATCGGGATCGGCCAGGAACTCCACGTGCCATTCTCCAGCGGCGTTCTCGATGAGCGGCGGCGCGTTTCCCGTCAGACGCTCGGCGTAGCGCTGCACCCGCGAGCGCCGGTTCATCGTCTCCAGCTCCTCGGAGAGCGCACGGATCGTCTGCTCCTGCAGCAGCGGGATGATGCTCTCGAGACGGGCGTATTCGTTCGGGTGCAGGTAAATCAGGTACCGGCTCGGCGCGAGCGTCGAGTACCGAAGCGGCTCGAGATTGCGCCGCATGTTCTTCAGCACCTCGACGATCAGATCGCGTGGAGGCCGTCGCCGTTTCTCAGCGGGTAGATCGGGCTGGTTGAGCACCATACAATTTGGCCTTCGTCCGTCTTCGTCCGCCGTCGCCCTCGTCCGACTCCGCCTCTGGCTACAGCGAGACTCGCCACGGCTCGGCTCCGGCGAGACAGGCTGGAGAGTGACATAGGGGGACGATGTGAGTCTTAAGGTTTCGCTAAGGATCCCCCAAAACCTGGAGTGGCGGTGAGGGTACAGTTCGGCGACTTCGTGCTCGATTCTGAGACGCGGCAGCTCGTCCGTAGTGGCGAGGATGTGCACTTGTCGCCAAAAGCGTTCGATCTGCTTCGCATTCTGGTTGCGAAGCGGCCGAACGTCGTCTCGAAAGGCGAGCTGTTCGCCCAGATCTGGCCCGATACGTTCGTCGTCGACGCCAATCTCAACGTGCTGGTCGGCGAGATCCGCAAGGCGACGGGGGACGACGCGCGTGCGCCGCGCGTCATCAAGACCGCGCACGGCGTCGGCTATTCGTTCTGCGGCGATGCCACCGATCTCGAAGCGTCCGTGGGGCCGCGCAGCGGCGACATGCGATGCTGGCTGTCGTGGAAGCAGCACACCTATCCGCTCGCAGTCGGCGACAACATCATCGGACGCGACCCGCGCTGCGACGTGTGGCTCGACCACGACGGCATCTCGCGCCGCCATGCGCGGATCCGGATTGCGACGTCGGAGCCGGCGGTGCTCGCCGATCTCGAGAGCACCAACGGCACGTTCGTCGGGCGTCAACGAATCGTGACGCCGACGACGCTCGCCGATCGCGACGTGATCAAGTTGGGGGACGTGAGCGTGCAGTTTCGCGAGTGGTCGGAAGAGGCCCCGCGGACGCGCCGCATCCGATCACGGTAGAGAGCGTCTCCATGTGTCCGTGAGCGACACAATG
>Ga0126377_10000708_pt1 | contig 20857 bp, 10 predicted proteins | sample PanSoiMetPlot_22_FD_92647 | JGI IMG/M metagenome (GOLD analysis project Ga0126377, IMG submission 92647) | Tropical forest soil microbial communities from Panama - MetaG Plot_22 | ecosystem: Environmental > Terrestrial > Soil > Tropical forest > Bulk soil | place: Panama | collected 2016-02-17 | reverse complement strand
GGTCGGCGCATTCGCCCTAATGATGCCGCAGCGGCAGATGGCCAGCAGTATCCCGGCGATGGTGGAACATTATGCTGGCGGACAATTTCATAATGACCTGTTCGATGACGACATGCTCTCTGAAGTAGGTCTTCAGGTAGATGAAGATATGGGTGAAGAGAATGGCTCCGTCGTTTCAGCAGTGATCAAATCGTTGGTCAGTGAATGGGACAGGCACACGCCGGACAGTAAATTCGACACTCTGTCCAGAACTCTAAGGCGGTATGTTGAGCAGAATCCCGAAAGCAAAATCATCGTCTTTTCTTATTTCAAAAAAACTCTGGCGTATCTCCAGCGTCGTTTGCGCGACATTGGCTTCCAGACGGTCATAATTCACGGCGACGTATCGATGGAAGAGCGGCAGCAGCGCCTGGAAGTATTCAAATGCAATTCTGATGTCAACGCCCTGCTTTCTTCGGAGGTAGGATCAGAGGGTATTGACCTCCAGTTCTGCAACGTCCTAGTGAATTACGATCTGCCCTGGAACCCGATGAAGGTTGAACAACGAATTGGGCGTCTTGACCGCCTTGGCCAAAAGGCTGACAAAATTACGATCATTAACCTCGCTGTCGAGGGAACTATTGAAGAGAGAATATTGGATCGGCTGTATAACCGGATCGGAATTTTCGAAAACAGCATCGGTGACCTCGAGCCTATTCTGGGCAGCGAAATTCAGGAACTGAGCGCGGAATTGCTGAGCCAGAGGCTGACTGAAAAGCAGATCGAGGATCGTATAGCACAAACGCAGCTTGCGATTGAGCAGAAACGTCAAATGGAAAACGATCTGGTCGAACAGTCCTCTGTTCTCTTCGGTTCTTCCGACTACATCCTCGAACAAATCGACCGAGCCAGAAGGCTTGGCCGCTGGATTACTCCTGAAGATCTGAAAAGCTTTGTTGACGACTTCTTCAATAACGCTTATCCAGGTACGAATATTTACTGGGACAATCCGGAAAAGGGGCTGGTTGGCTTTCGTTTGTCGAACGAGGCACGTAACGATCTCGCTACTTTCTGCCGGACCCAGACGCCGATTCTCTTTACCAATCTGACGCAACCATCACGCGAGCCGATCACTTTTGCTTTCAGAAGCGCTGACGCTCAAGAGAATCCGCGTCTTGAAATGCTCATGCATTTTCATCCGCTGATCCAGTGGATTATTCATCGTCATCGTCAGAATCCCAATGCCTTTTTCCCCACAGCCGCCATTGAGCTTGAAACCTCATTGGTGCCTCCGGGGCCGTATCTGATCGTGGTCGAGTTCCGGGAGCTTGTCAGTCTTCGCAGAGAGGTGCAAATGGCTGCCGCTGTCTCCCCGCTCGGGCAGGCAGGATCACGACTGGAGGTTTCGGCCGAGGAATTGATCCAGGAAATTCTGAACAAAGGCCGAACGTGGGAGTTTGCCAATCAGATAGTTGACGCAAAAGATGTGGCAATCGCTTGGGAAAAATGCACTGAGCAATTGGGACAGGAGGGAGACGACTCGTTTCAAACCTTCAAGCAAAGGATGCTGGCCATCGCGCAACAGCGCAAGTCACACCTGGAGAGCTATCGGGATAGGAAAGGGCAAGAGTGGCACCAAAGAATCCAAACGTTGAGGGACAGAACCGGAACCGCTGGACAGATCAAGGGATTTGAATCGGCTTTACAACAACACTTGGAACATTGCCAGGCTCAGCTTGAAAGAATAGAAAGAGAGTCCCAATCACGTCCTGAGTTCAAAGAGATAGCAGCTTTGATCTGCAAAGTTATCAAACCATAAGCAGATCCATCACGAGGTCTGCGCCACCGAGGTGTAAAGAAAGGTAGGAGCCAATGGATGAATCCCCCAGTTTCATCGGTGACAACTACGAGGAGATAATCGAGCGCTGCTTAGCAAAGCAAAATGTTGGATTAAGCCCAAGAGATCGCATAGACATATATCTCGGGCTGGATCTCGGTACCAGTTATACGAAGGTTGTCTGGCGGCTTGGCCAAAAAGCCCGCCCTGTCTGTTTTGGACAAAATCCGAATCAGTTGGAAGATTACCTAGTACCCAGCATCGTTTATTTTGACGGGAAGAGATTCCAAACATCTCTTGACGGGGTGAAGGGCCTGGCTATTGGTTCAGAGTATGCAATCCCCAATTTCAAAATTTGCCTGGCCTGCGAAAGCGACAAGACTGGTAGGTGTGGGATCGGAAAGTGTCCAATTTCCAATTGGAATACGGAGTTGTTTCCTGAAGAGACAAGGTTCAATGAAGTTGGCCTTGTGACCTCTATGTTTCTTGCCTCAGTTCTTTCGAGGTCAAAGCAGATTATCCTGAACACTCTTGGGTTTTCAAATGGGCTTCGTGGGAAAGAAAAAGCGTCGTGGTGGAGCGGCTTAAAGCGCGCAATCAGGATGTTAGATTCGAAAGGGTTTCAGCAGAAAGAAAAAGTGCGATGGAGTGTCAATCTATGCGTTCCCAGCAAATACTTGGATAAGGCGCCAATGGCTGCTGGTTTTGATACTGCGCTGAAAACGGCATGGTTGATGTCCCTGGTGATGGACGAAGTTCCGATATCCCAGAGTAGTGGGGAGATCATTAACTATTACAACGCGGCGCGACGCCTTGTTGGGAAAAACGAACTTGACTGCTTTGTTTATTCAGAAGTGGCCGCCGAAGTAGCCTCAATCACTCTGTCTCGAACTTCACAGGACGGCTTATACGCTTTTGTGGACATCGGCGCCGGCACAGTTGACGCCAGCGTGTTCAGACTTTATAGGCGTCCTTTCAGTGATCGGACACACAACGAATATGCGGCTGATGTGTTACAGAGTGGATCGGCTTATATTGAATCCAAGGCCGTCACTTGGCTTAGAAAAAAAAGGCTATTTATCTCGAACCAAAAGACCGGTGGCAATGGCGCTAGCGGAAAAGCAGCAGAGATTATATTACGTGAGCGCCTAAAGAGGATGAAAGAGAGCGGTGGGCAAATACTCGATGAAGGCTGTTCGATCGAAGTTGAGAGCTTACGCCGAGCACTCTATGAAGCCTCGCAATATATCCAGCGGAAAGTCAGCCGGGAATTGATTCATTTATTCAAAGACGCCTTTTCCAAACAGCCACGGCTTAGATTCTGGCGCGACCTCAGGTTGATCCTTGGTGGAGGCGGCGCTTCTTCGCCAGCCTATCGGGATGCGGCGGTATGGGCTTTCACGGTGAAAGAAAATCCTGAAAAGGAGCCTGAGTTGATAGATCTGCCCAAGCCAGGTGATTTTGAAATGGGCAAATTGCACCGAAAGTACTTTCATCGGTTCGCAGTGGCATATGGACTATCTCATAGGAATGTTGACCTGCCAGAAGTGGCGTCTCCAAGTCAGATCAGGCCACAGTCTGTTTCAAGAGAACCGATTTTGATCTCCGCTCCCTCTAAAGATGAATGCTGAAAAAAGGCTCAGATCGCTCGTTTGATCTTACGCTCGATTTCCGGCGGCAGGGTCCAAAAGCTGAGGGCGCCGGAGCAGGGAATCGGCTTGACCGGGCGCTGGTTCTTCAAGACGAAGCCGTAATCACCCAAAAACCAGGGTGATTTTGACTCCGTGACGCAATCAACGATCTCAACTACGCCGATAATTACCCCTCTGGGTAGATCTTCATACGCGGGCAATTTATTGCGCCAGCGAAACGGAACGAGGTTTTTGGCTTCTTCGTACTCGCTTCGGCGCATATTTTTAGAAGCGTGTATTGCGACAGGGCCGCGGAAGTGAGTTGGCCACGTGCGATTCTCGATGTTTTTGCCGGCGTAAATGATCGCCCAGGCCCAGACCGGTTTTACAGTGATTGCTTTCAAAGTGTGAATTCCCTAGGGGCAGATTGTCGTTGCCGAGTGAAACGCGCGCCAATTTTATCGGCTAATAATCGAATATCAAGCGAAGTTTTTTGACAAAACGGCGCCTTACGGCAAAAATACCAACTGCCTTTCCCAATCTCTGACATTACGCGCCCAGGATTTGGTCGACCCCAATGAAAGAAAAAATCATAGACAGGTATTTACACCTGCGCCTGCTGGTTGGATATCTTGGAGAAGCGCCACATTTCGGATGGTGGCAAACGACCCTTTTGCAACCAACCAGCCGTCCGTTTCTTGACCCTGTATTTGCCAGGACCAGCAAACTCGCCCAGTATCACGGCGTGAGAGAGGCGGCGCGCCGCCTTCACGACGAGCATATCGGCATTGGCCGAGTCTCCCATCTCTTCAGGCTGCCGGAAGAGATAGAGCGTGATATGCACAAGCGGATTGAAGAGCAATCTGGAATCGAAAGCATGTTTGAATCGCTGGCGAACAGGGAGACCGCTCTTTCGGCTTTGGAACTGCTTGCCGAAGGCGACCGCGAGGCCGCTGAAGGGCCGATCAGCGTGGGCAAAGCGAATGATCTGTCTAATAAGGTTTTAAAAGAAATGGCCCGCTGTTATAGCGCTGCGTTCAAGCAGGGGGTGAGGTCTTATCCTTATCTCTTGCCATTATCTTCTGCTCTATCTACTGAAGGATCGTGACTGAGAACCACCGCTATACAACAAAGCTCGGGGCCGGGTTAGGATTGATTGATGAGACCAGGGCTTTATTGGACATTTGGGAGCTGGGAATGGCCGTCCAGCAGTTGTTGCATGCTGCTTTGGAATCGGGACGATTTACCACTATCACCGCTCGCAGGCTGCGGAACATCATTGTGGAATGCTTTGCGCCCAGGTATTTAATAGACAACGGCACCCCTGCCATTCGACTCAAACGGATGCTCCCGCGTCTTAGCGCGTCCGAGTTGCAACAGCTCCTGCTGCTTTATACCTGTCGTGCAAATCTAATCCTGGCGGATTTCATACGGCAGGTCTATTGGGAGCGGTATTCCGGCGGTTACACCGAGATCTCGAACGAGGACGCCCGGAAGTTTGTTGAAAGCGCCATTGACCACGGCCGTATGGAGAAGCGATGGTCTGAAAACCTTGTTCGCCGCGTTTCCGGCTATTTGACAGGATGTTGCGCCGATTACGGGATGTTGGAGCATGAATCCAGATCCAGCCGCCGCATTCTCCCGTTCCGCATTGCGCCCAAAGTCGTGGCCTACATCTTTTCCGATTTACACTTCGCCGGGCTCGGCGATAACGCGGCGCTGGCCCACGAAGATTGGGCGCTCTTCGGTTTGGATCGCTTCGATGTTCTCGATGAAATAAAGCGGCTTTCTCTGAAAGGTCTATTGATAGCCCAGGCCGCAGGAGATGTCGTGAGAATCAGTTGGAAGCGCCAGAGTATGGAGGAGGTGTTCGATGTCGTCGCTGAAATCTAAGTTTGATGAATTGCGACGGAGGGTGCGTGACGGGCGGGAACTCGGCTACGCCAGCTTCGAACCTATCTACTACCTTATCTTCGATCCAGAAGAAATCATTACCGTCAAGCGAGAGACGCCCGCCTTGATCTCAAGTTTGCGGAAAGACAGCTGGGATGTTCAGACTTTTTCGATAGCCGAACAGATCGACGACATATTCAAAAACAATCCTTTGCGTAGATTCTGGTTAATCGAAGATCGAAAAACCCCACTGGAATGGGACAGGACGAACAAATCTCTTACAAACGCATTGACTATCAATCGCGCCCTTTTGCAACGCATGGAGCGTTTCCTCGAACAATCGGCGGACAGGAAGAATGCGCTAGTTCTCGTCACCGATTTAGAAGCGCTACACCCTTACCTGAGGGCGCGTTCGCTGGAAGGTGAATTGCTGGGGAAGTTTCATTCGCCCACCGTATTTCTTTATCCCGGGACGCGTACAGGAAAGACGAACCTGAAATTTCTTGGCTTTTATAAGGAGGACGGAGATTACCGTTCCGTCCACATCGGCTGATGCGCTGTGATCATAAGCGGTTGTCCTCACATAACCGCTTGCAGGGGCTGCGCGGCAACATAGCGCCAGATGCGAAAAGCCAGGAACCATAATAAATAGTTGCTCTATACTCGCGACGCCGCTTATACGGATGCTCGCCGCGAGATAAATAAACTGCCATGGCCAATACAATTCGCAATCTGTTTGATCCCACTAAAGATATTTATCGCAATATCGAAAAGGTTATCACCTATCGTGCGGCCGAAGAGGAACGCCTGCGCGCGGAGATCGCCGAATACATCGTCACCGAACACATCGAAGAGCAATTTCTGACATTGCTCGACCGGATGCAGTTGGCGATGGAATCCGGCGGTGAGAAGGAGATGGGCGTCTGGGTGTCAGGTTTTTATGGCTCGGGCAAAAGCTCGTTTACCAAGTACCTGGGCCTCGCCTTCGATGGTGGGACACAGATTGACGGCGTCCCGTTCATCAAACGCCTGCAGGACCGCATGAACAAGCCGCAGGCCAAAGCGCTGCTTGATAAGGTGGCGCGGCGTTTTCCAGCCGAAGTCGTGCTGCTGGATCTTGCCAGTGACCAGCTTGCCGGAGCGACGCTGGCCGAAGTTTCGTCCGTCCTTTACTTCAAGGTCTTGCAATGGGCCGGGTATTCCATGAATCTCAAGGTCGCCGCCCTCGAGCGCAGGCTGAAAAAAGATGGACGCTTCGAAGAATTTGAGCGCAATCTGGAAGAGAAACTGCCCGGGCTCACCTGGAAAGATCTACAGAATGATCCGCTAACGGTGGACAGTCTCATTCCACAGATCGCTCACGAGATGTACCCGCAACTCTTCCTCACTCCCACCGCTTTCAATACCAAATCCGAAGACTTCCTGCAGTTGGAGAACCAGCGCGTAGAGGAAATGCTCTCCATCATCCGCGAGAAGAACGGCAAAGAGCACGTCATTTTCATCGTTGACGAGTTAGGGCAATACATCGCCACCAGCGACGAGAAGATTCTGAACACGCAGGGGCTGGCCGAAAACCTCAAGCGGCTGGGCGGCGGCAAGGTCTGGCTGATTGCCACCGCGCAGCAGACTTTGACACAGGACGACGAGCGCGCGGCGCTCAATTCGGCCAAGCTCTTCAAACTTAAAGACCGATTCCCGATTCAGATCGAGTTGGAATCGAGCGATATCAGGGAGATTTGTTACCGCCGTTTATTGGGCAAATCTCCGGAGGGGGAAGAAGAACTGGGCAAGCTCTTTGACGCGAGCGGTGAGGCGTTGCGCTTCAACTCCAGGTTGAAAGAGGCCAGGTTTTACGATTCGGATCTTGACCGCAAAGACTTCATCAACCTCTACCCATTTCTGCCTGCGCATTTTGACATCCTGCTCCACTTGATTGGCGCGTTGGCCAAGAGCACGGGTGGCTATGGACTGCGCTCTGCCATCAAAGTGATTCAGGATATCTTGGTCGAGAGCGGCGGCGAACGTACGCCGGCGGCTGCACAGAATATCGGTTGGCTTGCGACGACGGTGACTTTTTATGATTCACTGGAAAAGGAGATTCAACGCAATTTCTCCTCGATTCATCAGGCCGTCGAGACCAGCCTGCGCCTCTATCGCAAATCGCCGCTTCACGCTGAAATCGCTAAATCCATCGCCGTGCTTCAAATCCTCGGCAATCTGCCCGTGAACGCTGATAATCTGGCCGCACTGACTCATCCTTTGGTCGGCCATCCGTCGCGACTCGACAACGTGCGAAAGGCTGTCGAGGAGATGTTGAACGATACGCAGGTTCCGCTGAGCGAAAAAGACGGCAACCTTTATTTCCTGAGCGAGAAGCTGCTTGACATCGAAAAGGAACGCGGCGCGATCAACCTGCGCGATATCGACGTTCAGCGCATCTTCAACAATGCGCTGCGATCTTCTGTCGACCCGCTGCCGAGGGCGGCCTTGGGCGGCAATTTCACCGTCACCGCAGGTTTGAAAATCCGCTCCGGCAATGACCGCATTACCAGCCTGGCCGGAGATCAACACCACATACAACTTGTGGTCAATTTTAGCCCAGGCAATTACGAGGCGAACCGGAACAGCCTGGTTGACGAGTCGCGCGAGCGCGCCAATCAGAACGTGATCTTCCTGATCACCCGCGAAAATCCTGATGCGATTGAACTTGCGCGAGAAATTTACCGCTGTGAACAAATCGTGGAACTGCACCGCAACGAACCCAGCCAGGAGGTCAAGGATTACTGCAACAACCAGACTGATCGCGCGGGCAGACTCACCGCCCAGTTGCAGCAGAAACTCAAACAGACTCTGAGCCAGGGATCGTTCGTCTTCCGCGGGCAATATACCGCCGTCACGGCGCTCGACCAGGATTTGCTCGAATCGGCTAAAAAGATGCTCGGAGATGTCGCCAGGCAGGTCTTTAACCGTTACGACGAAGCGCCGGCGCGCGTCGAAACCTCGCTAGCCGAGAAATTTTTGAAGACTGGTAATCTGGCGTCGTTGACCGCTGCGCTCGATCCGTTGACTTTGGTTGAGATTGCCGGAGGCAGGCCCAAATTTAAACTGGAGCACAAGGCGCTCGTCAGTATACGCGATTACATCGACCGTAACGGCACGGTCGAAGGCAAACGGTTGTCGGATTATTTCAGTGATCCGCCTTTCGGATGGTCGCCGGACACGCTGCGATACATCCTAGCCGCGATGCTCGTCGCCGGCGAGATCAAGCTCAAGGTTTCCGGGCGCGAGGTCACAACCGCCGGGCAACAGGCGATAGAGGCGCTGAAGACCAATAACAGTTTCAAATCAGTGGGAGTGGCTCTGCGCGACGAGCGCCCATCCATCGAAACGCTCGCCCGCGCCGCCGAACGGTTGACCGAATTGATCGGCGAGACGATCCTCCCGCTGGAACCGGAGATCAGCAAGGTCGCCACCAAACATCTGCCCGGCTTTCAGCACGATTACGCGCCGCTGGCCGAAAAGCTCAGCGCATTGCAACTCGCCGGCGTCGAGCGCGTCCGTTCGCTCAATCAGGAGATCAAAGATGTGCTCTTCACCGATGCCTCGGACGCTCCGCAACGTCTGGGCGGCGAAGTCTCCGCCTTGTACGACAACCTGAAATGGGCTGGCGAGGCGAGGAAGGCGCTGGGCAATGGGCTGGAAACGACCGTCCGCGAACTGCAAACGCATCGCCGCGAAATCTCCTCGCTGCCGGATTCCGGCGTGCCGGGCGATCTGAGGCGCGAGCTGGACCAGGAGCTGGCTTGGCTCGGCAGGCGATTGCAGCAGGACGATTTTTACCGCCATTCCGCCGATTTCAATTCATTGCTGACGGATCTGAAATCGCGAGTGCGCGACGCCTGCGGCAGGTTGAAAGAGCAGCAGAAACAGCGGCTGAAGGAAGGCGCGGAAGATTTGCAGCGATTGCCGGAATGGGAAGAACTGACTCAGGAAGAACGCGGCAGTCTGACTGGCGATCTCGAAAGCTTGCTGCTGGACGCCTCGCCCGATTTGAACGGCCTCAAGAAATTGCTCGCGCGCGATTACGACATCAACAACAAGCTGAGCCAGTTGAGAGAGTCCATCCGCCGCCAGGGACGGGAACGGCGGCTCAAACGCATCGAAGAAGAACGCGCCAAAGCTGTCGAAACAGGCCCGGTCAAGGTGAAGAAATCCATCGCATTGCCGGCCAGTATGACTACGGCCGCCCAGCTCGACGATTTGATCCGGCAACTGCAAGAATTGAAACAGCAGGCTGCGCTAGGCGCCGAGATTGAATTGAATTTTACGATCCAGGATTAAGCATTCAGGTTCATCCACTAAGTCACACGAAGGGACGCGAAAGAATCGGGCAATTGTGGTCCTACTTCGTGTCTCTTCATGAGGCTTAGTGGATGATTTCATCCAGTTATGGCTTTTGATCAAACGACGCGCAACCGGCTGCAACGCTTCGTCAGCGACGCGCGAGCGACGCTCACCGAAGAGTTCACGCGCCAATTGCAGAACGAGTACGGACTCGACCCAGTATCCGCGTCCGTCACGCCGATAGAGCGTTTGTCCAACCTCGACGACGCTCGGCTTGAGACGGCCAAAATTCTGCGCGACACGCTTGAACATTATCGTCAGACAAGCCCGTCTGAAGACCTCGGCGCGTTGCTCGACCGTATAGTGCGCGAGCATGCCTTCACCGTGCTCAATCGGCTGGCGGCGCTGCGTATGGCCGAAGCACGAGGCTTGCTGATCGAATCGCTAGCCAATGGTTACAACTCGAAAGGCTTTCAGCTCTACGCGCGGCTGACCGGGACAGGATTGGGCGAGCGGGGCGACGCTTACCGCTCTTACCTGTTCAGCCTTTTTGACGAATTCGCGCTCGATCTGCGGGTGCTGTTTGATCGATTTTCGCCTACGGGGCGGCTCTTTCCGCGCGAACCGGCACTGCTCGAAACGCTGGCGCTGATGAATGACCCGGAGGTCGCGCCTCTCTGGGCCGAAGACGAGACCATCGGCTGGATTTATCAGTACTTCAATTCCAAAGAAGAGCGCAAAAAGATGCGCGACGAATCCGCGGCGCCGCGCAACAGCCGCGAACTGGCCGTGCGCAACCAGTTCTTCACGCCGCGCTACGTAGTCGAATTCCTGACCGACAATACGCTGGGCCGCATCTGGTATGAGATGGCCAGAGGCGAGACGCGGCTCAAAGAGCAATGCTGCTACCTGGTGCGACGCCTGACCGAAAGATTCCTGCAACCGGGCGAAGACGCGGACCGGTACAGTACCGGGAGCGGTAGCGACCGGGTGGACGATGCAAACCTCTCGCAGGAAGAATTGCTCAAACAACCGGTTTACATCCCGCATCGCCCGCTCAAAGACCCACGAGAAATCCGCGTGCTCGATCCGGCCTGCGGCTCGATGCATTTCGGGCTGTACGCATTCGACCTGCTTGAAGCGATCTACGAAGAGTCGTGGGATTTGGAAACGACAAGCGTCGTACCGTCCATCGAACGATCTTCCGAATTGAAGCCGCTGCGCGAAACTTACTTCGATAAGCAGGCATTTCTCCTCGACGTTCCACGCCTGATCATCGAACACAACCTGCACGGCATAGACATCGATACGCGCGCCGTCCAGATTGCGGGCCTTAGCCTCTGGCTGCGCGCTCAGCGCGCGTGGCAGCGACAGGGCGTCAAAGCCGCCGCGCGTCCGCAAATTCGCCGCTCCAACATCGTCTGCGCCGAGCCGATGCCGGGCGAAGAAGCGCTTCTCAAGGAATTCATCGAGCGGCATCTGTCAGCGACGCCAGAACTGCGCCTGGTCGGGCAACTCGTCCGCTGCGTATTCAAGGCGATGAAACTGGCGGGCGAGGCCGGTTCGCTGCTCAAAATCGAAGAAGAGGTGGCCGGAGCCGTGGCCGAAGCGAAAGCGCAATGGCTAGACGAAACCAAACAGGAGGCGGGACAAGCCAGCCTGTTTGCCGATCTGGCCAAGCACGAACAACAACGGCTTGATTTCGAGGTGGCGGAGATCACCGACGAAACGTTTTGGGAGCGGGCCGAAAGCAGCATTTACGCAGCGTTGCGGGAATACGCCGAACATGCCGAGAATGGCGGCGGGTATCAACGGCGATTGTTTGCGGAGGATGCGGCGCGAGGGTTTGCATTCATTGATGTTTGCGGCGAGCGGTACGATGTCGTGCTGATGAATCCGCCATTTGGAAACCCCAGCATTTCAACGAGAACCTATGCAAGCAAATCTTATCAAAACTATGGGCTGACATTTACGCTGCTTTCATTGACCGAACGAGTAAGGTGCTTGCTCAAGGCGGGCGACTCGGCGCAATCACATCAAGAACCTTTCTTGCACTGACTTCCTTCGAGCCACTTCGTGAAATATTGGTTGGGGCTCTAAAATTACAAATGCTTGCAGAATGCGGGCTAGGAGTTTTAGATGATGCAACCGTTCGCGCAGCCTTCTTTGTGGCAGAACGAACAGATCTGACTACAGACCAAGTCAGGTTTTGGGATCTAAGGCGTTCGGCTGATCGCGGCGTTGATCTTGAAGAAGCTATAGTCGGCACTCGGCCAGCAATCACTTTCTCTGTATCGCGGTCAACTTTAGAAAAGTTACCAGGCAAACCGTTTGCATACTGGCTTCCGACTCAGTTTATGCAACTGCTGGAAGAAGGACCGTATATAGATTCTCGGCGTGTTGAGGCAGAAGAAAAAGATTCATCTCACGCGAAAGTGGCCGTTGGGGCTTCTACAACTGATGATCATCGCTTCGTTCGCTGCCATTGGGAGGTACCACCTGAATCAATCGGAATTGAAGGATGGACACGCTTTGCCCACGCGGTAGGCTTCTGCCGTTTTTACTCTCCGACTTATGCTCTACTGAGGTGGGAGACTGATGGTAAGCAGTTGCTGTCAATTGTGGATGAAGCGGGCAACGTCAAACCCAGATTGCGCTGTCAGGAACATTTCTTTCAGAAAGGCCTCGTTTCACCATACATTTCTGAACGCGGGCTCGGTTGCAGTTATCTTCCCAAAGACCATATTTTGGGCAACTCATGTCGAGCTTTCTTTGAAGTCAACGGTTCGTCAGATGTGCTCCTTGCCTATTTGAACTCTTCTCTCATAGACCTTCTTCTTTGGGCCTTAACTCCAGATAGAAAGCACGAGGCTGGGATCATCGCTTCACTCCCTATTTCACAAACGACTGAGCAAAATGAGGAGTTGTTGGCAAGGTTAGCGAGAAAATGTTGGGCAAACATGCTTCGTCTCCGATCAATCGATGAAAGTGATCCCTACCATTGGCTTGATTTACCGAGCCTTTACAAACAATTCACCATTGTCAGTAATGAGCTTGCGGAGACGCAGAAGCAAATTGATGAAGTTGTTGCGCGAATAGTAGGTGAAGATTCATCGAAGCTCGCTGAGATTTGTGATTCGGTTGGCGCGCCACATGATCTTGGCCAATGGATTCATTGTTCAACTGATGAAGAAGACGACTCAAACAGTGAAATAACGTCAGATGATGCGCTTTTCTCAGTAACCCTGATCTCACATTCACTCGGCTGTATCTTTGGCCGCTGGGATATCCGCCTTGCTACCGGCGAAAAGTCCACTCCCGAATTGCCCGATCCCTTCGCGTCGCTGCCCGTATGTCCGCCCGGCATGCTTCAAAACGAGCAAGGGCTGCCCGCCGCGCCGTCCGATGTTCCGTCAAGCTATCCGCTGCGCATCTCCTGGCCTGGCATTCTGGTAGATGACAAAGGCCATGCCGAAGACATTGAGCGACGCGTCCGGGAAGCGTCTCAGGTCATCTGGCTAGATCGCACCGACGCCATCGAACAGGAAGCCTGTGAAATCCTCGGCGTCAAAACGCTGCGCGATTACTTCAGCAAACCGGCGGGCTTCTTCTCCGATCATCTGAAACGCTACTCCAAGAGCCGCCGCCAGGCGCCGATCTACTGGCCGCTGTCTACGCGGTCGGGAGAATACACGCTCTGGCTCTATTACCACCGGCTGAACGATCAGACGCTCTACACCTGCGTCAACAATTTCGTCGAGCCGAAACTGCGCCAGATGAGCGAAACGGTCAACCAGTTACGCGGCAAAGGCTCCGGGCGCACGCGCGACGAAGAGAAGGAGTTCGAGCGTTTGCAGGATTTCGAGCAGGAACTGCGAGAGTTCCGCGACGAAATCTTGCGATTGGCCAAATTGCCGTGGCGTCCAAATTTGAACGACGGTGTGCAGATCACTGCCGCGCCGCTCTGGAAACTCTTCCGGTTGCCCAAATGGCAGAAAACGTTGAAAGAGACCTGGCAGTCATTGGAGAAGGGCGATTACGATTGGGCGTATCTGGCCATGACCGTCTGGCCGCAGAACGTCGTGCCCAAATGCGCGAAGGATCGCAGCCTGGCGATCGCGCACGGCGTGGAAGACCTCTTCTGGGTGGAAGACTATGACCGTTGGCGCGTGTTGCAATCGCCAAAAGAAGAGATCGAAGAACAAAAACGCCGGCAGCGTTCCGGTACCAGAGAACGCGCCAAACGATTGCTCTGTGAACTGGCCAGCGGCGAGGACGGTCATCTGAGCGCTGCCGATGTCGGCAATCGCCTCGCCTCTGGCAGTTATGACGACCGAGAATTGGCGCTGCTGCTTTATCCCGCACGCTTGGCCGAAAAATGCTGGGAAGATGTGGCGCTGGCAGGCCGGTTGGGATTGAGCCATCCGGCCAAAAAGACAAAGGTCGCCCGCGACAAATTCATCAGGGAAATTGTGACAAAGGGATGCGCCGAGATAGGCCCGATGGTTGAAGCCGCTATGGACGGGCGCGCAAAATCGTTCGCCGAAGTCTGGCGGGAGATCGAAAGTGGTGAGCGCGATGATCTGGCTCTGGCGCTGGCGTTGTGGCCGGATCGCGTCGTGAACAGATGCGTCGAAGATATGGCTCTGGCTGAATGCCACGGCTTGCGCAAATTCTTCTGGGTTCAGTATCCGGCCGAAGCCTGGCGCAAGCGATTGATCATTGAAGTAGAGATCAGCAATGAAGTTGAGTGGCGGCGCTGCATTGCCGCAGGGCTCGTCTCTACCCCAAGTTTTCAGGCCATAAGCTGAGGCTTGCAATAAAATGAAGATCAAAGAATTTATTCAAAACGAATTGTTGCTGCCGCGGTTGAAATCCACGCTCGCGTTGGTTGTTTACGATCCCGACCGGCGCTACCGCGAGCTTTGCCTTGAAATGGCGACGGATAAACGAATCGTAATCGACGCCGGCGAAAGCAGCATCGAGAGCCGCGAGGCCGCGCTGGCCACGCTGCACAAGCTCGGCGAGCAGCACAGCCCGTTGGAATGGATGCTGGTTTACGTCCCGGCTAAACGCCCGGAGCGAATAGAGCAGCGGCAAATTGATCCGTTCGCGCTTTATGAAGCCTGCGGCGCAGCCTTCCCTAAAATTGGGGACGACGGCGACGAATACATGAGCATCTGCCTGCGAGCCAAGCCTGATTACACCACGGAGATTCGCCGATTGTTCAATGACAATCCATCGCCTTCCTTTGCGATGGTAGACGCCATTGGCGCGGGCCTGAGCTGGCCGCAGTTGCAGGCGACGCTCAAGGTGGAATCGGCACCCGACATTCTAATGGCCTTGCTGGCGCCGGGCGAAGACCAGCTCAAGGCGTTGAAAGATCAGGACGGCTGGGCGCAGGAGGCGCGCGACCTGCTGCGGGCGACGCTGGGACTTGAACTTAGGACCAAAGGCAAGACCTGGGATCCGATTTCAAAAGAGCTGTGGCAATTCCTGCTTTTCAGCGAATTCGTCTTCGATCTGCCTGTCGAATTGCCCGCCGCCCTCTCCAGCGCGCCGCGAGCGCAAACAGCGGCGAGACTGCTAGTGAACGATCTGTGCGATCGCCTGCGCAACGATTTGCGGACTCGCGCGAAATACATAGAGGAAGCCGAGCGGGTCGCGTCGCAACTCAATCTGGCCGATGAGTGCAGCGGTATTGACGATCTGGGCGAAAGGGACACATTCAATTTTGAAGAGCGAACCTTCCTGCGCCAGGCCATAAACGGGTTGAAAGAAGACGATTGGGACCTGACCCGCCAGATGCTGGCGCGTCACAAGAAATCGGTCTGGGTAAGCAAGGGAGAGAGCCAGGCGCAATGGGATTTGATCCGCGCCGCGCTCGCCCTGATCGAAGCCTGCGACGCGGGCGAGAACCAATTGCTGGAGCATTTGCGCAGCCAGGAGGCGCTGTTGGATTTTTACATCAGCCATTTGCGCGAAGTGGATTCTTTGCAGCGCGAGTTTGAACAGGAGGTGGGTGATCTGCATGACCCGCACGGGCTGATGAGCGAAGTGGTCGGGCAGGCGCGCGCAGCATACCGCCGGTTGGCCCAAAAGGTTCAGACGGCTTTCGTCAAACACCTGGAGACTTCCGGCTGGCCGCCTGCGGGGCGATTGGCGAACGCTGATGTTTACGACCGTTTCGTAGGCGAGCGGTTGAAAGATCGTGGCCGAAAAATCGCGTACCTGATGGTAGACGCGCTGCGGTATGAATTGGGCGTGGCGCTGGAGAAACTGCTGGCTGAAGACGGCGCGGTGGAATTGCACGCCGCTTACGCGCAACTGCCCACGATCACGAGGGTCGGCATGGCCAGCCTGGCGCCAGGCGCCAAATCAGATCTGACTCTGGATTGGGTCAATGACAAACTGGTCCCCAAACTGGGAGACGCGCCGGTTGCGGACGTGCCTCAGCGTATGGAAGCATTTCGGCGAAAGCTTGGCGACCGCTTCACGGAGATGACGCTGGGCGATTTCGTACGAGGCAAGGTCAAGCTTCCTGCAACAACCGAACTGCTGGTATTGCGCAGCACTGAAATCGACAGCCAGTTGGAGAGCAACCCGGAATCTACTCTGGGATTGATCCCCGGCACGCTGAAAATGATCCGCGCGGCGCTGCACAAGCTGCGTGAATTGAAGTTCAACGAAGCAGTCATCGCCACCGATCACGGATTCTTTCTGAACGCGAGCGCCGAAGCCGGTGACGTGTGCGCCAAACCGCAAGGCAAATGGATCGCCAACGCGCACGACCGTTTGTTGCTGGGCGAAGGCGATGCCGACAGCCATAGCGCGGTCATAGCCGCCGAACGGTTGGGGATACGCGGCGTGTTTTCGCGCTGCGCCGTTCCCAGAAGTTTCGCCCCGTATCGCGCCGGGTACCTGTATTTCCATGGCGGCGCGTCGCTGGCCGAAGCCGTAGTCCCGGTATTGGTGATGCGTTTGGAAGGGGTGGCGACGGAGAACAAGACGTTCAAAGTGGAAATGTCTTATAAGCGCGACCCGAAGAAGATCACTACACGGTTGCCGGTGATCCATGTCAAAGTCGCCACCGACCTGTTTACACCGGAATTGGAAATTTTGCTCGAGGCTCAGGATGCAAAGCGAAATGTCGTAGGCGAACCGCGTCCAGGCGGAGAGGTGAACGCAGCCACGGGAACGGTGACTTTGAAGGCCAATCAGGAGAATCCCGCGCAAGTCGTGTTGCGAATGCACGAGGGATTTCGAGGAAAGTTTACGGTCAAGGCGCTCAATCCTAAGACGCTGTTTGAATACGGCAGTCTGAGCCTTGAGACTGATTACCTGGAGTAGACTATGGACGCATTAGATCAAAAGCTCAACGAAGTCTTCGACGGCAAGGTGGTGCGAAAAGATCTGCTCCACCGCATCAAGAAGGGCACGAATGTCCCGACCTTCGTGCTGGAATTTCTGCTGGCCAAATATTGCGCCAGCAACGAACAGGCCGAAATCGAAGCCGGCATGGAGGCCGTGCTCGCCACGCTGCAGGAAAACTACGTGCGGCCGGACGAATCAAATGCCGCGCAATCGAAGGTCGCCACCAAGGGCAAACACCGGTTCATAGATAAAGTGCATGTCCGTTACGTCGAGAAAGAGAAGCGGCACTGGGCGGCGCTGGAGAATTTCAATTCGCAGCGCATCGCAATCGGCCACAAATTTTATAAAGACACCGACCGTATGCTAGAAGGTGGCATTTGGGCTGAAGTCACCGTCGTCCACAATGAAGTCGAGGACGATGATTACGCCTTCTACATTGAAGACCTGCGGCCTATCCAGCTCAGTCGTTTCGATTTTGGCCACTACGCCGGCGGGCGCAGCGCTTTTACGCGCGACGAGTGGTTGGATGTGATACTAAGATCGGTAGGATTGGAGCCGGGCAAGTTTTCCCACCGGGTCAAACTTCATTTCATTGCGCGGCTGGCTCCTTTAGTCGAATCAAACTTCAATTTCATCGAACTGGGTCCGCGCGGGACCGGCAAGTCCTATTTCTTCAGCGAATTTTCGCCGTACTCGACGCTGGTCAGTGGCGGTCAGGCGACAAAGGCAACGCTTTTTTACAACAATGCGCGCGGCAGGGTCGGATTGGTCGGCTTCTGGGACACGGTCGCTTTTGACGAAGTGGCCGGCATCAAGGTGCGAGACCCGGACACGATTCAAATAATGAAGGATTACATGGCCAACGGCCGTTTCTCGCGCGGAGTGGAGGTCATCGCGGACGCCAGCCTTGCATTCGTAGGCAATATTGATCTTTCAATTGATCAGATTGTCAATTCGACTGTCTTCGATTTGTTCCAGCCATTGCCACGCGAATTCGACCTGGCCGTGATGGATCGTTTCGCCTGCTACCTACCCGGATGGGAAATGCCCAAGAACAGCAGCGAGTTTTTAACGAATAACTATGGGCTTATCACGGACTACCTGGCGGAAGCCTTTCACCATCAGTCGGCGCATACGAACCGCTACGAGGAAGTGACCAAGCGGATTCGCCTTGGTAAATCCGTCGAAGGCCGCGACGAGAAAGCGATCAAAAAGACGGTCAGCGCATTGCTGAAGATACTGCATCCGGCCGGCAGTCCCGCGGATGAAGAGTTCGAGGAGTATGTGGCCTACGCCGTCGAATGCCGCCGTCGCGTCAAAGAGCAGATGAACAAGCGCAAGCCGGATGATGAGTTCGCCATGATCAACCTGTCATATCTCACGGCTGGCGGTGAAGAGGTCATCGTCTTTTGCCCGGAGTCAAAGCATGCGGCGGCTACGCAATCGCCGGAGCGCAAGTACCAGAAAAGAACGTATAGCGCGCAAGATGTTGGAGCGGAGATACGGCCAGGCTCCGGAGCCGCCAGCGACGAGATCGCACCGGCCACCGTTATCAAGGAAGATCGCGCGGCGGCAGAAGTCACGGAGCCGCCGTTGAAGGAGCAGCATTTCACGATCACCTACGGCGCCACGGGATACAGCTACGAATCCATCATCGGCCCGTATTTACGCGAGGCGAAGACTGTCACGGTCGAAGACACTTACATTCGCAAAATTCATCAGATTCAAAACTTCACCCGCCTGTGCGAGCTTCTCATCAAGGGCGGAACGATCAAGCAGGTCAACCTGATAACCAAATTTGATGCGGAAACGGATGTTGCAGCAGTCAATGCCGCGCTGGAAGAATTGAAACAAAGTCTTCTGGAAGTGGATGTGACGCTGGATGTACAGATCAACCCCAATCTGCATGACCGCGAGATCCGGCTCGATAACGGATGGGTGATTAAAATCGGCCGGGGGCTGGATTTTTACCAGAAGCCGGACAGCTTTTTCGATGTCGGCATGTTCGACCTGAGTCTGCGCAAATGCATGGAAACGAAGGTGGACATCTACAAAATTCAATCGCCTGGCGCTTCAGACATCGCGCCATTTTAAGTTCGGCCACGGAGCGGAAGCCGCCAAGGGATTGTTATAAGATATTATTACATTGATGCTAAATAGTTATCGCGCTGCAAGGTTGAGTCGTATTGTATCTCTGTGAGACCAGCCGGAAAATTGGAGATCGGTATACGAGATGCGGGCGAGGCCATTTGCCCATTGGAGAGGGGCGGGCAAGCGGCTGGGTTGGTAAGACAGAGTGGCGGAATGACATATGGTCGTGAGTAGCAAGGCTATATCTGACGAGCTGTGCCCATTGGGGTTAATCGGCGCGCAAAATTTTACAGGCATTGTTAGTACGCCACGTTGAGGCGAGATACAGGGATATAGAGCGGTAAAGTCGGATCCCTCAGGTATGATCGTCGTGCCTGGTTCGGGTTCAAATGAGGCGCAGTGTATCAAGGGCGAGCCGGATTTTACATATTCGATAAGCGTAAAGCCATCTTTGGGCAAAGCGTTGAGGTAAGAATCTATCGATTCATTGTGCGGCCTAAGCCCATCGCGAATAAGGTAGATATGACGACCTTCGCCTAAAGACTCGGCTTTATCGGCAATCCACGATAACCCCTCACGAAGTACTGCTGGGGAAAGAGTTTCGTCCTCGCCTTTTGTTGCCCGCCAATACGCCAGCAAATTGCCTTCCGAATTGGTGAGTGTGATCACCACGATTTTTCCCTTATTAAGCCCGCCTCTGCCGAGATCAAGTCCGACATACCAGCTATTGTGAAAGTTTGGGAACCCGGCTGGCTCTGTAATAAAGATAATCCCGTTAGCCTTTGCAAGAATGGCGATGGCAAGCCCATGTCTGGTATAAAGGGGGTTAGATGAGATCGAGCAAAGCTGGAAGGCCGCCTTTTCAGAATCAAGATACCTTAGCCAACTAATGGCCGAATCCTGGGGACGGTCTCCCTTTTTGCCATGAAGGGGTACTAAAACGACAGGTTGACCTGCTGAAAAGTCAGCCAAAAAAGCCTCAATCCCGGTGCCGCTTTTAAGATCTACAAGTGACGCGCCACAGCGCCAATCGTGAAGGACCTCGACTACCTTTCTTCCTATTTCAAGCGCCTTACCGGAGTCACGGACGCCGAACGAAAGAACCCCAAGCCGCACTGATGCCGGCACTGCAGCTTTTCCTGACCTCACCGCGTCTAGCAGGTTTTTTGACAACCCTGAATTCTGCACGATCTGATTTAGCGAGTATGAAGAGTCGCCAAACCGGTATATTACGTTATTAGCATGATGCGCCGCCATATAGTTCTTATGGCGCTCAAGTCGCCTCCCGATCAAGGAACGGTTGAGGAATTCAATTAGCCGCGTTATACCTCCGATCATCGGCTGGTGCCGCAATACTTCAGGATACTTACCTTGCGAAAAAAGTTCATCAGTGGAAAAAGGAGTCGGAGACTTTGAATTGAGCTCGAAGACCAGCCGGGAAAGAGAAATACCGATCAACGTTTCTTCTTTAGTTCTGCCGAAATCTACCCTCTGAATTTTGTAGCCGTTGCGGCAAGTATAATCGGAGCGTGGCGCCTTGATCGCCGGCTCGGTAGGATCCCAGACTCGTAACGAAGTATTACGAATATCATAGTGGTAAGGACACTCTGCCTTTTCAAGACATCGTTCAAGGATTGCCCTCCACTCGTCCGGCTTCGAGATTCCCGGCAATCGGTAACATTCCCATACTGTAGAGTCTTCACTCATC
>Ga0126377_10000707_pt1 | contig 20858 bp, 27 predicted proteins | sample PanSoiMetPlot_22_FD_92647 | JGI IMG/M metagenome (GOLD analysis project Ga0126377, IMG submission 92647) | Tropical forest soil microbial communities from Panama - MetaG Plot_22 | ecosystem: Environmental > Terrestrial > Soil > Tropical forest > Bulk soil | place: Panama | collected 2016-02-17 | reverse complement strand
GTAGTCGCGCCACACCCGGTCGAGGTCGGCGTCGAGGACCTTGTACGCGGCGTCGAGCTGCTCGGCGCGCTCGGAGAGGTCGCGCGGCTCCGGGACGGCGGCGAGAGCGGCGGCGGCCGAGACGCGCTCGGCGCGCGGCCGGACCGGGCGCCGGCTAGTCGTCCGGGTCGGCTTCGGGGCCATCGGGAACCTCCTGGGGTGCTTCGGCTTCGGCGTCCTGGTCCTCTCGCGCGGCCCGCCGCTCCTGCTCGGCGGCGGCGGCCTTAAGCGCCGTGCTGGCCTCGGTCTCGGAGAGCTGGTTGGAGCTGGCCACGTCCCGGCCGATCCACCCGGAGACCGTCGCGAGCGCCTCGTCCCGGTCGGTGATCCCGAGCCGCCGCATCGCGGCCCAGAGAGCGGCCCGCTGCGCCGCGCTAATGCGTGGCGTCGCCGGCGCAGCGGGCTCGCTCTCCTGCCCGTCGCCGTCCTCAGGAAGCGCCGCCGCTGGTCCCGGCGGCAGGAGGGCGAGGGGCCGGGCGCGGCCCGCCGGGGGAGCTTGGCTCGGACCCCGGCGGGCCGCTCGGCGGCGCGGCCCGGCCGTGGGGGACGGCGGGGCGGCGTCGCCGTTGGGACCGGCCGGGAGGCTGGCTAGCTCCGGGCCGGTCCCGTCCTCGGGCTGATCGGCGATTTCCTCGGCGATGTACGGCAGGCCGAGCAGCACGTCTGAGGCGATCCACCGCGCGCACTCGGCGGTCGCGCGGGCGACTAGCATCGAGGCGGGCTGGCGGCGCCAGTTACCGCCCTGGCCGAACCCGCGCAGCTCCATCTTCCGGGCGCGGTCGATAGTCCAGACGGACTCCATAACGATGTCCGACCCGGCGCGCCGGCCGCGCACGACGGCGCGGGTATCGGTCGATTCCACGACCCATATCTCGTGGTTGTGGTGCTGGAGCAGGCCGCGCAGCGCGGCGGCCCGGAGCGCGGGCGAGCCGGAGCCCGGCGGGATAATGTCGATGCTGCGCAATGACGCCATCGGCGAGAGCCCTAGCTCCTGGCCGGTCAGCAGCGCTGCGGCGGTCTGCGCAACGGTCGCATCGAGGTCGAGCCGCCGCTCCGGGGTCCAGACCTTCAGCGAGTCGGGGATGAACGAGGTCCCGGCGAGGGACCGCGCGATCCCGGCGGCGGCTTCGGCTTCGGCTGCCCAGTCGGTGAGAGAGCGGGGCAGTATCGGCTCCAGCGCGGTTGTCACTGGTATCCTCCGGAGTGCTCGCAATTGTTTGGTTCGGGAGCGCGGGCCGCGTCCGGTCGGGGAAGGCCGGCGCGGCCCGTCGTTATGAGGCCGCTCGGAGCGGCGGCGGGTCGATGGCGTCGCCGACCCAGCTCTCGGCCAGCTCGGCGTGGTGGTGCAGCCAGGCGAGATGCTGGAAGGTCTCCCAGACGGCCGGGCCGGTCTCTAGCGGTCGGAGGTCGTAACCGTCGCCCCGCACATGCAGGGCGGCGCAGCGTTCGATGCCGAGCCCGGCGAGCGGGCTCTCGGAGCCGTCGTCGTCGGCGTAGGTCTCGGCGCGCGAGTAGGCGCAGACCTGGAGCGCGGTCTCGGGGAAGATCCCGGACCGGGCCGTCTTGATGTCGATCATCCAGACCGCGCCGCGCATGTGCGCTACCAGGTCGGCGGTCCCGCAGTAGCGGTGCTCCCGGTTCGCGATGACCAGCTCCAGCGCTATCGGCTCCGGGTCGAACGCGTCCAAGAACTTGACGTAGCTCTCGACATGGCCGGTGAGCGCTTCGGGGACCTCGACCTCGCGGCCGGCGGCGAGCTGCTCGGCGAGCGCGTGAACCTGGGTGCCCCGGCGGGCGGCGGCGTCCCGTTCGACGTACCGGGCGCGCTTGAGCCGGGCGAGCCGCTCGGAGGGCTTCAGCTCGGCGAGTTCGTCCCAGTTGTCCAGCGCGTAGTCGGCGGTTGTGTTCCCGGCCCATTCCACGAGCGCGGGCTTTGGCTGCTGCCGGAGGATCGTGGTAACGCCGGGGAGCTTCTCCCCATCGACCCAGTAGGAATGGTTGCGGCCGTGGTTGCGGCGGATAAGGGTCATGCCGCCAGGCCGATCTGATCGCGGAGCCGGGCTCCGAGGTATTCGGTATAGGCCGGCGGGATCGCTTCGCCCAGGCCGTTACGGTCCATCCATTCGCAGCCCATTAGCCGGCGCCGTTCGGCGAGTTTCAGCGCGCCGACCTTCGCGCGGGACCAGGTAGCGACGCCGTGACCGGCGATGCTGATCGCGCCGACCCCGGAGTGATGGCACGGCGGGCGCAGCTCGAAGCCGTGCCAGGAGGTCTCAAACCAGCGCTCGCGGACCAGGTAGCCGGCCTCGATGGCGAGCCCGAACATGCACCCGCAGAGCTTGTAGTCGGGCCGGAGCGGCGCGCCGGGGACGTTCTCGATGATCCACGGCCGGCCGGTCAGCCGCAGCGCCGAGCGGGTCCGGCCGATCTGGTCCGGGTAGCTCCGGCCGGCGGCCCGCCAGCTCGCCGACGACTTGGAGTATCCCTTGCAGACCGGCGACGCGTGATAGGCGTCGAACGGTCCCGGCGGCCAGGTGCGCGGGTCGAGCGCGTCACCGAGGCAGAAGTCGAACGGGTAGCGCGGCTGGTCTACGGCGTCCAGGCCGACGACATCGAACCCGGCTAGGTGGTAACCCTGGCCGGCGCCGCCCTGGCCGCAGAACAGGTCTAGGACGCGCGGGCGGGGCATTACGCGCCGTCCCCGGGAGCGGTCGCGGTCGCGGTCGCGGCGGCGCGGGCGGCGGCGCGGGCTCGGCGCAGGCGCGGCCCGGCGAGGATCGCGGCGAGCTGGTCAACGGTCTCGGGGTCCGGCGGCGCCCCGGCGGTCGCCTCGGCAGTCTGCCGAGCGATCCGGTCCCGGAGTCGAGCGAGGGCGTCGTCGGTCGGCCGGCTCACTTCACCGACCGGAGAGACGAGGCGCCCTCGTCGTCGTCCGGGATCGGCTCAAACATGTCATCGAGCGTGCAGCCGTAGGCGTCGGTAAACCGCCGCATGGTCTTGATCGACAGCGAGTCGCCGTCGAGCGCGCGGCTGACCGTCCGCACCGGGATACCGGTCAGCCGACTGATAGTGATCTTCTGCGGCCAGACGCCAAACTGTTCGAGTGTCCGTCGAAGGATCACGTTCGGCTTCGCTCGGTACGATCCCGGCACCGTCTCGCCCTCTCCATTGAGCGCGGGTGCGTTTGGTGGCCGATCCCGGCTCTACCCGGCCCCGCGCGGGTTAACCAGTTCTGAATAACTTCTTTGTTTCGCCGTAACCTGTCAACACCCAGAGTTTCTAGCCCGTTACTGCGCGTGTCCCGAATCAGGCCAGTGCTGGCACGTTTCGCGCCACTTTCGACCGGATAACTCCCCACGCCTGGCCGGTAACGGATTAGTCGTGGCACGAAAAAAAAATCCACCGGGGCCGAATACAACCCCGGTGGAAATCCTGCGACTACTACCGGCTAGGTAGTTGCCGCCGCTAACCTACGCGGCGGTAGCCTTCCGCTCGCGCGGCTCCAAGATCACCCGCTGGTCAGCCGGGAGCGGCCGGGCGCCGCCGCGACCGGGCCGCACCCGGATAGGCGTCTGGAACGCCTTCGCGATCAGCCGCCGCTGCTCGTCGTCGGTCATCGCGTCCCAGTCAATCTCGGCCGGGACCGGGTGCGCGATCACGTCGGCGAGCGCGGATATCTCGGCCGAGATAGCGCGCCGCTCTGCCCGGAGCCGGCTCATCGCGGCGTCGTACCGGTCCTCTGTCACGTCGCCGGAGTCGAGCTGATCGGACCAGTCGGCGATGCGGTCGCGGATCTTCGCGAGCCGGCTCTCCAGCTCGGCCTGACGGCCGGTCAGCTCGGCCTGCCGCCCGGCGGCGGCGGCGAACTCCGGCGAGGTCGCGGCCCAGCCCTCGACTCCGGCCCGGACGACGGCGTGCAGGTCGGCGGCGACGATAGAGACCCCCTTGCACGGCCGGTCGTGGCCGGTCGCCGGGTGCGGGTTCTTGCACTGGTAGATCGGCGTCTTGGAGCCCTTCGGCCAGTACGACCGGCCGCCGGAGAGCTGGTTGCCGCAGTTGTCGCAGGCGAGCAGCTTCCCGTAGGGGAACTGGCCGCTTATCTGCCGGCCCGTCTTGCGGCCGTCGAACAGGTCGGCGAGCGCGTAGAAGGTCGGCAGGTCCAGCGGCGGGCTCTCGATACCGGACGGGCCGAAGATCGAGCCGTCGCGGGCGGTGATCAGCCCGGCGGTCGCGGGCCGCCGGAGCGCGGCGGCGACGTTCCGGGCCGAGACCTCGCGGCCGGTCGCGTCATAGATCGCGGGCTGCTCGGCGAACGCGTCCTCTAGCACCTCGCCCCGCAGGAGCCGCGCGGCCATGTCGCGGAGCACCTTCGCTACGTCGAGGTCGGTCGCCCAGTCGTCGCCGTCGCTCTCGCGGAAGCCGAGCAGCGGGACGTGGCCGCCGTTAGACCGGCGCAGGTTCCCGGCGCGGCGAACGGAGTCTTGCCCGTCGCGGGTCCGGCTGACGATCAGCTCGCGCTCAAACTCGGCGATGGCGGCCAAGATCCAGAACACGAGTTTGCCGAACGGGTTCCGGGTGTCGATGTCGGCGTCGAGCGCGACTAGATCGGCGCCCCGCCCGTTGATCAGCGCGGCGACTTCGCCGAGGTTGACGACGGACCGGCCGAACCGGTCGAGCTTGGTCGCGACTAGCGCGTCCCCTTCGCCGAGCAGCTCTAGCACCCGGTCGAAGTACGGGCGGCGAGCCTTGAGCCCGCTGGCCTTGTCGCAGAACAGTACGTCGGCGTTGGCGGCGAGCCGCTCGGCCTGCCCTTCTAGGTTCTGGTCCTGGGTCGAGACCCGGGCGTAGGCGAACCGGAGCGGGCCGAGCGCGAGGTCCCGGACCCAGCCGGGCGCGGGCGTCCAGGCCGAGCCGTTCCGCACGTAGATCCCGGGCCGGAGCGCGGTCTCGGTCTCGGTCTTGGTGGTGGCGTTCATCTTCGGTGGTTCCCTTCGGTCTAGCAGCTTCGCTGCTAGCCTACCTTGGTCTCCGACTTATTGACACCGCCCCGAACGGGTCGCGTCAAATAAGCCGCAGACCGCGCACCTGGTAGCGGCGGTGCGCACGGCGATGCGGCGATGCGCACGGCCCGGCGGCCCGTCCCGGCCGCCCGGCGGCGATGCGGGAGATGCGCATCATTGCGCACGCGCCGGGCGGTCGGAGTCGATCACGGGCGCGAGCGTAACCGTGTAGAGACCGGCCGCCCGGTTCGTCCCGGCGAGCGCGGCCCAGCCGAGCGGCGTCGTCGCCCAGTCGAGCGGGCGGCCGGCGAGTTCGTCGCAGGCTAGTAGCGCGTCGGGCTCGGCGGCGAAGATCCCGACCAGCTCGGTCGTGCCGACCATCAGGCCGGGCCGCTGCGCTAGGTAGACGATCACTCGTCCTCCGGCGGCGGCCAGGCTCCGGAGCCCTGGCAGAGCGGGCAGGGGTCGCCCTCGCGGATCAGGCGGCCGGTATCGAGCGTCAGGGTCAGCGCGCCGGCCTGCCCGGAGCCGTGGCACATCGGGCAGATACCGTGCTTGATCGCTTCGGAGGGCGTCGTATCGCGCATCAGGTCCCAGGCGTGCAGCGCGACCGTATCGGGGTCGTGGTCGGCGATCTTCAGGAAGTCGCTCGCGACGGCGGCGGTATCGAACGTGTAGAGGATCGGCGGCCAGTCGCGGTCGCGGAAGTTGACCACGACGCTGACCACCCAGCCCGTATCGTCGGCGAGCGTCGCGCTCACGAGCCGGGGCGCGGGCGGCGGCATCGGGACTAGCGGGCTCACGCGGCGCGCCGGACGTAGGCGCCCCGGCCCTGGACGACCTCGACCTCGCCGGCTCGCGCGAGTACGCGGACGGCCGAGCGGGCGGTCAGCCGGGCGACGCCGTAGGTGTTCATCAGCTCGGTCTCGGATGGGAGCCGGCGCCCGGCGGGCCAGAGCCCGGCCTTGATCCCGGCGCGCAGCTCGGCGGCTATCTGTAGGTAGAGGGGCGCTGCCCCTTCCCGGTCTATCGGCATAGGCTCAGCCTAGCCGTTTCGGTTCGACTACGTTCGGTAATAGCCCGGCGTAGACTTCCGTATCGGACTAACCGACTAGAGGATAGGAGCCGTGCCGCCAATGAGCGCTGAACCTAGCGAGCCCTACCGGCCCGCCGGAACCACCGAGGTAGAGCGCTACCTGCAAGAGACCGGGTTCGCCCGGGACCGGAGCGAGCCGTCCTGGTGGACGCGCGACAACATCCGGGTAGTCGTCCCGCGACCGGATAACGGCTACCTGATCACCATCAACATCTTTGACCGGCTGACCGGGGACGGCTGGATCGGGCGCCTAGACGGCGCGCCGCTCCGGGTGCTCGCCATGCTGCTGGAAAACGAGCCCCGGCCGGTCCCGGCCAGAGAGGTGAGAGCGTGAAAGAGACCAAGATTTTTAGCTTCGATGATCTCGACTTCGCCGCTAACGGCGAGCGGACCGAAATCGGCGACGACGGCCGGGCCGTCATCCTGTCTCTCGACGGCGAGCGCGTCGAGCTGGACCTGACTGCCGCGCACATCAAGGAGCTGCGCGAGCAGCTCGCGCCGTACTTCGCGGCAGGCCAGCCCCCGCCGCCGCCGCCGCCGCCGGCGAAGCCGCTCGGTAAGCCGCCGACCGACTACAACGCGGGGATGCGCGCGTATGCCGACGCTCGCGGGATCAGCTACCGGACCCCGGGCGGCGGGATCTACTACCCGGCTCAGCTCCGGGCCGAGTATGACGACTACCTAGCGGGAGGCGGCAAGTGAGGTTACTAACGGGCGACGAACCGCCGCCGCTGGCGGCCGACCTCGCGGAAGTCGCGGTGCAGTATCCCGAGTGGGAGTTCGGCGAGCAGTGGTCGTCGGTCGCGAGCGGGACCGACTACCGGTCGTGCTGGGCTCGGCGCGGGTCGGTGCGGCTGACCGGTAAGACCCCCGGCATACTCGCGGCCCAGCTCCCGATAGCGGATAGCTGGCCGAGCGCCGGCTAGGGATCTTCGGCCGGCCGGATGGCCGGAGACGACGGCCCGGAGAGCTGCTCTCCGGGCCGTTCGGCTGTCTCCGGGTATAACCGGGTAGGCCGGCCCGCCCGGCTGCTCTCCGTCAGTCCTAGCGCCACGGCCCGGCCTGGACGGTTGGCTAGCCGCTCGCCGAGACCACGCACGCGATCTTGGCCTTCTGGGCGGGCGCCGTCGTCACCCGGACCACGCCGCACTTGACGCCCTCCGGGATCTTGAGACCCTGCGGCCCGGCGTCGTATCCGAGCGTCAGGTCGGCAGAGGCCGCGCGGAGGTCGAGAGTGACCGCGCAATTCCGGCCGCAGAACAGCCGGACCCGGTGCTTACCGTCGGCCTGATCGTTGGTGAAGGTCAAAGCGGCCGAGCCGCCGTCGTCCACTTCCAGGTAGAACACGTCGTCATCCTCCGTAGTCGGTTCGGGTGCTGGCGCGGGTGCCTTGCCCCGGGCCAGGTCGAGCACGTAGCCCATCGGGAAGCCGCCGCCGCAATCGACGTGACCGCCGCCGCCGGCGCCTAGGTTGATGTGCTGGCAGACTCCCCGCCCGGAGCCCTGCGCCTGCGAGTCGGAGAGCGGCTCCAGCGGGAGGCCGTAGCGGGCGGCTTCCTCGGCGAGCCAGGCGGCGGCGTTCCGGAGCATCTGGTCGTGCTGGTCCCGCCAGATCGCGGTCGTCCACGAGGCGAAGCCGCACAGCTCTAGCTGGACCGCTACCGGGTTGTAGTTGGCCGCCGTCCACGCCTTGTTGCCGCGCGTGACGTATTCGCCGATCTTCCCGGGCTTGTCGTCGGCGCCGGTATGGCTAGAGACCTGATTCGCCGAGTTCTGGAAGTAGCTGCCGAGCGACTCGATGGTCCGGGCTCCCTCGGCGGTATGGAGCACGAGCAGCCGGACGGCCGAGCCGCCCCGGCTGGAGTAGCACGGCGACGGAATCCAGACGCGCTGTAGCGCCATCACTCATCGCCCCCGGCCGGGTCGGGGGGCTGCTCCGGGTCGCGCCGCAGGAACCCCGGCAGGTGGGTCTGGTCCTCGGCGGCCGGCTCCGGCACCGGCTCTACCTGTTCGTGTTCGGCGTCGTCCGGGTCGAGCCCGGCGAACCGGCCGCGCCGCTTCCGCCAGTCCTCCGAGCCGAATATCTTCCGTAGCTCTCTCACTGGTGGCCTCCCATTCCTTCCGTTTCGGTTGCGCCGGGCGTCCCGGTGCAGGACGTAGACGAGGACGAAAGTGGTCGCGCTCACGACATCGCCTACTGCCGCGAGCCAGTCGGTCAGGGTCATGTGGGGCAGGGGCATCAGGCCACCCGGCCGCCGATGGCCTGGCGGCTGACGATGTTCGCGCCGGAGCCCGAACCGCCCGGCCACTGGGCCTGAATCGCAAAGGTGATATCCCGCGTCGTATCGGCGGTGATCACGTTGGCCCCGGTGTCGGCGGCGAACACCGTGGCCATGTTGGAGTTCGTGACGCTGACGGGCTGGCTCGTCTCGGCCTGCTCGCCGAGGATCATCGCCTGGAACGTCCCGGCCGTGCCGGTCGAGAGGCAGACCACCTTCCCGCGCATGTACTGGCGGAATTGCGCCCCGACACCCTGGATCGCGTTAAACGCGTGACGGCCGTAAGCCGCCATCACCGCGCCGTTGAGCGCGCAGGTGATGTCCAGCTCTATCCGGTTCGGCGAGCCCTGCTGGCCGCCGCCCCAGACCTCCAGGTCATAGACCGCGCCGACCTCGGCGTCATAGGCCGGAATCGTCATCTGCGCCCAGGTTCGCCAGGTCTGCTGGGTGATCGTCAGGTTGGGCTGGGTAGCCTTCCGCATGCCCAGGACCCGGGCACCGCCGGGCCGCAGGTCCATAGCCGCCGCCGAGTTCGCGCCGGCCGGGACCAGGACGAGACCCAGGAACACTCCGGAGCGGCCCGCCATCGCGGCTTCGGTGATCAGGCCGATGGTGTAGGTCGCGGCGTCCGGGCTGATGTCGGCCCAGACGACATCGGCGCGGGCCGAGCCGCCGCCGGCGGTCTCGTCAATCGTCTGGGTGGTCCGGGAGCCGATGACGGCCTTGGTCCCGTCCCCGCAGTCGGCGATAGCCATCCAGGGGCCGATGGCGAACGTCAGGCCGGTCTGCGCGGTGAAGGTCGGCGGGACGACCAGACCGCCGGAGGACCGGCCGCCGGCGGCGAGCGCGGCGATCACGAGCCGGTCGTCAATCCCGTTGTAGTTGCCGGCCTGCCCCCAGGCGAGCAGCCCGCTAACGGTCGCGGCTCGCGGGGCGGGCGGGGCGCCGTTCCCGTTTCCTGTAGTGGTCATGATTCCGTCCCTGTCGGCGGTGCGGGCATGTTGTTGTGCTGGAGCTGGGCGAGCCGCCGCTCGGCGGCGGCGAGCCGGCCGATCAGCGACCGGCCGGGCTTCTGGCCGGGCGAAGTGACGGTGACGGTCCACGTCGCGGTCCCGGCTGCCGCGTCGATGTCGATCTTGGCGAGCCGCCCGGTCGCGACGTAGCCGGCCGGGATCAGCGGGTCAGCGAGCGCTACCGATACGTCGTCGCCGACCCCGTAGGAGCCGAGCGGCGGGTCACTGATCGGCATTACGGCGGTGAGCGTCAAGGTCGGGTTGGCGTAGATCGTGGCGGCGGTCGCGGCGAGGTCGGCGAGCTGGCCGGTATCGGTGACGCCGGCCCAGTCGTCGGCGGCGTCGAGGACGGGCACCCCGGCCTGCGGCCGGATGTCGGTCGCGACGGGCCGCTTGGTCCCGGTCGCGGCGCCGTCCGGCAGGTCCCCCACGGCGAAGGTCCGGGTGCGCATGTTGTCGCTGTCCCAGGTGGCCTGAAACGACGCGGCACCGCCGGGGACCACGACGGCGAGCGCGGAGACCGCCGAGCCGACCCGGGGGTAAGCGATCCGGAGCGTGCAGGTCGGCCGGCCGCCGCTGTCGGTGCCGTACTCGGAGCGAAACTGCGGCCCGTTCTGCATCTGGGCGAGCTGCACGAGAAGGTCGCCCCGCGACTGGCCGTCGAGGTAGGCGTAGGTCAGCGCGCGGCCGTGGCCCGGCCCGGCGTCGATGATCCGGGCTACCCCGATGTTGTCGAGCCGGACGGCGAGGTCGGCGGCGGCGACGGTCTGGTCCTGGGCGGTCGTGTAGGTCGCGTTGGTGACGTACTGCTTCTTGTCGAGGTAGCCCGGTAGCTCAGTCAGCGAGACCTGGACGGCCGGGCCGCCCTCGTCCAGTAGCCCGGTGCCGAGCCCGGCCCAGACCGGGACGCCGTTGTAGTACGCCCAGAGCCGCCAGGAGTAGAACCGGAGCAGGTCGGCCCGGCCGAGCGCGTTGTTGTCAACGGGGATGATGGCCTGCCCGGCGCCGTAGTCCGAGAGCGCGAGCCCGCAGCTAAACCCGGTGACGGTGACCAGCCCGAACGGCGTATAGGGCGCCACCGATGAGTCGGCATAGAAGGTCCACGCGCCGGGCAGCGCGGCCTGGACGGCGGGGCTGGTCATGTCCACGCCGCGCGGTAGGCGAGCTGCACGGTCCCGGTCCCGGTCCCGTACAGGTTCCAGGTGGCCTCCGAGTGCGGCGGGATCGTGAGCGGCGCGGTCCCGGCGAGCAGGTAGGCCGCGCGGCTCGCGCCGCCGGGCGCGGTCGTCGCGAGGGTCTCGGAGTTGATGAAAATCTGCTGCGCGGAGCCGAGCGCGGCGAGGTGGATCGTGGTCTTGCCATCGGTGAGCCGGCTCTCCGAGAGCGGCCCGGTGTAGGTCAGCAGGACCGGCGCGGGAGCGTTGCCGGGGTTGGCCAGGACGGCGGCGTTAGCGACGCTCGCCGAGGCGTAGAAGCGCGGCGGGTTCCACGGGTAGACCCGGCCCGTCGCGGCGCCGGACGGCAGAGCGGTGATCGTGACCGAGCTGAGCGCGCTGTCGTAGAGCCGGGGGTCACCGCAGGTCAGGACGGCCTGATACGTGAAGTAGACCCGGCCGCGCCAGGCGAACGCGAGCGTGTCGGAGTCGGCGCGGGCGGTCGCGGTCAGCGCGCGGGGGTTGTCGCTTCCGTCGTCCTCGCCGACCAGCAGGGTTACCGGCTGCCGCCCGGCGGCCTTCCCGGCGAGGTTCCGGGCGAACGCGTTGAGCAGGTCGCGCGGCCCGGTCGCGCCGCCGCTGATCGTCACGAGCCGGGCGCCGAGCGTCTTGTAGCCGAACAGCGCGCCATCGGTCAGGACCCGGGCGAGGTCGTTCCCGTCGAGCGGCGGCGAGCCGTACCAGCCGTCAACGGCGGTAACGACCGTGCAGAGCCCGTCGCTGCGCTCGCCCTCGTTGAGCGCGAGCCCGTCCCAGATAACCGGGACCAGCGAGGGCGGCGCTGCGCTGATAGCGCGCGGCGGCGCGGGCGGCGTGCCGATGGTCCCGACACCGTGCAGCGCGATCTTCTTGGAGTGCCACGCGCCGACCCCGGTCGTCGGCGCGATGTTGGAGATCCCGGCCCCCGATAGCGCGATCTTCTTCGCGGCGAACGTCCCGGTGCCGACCTGCCCGGTGAGCCCGGTCCCGGCCAGCCGGATCTTCTTCGCGGCGAACGTCCCGGTGCCGGTCGAGGGCGGCGTATAGGTCCCGGAGCCGGCCAGCTTGATCTTCTTCGCGGCCCAGCTCGCGGTCCCGGTGACGGGCGGCGTGTAGACCCCGGTCCCGGATAGCGCGATCTTCTTCGCGGCGAGCGCCCCGGTGCCGGTGATCCCGGCGACGGTCCCGGACCCGGCCAGCTTGATCTTCTTCGCGGCGAAGGTCCCGGTGCCGGTCACCGGGACGATGTAGGAGCCCGTCCCGGACAGCGCGATCTTCTTCGCGGCGAAGCTGCCCGTCCCGGTGACCGGCGCGGTGTAGGTGCCCGTCCCGGACAGCGCGATCTTCTTCGCGGCGAGCGCGCCCGTCCCGGTGGCCCCGCCGTAGACCCCGGAGCCCGACAGCGCGATCTTCTTCGCGGCGAAGGTCCCGGTCCCGGTCACCGGGGCGGTGTAGGTCCCGGAGCCCGACAGCGCGGCCTTCTTGGCGGCGAAGGTGCCGGTCCCGGTAACGGGCGCGGTGTAGGTCCCGGACCCGGCCAGCGCGGGCTTCTTGGCGGCGAGCGTCCCGGTGCCGGTGACCGGAGCCGGCGCGGCGTGCGTCCAGGTGCCTGCCGCCCAGGTCCCCGAGGCCGTCGTCCCGCCGGCGGCCTGCCCTCCGGCGGGCGGCGCGGTATCGACCATGAACGCGGACCAGTGCCCGGACGGCGCCTGAGTGAAGGTCGCGGTCGCGGCGTCGAACGTCAGCGCCGTGGGCTTCCCGCCGCCGCTCGCGTTCTGGAGCACACCGATCTGGATCTTGGTTCCGGTGATCGCGCCGGATGCGCCGCTGCTCCAGGTGCCGCCGCCGGAGCCCTGCGCCGTGACCTGGTTAGTCGCCGTGACCGCAGTCGGGCCGACGATCACCTTGGCGATCAGGTGCTTAGAGCCGGAGGTCGAGGCGAACACCGCCGTTATGGTGTCGCTGGCGGTCGGGACCTTACCGGCGGCGATGATCGAGCCCCAGGCGCGGAATTGCTGGTTGACGGCGCCGGTCTGGGTCTGGATCGCGGTCCAGGTATTGCCCTTGGAGTCGGAGATGGAGTTGGGGGTGCCGGCCGTGTTGTCAACCCCGGCGAATACGACGACCAGATCACCGGCCTGGGGCATGCGGTATTGCCCCGTGCCGCCGGAGAATGACGAGTCCTGAGCGCCGTAGTTGACGGCCAGGTTGAGCGAGATGTTCTGCGCCTGCGAGCCCGAACAGCACTCATAGACCGCAGCGTTACCGGCCACTGCTGGCCCCCGGGCTATTGCGTCTGGGTGTAGGTGAAGCTGGAGACCGCGACGTTGCCGCCGGCCACGAGCGCGACCGAGGAAAGGATCAGGTCGGCGGCCGAGGTGCCGACCGAGCCGTCCCAGACGGCCGTGGTCCCGTCGCTCTTGAATGCCCGGAACCACGAGGCGGTCCCGGCGGCGACGGCGTTAGCGGCGCCGATGGCGTTCGCGGTCGCGACGCCGGCCGAGCTGGCGGCGGCGAACGCCGTAGCGCTGAAGGTCAGCGTCACGAGCAGGGTTCCGGTCGCGGCGGCGTTCGCGTTCGCGGGCTGGGTGCCGGAGCGGACCTGGATGGTGCCGCCGTTGAGAAGCGCGCAGACCGCATCAGCGGCGGCCTTCGCGCCGGCGTCGGCGAGGAACGGGTTGTTAGCCACTTGGGGCCTCCTGGGTGGGTGGGTTAGGACGCTCTGCCGGTTGCTTCGGCCCAGCCGAGCCGCCGCGAGACCGCCGCTGCTATGGCGGTCTCGGACTGGCCGGCCTGGGGGTAGACGTTGATCACGATGGGCGGCCGGGCGGCGCCGTCCAGGCCGGGCGGTGCGGAGCCGGAGAGCGGCGAGACCAGCTCCGGGCCGCGCTCGGCGAAGCTGTAGAGCGATCCGGAGCGGAGCCCGAACCCGGCGACGGGCTCGCCGATGATCCCGCCGGACGCGTAGCCGTGGCCGTGCCCGATCACCGAGAGCATGCCGAGCCGGCCGTAGCGGTGGAGCGCGTAGTTGATCGCGGCGTAGATGTTGGCGAGCGGGTCGGTGATGCCCCGGGCTCGGAACGGCCCGGCGTAGGCGGCGAACGTCGAGGGGATCGTCTGGAGAAGGCCCTGGCTGGGCGTGCCGTGCTGGGCGTTGATGTCGGTCAGGTTGATCGCGTTCGGGTTCCCGCCGCTCTCGGTGTTCATCTGGGCGAGCCACGGGCCGAGGTAGGTCGCGGGCAGGCCGAGCATCGCGAGGACGGTCCGCACGAGCCCGGCCCACTGGCCGACCCCGGAGCCGCCGCCGAACAGCTTCCCGAAGAACCCCCCGACCCCGCCGAGCAGGTTCCCGAACCACGAGCCGAGATGGCCGAGCGCGGAGATGGCCTTCGCGGGCAGGTTCACCAGCGAGACGAGCCCCTTCGCGACGATGTGGCCGAGCGCGGCCGGGAGCCCGCCGAATACGGTCTTGGCGATGTCGAGCGGGTTTACCCCGGCGATGCCCTGGATGAGCCCGGCGGTGACGTTCTGGCCGACGCCCTCCATCACCGCCGATGGGGAGTGGATGCCGAAAAAGTGCTTAACGGCGTTGACTACCGGGTCAACGATGTGCGACTTGACCCAGGAGCCGATATTGGCCAGGCCCTTGGTGATCCCGGACAGCAGGTTCCGAACGGCGTCCCCGCCGGCCTTCAGGAACCCGGCGCCTAGGTCGGCGAGGTGCCGGAGGACGGTCGAGACGAGCCCGCGCACGGCGGTAACGATCCGGCTGAACCCGGCCGATATCCGGGCGCCAATCGAGCCCACGGCCGAGCTGACCGTCCGGATAATCGTGCCGAGGGTGCCGGTGACGAAATTCTTTATCCAGCTCCACGCGGCCCGGGTGGCGGCCTTAATCCGGTCCCAGTTCTTGATGATCAGCACCGTGGCGATACCGATCGGGCCGGTGATGATCCCGAGCAGCAGCGGCCAGTATTGCTTGATCCAGTCCCAGACGGCCTTAAAGGCACCGATGACGATCTTGCGGAACGTCGTGCAGTGCTGCCAGACGGCGATCAGGACGACGATCAGCGCGCCAATCGCCAGGACGACCAGGCCGATGGGGTTGGCGTCGAGCGCGATATTCAGGAGCAGTTGCGCGCCGGTCCAGAGCTTGACGGCGGCGTAGATCGCCAGGAACCCCTTGACGAGGATCGGCAGGAAGGGGGCCAGGAACTTCAGGACGGCGCCGAGCGCGACGAACAGCGGGACGCACGCCTGGAGCGCGACGGCGAGCGCGCCGCCCAGGACCCGGGCGACGGCGGTGAACGCGGGCGCCAGCGAGACGATAGCGGCGGCGACGGACTGGAACGCGGGCATCAGCGCGGACAGCAGGACCCGGCCGAGCTGGAGCATCTGGTTGCGGAACTCCGGCGAGGTCGCGAGCGCGGTCCCGAACAGGGCGAGGATGATCCCGAGCGGGCCGGTCAGGAAGCGCAGCGCGCCGGAGAGCCCGCCGACCTTGCCGATGAGGGAGGTCAGCGGGCCGAGCAGGTTGGAGATCACCGGGCCGATGATCGGGAGCTGGGTGAACAGCCCGGCGCCGGTCACGGCGGCGGCGCCAGCGGCTACGGCGGCCAGGGCCGGGCCGAAGCGCCGGATAGCGGCGGCGACGGTGTTGACGGTCGCCGGGTCGAGCTTGTCGAGCCACTGGCCGCCGAGGTCGATCAGGTGGCCGAGCGGGGCGATCAGGCGGCCGAGCGCGGCGCCGATGGCGTTGAAGATCGGCGCGAGCCGGCCGCCGGGACCGATGGCGGCGGTGACCCGGCTCGCGAGCCGGCCGAAGCCGTCGAGCGCCGGGTTGATCGCCTTGGCGACGGTCCCGCCGATGGCTTCCTGAATCTCGCCGTAGGCGGTCTTGAGCCGCTCCCCGGCGGTCGCGGAGGCCGCCGCCGTCCCGGCGTACTTCTGCCGCAGCTCATCAAGGATGATCTTCTGCGCGTCGAGCCTGTGCCCGGATTCAACGAGCTGGGTTATCTGCCGCTTCTGCGCGTCGGTGAACTGCACGCCTACCCGGGTTAGCGCGCTCATTCCCTTGAGCGGGTCATTGAGTGCTTTGCCGAGCAGCTTCGCGGTCGAGCGCATCGACCCGGCCGAAACGTCCCCGCCGGTAAGCGCGGCGGTCATATCGGTTAGGACGCTGGTCGTCTGGTTGAAAACGTCGTTGCCCTTCCCGGCCTCATTCCGGATGCCGGTGAAGGTCAGGAGCATATTCTGACCGGATTTGATCGTTTCGTCGTCAATCCCGGTCTTGGCCATGAGCGAGGCGGATAGCCGGTCAATCTGCGAGGCGGTGACCTTCGCCGCGCCGCCGGTTGACTTCAGGACGGCGGCGGTCTGGGCCGAGACCTTGTTGGATTCCTCGGCGGCGTGGTACGCCTTGACCCCGAACGCGACGGCGGCGCCGGTCGCCAGGCCGAGCCCGGCCGCCATCGACTTGCCGACCTGCCCGGCGATGGGGGCGACGGTCCGCAGGCCCCGGCCGAGCCGGCTCCCTATCTGCTGCCCGGCGGCGGTCCCGGCCTTGGTCGCGGCGGTCTCAATCTGCCCGGCGAGCGGCTTGGTGTCGGCGTAGACCGGGACCGACAGGGCGCCGTACTCGTCAGCCATCGGGGCCGCCCTCGGCCTGGACGGTTACGCCGGGGATCGCGGCGAGCTGCGCGGCGGCGGCGGCCCAGCTCGCGGCCTTCGCGGGAGCGGCCGGCCCGCTAGCCCCTGCGCGCGGCCCGGAGCTGCCCGGAGAGCTGCTCGCGGCCCGGCGCGCGGGTCTCGGCAGGGGCCGGGGCCTACGGGCTCCCTTAGAGCCGCTCGCGCGCAGCGTGACCCAGGTCAGTTGCGCTACGTGGTCGATCAGGAGCGCGAGCAGCTCGGCTTCTGCGCTCCAGGTCTCGCCGGGCGCGCGAGCCCACGGCGGGAGGTACTCGGCCAGCACCGCGACCCGGCGCGGCGTCGTCGCCGGGTCGAGCACGTCGAGCCCGTAGGCGGCCATGAACGCGGCCTCTATCTGCGGGTCGAAGCGCGCGGCGCAGGCCGAGGCGAGTTTGGGAGGCTGCCGACCCCGGCGGCTTCGCCGATGGCCTCGAAGAGGACCGACAGCTCGCCGACCGTGATCCCGGCGTCAACGAGCCGGGCGAACTGCTCGGCGCCGAGCAGCATCGAGAGCGCGGCTTCCAGCTCGCCCCGGCCGATGAGCCGCTGGGCTTCCAGCGGCCAGGACAGCGCGGCGGGCGCCTCGTAGCTCTCGCCCCGGTAGGTGAAGGCGAACGGGGCAGCGGAGCCCTCGGCGGCGGCCTTCTCTGCCGCCGCGTCGAGGTCGAATACTGCCGGCCGCCCGTTGGCGGCCCCGGTCATGCCGCGCTCGTGTGAACGCCGTTCGTCCCGGACCCGTTGCCGCTCGGCGTCATCGCCAGGCCGACCGCCGGCGGGCCGAGTAGCACGGTCGCGAGGACGCCGCTGGTCTCCAGGGCCGAGAGCGTCACGTCGAGCGGGACCGTCGCGCCGCGCTTGATCGGCATATCGCCGGCGTCGGTCAGGTTCGCCCGGGGAAACGCGATCCGGAGCACCCGGTCACCGTCTTGGGAGTCGATGCCGACGGCGTACTGGTGGCCCGCCTGGTCGGTCCGCACGTCCATGCTGATTTCGCCGCCGGCGCCCGGGGTCGGTACGTCGGTGTCGAAGTACAGGCCGAGCGTCAGCTCATTGAGCTGCCACAGCACCATCTGGAGCGTGACCTGCCGCCCGGTGATCACCGAGCGGATCGGGGCAATGGACTGCCAGGGCGTCAGATCCTCTGAGTCGGTGTTCTGCCCAATGGTCGGGCCGTCGTCTGAGAGGTAGCCGAGGATCTTCCAGCCGGTTCCCCACGGCGACGTGGTGTCGGTCGGCGGCGCCGTCCCGACTGCCGCGAGATAGACACCCGGGCCGTTCGGGGTGCCGACCTGGACCTCGTTAGCGTCCAGGGCATAGGTCGGTGTGGTCATTGGCGGGTGTCCTTCCTGCGAGGCGGCCGGGCAGCACCGGCCGCGCGCACCGTGCGCGCGGGACTGCTCGGAGCGGGATGGGCGCGGATCTCATAGCGGGCGCAGTAGCGCGGGCCGCCGTCCGGGTCCGGGAGCCAGAACGGCCCCTCGATGCCCTGGACGTAGGCGACGACTCCATCCGGCCAGGGCACGTCGCCCAGGCCGGTGATGATCTGCCGGACGGTCTCGGCGCGGTCGCGGGCGGCCTGCTTGGTCTTGGCCCGCGCGTCGGCCTGCACCGAGTAGGCGACTAGCCACGGCGGCCAGCCCATGAACGCGGCGTAGGCGAAGGTGGTCACGCCGGGGATGTGCGAGACGTTCGACCAGACCCAGGCTTCAAGGTCGGGCTGCGGGATGACGGTCGCGGCAGGCATCAGCCGCTCCCGGCGCGGTGGGCGGCGAGGACCGGGCCGAGCATCGGCCGGGCCGGGACGTAGCGGGTGCCGTACTCCACGAACCGGGCGTAGGGGACCCGGTTGACGACCAGCCGTGAGCCGGTCTCGCGGGGCTCGGCGGCCCACCCGGCGGCGAGCGCGCCGGTCTCGCCGTGCGGCGTCCGGGCGGCGGCGCCGGCGGCGATAGCTTCGGCGCGGTCGCCGATCCCCGGGTCGGCGGCCCGGAACGCGGCCTCGGGGTGGGTGACCTTGAACGTCGCTTTGCCGGTCACGGCGGCCACCCGTCCAGGCCGGTCGCAACAGCGGCCCAGCAGTCGAGCGCGCCGCCCGGGTCGGCCGGGTCGGTGACGTAGAAGGCTTGGGAGAGCGCGAACCGCTGGCCGCGCAGCTCGGCGAGCATCCCGTCCTCTACCGGCGCGTCCGGGGGCAGGTACAGGACCCCGGCGGCGCCGGCGAGCGGGTCGAACGGGCCGTGCCCGCCGGAGTCGGCGGCGAGCGTCGCCGAGCGGCCGGGCCGGCCCTGGAAGTTGCCGGTCCCGGTCCAGAGCGGCGCGGCGGCGTCGCCGGGCTCGGCCCAGCCGTGCGCGTCGTCGCTCACCCCGGCGGGGTAGAGCGTTACGGCGTCGCGGGCCAGGAGCAGCACTCAGCTCACCACCCACATGGGCGGCCAGGCGGTCGGGACGGACTCGATAGCGGGCTCGGCGAGCGTCAGCGGGACCGACCCGGCCGAGGCCATCAGCGACCGGTGCCACGCGGCGCGGCTGATCGCCTGGCCGTAGGCTCCGGCCGGGACCGGCGGGGAGTAGGCCACGGACTGCACCCCGGTCGAGACGTTCGACACCGCCGGCGACGGGGGCAGGGTCGCGGCGTATGCCTCCCACTGGAGCGCGGCGCACAGGTGCGGGTCGGTCGCCCAGGTCGCATCGGCGATTTGCTGGGCTACGTCGGCCGGGAGCCCGCCGGGGGTCGGCGGGTCGAGCGGCGGCGCCCAGGTCTGCCAGAGCCCGCCGGGCGGCGGCGGGCCGAGCTGGAGCAGCTCCAGCATCCGGCGCTGATTGGAGCCCGGCGGGTCGAACGTCGCGCCGGCGGCGATGACGCTCACGGCGTACTGGACCCAGGTCCCGAAGTCGGTCACCGAGACGACGGCCCACTCCTGATAGTCCTGCGAGTCGCTCGGCGAGCGCTGCCAGGCGGTATCGCCCGGCGCGGCGAGGGTCATCCCGTCGTGGCGGGGGTAGCCGTTCGCGTCGGTCGCGGAGACCGCAATCAGCGTCGGCGCGGCCCAGTCGTCGGCGCGGTACTTGCCCGTACCGGGAGCCGTCGTCGGGCTCCCGGTCTGGGTGTCCCAGTAGCCGGCGGTGAGGACCGCGCTCGCGCTGACTGCGGTCACTACTTGGTCGCCTTGGTGCTGGCCGGGGCGGCGAGGGCGTCGCCCTCTTCCATCGTCGGCGCGGTGCCCGAGGTGCCGCTCGTGGACGACTTCGCGAAGGCGTTCGCGCCGGCCGGGACGATGACCGTCACCGGGTCGATGATCACGAAGCCGAAGCGCGCCCAGACCTTCATGGGCGTCACATTGTCCTGAAATCCGCTGACTTGTACCACTCCGGACGCATCTGCGATGACTCCGGACGGATCGACCTGGAATCGGATATCTTGCCGGACTCCGATCACGGCCCACGCCCAGTCGCCGACGATGATGTCGGTCGGGTTCGCGCCGCCGGAGCCCTGGAACGGGGTGTAGGCGGCGGGGACGCCGTAGATCGAGGGCACGGCGTACTCGCCCATGCTGGCCTCGCCGAGGACCAGCTCGCCGGTCGTCGCGCGGACCCCGCGCAGCCGGGAGCGGGTCGCGAGACTCGCGGCGATGCCGGTCGGGTCGAGGCCCTGGCCTTCTACCGCCGCCATCGTCTTGTTGATCGTGTCTACCGGGTCGGTGCCGGAGTTCACCGCCGCCGCGTGGCCGCGCACCCCGCCGGCGGGGAAGCTAGCCGGGGCGCTGACCCCGAACAGGCACGCGCCGTCGAGCGCCATCGCGATGGCCTGGCTCAGGAGCGGGCGGCAGTAGCCCCAGAGGTTGATCGAGCTGTCCTCGATCATCCGGTCCGGGATGGCGATGACTGCCGCGACTTCCTCGGCGGTCAGGGTCGCGGGCTTCAGGCCGACATCGGTGTAGGGCTTCCGGCCGGAGCCGGCGGCGGTGACCCAGGAGGCGGTCGGGAGCGTCTTGGGCACCGGCATCGAGCTGACGTTGGTCCCCATCGGGACCTTCTGGCAGAGCTGGAGCGCTGCGGAGGCGCGCATCGCCTCCTGAATGATCATGGACGAGTATTCGGGCGGGATTACGCCGCTGAAATCGGCGAGAGCCACGACGGGCCTCCGGTAGCGAGCAGGTGTGTTGGACACACCGCTTTCTGCGCTACCGGCGCCGGCCCCGGCGTCCCGCCGGCCCGGCTCCCGGCCTAGGCGTCGCGCCGTCGCAAACGCGCGGGTTCGGTTACCGCTCTGCCGCTGGCGTCCCGCCGCACGGCATCGGGGTCAGGCTAACGCGGCCGGGCCGCGCTGTCACCAGCCCTTCGGGCCGCCGTGCATGACGGACCGCAGGAAATCATCCTCGGGCTTCCCGCCGCGCGGGCCGGGCGGGACGCCGGGGCCGGGCTGGGCGGCGGGCGCGGCGGCGGCGGCGAGCCGCTCCACGAGCCGGCCGAGAGCCCGCTTGTCTACGGTCCCGTCCTCGTTGACGTACCGGGCCAGGTTCAGGTCGCCATCGGCGAGGATCTTCTCCGGG